>VFQN01000028.1_pt1 | contig 356821 bp, 354 predicted proteins | sample 3512371 | NCBI WGS metagenome assembly VFQN01 (sample SAMN10412370, study PRJNA504923) | tailings metagenome | isolation source: Replicate 2 from Balatoc abandoned mine | place: Philippines: Itogon, Benguet | collected 2017-08-28 | reverse complement strand
TCGTCTCGGTGCGCTCGGGGGCGCGCGCCTCGATGCCGGGCATGATGGACACGGTCCTCAATCTCGGCCTCAACGACCGCACGGTCGAAGGCCTCGCCGCCGAAAGCGGCGATCCGCGCTTCGCCTACGATTCCTATCGCCGCTTCATTCAGATGTACGGCGACGTCGTGCTCGAAGTGGATCACCATCATTTCGAGGAACTGCTCGAGCAGGCGAAATCCGATCGCGGCGTGTCGCTCGACACGGATATGACCGCCGAGGATTGGAAGGCGCTGGTCGTCGCCTATAAGGCGATGGTCCAAAAGCAATTGGGCAAGCCCTTCCCGCAGGACCCGCAGGAACAGTTGTGGGGTGCGGTGGGTGCGGTGTTCGCCAGCTGGATGAACCAGCGCGCGATCACTTATCGCAAGCTCCACCAGATCCCCGAGGAATGGGGTACGGCCGTCAACGTCCAGGCGATGGTGTTCGGCAATATGGGGCCGGATTGCGCCACGGGTGTGGCCTTCACGCGCGACCCGTCGACCGGCGAGAACGAGTTCTACGGCGAATTCCTGATCAACGCGCAGGGCGAAGACGTCGTCGCCGGCATCCGCACGCCGCAGCAGCTCACGATCCTGGGCAAGGATCGTCAGAAGTCGAAGCTGCCCTCGATGGAAGAGGCGATGCCCGAGACCTTCGCGCAGCTTTGCGATATCCGCGTGAAGCTGGAGCGCCATTACCGCGACATTCAGGACATCGAATTCACGGTCGAGAAGGGCAAGCTTTATATGCTGCAAACGCGCAACGGCAAGCGCACCGCCGCCGCCGCGTTGCGTATCGCCGTGGAGCTCGCCGAGGAAGGCCTGATCGACCGTAAGACGGCGGTGGGCCGCATCGATCCTTCGTCGCTCGATCAATTGCTGCATCCCACGCTGGACCCGAAAGCCGCGAAGTCGCAATTGACGCGCGGCCTGCCGGCGTCGCCGGGTGCGGCGTCGGGCATCGTCACCTTCTCGGCCGACGAAGCCGAAACGCTGGCGGGCGAAGGCAAGGCTGTGATCCTGGTGCGCGTCGAGACGAGCCCCGAGGATATTCACGGCATGCACGCCGCACGCGGCATCCTCACCACGCGCGGCGGCATGACCAGCCACGCGGCGGTCGTGGCGCGCGGCATGGGCCGGGCTTGCGTCGCCGGTGCGGGCGAGATCCGCGTCGACTACGCCGCCAAAACGATGAGCGTGCGCGGCACGGTCATCAAGGCGGGCGAGGCGATCACGATCGACGGCGGTACTGGCGACGTGTTCAAGGGCGAAGTGCCGACCGTGCAGCCCGAACTCTCCGGCCATTTCGCGACGATCATGGAATGGGCGGATTCCTTCCGCCGCATGAAGGTGCGCACCAACGCTGAAACGCCGCTCGACGCGCGCACCGCGCGCCGTTTTGGGGCCGAAGGGATCGGCCTGTGCCGCACCGAACATATGTTCTTCGATCCCTCGCGCATCACCGCTGTGCGCGAGATGATCGTGGCGGACGACGCTTCGCAGCGCGCCAAGGCGCTGGCGAAGATCCAGCCCTTCCAGCGCGACGATTTCGCCGAATTGTTCCGCATCATGGATGGGCTGCCGGTGACGATCCGTCTGCTCGATCCGCCCTTGCACGAATTCCTGCCGCATTCGGATGCGGATTTCGCCGAGCTTTCCAAGGCGACGGGCAAGAGCCTGGCGGAATTGAAGGCGCGCGCCGAGAAGCTGACCGAGATGAACCCGATGCTGGGCCATCGTGGCTGCCGTCTCGCGGTCACCTATCCCGAAATCTACCAGATGCAGGCGCGCGCGATTTTCGAAGCCTGCGCGATCGTGGGCAAGGAAACCGGCCGCAAGGTCGAGCCCGAGATCATGATCCCGCTTGTCGCGATGAAGCGCGAGCTCGACCTGATGCGCGATCACATCGCCAAGGTCGCCGACGAAGTGCGCGCGGCCACGGGGGCCGAGATTTCCTACATGCTCGGCACGATGATCGAATTGCCGCGCGCGGCGTTGCGTGCGGGCGAAATCGCGGAGACGGCCGAGTTCTTCTCCTTCGGCACCAACGACCTCACGCAGACGACCTTCGGTCTGTCGCGCGACGATTCGGCCGCGTTCCTGGGCGCGTACGAGTCGCAAAAGGTGATGACGCGCGATCCGTTCGTATCGATGGATATCGACGGCGTGGGCGAGCTCGTCGCCATCGGCACGTCGCGCGGCCGCGCCACGCGCAAGAATTTGAAGGTCGGTATTTGCGGCGAACACGGCGGCGATCCGGCGTCGATCCATTTCTGCGAGCGCACGGGCCTCGATTACGTTTCGTGCTCGCCCTATCGCGTGCCGATCGCGCGTCTGGCCGCAGCGCAAGCCGCGTTGCAGGCGGAGCCCGCCAAGGCCGCCGCGAAGCCGACCGCCAAGCCCAGCACCGAACGCCATAACCGCGTGCTGATCTCGGCCGGCCGTCGCGCCGCCGGTTCGCGCGTTTCGGCCGGGCGCAGTTTCGCCGCCCCGACGGCGCGCCCCGGCAAGAAGAAGCCGGCGCCCCAGCCTACCTCGAAAAAGCCCGTCGTGAAAAAGGCGCCGGTCAAGAAGGCGGCACCCGCGAAGAAGAAAGCCGCGCCGATCAAGAAGGCGCCGGCGAAGAAAATCGCGAAGAAGCCCGCGCCGAGGAAAAAGGCGCCGGTTAAGAAAACGGCGAAGAAGTCGAAGAAGCGCTAAGGCCTAGAAATTCGCCCAGGCGGGCTTGTGCGGCGTCAGCGTCGCATCGCCCGCCTGGAGCGGAATGCCCTCCGCCTTCGCCTTTTCCATCGCTTCCAAACGTAGCAGCGCCAAGCCCATATTTCCGGCGGCGGAGCGCATCTCGCCCGCTTCCGCCTCGCCGAGTTTGACGATCGTGCCGGCGGCGGGGATCGGCCCGTCGATCGCGACGGGCACGAGGCGCTTTTTGACAAGCCCGCGATACTTCATGCGCGCGGTCAGTTCCTGGCCGATGTAGCAGCCCTTTTTCCAGTCGACGCCGGACAGTTCGTCGAAGCCGTTCTCCAGCAGCAGCGCGTCTTCGACTTGCAGGTCGCGGCTGCCGTCCGGCACGCCCAGTTTCACGCGCAGCGCGTCGTAAGCCGCGGGATCGCCATGCGCCAGTCCGGCGGCCGACGCGATTTCGGCGAAGCGGCCGGACGGCAGGATCGCGCGCAGGCCCAATTCGGCCAAGCGCGGATCGACGAAGATCGCGCCGCCGCCTTCTTCCCGCGACGTGCCGGGGGCGGCGTCGAGACCGAATCTGGCGGCGACTCCGTCGCCCCAAGCGATCGAAACTTCCAGATCGGGGCGCGGCTGAACCGTCACTTTCGCGCGCAGCTTGTAAAGCTTCAGCCGTTTGGCGAGATCGTCGATCCGTGCCGCTTCGACATCCAGCAGGATCGTATCGCCTGCCGCGACAAGCGCGAATTCGTGCAGGAAGCGGCCTTGCGCAGTCAGGAACCCGCCATAGCCCGCGCGCACCGGCGAAAGCTTCAGCACGTCGGCCGAAATCAGGCCTTGCAAGAAGGTTTTGCGGTCCTCGCCCGCAACGGCGAGAACGGCGCGGGACGGCAGGGCGGCGAAAACGGCGGCGGTCATAGGCTGGAGATAGGGGGCCCGCCCGGCCTTGGCAAGCCCCAGGGTGCGGCCTATAAGTCCCTATGGGAAAAAGGATTTGTTTCGTCGAATCGTCGGTGCCGTTCGACGGTTTCGGCCCCACCAGCCGGCCGCTGGATACCGGTCCTCGCGCGCTCGCTTATCTGGCGGCGGCACTCGCCCAGCGCGGGCACGAAGTCAGCGTCATCAACAAGGCCGATTTTCCGGCGTTGTGCGACGGCGTGGATTGGCTCGGCTGGACGCAAGAACCCAAAGCCAATCCCGAGATCGCCATCGCGGTCGACGATCCCGCGTTGCTTGCACACGTGCCGCATGCGGAAAAGCGCTTCGTCTGGGCGCAAGGGACTGCCGCATCGCTCGACGTACCCGCCGCCGTGTCGTCTTTCGGCGCGTGGCGCCCGGACGTGGTGTTCCACACCAAGCCGCAACGCGACCGCTGGCTGAACGCCAACGGTTTGACGACGCATGTTGTCGAACCCGCACCGGGCCATGCCTTCCTCGACGATTTTCCGGTCCATCCGGCCGAGCCGCCGCGACTGCTGACCGTGTGCCATCCGCTCGGCGGGCTCGAACGCCTCGTGCGTTTGTTCGCCGAGCGTATTCGCCCGGCCGTGTCCAACGCGGAACTGCGTGTCTATTCCGCACTGCTCGATCGCGGCCGCTGGGGCGGCGACGTACCCGCGTCCGTGCGGCCGGTTCACGAGCTTTGCCAGGCTTGGGCCAGTGCCGGCGTCACCGTGCATCCGCCGCAGCCTGATCCGCAAATGGCCGACGCCTATCGGCAAGCGCGCGGATTGCTGCATCCCTCGCTGGCGGAAGAACCCGCCGCGATCGTGCTGATGGAAGCGCAAGCGGCGTGTCTGCCGGTGATCGGCTTCATGCAAAGCGCCGTGGCGTTCGAACGCGTGGCCGATGGCGTGACCGGCAAGCTCGCGGCGTCCGACGACGCGTTCGTCGAGGCGGCGGTCGAATTGCTCACCTCGGCCGACACGCATGCGCGTTATTCCGGCAATTGCAAGACGCTGCGGCGCGGCCGAACCTGGGCGATCGCCGCCGCGGAATGGGAAGAGCTGTTCGCGTGAAGGCGCTGTTCGTCACCTCTAACCGGATCGGCGACGCGGTTTTAACCTCGGGCGTTCTGGCGCATTTGATCGACGCCAATCCCGGTTTGCGGGTGACGATCGCGTGCGGGCCGCACGCCGTACCGTTGTTCGATGCCGTACCCGGCCGCGAAGCGACGATCCCGATGATCAAGGCGCCGTTCAAAGGCCATTGGTTTTCGCTGTGGGCCAAATGCCTGCCGCAGCTTTGGGATATCGCGATCGATATGCGCGGCTCGGGCCTCACATGGTTCTTGCTCGCCAAGAAGCGCGCGATCCTGGCGGGGCGCAACGACGCGCTCCATCGCGTCGAGGACGCCGCGCGCGTGTTGAAGTTGTCGCCGCCGCCCAACCCGCGTTTGTGGCATTCGCCGAAATCCATAGCGCGCGCCGAAGCGTTGATGGGCAACGGCAAATGGCTGGTCCTCGGCGCCACGGCGAATTGGCCGGGCAAGGCCTGGCCGGCGACGCGGTTTCGCGAACTCGCTTTGCGTTTGATCGCGCAAGGGGCGGCGCTGGCGGGGGCCCGCGTCGCCATCGTCGGCGGGCCGGGGGAACGCGAAATGGCGGCTCCCTTGTTGGGCGGCAACGCTCTCGATCTCGTCGGCACGGAAGATCTCGGCACGGTCGCGGCGGTGATTTCGCGCGCGTCGCTTTATGTCGGCAACGATTCGGGCCTGATGCATGTCGCCGCTGCGTCGGGCGTGCCCACGCTCGGCCTGTTCGGCCCGTCGGAGGATCGGCATTTCCGCCCCTGGGGCCCGAATGCCGCTTTCGTGCGCACGCCCGAAAGCAAAGCCGAGCTATTCGCCAAGATCGATTTCCAGCCCAAAGGCGCCGTCGGCTTGATGGATTCGCTGAGTGTCGAAATGGCCGAGCGCGCGGCCAACGACCTTCTGTCGCGCGTGCAGGCGAGGGCGGCATGAGCAAGCTTTCCGCCTTGATCGTCGCCCGCAACGAGGAAGCGCGTTTGCCCGCGTGCCTCGCGGCCGTTGCCTTCGCCGACGAGATCGTCGTGGTGCTCGACCGCACGACCGATGGCAGCCGCGCGGCGGCCGAGAAATTCGGCGCGCGCGTCATCGAAGGCGGCTGGGAAGTCGAGGGCGATCGGCGCAATGCCGGGATCGCGGCTTGTGCGGGCCCATGGATTTTGGAAGTCGATGCGGACGAGATCGTGCCGCCGGAACTCGCCGCCGAGATCCGCGCGGCCGTGACGAATTCGACGGCATCGCGCCATCTGATCCCAGTCGACAATTACATCGGCGAACGTCTGGTGCGCTACGGTTGGGGCGCGTCCTTCGGCAAGAACGCCTATCCCGGCCTGTTCCGCAAGGGCGCCAAGATTTGGGGCCGCGAGCGCGTTCATCCGTCGTTGAAATTCGACGGCGCGGAGGGCGCGCCGTTGACGGCGCGCCTGATCCATCACGTCGATCGCAATCTCTCCGAGACGATCCGCCGCTTGGATCGCTACACCTCCGCGCGCGCGGCCGATCTGCGCGCCAAGGGCGACCCGGACCCGACGTCGCGCTATGTGCGGCGCTTCTTCTCGCGGTTTTGGAAATGCTACGTCGCGCGCAAGGGCTATCGCGAGGGCGGTTACGGCCTCGTTATCGCCGCATTGGCGGGTTTGTATCCGCTCGTGTCGCATCTGAAAGCCAAGTACGAGAAGGAATAGGCACGTGGCCCGCATCGTCCTGGCCGACGACGGGATCGCGTTCGACGGCCGCAGTGTCGGCGCGTTGGGCGGTGGCGAAACGGCGTTTCTGCGCCTTGCCGAAAGCCTGGCCGCGCGCGGCCACGATGTGGCGGCGTTCAGCAATACGAACGAACGAAGCAACGTTGCGGACGTCGAATGGGCGCCGATCTCGGGTCCGCTGCCCGATACGGCAGATCTCTATATCGCCAATCGCGGCGACCGCGTGTTGGATCGCGTGCCCGGCGCCAACCGCGTCGCGTTCTGGCTGCATAACGATGCGCGCTATCTGAAGAAGTTCCGCTATCTGCGCCGTTTGTGGCGGCGCAAACCCACGCTGGTTTTCGTCAGCCAATCCCATCGCCGCTTGGCGCCGTCTTGGCTGCCCGATGGCGGGCGCATCGTGATCCCGCTCGGCCTTGAAGATTCGTATCGCTATGAAGTCGAACGTGCTGTGCCGCCGCCGATAGCGCTCTATGCCGCCAATCCATTGCGCGGGCTTGCGCAGCTTGCGGCGCTCTGGCCGAAGATCGGGATGGCAGGCGCCAAGCTGATCGCGCATTCGGGCGCCGATCTCTATGCCGCCAAGCCGCGCACGCGGGCGGCGATGGAAGCGGCGCTCGCCAGCGTGGCGGGCGTTTCGGGAATTGAATTGCGGCCGATCGTCCAACGCGATGCGTTGATCGACGTGCTGCGCGGGGCCCGCGTGTTTCTTTATCCCGGCGATCCGACCGAGACGTTTTGTCTGTCGGTCGCGGAAGCCCAAGCGCTCGGCGTGCCCTGCGTCGTCTATGCGCGGGGTGCCTTGCCCGAACGCGTGATCGACGGCAAAACCGGCTTCGTCGCGAAATCCGAAGGGGAATTCGTCGATGCCGCGCGGCGCTTGTTGAGCGACGACGCGCTGTGGCTCGACCAGCATCGCGCGTGCCTGGCGACTCAAAGCAAGCGCGGTTGGGCCGACATGGCGGCCGACTTCGAAAGGCTGCTGCCATGACGCGGCTCGTGTCGCTGATGGCGGGCGCCAAGGTCGGCGGGGCGGAAGCCTTCTTCGAGCGCTTGGTCGTGGCGTTGCGGGCGAACGGCGTCGAACAGCGTGTCGCCATCCGCGTGGACGCCGACCGCGAAGCGCGCTTGCGGGTGAAGGGCATAGATCCCGCCGCACTCTCGTTCGGCGGGGTATTCGATCTTGCGACACCCTGGCGTTTGAAATCTCTGTTCGACGATTTCAACGCGGAAGTCGCGTTGGCCTTCATGAGCCGTGCCGCGGCCAAGCTGCCGCCCAAGGCGCTGACCAAGTCGCGCCCGGCCTATGTCGGTCGGCTCGGCGGCTACTACGACCTCAAATACTATCGCCGCTGCGATCATCTGATCGGCAATACGCGCGATATCTGCGATTGGCTTGTCAAGCAAGGCTGGCCTGCATCGCGCGTCGATTATCTGCCGAATTTCGTCGATGCGACGCCCGTTGCCCCGGCGCCGCGCGACGGTGCGGCGAAGATCGTCCTGGCGCTGGGCCGCCTTCACGCGAACAAAGCGTTCGACGTGGCGATTGCGGCGATGGATAACGTGCCGGGCGCCCAGCTATGGATCGCCGGGGCGGGGGCGCTTGAGGGCGACCTCAAAGCGCAGGCCGCCAAGCTCGGCGATCGCGTGCGCTTCCTCGGCTGGCGCGCGGACTCCGCCGCGTTGATCGAAGCTTGCGACGTGCTTGTCTGCCCGTCGCGCCACGAGCCGCTCGGCAATGTCGTGATCGAAGCCTGGGCGCGCGGTAAGCCCGTCGTCGCGGCCGCAAGCCAAGGCCCGCGCGCGCTGATCCGCGACGGCAAAGATGGCTTGCTGGTACCCGTCGACGACGCCAAATCGCTTTCGCTGGCGCTTGCCCGCGTGCTCGCCGAACCTGCGTTGGCCGCCGAGATCGCGGCGGCCGGCAGGGCGCGCCACGCGGCCGAGTTCGGCGAAGCGCAAGTGATCGGCGCCTATAAGGATTTCATCGCCCGCGCCGCCAAGGAGTATCGCTGAATGTGCGGCATCGCCGGGATGATGACCAAGGACGGTTCGCGTCCGCCGCAAACGGCGATCGACGCGATGCTCGCCGCCATGGCGCATCGCGGGCCCGACGGCACGGGCACGCATATCGCGGGCGATACGGCGCTGGCGCATGGCCGCTTGTCGATCATCGATCTCGCGACCGGCGATCAGCCCTTGTTCGCGCCCGATGGCACGGCGCTGATCGGCAATGGCGAGATCTACAACTACGTGGAACTGCGCCAGCAGCAGCCGGATTTCCCCTATCGCACGAAATCCGATTGCGAAAGCCCGCTGGCGCTGTATGTGCGCGACGGCGCCGATTTCGCCAATTCGTTGCGCGGCATGTACGCGATCGCGATCCACGATCCCGGCGCCAAACGCTTGGTGCTGGCGCGCGACCCCTTCGGAATCAAGCCACTTTACTATGCTGAGGATGCGCGCGGGTTCGCGTTCGCGTCCGAGCCGCAATGCTTGCGCGCCGCCGGGTTCGGCGGCGAACCGCCCGAGGCGAATGCGCGGCTTGAGCTTCTCCAACTTCAATTCACCACCGGCCGCGACACGATCTTGCCCGGCATTCATCGCTTGGTGCCCGGTGAAACGCTGATTGTACATGCGGGCAAGATCGTCGAGCGCCGCCGCCGCGAAGCGTTGCCCGCCGGCGCGCCGGTCGCGAAAAGCGAGCGCGACGCGGCCTATGAGTTCGATCGCGTGTTCGAGGAAAGCGTGCGCGTCCATCAACGCTCTGACGTGCCATACGGCATGTTCCTGTCGGGCGGGATCGATTCCTCCGCCGTGCTGGCGATGATGGCGCGCCTGAACGAACGCCCGGTGACGGCGTTCACCGCCTATTTCCCGGAGACGGGTGCGGCGGACGAGCGCGCGGCGGCACGCCGCGTGGCAATGGCCGCGCGCGCCGAGTTGATCGAAGTTCCGGTGACACGCCAGGATTTCCTCGCCGATTTGCCCGCGATCGCCGCCGCGATGGACGATCCTGCCGCTGATTACGCGATCGTGCCGACTTGGGCGCTGGCGCGCATGGCGCGCAAGCGCGGCTTCAAGGTCGTGCTGTCGGGCGAGGGCGGCGACGAATTGTTCGGCGGCTATGGCCGCTATCGCAGCGCCATGCGGCCTTGGTGGATGGGCGGGCGCGCGATGCGCCGCAAGGGCAGTTTCGACGGGCTCGACGCGCTGGCGATCCCGGCGGCGGCGTGGCGTTCGGGCATCGCCGCGGCGGAATCGCTTGCGGCGGGCAACGGGCGCACGCGTTTGCAGGTGGCGCAGGCGGTCGATGTTGCGGACTGGTTGCCCAACGATCTGTTGGGCAAGCTCGATCGCTGCCTGATGGCGCATGGCGTCGAAGGGCGCACGCCGTTCCTCGATCCCGCCGTCGCCGATTTCGCGTTCCGCCTGCCGGATACGCTGAAAGTCCGCAAGCGCTGGGGAAAGTTCCTGCTGCGCAAATGGCTGTCGACGGCGCTGCCCGAGGCGAACGCATTCGCACCCAAGCAAGGCTTCACCGTGCCGGTGCAGAGCTGGATTGCGGCGGACGCAAACCGGCTTGGTCCGCTGGTCGCGGCAAATCCCGGCGTGGCCGAGATCGTCAAGCCCGGCGCCGTTTTACGCTTGTTTTCGGCGGCTTCCGAGAAGCGCGCGGGCTTCGCCTGCTGGACCTTGTTGTTCTACGCGCTGTGGCATCGGCGGCATGTGCGATGCATGGCGCCTTCGGGCGACGTGTTCCACGCGCTCGACACGGCGCGCTAGAAGTGGTCTAAGCCGCGCTTCGATTTAAGGGACGGAAAAGTATGTTGGACTTGGAGGGCGGCGTGTCGGCCGTCGTGTTGCTGTTGGCGGTGATCGCGGTTTCGGGTGCGGTCGCGGGGTTTCTGGCGGGGCTTCTGGGCGTGGGCGGCGGTATCGTCGTGGTGCCCGCGCTGTTCTGGGTGCTGACGCATGCGGGCATCGACGCGTCGATCCGCATGCAGGTCGCGGTCGCGACGTCGCTCGCGACCATCATCCCCACCTCGATCATTTCGGCGCGCGCGCACCGCAAGCGCGGCTCGCTGGACGAGGCGCTGCTCAAGCGCTGGCTCGTGCCCGCGATCCTCGGCGCGATATTGGGCTCGGCCTTCGCGTCGCTGGTCGATGGGCGCCTGCTCGCCGGAATCTTCGGCGGCGTGGCGGTCATCGTCGCGGTGCAGATGGTCGCGTTTCCGGGCGGCGTGGCGCTGCGTAAGGAACTGCCCGGTCCGATGGGCCAGCGCTTGATGGCGCTGCTGATCGGCGGCTTGTCGTCGATCATGGGGATCGGCGGTGGCACGCTGGCCGTGCCCACACTCTCGCTATTCTCGTTCCCGATCCGCATGGCGGTGGGGACCGCGGCGGGTATGGGCCTGTTCATCGCGATCCCGGCGACGCTCGGCTTCGTCGCCGGCGGTTGGAACGTGCCGGATCTGCCGCCGCTGTCGGTCGGCTATGTCAGCCTGCCGGCGGGTTTGGCGATCCTGGCCGCCCAATTGCCTTGCGTGGGCTATGGCGCCAAGGTCGCGCACGCGATTTCGCAGCCTGCCTTGCGCCGCGCGTTCGGCGTGGTGCTGGCGATCGTGGGCTTGCGGATGCTGTCGACGCTCTTTTAATCTCGGGCGGATAAAGGGGAGAAAACGTGACCGACCGCATTGTCATCGCCCGGCCCGACGATTGGCATGTGCATCTGCGCGACGGCGCGATGCTCGACGCCGTCGCCCCCTATACCGCGCGTCAATTCGCCCGCGCGATCGTGATGCCCAATCTGGTGCCGCCGGTCACGACCGCCGCCGCCGCTTCCGCCTATCGCGAGCGTATCCGCAAGGCGGCGGGGCCGGGCTTCGAGCCGCTGATGACGGTGTATCTGACCGACGGGATCGATCCCGACGAGTTGGAGCGCGGCTATGCCGAGGGCGTCTGGGTGGCAGCGAAGCTTTACCCCGCCCATGCGACGACCAATTCCGCGCATGGCGTGACCGACATCGCCAAGATCAAGGCGGGGCTGGAGCGCATGCAGAAGATCGGCATGAAGCTGCTGATACATGGCGAGGTTACGGACAAGGAAGTCGATATTTTCGACCGCGAGAAGACCTTCATCGACCGGGTGATGGCGCCGCTGCGCCGCGATTTTCCCGGTTTGAAGATCGTGTTCGAGCACATCACGACGAAGGAAGCCGCCGAGTTCGTGCTGGCGCAGAAGTCGAACACGGCCGCGACGATCACGCCGCATCATCTGATCATCGATCGCAACGCCATCTTCGAAGGCGGCGTGCGCCCGCATCTCTATTGCCTGCCGATCGCCAAGCGCGCGATCCATCGCGACGCGCTGCGCAAAGCCGCGACGTCCGGCGATGCGCGTTTCTTCCTGGGCACCGATACGGCCCCGCATACGGTCGAGACGAAGGAAGCGGCCTGCGGCTGTGCGGGCATTTTCAACGCGCCCGCAGCGCTTGAAGCCTATGTGCAGGTCTTCGACGAGGAGAAGGCGCTCGACAAATTCGAAGCCTTCGCCAGCCTGAACGGCCCGGCGTTCTACGGTTTGTCGGTCAACAAGGGCAAAGTGGCGCTGAGTCGTGCGGCCAACGCGATCCCCGACCGCGTCGCGGCGGCGGGCACGGGCGTCGTCGCCTTCCTGGGCGGCAAGACGATCCCCTGGCGTTTCGACGGCGCGGTCTAACCGGCCAATTCGCCGCGATAGGCGGCGAGCGCGTCGTCGCTAAAACAGACGAAAACCGCGGACCCGAAATCGCCGGCCGCCAGCCTTTCGCGCATCGTCGCAACGGCGATGCGTGTTGCGCGCGCCAGCGGGAAGCGATAGACGCCGGTGGAGATCGCGGGCAACGCGAGCGTGCCTAACCCGCGCTCGCGCGACAATGCCGCCACCGCGCGGTAGCAGCTTTCCAGCGCTTCGTCTTCACCGGTTCGGCCGCCGTACCAGATCGGTCCCACGGTATGGATCACATGGCGCGCCTTCAGCTTGAAGCCGGGCGTGATTCTGGCCGAACCGGTGGGGCAACCGCCCAGGCCGCGGCAAAAAGCGAGAAGTTCGGGACCCGCCGCGCGATGGATGGCGCCATCCACGCCGCCGCCGCCAAGCAGCGATTCGTTGGCCGCATTGACGATCGCGTCGACGTCGTAAGCGACGATGTCGCCGCACTCGGCACGCAGCATGGGCTATTCCACGCGGAAGCTACGCTGGCGGACCATCTTGCCGAACTCCTCGGCGATCACGCCCGCCATCGCCGCATAGGCGGTCTGCTCTTCGGCCGGCGTGCCGTTCAGCGTGGCGCTCGCCTGCCACAGGCGGCTGCCGCTCGCGTCTTCGACGATGGCGGTCAGCATATAGCGCACGGTGGGCGTGCCGCCGTCCGATCGGCGCGGGCCCTGGGTCAGGCTGTCTTGCGTCGTCGAATAGAGGTTGAGCCGCACGCGCGCTTCGTCGCGGCTGCCTTCGATCACGCCCAAAGTACCGGTGGTCGGGCCCGGCCTGCCGCTTTGCGAGACTTCGGTCGTGAAGCTCAGCGACAGCGGGGCGTTGCGAGGATCGACCTTGCGCCCGTGCCGCTCCAGCGCGCGCTCGAACGCTTGCGCCAAGCGGCGGTTCTCGCGCGAATCGTCGAGCGGCGTAATCTTGATCGCGGCGGCGGCCGGCACCTCGCGATAGACGAAGGCGGTCAGGCGGCCCGGCGCCGCGGGATCGAAGGCTTGCGGCGCCTGGGCGTGGGAGAGCCACGGCGAAAGCGTCAATAGAGCAGCAGCAACCAGCGCGCGCATCGTGAAGTCTCCCGGAAAATCAGGCCCGCGATTCGGCGGCGTTGCGTCCGCGCGCGGGTCTGGCGCGCCCGGCGGCAGGCGCGCAGTAAAGTCCGTAAAGCGTGGCGAGCACCGCTTCGACCTCGCCGCCCGACAGGCGGTAGCGGATCGACTGCGCGGTACGCCGCGTTTCGACCAGCTTGTCGCGGCGCAGTCGCGCAAGATGCTGCGACAAGGCCGATTGCGACAGGCCGACCAGGGCTTCGATTTCGCCGACGCTTTTCTCCCCCGACGCCAGATGACACAGGATCATCAGGCGGCGCTCGTTCGCCATGGCTTTGAGCAGCGCCGAGGCGCGGCGCGCATTGGCTTGAAGGTCGGCGGTATCCATCGCGCTCACTTATAGCGCGCGAGGCGGGCGGGCGCGAGTTCGGCCGGATCGACGCCGTTCGCGGCCAGATCGGACGGTATGTCGCGCCCCAGGACGAGCGCCGCGCAGAGCCGTCCCAATGCGGGGCTGGTCATGATGCCGTAGCCGCCGGGGGCGGCGAGCCACACGAAGTTCTGCGCCGCCGCATCGCGGCCGACGACGGGCTTCTTGTCCGCCACGAAGCAGCGCAAACCGGCCCATTTGCGGCGGATACGGCGGATCTCCAGCGTCGTCGCTTCCTCGATCCGCGCGGCGCATTCGGCGATGTCGATCTCCTCGGGCTGCGCGTCGCAAGGCGGCGACGGCGTCTCGTCGGCGGGCGAGGCGAAGATCAGCCCCGCATCCGGCTTGAAATAGAATTTTTCGGCGATCTCGCACACGAAGGGCCAGCTTGCCGCGTCGTGGGCGGTCTCGAACACGAAGGCGGTGCGCCGCTTCGGCACGATATGGATGGGGTCGAGCCCGGCCAGCGCAGCGACCTCGTCGGCCCACGCGCCGGCGGCGTTGACGAAATTCGCGGCGCTGAAAACGCCAGCGCGCGTGTCGATCCGCCAGCCGCCGCTCTCGCGCGTCAAGCCGCGCACGCCCGCGTCGCAAATCAACGTGCCGCCCGCCGCCTTGAACCCGCGCAAATAGCCTTGATGGATCGCGGCGACGTCCATGTCCTCCGCGTCGGCGTTATAGAGCACGCGCTTCGTCCAGTCCGGGCGCAGCACCGGACAAAGTTCCAACGCCCGCGCGACGGGAATCTCGGCGACCGTGCCGGGCAGCGCCTCGGCCGACGCCTGCGCGAACGCGGCGTCGCCGTCGGGCCCCGCCACGAACATCGTGCCGCGCGGGCTGAGCAAAGGGTGTTCGGCGAAGCCGCGCGGCGGGTCGCGCAAAAACGGCCCCGACGCCACCGTCAACCGGCGGATGATCTCGGGACCGTAGGCGGTTTCGTAGAGGGCGGCGGAACGGCCCGTTGTGTGATACCCGGGCCGCGCCTCCATCTCCAGCAACAGCGTCGAAACACCCGCTTCTGCCAGCCGCCACGCGGCGGATGCGCCGAGGATTCCCGCCCCGGCGATCGCGACGTCGTAGGGCTTCACTCGGCCGCTTGCGGCTGGCGGCTTTCGTGCGCGCGTTCCTGCTGGGCGAGGTTCGCGGCGATCGCGCCGATCGGTTTGGTGAAGCGCGCCAGCAGCACGTAAAGCGCAGGGATCACGAAGATCGTCAGCACGGTCGAGAATGCCACGCCGCCGATGATGACCCAGCCGATCGCTTCACGCGATTCCGCACCGGCACCGCGCGCGTCGGCGATCGGGATCGCGCCGAACACGGTGGCGATCGACGTCATCAAAATGGGACGCAGGCGCGCGACCGAGGCTTCGAGTGCCGCCGACGGGATGTCGTGGCCTTCGTCGCGCAGCTGGTTGGCGAACTCGACGATCAGAATCCCGTTCTTCGCCATCAGGCCGATCAGCAGAATCATGCCGATCTGGCTGTAGATGTTGAGCGAGATGCCGGTGAGATAAAGGATCCCGAGCCCGCCGGTCAGCGCCAGCGGCACGGCCAGCATGATGATCAGCGGGTGGATCCAGCTTTCGAACTGCGCCGCGAGCACCAGGAACACGATCAGCAGCGCCATGCCGAAGGTGAAGTAGAGCGACGAGGCCGATTCCTTGAACTCGCGGCTCTGGCCCTGATACGAGATGCGCGCTTCTGGCGGCAGCTCTTCGGCGGCGATCTTCTCGAGTTCGCTCAGCGCCTCGCCCAGCGTGAAGCCGGGCGCGAGCGACGAGGTGATCGTGATCGAGCGCAGCCGATCGACGCGGTTGAGCTCGGCCGGGCCGGCGGCCTCGGCCATCGTCACCAGCGAGGACAGCGGGATCAGCGTCTGCGTCGTCGCGGAGCGCACGAACAGTCCGGCGAGATCGGCCGGCGTCGCGCGGTCCTGCGTGCGCGCCTGGAGGATGACGTTGTATTCCTCGCCCCGGTCGACATAGGTCGACACGTTGCGCGAGCCGAACATCGTCTCCAGCGTGCGGCCGATCGTGTCGATCGGCACGCCCAGATCGGCGGCGCGCGCGCGGTCGATACGCACGCGCAGCTCGGGCTTCGTGTCGCGGAAGTTGGAATCCATGTTGAGGAAGCGCGAATCGCGGCTGGCGCGCTGGATCACGCGGTCGCGCCAATCGCGCAGCGTCTCGTAGCTCGTGCCGCCGATGACGAACTGGATCGGCGGCTGGAAGCCGCGCTGGCCCAGCGAAGGCGGGTTGACCGGTGCCGCGCGCACCCCGGGAATACCGGTGATGCGCGGGAAGATCTCGCGCACGATATCCTGCTGCTTGATCTCGCGGCCCGGCGGCTTGGGCGCGCCGTTCTCCGAATCCTTGTGGCGCTGTCCCCACGGCTTCAAGCGCAGGAACACCAGGCCCGAATTGACCGGGGCCGGGCGCTGGAAGCCGGGCGCGATATTGCCCATGACACCGGCGGCCACGCCGGAGTCGATATAGGGCTGCAGCACGCGTTCGACCTGGGCGACCGAATCGCGCGTGTAGTTGTACGAAGCGCCCTCGGGTGCCGTAATCGGGATGATGATCGTGCCGCGATCCTCGACCGGCGCGAACTCCTTGGGCAGCACGCTCCAGAAGCCGTAGGCGGCGGCGGAGATCGCCATGCCGCCGGCCAGCACGACGATCGGCGCGCCCAAAGCGCGGACCAGCAGCCAGCGATAGCCAGCGTTCATGCCCGTGAAGACCTTTTCGGTCATCAGGTACAGCTTGCCTTCGCCCGAATGCGTGGTGAGCAGCTTGGAGCACAGCATCGGCGTCAGCGACAGCGCAACGACGCCCGAGAACAGCACGGCGGCGGCCAGCGCGATGCCGAACTCGGTGAACAGGCGGCCGGTATTGCCTTCCATGAACGAGATCGGCACGAACACCGCGATCAGCGTCGCCGTCGTCGCGATGACGGCGAAGGCGATCTGGTTCGAGCCGCGCATCGAGGCGAGCAGGACCGGCTCGCCTTCCTCGATGCGGCGATGGATGTTTTCGAGCACGACGATCGCGTCGTCGACGACGATGCCGATGGCGAGCACGAGGGCGAGCAGGGTGAGCACGTTGAGCGAATAGCCCAAAGCCGCGAGCACCATGAACGATCCGATGATCGACACCGGAATCGCCAGCGTCGGAATCAGCGTCGCGCGCCAGGAGCGCAGGAAGACGAAGATCACCGCGACGACCAGCGCCACGCCGATCATCAGCGCGTGATAGACCTCGTAGATCGATTGCGCGATGAAGATCGACTCGTCGTAGCCGACCATCAGCTGGACGCCTTCGGGGAAGTTCTCCGCGATCAGCGCCATTTCCTTTTTGGCCCCGTCCGCCACGGTCAGCGTATTGCCGGTCGACTGGCGCACGACGCCGATGCCGATCGCGGTCTTGCCGTTGGCGCGGATGCCCGAACGCTCGTCCTCGGGGCCGACTTCCACGCGCGCGACTTCGCCCAAGCGGATTTGATAGCCCTGGCGCGTCGTCAGGACGATGTTGCGGAACTGATCCGGGTTCGACAGGCGCGAGTCGGTTTTCACCGTCAATTCGCGCTGGGTGGATTCGATGCGTCCCGACGGCAACTCGACGTTCTGGCGGCGGATCGCGCTCTCGACGTCGTCGACCGTCAGCTGGCGCGCGGCAAGCGCCTGGCGGTCGATCCACACGCGCATCGAATAGCGCCGTTCGCCGGAGATCGACACCTGCGCCACGCCCGGCACGATCGACAGCCGGTCGACGATATTGCGCCGGGCGTAATCGGTGAGCTCGAGTTGCGAATAGCGATCCGACGCGAGCGTGAACCACACGATGGCGCGCTGGTCGCCATCCACCTTGGCGATGATCGGATCGTCGACGCCGTCGGGCAGGCGCGAGCGGATGCGCGCCACGCGGTCGCGCACATCGGCCGACGCGGCGTCGATATCGCGGCCGAGGCGGAATTCGATCGAAACTTGCGAGCGTTCTTCGCGGCTGTTCGACGTGATCGTTTTCACGCCTTCGATGCCCGCGACGGCCGATTCGACCAGTTCCGTCACCCGGCTTTCGACGACCTGGTTGGAAGCGCCCTTGTAGATCGTGGTCACCGACACGATCGGCGGGTCGATCGCGGGATATTCGCGCACCGGCAGGCGGGAATAGGCCGCGAAACCGAGCACGAGAATGAGCAGCGAAATGACGGTCGCGAAGACCGGGCGCTTGATCGAAACTTCGGAGAGGACCATCGGGGGAACAGCCTCAGGAGGTGGGGGCGGTTTCGGCGCGGAACGGCTGCGCGCGGACGGGAATGTTATGGCGGATGCGCTGATGGCCGCGCACGACGAGCTGGTCGCCGGGTTTCACGCCGTCGCGGATCTCGACTTCGCTTTGCATGCGCAGGCCCAGCTGCACCTCGCGGCGCAACGCGCGCCCGTCGGCGACGACGTAAACGAACTGGCGCGTTCCTTCGGCGACCAGCGCGTCCTCCGGCACGACCACCGCGTTTTCGCGCGTCGCGACGGCCAGGGCGACGTTCAAGAACATCCCCGGCTTCAGCGCGCCGTCGGCGTTGTCGAAGGTGGCATTGAGGCGCACCGCGCGGGTCAGCGGATCGACGCGCGTGTCGATCGCCGTGACCTGGCCTTGGAATTCACGGCCCGGATAGGCCGGCGTGGTGGTGCCGACCGCCAGGCCCTGGCGCAGCACGGCGAGATATTGTTCGGGGATCGAAAAATCGAGCTTGATCTTGCTGATGTCGTCGAGCGTCGTGACGACCGTGCCGGGTTGCAGCAGCGCGCCGACGCTGACTTGGCGCAAGCCCACGCGGCCGTCGAACGGCGCCGTGATGCGGAAATCGTCGAGCCGCGCGTCGGCCGCGCGCAGGCGGCTTTCGTTCTGGCGGATGCGCCCTTCGGCGGCGCGCAACTGGCTTTCCAGCTGATCGACGCGCGCTTCGGGCGCGTTGCCGGTGGCGCGCAGCTGGCGCGTGCGGTCGAGCTGCTGGCGGATTTCGTCGGCGACGGCGCGCGCCTGGGAGATTTCCGCGCGCACGGATTCGAGATCGGCGGCGCGTTCGCGGCTTTCCAATTCCAGCAGCGCTTCGCCCTTGCGGACGATCTGGCCTTCCTGGAACAGGATGCGGAACACGGTGCCCGATTGGCGCGCGGTCAGCGTGACCGACTCGTTGGCGCGGGCCGTGCCGACGGCCTCCGCCTTTTCGACGACCGTCATTGCTTTGGGTGTCACGAATTCGACGAGCGGGGCGGGGGCCGCTTGCCGTTGCGCGGCCGGGCCGGCGCCGTTGGCATACGACGTATAGGCGTACCAGCCGCCCACACCGGCGGTGCCGAGGACCGCGACGACGACCAACTGACTAACGACACGCATGCCCCAGCAACTCCACCCTTGTTCCGGATCGCGGCGCGCCCGATGACCGAAGCGCTTACCATGATCGTGTGACCGGACGATTTTCGTCCGTCAACGTTCGACAGCAAAAACCCGGCCATGCGCGGTCTTTTCCGGAAACGCCGAAACGGACCGTGCCGCCAAGTTCGCGAAGTTCAATGTAGACCGGGGGTTGGCGCCGGGAAAGCCTCCGGCTGTTACACTGCGTCACCGCCCAATATCGTACTCGGTTGCCCCAATCCGGGCGAATGTATGCCCGCCGGACGGGCGTATTTCCCGCGATTTCGGCGCTTGGTACGGGGCATCCGCCCGATTTCAACGGGCGCTCCGGCGAACGCCGCGCCCCTAGCTGCGCAGCACGCCCAGCACGAACACGAAGCCAAGCACGAAAATCGCCGCCGCGACGCGCGCATGCACCGACGCCGCCGGGAGCAGCGCGCGAAGTCGCAAGAACGGGTCCGTATGGGCTTTCATGGCGGCATCGACGTTACACGCCGAACGCGAAGCGCGCGCCGTGGGCGAAGGCCGCGCGACGCCATGTCGCAGGGCGGTACGCACGCGGTCAAATGCGCGTCGCAGGGCCGTACGCCTGCAACCGGAGATGCGCGGACGGTTTTTGCGCTCGGATAGACATCGATTGGCGGCGGCGATTCGGCGCGGCACAATAGGCGCTGGGAGACGCCGCTTTATGACCACGCAACTGATCACGCATCCGGCCTGCCTCGATCACGATCCGGGCCCGTATCATCCGGAGAATCCGCGCCGGCTGGAAGCGGTGCTGGCGGCCTTGTCCGAACCTGCCTTCGCCCGCCTCGAGCGCGTTTCGGCGCCGCGCGCCAGCGACGATCAGCTCTGCCTCGTCCATCCGCGCAGCTATGTTGACGGCGTGCTCGGTTCCATCCCGCCGCAAGGCCGCCATCAGCTCGACGGCGATACGATCGTCTCGCCGGGTTCGGGCGACGCGGCGTTGCGCGCGGCGGGGGCTGCGGTCGCGGGCGTGGACGCCGTTTGCGAAGGCAAGGCGCGCAACGTGTTTTGCGCCGTGCGCCCGCCGGGGCACCACGCCGAAGCCGATCAGTCGATGGGCTTCTGCCTGTTCAACAACGTCGCCGTCGCCGCCTTGCATGCGCGCGTGAAGCACGGGCTTCGCCGCGTCGCGGTGATCGATTTCGACGTCCATCACGGCAACGGCACGCAGCATATGTTCGAGCGCGACGCCGACCTGCTTTACGCCTCGACCCATGAATGGCCGCTCTATCCCGGCACGGGCGCCGCACAGGAGCAAGGCGTGGCCCACAATATCGTCAACGTGCCGCTCGCCGGCGGCTCGGGCGGCGCCGAATTCCGCGCGGCTTATACGGCCAAGATTCTGCCGGCCCTCGACGCGTTCAAGCCGGAGCTCGTGATCATTTCCGCCGGGTTCGACGCGCACGAGAACGATCCGCTGGCGGGCTTGCGGCTGCACGAGGACGATTACGCCTGGGTCACGCGCGCGTTGATGGAGATCGCCCGCAAATACGCCAAAGACCGCGTGGTGAGCTGCCTGGAGGGCGGCTACGACCTGGATGCGCTGGCCGCGTCCAGTGCGGCCCATGTCGAAGCGTTGATGGCCCGTTAGAGTAAATTTCGAGCGATATCAAAATCTTAACCGATCCCGGTCATAATTGCTGCTAGAGTGGCGGTAACAGACCGGGTTCGGGGAATGGCGGACGGTAAAAAACACATCACGCTCGCCTTGCAGGGCGGCGGGGCGCATGGCGCCTTCACATGGGGCGTGCTCGATCGCTTGCTCGACGACGAACGCCTCGTCGTCGAGGGTATTTCGGGCACGTCGGCCGGGGCGATGAACGGCGCGCTGGTCGTTTGGGGCATGGCGCAAGGCGGGCCCCAAGCCGCGCGCGCGTTGCTGGAGAAGTTCTGGCATCGCATCGCCGAAAGCGGGCGTTTCTCGATCTTCCAGCCCACGCCGATGGACCGGCTGTTCGGCAATCCCGCCAATTTGGATCTGTCGCCCTTCTATCAGGGCTTCGATCTGATGACGCGCCTGCTGTCGCCTTATCAGTTCAATCCGCGCAACGACAATCCGCTGAAGGATGCGCTGGAGGAAATGATCGACTTCGCCCAGGTGCGCGAAGGCGAGGGCGTGAAGCTGTTCATTTCCACCACCAACGTGCGCACGGGCAAGATCCGCGTCTTCCGCAATCACGAACTGACCGCTGAGGTGCTTCTCGCCTCGGCGTGTTTGCCGCATCTCTTCCAGGCGGTCGAGGTCGAGGGCGAGCATTATTGGGACGGCGGGTTCATGGGCAATCCCGCGATGTTCCCGCTGATCTATAATTGCCGCGCGTCGGATATTCTGCTGATCGAGATCAACCCGATCCGCATCGAGCAATTGCCCGAAACGGCGCGCGCCATCGCCGACCGCATGAACGCGATCAGCTTCAACGCCACGATGATGCGCGAAATGCGCACCATCGCCTTCGTCACGCGGCTCTTGGAACGCCATCGCTTGACCGCGCGTTCGGGCCTGCGGCGCATCTTCTTCCATATGGTCCAGGCGGAGGAGGAAATGGCCGCCTTCGGCGTGTCGTCGAAATACAATCTCGATTTCGACTTCCTGCTGACCTTGCGCGATCTTGGCCGCCGGAAGGCCGACGATTGGCTCAAGGTCAATTTCGACCAGCTCGGCCGCGATTCCTCGGTCGATCTCGAAAAACTCTTCTTCTGACGGGTCGGAAATGATTCAAGCCGAACGTACCGTCATTCCCCACGCCGTCAGCGAGCAAAGCCTCGCGACGCTGGAGCCGTCGGCGAGCGTGCTCGAAGCCGCGCGCATGATGGCCTATTTGCGGATCGGCGCGCTGCTGATCGTCGAGGACGACAAGCTCGTCGGCATTTTCTCCGAACGCGACGCGCTGACCCGCGTCGTCGCCAAGGAACTCGATCCCGCAACGACCACGATCGCCGACGCGATGACACCCGATCCAGTGACGATCGCGCCCGACGCGACCGTGCAACAGGCGCTCGACATCATGGCCGAGCGCGGCTTCCGCCATTTGCCCGTGATCGACGGCGGCAAGATCGTCGCCATCGTGTCGATCCGCGATCTGTATCGCTGCGTGAAGGACCAGATGGAAAGCGATCTGCTCCTGCTCGCCGAAACGCTACTCCAAGGATGATCTCATGAACGCCGCCGCCGAATTCGATTACGACATGATCGTCATGGGCTCGGGCCCCGCGGGCCAGCGCGCCGCGATCCAGGCCGCCAAGCTCGGCAAGAAGGTCGCGGTGATCGAGCACAAGGCCGTTGTCGGCGGGGCGTGCATCAACACCGGCACGATCCCATCGAAGACACTGCGCGAAGCGGTGATGCATCTTTCCGGCTATCGCGAGCGCAACATCTACGGCGCGTCGTATCAGGTGAAGCAGAACATCACGATCGACGATCTGCTGTTCCGCGCGCAATTCGTGATTCAGGCCGAGCTCGACGTCGTGCGCCATCAGCTTCAGCGCAACGGCGTGGAGATGATCGCCGCCGAAGCGAAATTCGCCGGACCCGATACGGTGGCGCTGGTCGGCTTGGATGGGCGCGGGCGGCGGGAAGTGCGCGCGCGCCGCATCGTGATCGCCACGGGCACCACTGCCACGCGCTCGGGCCGCATCCCGTTCGACGCGCAGAACATCTTCATTTCCGACGACATCCTGGGCCTGAAGCGCCTGCCCAAATCGCTGTGCGTGATCGGGGCGGGAGTCATCGGTGCCGAATACGCGACGATCTTCGCCACGCTGGGCGTGCGCGTGACGGTCGTGGACAAGCGCGACCGGTTGCTCGACTTCGTCGATCACGAAATCACCGACGCGCTCGTCTATCAGATGCGCCAGAACCGCGTGACGTTCCGCTTGGGTGAAGAGGTCGAAGGCCTCGAATACACCGACGACGCCGAACATGGCGCGCGGGTCAAGGTGAAGCTGCAATCGGGCAAGCAGATCGTCACCGAGAAGGCGCTTTATTCGATCGGCCGCACGGGCGCCACGGGCAATCTCGATCTCGCCACGGCGGGCCTCACCGCCGACGAGCGCGGGCGCATCAAGGTCGACGCGCATTATCAGACCGACGTGAAAGGTATCTACGCCGTCGGCGACGTGATCGGGTTTCCGGCCCTCGCTTCGACCTCGATGGAGCAGGGGCGCCTTGCCGCATGCCATGCCTTCGGCGTGGACGCGACCTCGGTGCCGGAGCTGTTCCCCTACGGCATCTACACGATCCCCGAGATCAGCACCTGCGGCAAGAACGAGGAGGAGCTGACCGAAGCCGGCGTGCCCTACGAGGTGGGCAAAGCGCGCTATCAGGAAATCGCGCGCGGCCAGATCATCGGCGACAAAACGGGCCTGTTGAAGCTCGTCTTCCACGCCGAAACGCGCCAGCTGCTGGGCGTGCATATCATCGGCGAGGGGGCGTCCGAACTCGTCCATATCGGCCAGGCCGTGATGGCCTTCGACGGCACGGTCGATTACTTCGTGCGGACGGTGTTCAACTATCCCACCCTCGCCGAATGCTACAAAACCGCGGCTTTCGACGGGATCAACCGGCTGGGTTAGCGGACGGGCGGTGGAGGGGGTGGTGCCGGCTCTTCAATGACCGGCGCCACCGGGGCGGCGGCGGGTGCGGGCGCTGCGGCCGCTGCGGGGCAATCCGGTTTAGCTCTGGGGGCTGCGGGTGGCACGGCCGCTGGCGGCGGCGTTATGTTCCAAAACATCTCCTGAATCCTGCACACGGTTTTTATCGTGGTTTCCTTTGTCGTCGCCGATGAAAGCGTGCCGCTCGCGTCGATCACGCTGAGGAAGGGAGCTGCTTGCGTCTGCAAGAGCGTAAGAACCTTGCTGCGCGATTCGCCGTAGGCGACGTTCAACTCCGCTTGGCCGGCGGCGGTGTCGTCCACGCTGCCTTTGGCGCTGGCGATTTTGATCTGCGCTTTGGCGATTTGAGCTTCGGCGGCCGAAGCGGCTTGCCAAGTGGCCGGGTCGTCAAGCTTCGCCAAAACCCGGGTTCTTGCATCGGAAATTTCGGTCTTCGCCAGCTTGACAACGGCGTCGGCGTCGGCCCGATAAACCTCCGGCGCACTCGCCGCCAAGCGCGTGAGCCGCGCTTCGAGATTCAAGGATTGTCCGACGACGCGTTCGATCGTTTTGCGGACGGCCTCGGTCGGCAATCTCGGATCCACGCCATTTCCGCCCACGCTATCGCCCGCCGTACCGAAGATGGCGCTTGAAGATTCGACGTTCGCTTCGATGCTCGTCAGCCTATTGAGGGATTGACGCGCCGCCGCAAACTGATCGATCGCGCGCTGCATCACGAAGGCGCCGGGGGTGCGGACATTGCGCGCCGCGTCGGCGACTTCCTGCAAGCCGCGCGGAATGCTGCAAGCACCGTCGTAGCGTACGGCGTCGAGCAACGCGTGTTGCAGTGTGTAGCCCGAAATGTCAGTCGTGCGCTGATCCTGAATCTGCTTGAAGATCGATTGGCGCGCGTTGTCGATCCCTTCGGAGATCGCGGGGACCGCCAGACTCATGAAGTAGCTTTCCTGGAACTGCGCACCCACACCGGCGGATATGCCGGCGGCTCCGGCCAGCGCGCGCGATACGCCGGAATCCGTGAAGATCGCACCCAGACCGCCCAAAATCGTCGAAGCGCTGCCCGACAGGAACGACGCGTTCGACTGGATCGTCTGTAAATAGAGTTTGTAGGTATTGCAGCGTTGCTCCGACGCGCGCAGCACTTCGTCCTGAATTTGGCCGCGCCGTTGACGTTGCTCTTCGCCGGTCAGGAACTCGCTGGCTTTGCCGGGCGCGCGCGCGAACTCGTCATAGGCGCGGGCGAGGCGTTGGGACACCGAGAAGTTTCCATCGGTGCCGGTCGTCGTCAGGCGCTCCACTTCTTCTTTGCAGCGCTTTGCCCGCGCTTCCGCCGTCGATTGCGCTTCTAGAGCGGTCGCGCGGCCTTTCGCGGCATCGATGTCGGTTTGTGAAGGATTCGGCGCGCCTCCGGTGATCTTCGCCAGCAATCCGCTGACTGTCCAATTGCTGGCTTGGGGCGGCGTCGGTGGCACGTCGCTGAAATCGACGCCCGTGAGAATTCGATAGTGCACGCAATAATTGCCGCGCGCGATGTGGGAGAAGAGATCGACCCGGTCGAGTTTCGGTGGCAAAACCGTATTGGCGCCTGCGGGCACGAACGGTTTCTCGCTGTAGAACTCTTCTTCGATCAGATAATTCGCGACCCGGCTACTGCAGCCGGTGAGTAAAAGCGACAACGTCAGAATCCCGATCGCGCCCCGGACCATCCGATTCATTTTTTTTGCCTCCCGGCTTTTAGGTCGCTCATCGAACGACGAAGCATGGTCGGGATTCAAAATCATTGCCGCAAGAGAGATGAATCCTAAAGTCGAATGTTTTGAAAAGTAGTCGAAGTACTGGCGGTGACGGCCGCCGAATTTCGAGCGTCCGAAACAAGGTTCACGGACGGACGATTCCGGCTGAGCGGGGCCAAGCGATCCGAGTTCGCCTGCCCCTGTCCGGACTCATCCCCAGGCGGCAGGGCCCGGCCGGGCCGCCCGACCCCGTTGCCCTTGCGTTCCGGGGCGCCTATAAACCGGGCATGACGCAAGGGACTCCGGCCGATATCGCCAAACTCTCCTTCGAGGACGCGCTTGCGGAGCTCGAAGGGATCGTGCGCGCGCTCGAACAGGGCAAGGGCAAGCTCGACGAATCCGTCGCCGCCTACGAGCGCGGTGCCGCACTCAAAAAGCATTGCGAAAAGAAGCTCGCCGAAGCCGCCGCACGGATCGAAAAGATCCAGATTTCCGGCGGCGAGGCGAAAACCGCCCCCTTCGACGCGGACCGGTAAAGGCGGCGCGATGACCGATACGCTGGCCGTCGCGTTGACCGAGGCCGCCGCCAAGGTCGAGGCGGCGCTGGATGCGTTTCTGCCCAAGGGCGAAGGCCTCGAAGCCGATCTGCACGAAGCGATGCGCTACGCCTGCCTGGGCGGGGGTAAGCGCATGCGCCCCTTCCTGGTGCTGGAGACGGCCAAGCTGTTCGCGGTCGACGAAGCGTGCGCGCTGCGCGTCGCCTGCGCGATCGAATTCGTCCATTGCTATTCCCTCGTTCACGACGATCTGCCCGCGATGGACGACGACGATCTGCGGCGCGGCCGGCCGACCGTGCATAAGGCGTTCGACGAGGCGACCGCGATCCTGGCGGGTGATGCGCTGCTGACCAAAGCATTCGAAGTGCTCGCCCATCCGCTGACCCATGCCGATCCGCTGGTGCGCTCCGATCTCGTGCTGGCGCTCGCCTTGGCGTCGGGGGCCGACGGCATGGTCGGCGGCCAGCAGATCGACCTCGCCGCCGAAGGCGAAAGCCTCGATATCGGCCAGATCACGCGCCTCCAGCGCCTGAAAACCGGCGCGCTGATCGCCTTCGCGGCGCAATCGGGCGCCATTCTGGGCAAGGCGCCGGCCCATATCCGCCATACCCTCGTCGCATTCGCCCACGATCTTGGTCTCGCGTTCCAGATGGCGGACGATCTGATCGACGTGGAGGGCTCTTCGGTGGACGCGGGCAAGGCGACGGGCAAGGATCAAGCGCGCGGTAAGGCGACCTTCGTGTCCATCCTGGGGCCCGAGCGCGCGCGCGCCCAGGCGGCGTTGCTGGCCGAGCAAGCGGCCAAGCATCTCGACCTGTTCGACGCGAAGGCCGACCATCTGCGCGCTTTGGCGCGCTGGACCGTGGCGCGCAAGGCATGAGCGGCCCCGGCCATAATTCCGGCGAGACGCCGCATCTCGACCGCGCTTGCGATCATGCGCAATTGCGCAAGATGGACGCGGTCGAGCTCAAACACGTCGCCGAGGAATTGCGCCGCGAGACGATCGCGGCCGTCGCGGGCACGGGCGGGCATTTGGGCGCGGGGCTTGGTGTGGTCGAATTGACCGTCGCCTTGCATCACGTCTTCGACACGCCGCGCGACCGGCTGATCTGGGACGTCGGCCACCAAGCCTATCCGCACAAGATCCTCACCGGCCGCCGCGACCGTATTTCCACGCTGCGCCAAGGCGGCGGGTTGTCGGGCTTCACCAAACGCAGCGAAAGCGAGTTCGATCCGTTCGGCGCAGCCCATTCCTCGACGTCGATTTCGGCGGCGTTGGGCATGGCCGTCGCGCGCGATTTCAACGGCGACAAGCGCCATTGCATCGCGGTCATCGGCGACGGCTCGATGTCCGCCGGCATGGCCTATGAGGCGATGAACAACGCGGGCGCGATGCGCGCGCGCCTGATCGTCATCTTGAACGACAACAACATGTCGATTGCACCCCCGGTGGGTGCCATGAGTTCCTATCTCTCGCGTCTCATTTCCTCGCGGCCTTATGTGGGCTTGCGCAGCTTGGCGCGCGAAGTCGCGAGCCATCTGCCCAAGCCCTTGTTCCAAGCGGCCGAGCGCGCGGAGGAATTCGCGCGCGGCATGGTCGCGGGCGGCGGCACGTTGTTCGAGGAGATGGGATTCTATTACGTCGGCCCGATCGACGGCCATAATCTCGACCATCTGCTGCCGATCCTGCGCAATGTGCGCGACAGCCGCGACGACCGGCCGGTGCTGATCCATGTGATCACGCAAAAGGGCAAGGGCCATCCTTTCGGCAAGGAAGCCGAGGATCGTTACCACGCGGTCAATAAATTCGATCTGCAAGTCGCGAATGACGGTGTGTTGAAGGGGGCCGCCAAGCCCGCGGGCGCCAAGGCGCCGACCTATACGCGCGTTTTCGCCGACGCGCTGATCGCCGCTGCCGACAAGGATCCGAAGATCGTCGCGGTGACGGCGGCGATGCCGTCTGGCACCGGCCTCGATCTGTTCGCCAAGAAGCACCCGAAGCGTTGCTTCGATGTCGGCATCGCCGAGCAGCATGCGGTCACTTTCGCGGCCGGCATGGCGGCGGACGGGTTGAAGCCGTTCGTGGCGATTTACTCGACCTTCCTGCAGCGCGGCTACGACCAGGTCGTGCACGACGTGATGCTGCAATCCTTGCCGGTGCGATTCGCGCTCGACCGCGCGGGGCTGGTGGGGGCCGATGGCGCCACCCATGCGGGCGCCTACGATCTCGCCTATCTCGGTTGCTTGCCCGATTTCGTCGTGATGGCGCCGGGCGACGAAGCCGATCTGGCGCGCATGGTTGCGACCAGCGCCGCCTACGACCAAGGTCCGATCGCCGTGCGCTTTCCGCGCGGCGAAGGGATCGGTGTGGCCATGCCCGAACCGGGCGAGGTTCTGGAGATCGGCAAGGGCCGCGTGTTGCGCGAAGGCAGCGCCGTCGCGATCCTCAATCTCGGCGGGCGCTTGGCCGAATGCCAAAAGGCGTGCGACGCGCTGGCCCAGCAGGGTTTGAGCGCCACACTCGCCGATATGCGCTTCTTGAAGCCGCTCGATCTCGATCTGGTGTTGCGCCTCGCGCGCGCGCACGAAGTCGTGCTGACGGTGGAGGAAGGCAGTCCTGGCGGTTTCGCCGCCGCCGTTTTGCAGGCGTTGGCGAATGAAGGCACACTCGACGCGGGCCTCAGAATCCGCGCGTTGACGCTGCCCGACCGCCTGATCGACCACGACACGCCCGAGCGGCAATACGCGCAAGCGGGGCTCGACGCGCGCGCGATCGCCAACGCGGCGTTGACGGCGCTGGGCCGCGCCGAAAAGCGCGCTTGAAGAAGCGCCTCGACCATTTGCTGGTGGAGCGCGGCTTGGCCGAAAGCCGGGCCAAGGCGCAAGCCGCGATCATGGCCGGTCTCGTGTTCTCCAACGAAAAACGCCTCGACAAGCCGGGCACGCCGGTCGCCGAAGATTTGGCACTGGAGGTGCGTGGCCAGCCGCATCCCTGGGTCAGCCGGGGCGGCTTGAAGCTCGCCCACGCGATCGAGGCATTCGGTATCGACGTCGTTGGCAAGGTCGCGATCGATGTGGGCGCTTCGACCGGCGGCTTTACGGATGTATTGCTGACCAAGGGCGCCGCGAAGGTTTATGCCGTCGATGTCGGCCACGGGCAGTTGGCGTGGAAGCTGCGCAACGATCCGCGCGTGATCGTGCTCGAAAAGACCAATGCACGGCATCTGACGGCGGAGATCATCCCCGAAGCGCCCGATATGGTGGTGTGCGACGCGAGCTTCATCGGCCTCGAAACCGTATTGCCCGCCGCTTTGGCGTTGGCCAAGCCGGGTGCCGTTGCCGTCGCGCTGATCAAACCGCAATTCGAAGTCGGAAAGGATCGCGTGGGCAAGGGCGGCGTGGTACGCGAGCCCGAACTTCATGCCGAAGTGCGCGCGCGCATCGCGCAATGGCTGCCGCGCATCGGCTGGACCGTGTTCGGCGAGGATGAAAGCCCAATCCAGGGCCCCGAAGGCAACCGCGAATTCCTGATCGCGGCGCGGAAGGTTTAGTAAAGCACCGCCGCCATCGCGCCCATCAGGCAGGTGGCGAGCGTGCCCGCGACCAGCGATTTGAAGCCGAGCTCGACGATCTCCGGCCGGCGCGCCGGGCACATCGTCGCCATGCCGCCGATCATGATGCCCAGCGACCCGAAATTGGCGAAGCCGCATAGCGCGTAGAGCATGATGAGGCGCGTGCGCTCGGACAATCCCGCCCCGCCGTCGCTCGCCAGCGACAGATAGGCGACGAATTCGTTGAGTGCGGTTTTCTGGCCGAGCAACGCCCCCGCTTGCGGCGCTTCGGCCCACGGAATGCCCATCAGCCAGCAGATCGGCGCGAAGATCCAGCCCAGCATGCGCTCTATCTTCAATGGCGCGCCGAATGCGTCCGGCAGCAGGCCAAGGCCCGCATTGACCAGGGCGACGAGGGCGACCAGCACGATCAGCATCGCGCAGATATTGAGCAGCAATTCGAGCCCGGCGGCCGTGCCTTTGACGATCGCGTCCATCGTGCCGTTGGCGACGGGCTCCAGCGGGCCCAATTCGCCCTCGGTCGCGCCCGGTGTGGATTCCGGCACCATGATCCGCGCGACCAGGATCGTGACCGGGGCCGACAGCAGCGAGGCGATCAGGATATGCGCGAAAGCGTCGGGCACGATGCGCCCGATCAGCGTGGCGTAGAGCACCATCACCGTGCCGGCGATCGACGCCATGCCGCCGACCATCACGATGAAGAGTTCGGCACGGGTGAGCTTTGCCAGATACGGGCGGATGAACAGCGGCGCTTCGACCATGCCGACGAACACGTTCGCGGCGGTGGAAAGTCCCACGGCGCCGCCCACGCCCATCGTGCGGCGTAAGGCCCAGGCAATTCCGCGCACGATCGCGGGCATCACGCCCCAATGGAACAGCACGGTCGTCAGCGCCGAAACGACCAGCACGATCGGCAAGGCCTGGATCGCCAAGACGAACGAAGCGCCCGGGAATTTCTCGTCGAACGGCAAGGGGCCGCCGCCGAGATAGCCGAAGACGAGCGAGGTCCCTGCGCGCGTCGCGTCCGCGATCGCTTGGACGGGCGCGTTCAGCAGCCCGATCGTCGTGGCGACGTAAGGCAGTTTTAGGAACAACGCCGCGCAGACGAACGACACGGCAAGACCCAGCAATGCCGCGCGCAAACTTACAAGGCGGCGGTTTTCGGCCAGCGCCCAGGCGATGCCCAGAATCGCGAACATGCCGAAAAACGCCTGTATGCGATCCATCGCCTTATTCCCTCGGCAGTGGCCAATGGCGCCGGACGGCGTCGAAGATCACGCGCGGCTTGGTGTCGAGCCCGGCGCCGAGAATGGTGAAGCCGGGTTTCGTGCCCGGGCGGCGCACGATCAGATCGCCCATCCAGCGGCTGCCGAGTTTGAGCTTCGAATAGGTCTCGGGATCGACATAGATGTCGAGGCGCCCGCCGCCGAGCGCGCGGATTCCCGTGCCGAGCGCCAATTCCTCGATCTTGTCCCACCCGATCGGCGCGTCGGCGACGCCGGGCATTTCCAGCCCGTCCTTGCCGACCGTGATCTTGGGCGCGTCGTCGCGGAATTGCTGGCCCATCAGCACACCCCAAAACGCGGCGATGCCCAGGAACAGCAGCGCCGCGCCCAGCGTTTCGCCTTGTTGCCAGGCTTGCCAGGTGACGGCGACGGCGAGGCCGAACACGCCGGACGCGAAAAGGAGATTGAGACCCGCCATGCGCCGCGACCGGCGTACGATCAAAGTCTTCAGATCGAGCGCCACGGAATCAGCCGCATTGCGCGCGGTGGCGCAGCTTATGATCGGCGAGCACGCAGGCCATCATCGCTTCGCCGACGGGCACGGCGCGAATACCCACGCACGGATCGTGGCGGCCTTTGGTGACGATTTCCGTCTCGTTGCCGTCGATATCGATCGTGCGGCGCGGCGACAGGATCGACGAGGTCGGCTTCACCGCGAAACGCACGACGACCGGCTGACCGGTGGAAATACCGCCCAGAATGCCGCCCGCGTGGTTCGACAGGAAGGTCGGGCCCGCATTACCGCTGCGCATCTCGTCGGCATTGGCGTCGCCCGACAATTCGGCGGCGGCGAAACCGTCGCCGATTTCCACGCCCTTCACCGCGTTGATGCCCATCATCGCTGCGGCGAGATCGGAGTCGAGCTTGCCGTAGATCGGCGCACCCCAGCCGGCGGGCACGCCGTCGGCGACCACTTCGATCACAGCACCGGCGGACGATCCCGCCTTGCGCGTCGCATCGAGGAATTCTTCCCACTTCGCGGCCATGTCGCGATCGGGGCACCAGAAGGGATTTTCGCCGCAGGCCGACCAATCCCATTTCGCGCGGTCGATCTTGTGCGGGCCGATCTGCACGACCGCGCCCCGGATCGTCACGCCATCGCCCAGCACGCGCCGCGCGACCGCACCGGCCGCCACACGCGCCGCCGTTTCGCGCGCAGACGAACGCCCGCCGCCGCGATAATCGCGAATGCCGTATTTGGCCCAATAGGTGTAGTCGGCGTGGCCCGGGCGGAACTTCGCCGCGATCTCCGAATAGTCCTTCGAGCGCTGATCCTCGTTGCGGATCATCAGCGACAAGGACGTGCCGGTCGTCTGCCCTTCGAACACGCCCGACAGGATCTCGACCGTGTCGGACTCGCGGCGTTGCGTGACAAATCGCGACGTGCCCGGCTTGCGCTTGTCGAGGAAGCCTTGAATGAAGGCCTCGTCCAGCGCCAGGCGCGGCGGCACGCCGTCGACGACGGCGCCCAGCGCCGGGCCATGGCTTTCGCCCCAGGTCGTGACCCGGAAAAGCGTGCCGAAGGAATTGGCGCTCATGCGCCCTTGTTCTTGAAGCCGGCGAGCAGATCGGAAAGCTCGCCCGCCGATTCCGTCGCCATCATGCCGACGACGTGATAGCCGCTATCGACGTGCAGGACTTCGCCGGTGACGCCCGAGCCGAGTTCCGACAACAGGTAGAGCGCCGAGCCGCCGACGTCTTCGATCGTTGTGCCCCGGCGCAACGGCGCGTTCAGCTCGTTCCACTTTTGAATGTAGCGGAAATCGCCGATGCCCGACGCCGCGAGCGTGCGGATCGGGCCCGCCGAGATCGCGTTGACGCGGATATTCTCCGGCCCCAGATCGGCGGCCAGCGCGCGCACCGACGCTTCGAGCGCCGCTTTGGCGACGCCCATCACGTTGTAATGCGGGATGATGCGTTCGGCGCCGATATAGGAAAGCGTCAGCATCGCGCCGCCTTCCTTCATCAAGGGCCGCGCGCGGCGCGCCACGTCCGTAAACGAGAACACCGAGATGTCCATCGAGTTCAGGAAGTTTTCGCGCGTCGTGTCGACGTATTTGCCCTTCAACTGGTCCTTGTCGGAATAGGCGATGGCATGGACGACGAAGTCCAGCTTGCCCCAGCGCTTGGCGATTTCGTCGAACGCCTTGTCGAGCGACGCCGTGTCGGTGACGTCGGCCGACACCAGAAAATCCGAGCCGAGCTGTGCGGCCAAGGGACGCACGCGCTTCTCCAGCGCCTCGCCCTGATAGGTGAGCGCGAGTTCGGCGCCGTGTTCGACCACGGCCTTGGAAATGCCCCAGGCGATGGAGCGATCGTTGGCGACGCCCATCACGAGGCCGCGTTTGCCCTGCAGCAGGGCTTTGGATTCCGACATGCGTTTCTAAGTCCGCGTTTCGACTGGCGAATTGGCGGGCATCCTACACGAAAGTCCGGGGCAGGCAACGCTGGGATGGCGCGTTTGTGTGCGGAGCAATAAAAAACCCGGCTCCACGTGGCGCGGAGCCGGGTTCGGCATTCCCGAAGACGCGCGGCGCGCGGTTAGTTGACGACCTTCCAGCTGCCGTCCTGCTGGCGGCAGGCGGTGCCGTAGGCTTGCTCTTCCTTGCCGCCGACGGTCACCGTCGTCTGGTATTCGCGGCACTGGTTGCCGGCCGAGTCGCGGCCTTCGCGGGTCGGGGTCACGGTGCCGGAATTGCCCGAATCCGGGTTGCTCCAGCTGATCTTCTGCCCGACCGGGGCGGTCTGCGCGGTTGTCTCGGCGCGCTGCATATGCGCGCGGTCCGCGCGGTCGAGCGACTTGCCGATTTCGCGGCCCAAGAACGCGCCGGCGAGCGTGCCGACCGCTACGCCGACGAGCTGGCCGCGCCCGCCGCCGAATTGCGAGCCGGCAACGGCGCCGCCGATGCCGCCCAGAATCGTACCGAAATTTTCCTTCTGCCCGCCTTCCGAGCAGGCGGCGAGCGACAAGGCGATGGCGCCGACGGCGAAAATCTTGATCCCACGCATTTTTCCGTCCTCCTTAGACGGTTGGACGGGTTGCGAAATTCCGTCCTGAAGCGATAACGATTCCCGTTCGCACTCTATTCCAAACACGGCCTTGGTCGAAGCGTATGCCCGGTCTATTTAGGGGCCATGGAAAACGAATCACAGCCCCCGGCCGAACTCGATCCCGCCGTCGATCCCGTCGCGCGTTTCGCGGCTTGGCTCGACGAAGCGCGCGCGAAGGAAATCAACGACCCCGAAGCGATGGCCGTCGCGACGGTGGGCCAAGATGGCATGCCCAGCCTCAGAATGGTGCTGCTGAAAGATTTCGATACACGCGGCTTCGTGTTTTACACGAATTTCGAAAGCAAGAAGGGCACGCAGCTTCTGGCGCATCGCAAGGCCGCGTTGCTATTCCATTGGAAGTCGCTGCGCCGCCAAGTGCGCATCGAAGGCGACGTGGAGGTCGTGACGGACGCGGAGGCCGACGCCTATTTCGCCTCGCGCCCGCGCGGCAGCCAGATCGGCGCTTGGGCTTCGCTTCAGTCGCGCCCGATGGAGGGCCGCTTCGCGCTGGAGAAGCGCGTCGCCGAATACACGCTGAAATTCGGGCTGGGTGCGGTGCCACGCCCGCCGCATTGGTCGGGCTTTCGCGTGAAGCCCGTCACGATCGAGTTCTGGCACGACCGGCCGTTCCGTCTGCACGAGCGGCTTGTGCATCGGCGCGAGGGCGACGCTTGGCGCACGGAGCGCCAATTCCCATGACCGCGCTGGCCGCGACCATTTCGCCCGAGGAACGCGGCGCGTTGATGCGCCGCGCGACATACGCCTCGGTCGCGGTCGCCGGCCTTCTGATCGTCGCGAAGACCGGGGCTTGGGCGATCACCGATTCCGTATCGGTGTTGTCCAGCCTGCTCGACTCGCTGCTCGACGCGGCGGCATCGATCGTCAATCTGATCGCGGTGCGCCACGCGCTCGCCCCGGCCGACGCCGAACATCGCTTCGGCCACGGCAAGGCGGAGGCGCTGGCCGGTCTCGCCCAGGCCGCGTTCATCGGCGGCTCGGCGTTGCTGCTGCTGTCCGAAGCCATACATCGCTTGTGGACGCCGGTGCCGGTCGAAAGGGGCGAGGTCGGCGTCGCGGTCATGGCGTTGTCGATGGCGCTGACCTTCGCGCTTGTCCGCTATCAGATGTATGTCGTGGCGCGCACCGGATCGCTGGCGGTGGGCGCGGACCGTCTGCATTACGCGTCCGATTTCTTGCTGAACGGCGCCGTCATCGTCTCGCTGCTCGCGTCGATGGCGTTCCGCATCGACGTTCTCGATCCGCTGGCGGGGCTCGCGATCGGCGGCTACATCCTGTGGGGTGCGGCGAAGATTGGGCGCGACGCGCTCGACCATCTGATGGACCGCGAATTGCCCGAGGATACGCGCGCGAAGATCGTCGCCATCGCGCGCGCCAATCCGCTGATTTTGGACGTCCACGATTTGCGCACCCGTGCGGTTGGTCCGAATATCTCGGTGCAGATGCATCTGGAGATCGACGGCAACCTGACGCTCAACCAGGCGCATGCGGCGGCCGATGCGGTGGAGGAAGCCGTGATGGCCGCCTTTCCGGGATCGGACGTGATCGTCCATATGGATCCGGCCGGCATCGTCGAAACAAGGCGCGACGCGCATTGACGGGCGCGATGGACCAAACGCGCGCGCTGGCGCTTCTCGCCGACCCTGCTACGCATGGCGGTGAGGCGCCGTCGCGGATCGATACGCATATCTCCGCCGTGTTCCTGACCGCGACGCGCGCCTACAAGCTCAAACGCGCGGTCAAGTTTCCGTTCCTCGATTTCTCGACGCTCGCCGCGCGCGAGAAAATGTGCCGCGCCGAAATCGCCGTGAATCGCGCTTGGGCGCCGGAAATCTATCTCGGCGTCGAGAAAGTGACCGAAGCCGGGATCGGCGGACCGGGCGCGGCGCTCGATTGGGTCGTGGTCATGCGCCGCTTCGACGGCGGCGGGTTATGGGATACGCGCGCCGCGCGCGGCGATCTCGGCGCCCGCGACATGCGCATGCTCGCGGATGTATTGGCGCGCGTGCATCACGCGGCGGAAATCGTCGTGACGCGAGGCGGGGCGGACGATTTGCGTTGGGTCGAGGATGGCGACGCCGAAGACCTCGCCAAGTTGTTCGACAAAAGCGAAGTCACGGCGCTCGACGAAGCGACGCGCGCCGAGATCGCGCTTCATCGCCGCTTGATCGAGGCCCGGCGCGCGGGCGGCGCGGTGCGCCGCTGTCATGGCGACATGCATCTGCGCAATATCTGCACGATCGACGGCATGCCCGTGCCCTTCGACGGCATCGAGTTCGACGATCGCGTGTCTTGCGTCGACACGCTCTACGATCTGGCCTTTCCGGTTTTCGATCTGATCCGTATCGGGCGGCGCGATCTCGCCAACGCGTTGTTCGCGCGCTACCTGCAGCGCCGGCCCGACGAGTCGGGCCTCGCCTTGCTGCCGCTGTATCTTTCGTTGCGCGCGGCGATCGCGGCCAAGACGCGCGGCTTTTCCGCCGCCAATCAGAAGGACGAAGCGCGTGCGCGGATCGAACGCGAAGCCGCCGCGCAATGTTTCGCGTTGGCGCGTTCCTTCCTGTCCGAACGGCCGAAGCCGATGCTTGCCGCCGTCGGCGGATTGTCGGGATCGGGCAAGTCGGCGGTCGCTTCGGGGATCGCGCCGCGTATCGGCGTAGCGCCTGGAGCGGTGATCTTGCGCACGGATGTCGAGCGCAAACGCTTGGCCTGCGTCGAACCCGAAGCGGCGCTGCCGCCCGAAAGCTATACGCGCGAAGCCAGCCGCGCCGTCTATGACGGATTATACGAACGCGCGCGCGCGGCCCTGGCCGCGGGGCATTCCGTCGTCGTCGATGCGGTTTTCGCCGATCCGGCCGAGCGTCATACGATGCGCGACATCGCCCGTGCGGCCGGTGTAGAATTCCGGGGTCTGTGGCTCGATTGTCCGGCGCAAGTGCGGCTCGCCCGCGTCGCCGGACGGACGGACGACGCGTCGGATGCAGGTGTCGCCGTGGCGGCCGAGCAAGCGGCGCGCGAGTTGGGGGAGATCGACTGGCGGCATCTCGATGCCGCCGCCGCGCCGGCGCAAGTAATTTCCGACGCTTGCCGCGTGGTTGATACAGGTCAATCCCATACCGATATCTAGGGTGTAATCTCCTTCGTGAAATGGAGGTCGCTATGGGCTTCAAGGTCGTACTCGTTCCGCTGTCCGGTTCCGCCGCCGACGAACGCGCATTGGCGACGGCCGCCGCCGTCGCGCGCAAATTCGGCGCGCGCGTCGAAGCGCTGCACGCCGCGGGCGATCCGCGCGACGCGGTTCCCTTCGTGGGCGAGGGCGCTTCGGGCGCGCTGGTCGAACAGATCGTCGGCGCCGCCGAGAAGGATTTGAAGCGCCGCGCGCAAACCGCGCGCGCGACCTACGACGCGTGGCGCAAATCCGCCGGCGTCGATTGCGAGATCATCGAACCGGAAGGTTCGGAGGAGGACGCGATCGCGCGCTACGGCCGCTTCGCCGATTTGATCGTGCTGCCGCGCCCGTCGGACGACGACCAGATCGCCTCGACCGTCGCGTTCGAAACCGCGCTGCTGGAAACCGGCCGACCGGTGATGGTAGCGCCGCTGTCGGGCGAGGTTTCGTTCGACGGCCCCGTCGCCTTCGCCTGGAACGGCAGCCGCGAAGCGGCGCGCGCGCTGGGCGCGGGTATGCAGTTCCTGAAAGGGGCGAGCAAGGTCGTCGCGATCGTGGCGGGCATCAAGGTGGCCGAGAACGATCAAGCGCCGCTCGAAGCCTATATGGCGAGCCACGGGCTGAAGATCGAGATCGCGCGCGCCGACGTGCCGACGATCCAAGCCGGTCCGCATGTGCTTGCGGAGTCGGTCAAGGCGGGCTGCGGCCTGCTGGTGATGGGCGCCTATACGCATAGCCGCCTGCGCCAGCTCGTGTTCGGCGGCGTCACGCGCCACGTTCTGCAAAACGCCACGTTGCCGGTGCTGATGGCGCATTAACAACGCGCCGCGAACGGCACCGGCAAGCCCGAGGGGGGAGGGGCTCGCCATGTTGACCTGGGTCGATTGCTTGGCGCTTGCCGATCTGACGGCGGACGAAGTGCGCGCGATCGCGGAGCACGAACATATCTCCGAGATGGCCGCGGTCGAGCTCGGCGCCTTTTTGTGCCAGGACGCCGCCGGCGTGAGGCACGTGAAAGCGATGATCCGCGACGATATCGCGGCGGCGACGTCGCGCGGCGATCATGTGCGCGCCGCGACCCTAAAACTGGCGTTGCAGCATTTCTGCAAGACGCATCCCGACAACCCGGAATGCGGTAAGGCGAATTGAGCGAAGGAAGTATGATGGCTTTCAAACATATCCGTCTCGAACTCGCGCGCACCAAAACGAAGCCGGACGGCGATTCCGGCATCGGCTACGAGTTCGCGGCCCCGTTGACCGCCGATGGGCATCTCGATCCCGACGGCTGGAAGAAGGACAAGGACCGCTGCACCGTGCGCCGTTTCGCGCGCGGCGAAGCGGACGAAACCGGCCTGCTGATCCACGGGCGCGGCGGGCGCTGGGCGTTCTCCTACGCGGCCGGCGACGACGACGACGAGCCGATCTTCAAATTCGACCGGCATCGTTTCGCGCCGGGCGAGTACGTGTCGATCACGGAACATGACGGCGAAACGCTGCCTTTCAAGGTCGTTTCCGTCCGCTGAGATTGCGGGCTAAACTCCGCCTATGGCGGAAGCGCAAAAAACCCTCGTCCTGACCGGCGCCTCGCGCGGGATCGGCCACGCGACCGTGAAGCGCTTCGCTTCCGCGGGCTGGCGGCTGTTCACCTGTTCGCGCGAAGCGATCCCCGCCGATTGCCGCGTCGACCCCAATTGGGCCCATCACGTCGCCTGCGATTTGTCGGTGCCGGCCGACCGCCGCCGCTTCGTCGACGAGGTGAACGAGCTTCTGGGCGACGGGCCGTTGCATGCGCTGGTCAATAACGCGGGTGTGAGCCCCAAAACGCCCTACAAAGAACGGCTGGGCGTGCTGCACGGCGAGCTCGAGGCTTGGCACAAAGTCTTCGAGCTGAATTTCTTCGCCGCCCTGGATCTCACGCGCGGCTTCGCGGCGTCGCTGGCGCGCGCGCGGGGCTGCGTTGTCAACATCACCTCGATCGCGGCACATCGCGCGCACCCGTTCGCGGGCTCGGCCTATTCCACGTCGAAGGCGGCGCTGTCGGGTCTCACGCGCGAAATGGCGGTCGAGCTTGCGCCGCTGGGCATTCGCGTCAACGCCGTGGCGCCGGGCGAGATCGTGACGGAAATGATCTCGCCGGAATACGAGCCGCTGATCAACCGCATCCCGATGCAGCGCATGGGGACGGCCGCCGAAACGGCCGACGCGATCTTCGCGCTATGCTCGCCCGATTTCGCCTATGTGACCGGCGCCGAAATCCCGGTCAATGGCGGGCAGAATTTGGTTTAGCCGCCGACCGCCGCGCGTTTGGCGGCGTACCAATCGCGCCAGCGCTCGGCTTCGGCGATGTCCTGAACGAGCCATTCGCCCATCAGCCCGTCGCTGCCGCGCGCGACGAGATCCTTCAGGCGCGCGATCTCGCTCTCCGCGAGTTCGACGAGCTGGTCGAGCTGTGCTGCGCGATCTTCGGGCGGCAGCAGTTCGAGGAAGCGCAATTTGAGCGCCACGACCATCTTGGAAAGATCGGTCATCGGCCCGCGCACCGGCCCGCGCAGCAGATCGCGCAGCGCCTCGCGGCCCTTCTCGGTCAGCGTCAATTCGCTGTCGGCGGTCAGGCTTTGGCCGGGCCCCGCGCGCCTTCCGACCGTCTCGATCATGCCGTCGTAACGCAGCTGTTCGATCGACACGCCCAGAACGTCGAGCGACGGGCCCATCAGGCGCGAGACGAATCCGCGTACCGACATCGACAAGGCGCCCAGCGTGACGTTGCCGCGCGACAGCTCGCCCAGCGCCGCGAGGCGCACCGCCTCTGCCGGAATCAGCGAGCGATCGCCTTGGCGCGGCATCAGGGCAATTCCTTGATGCGGTCGAGCGGATAACGCGAGACTTCGTCGAGCAGCTTCACGAGCTTCGCCGCCGCGTGGTCGACGACCTTCCGGCCGCGCTCCGCGTCCGCGTCGCGCGCGTTGCCGACGGCGCCGGAGATATGGATATCCTGCGCCTGCCAGGCGAGCGCGCTTTGCCCCGTGAAGGTCAGCAGCTCGAATTCCTTGGCGAGGGCGAATTGGCCGGGCACGAAATTGTCGATCTTGCTTTCGCGCACTTTCTCGGGCGCCAAATGCATCATCATCGACGTTTCCACGCCGCCGGCATGGATGCCGAACTTCGCTTCCTTCGCGTCCCACAAGCCTTCGGGCATGCCGAAGGCCCACCACGACGTCGCGACCGCCGCCATGCCCAAGCGCACGCGCAGATCGCGCGCGACGATGTCCATGATCTGCGGCTGGCCGCCATGCGAGTTGTACATCACGAATTTGCGAAGCCCCGCGCGATGCACGCATTCGCCAAGCTCGGTCCAAATGCGGATCAGCGTTTCGGCCGAGAAGGACAGCGTGCCGGGATAGGCGAGATGCTCGTTCGACTTGCCCACGTCCTGCTGCGGCAGCACCACGACCGGTGTGGCGCCCGCCATGCCCGCCGCGCGCGCGACGATGCCTTCGCACAGGACCTGATCGACCGCGACGGTCAGATGCGGACCGTGCTGCTCGACCGCCGAGACCGGCAGCAGCGCCACCGTCTTGGCGGGGTCGAGGGTGCGGAATTCCTCGGTCGTCAGATCCAGCCAATTGCGCCAAGCCTGGGCCATGTCGAACTTCTCCGAAATGTTTGCCGCCGGATATATAGTGGACCCGTCCCGTTCGCGCCAGAAGGCGAGAGGTTTAGTTATGAAACGCCATAATCCGCCGGAGCTTTCGGCCCCGTTCGCGCGCTATTCCCATGCGGTGGAAGTGGACATGCCGGGACGCTTCCTGTTCGCCTCGGGCCAGCTGGGCCTCGCCAAGGACGGCGCGCTGCCGCCCGATTGCGCGGGGCAATGCGCGGTCATATTCCGGCATATCGACGCGATCTTGAAATCCGCGGCAATGATCCGCGCGGACGTGGTGCGCATCAACGCCTTTGTCACGTCGCGCGAGGAGATGCGCCCTTATATGGACGCGCGCGACGCGTGGCTCGAAGGCTTGGAACCGCCGGCCTCGACGCTGGTGATTGTGTCGGGATTCACCAAGCCCGAGTTCAAGGTCGAGATCGAAATCGTCGCCGCCCGTCCGCGCGACTGATCGCGCGTTTTGGCAAGACGCTTGCAAGCCCGCGCGCGACGCGCCTGTTGCGCGTGCGCAAAACTTGCGGAGCGAAGACGTGGCGGACCCCGAACGAGTCGTCCATTTGGCGCGGAATGTCGGCCGGCTGGCCGAAGAGAAGATCGGCGAGATCAACGCCGTGACGCGCGGCGTAAAAATGCTGGCCCTCAACGCGAAAATCGAAGCCACGCGGGCGGGCGAGGCGGGGCGCGGTTTCGGCGTCGTCGCCGACGAAGTCAAATCCGTGTCGATTTCGATTTCGCGCATCGCCGACGAGTTGTCGAGCGATCTGGCCGCCGCGACGCGCGAACTCTCCACGCTCGGCGCCGAGATGGTCGCGGGCATGCGCGGCCAGCGGCTGGCGGATCTGTCGCTGGCGATGATCGATATCGTCGACCGGAATCTCTACGAACGCTCCTGCGACGTGCGCTGGTGGGCGACCGATGCCGCCGTCGTCGGCGCGCTGGAGAGTGCCGATCCCGAAACGGTCGCGCATGCGGGGCGGCGGCTCGGCGTCATTCTGGGCGCCTATACCGTCTATCTCGACATCTGGGTGGCCGATGCGGCGGGCCGGGTCGTCGCCAGCGGCCGCGCCGGCCGGTTCGACGTCGCCGGCACGGACGTGTCGCACGAGCAGTGGTATCGCCGCGCGATGGGATTGCGCAGTGGCGATGATTACGTCGCCATGGAGATCGCGCGCGAGCCGAGGCTGGAGAACGCGCCCGTCGCCACCTTCGCGACCGCCATCCGCCGGGGCGGTGCGAGCGACGGCGCGGTTATCGGCGCGCTGGCGATCCATTTCGATTGGGCCGCGCAATCGGCCGCCGTTGTAAAATCCGTGCGGCTGCTGGCGCACGAGCGCGAACGCACGCGCTGTCTGATCATCGACTCCACCGGGCGCATCATTGCCGCGTCGGATGACCAGGGCGCGCTCGCGGAGCATTTCCGCCTGGAAACGAAGGGCGAGCGCACCGGCGCCTACGAGCTCGCGGACGGCACGACGGTCGCGTTCGCGGCGACGCCGGGCTACGAGACCTATCCGGGTTTGGGCTGGTACGGCGCGATCGTGCAGCGCGCCGAAGGCGCGCGTTAGACGGTGCCGTCCGACTGGCTGTTGAGCGACACGTCGAGGCGCTTCAGCATTTCATCGAGCTGGTCGAATTGCAGCCGGTTCTGGATGGCGCTCTGCATGAAGCGGTCGAAAATGCTCGAGGCGTGCAGCACGGCCATCGAGCAATAGCCGAGCACCCAGTAACGGCGATAGACGCCGGCCAGGAACTGGCGGAAGGGCTTGGGATCGCCCTCGTTCATGAACTTGCCGTGGCAGATCGTGTATTCGCCGAAGATCGACGATACGGTGGAGATGATGTTCCGCAGCTTTTTGATGACCTGCTGGCGGAACATATCCTGCTGTTCTTTGTAGTGCTTGTATTCGCGGATATCGAGCGGCACGGCGTCGGGCGAATTCAGCCACGACAGCACTTTCGCGGTCGCCGCCTTGTTGCGGTTGAACGTGTGTTCGTAGAACGACACGCCCTTCCAGCCCTCGAAAATCTGCTGCGCCTGATCGCCGGAAATGCCGAAGGCGGAAACGAACAGTTTCGCTTCCGGCATGGTCGGGTCCCACAACGCTTGCAGGAAGCGCGCGGAACGCTCGTTGACGTCGTTGGCGGAGGTGAGGCCCAGCGCTTTCGCGACGATCGGGTTCACCTTGCCGGCGATCAGCGTCTTGATGCCGGTTTCTTCGGCCTCGGAAATCGAGAAATAGCCGGGATGGACCTCGTCCTGGAACTTCGCGAGCGCGCTTTTCAGCAGGAACGGATCGAGCGAGGGAATCGAATCGATCAGCCGCAGGATTTCGACGTCGCGCTCGTAGGACTGCGAAATCTGGCCGATGTCGATCCCGACATGGTGCTTGATCAAATTTTCGAAATCGCGCTGACGCAGATAGATCGCGTAGCCGCCCGCCGCGATTTCGGTCGCGTCGTGGGGAATGTAGATCGCGGTTTCGATCGGCCGCTCGGATTTCGCCGCCGTATCCGCGACGGACGGGGCGTTGGCCGAGGGCGGCGGCGGCGGCTGATCGGCGAGCTGCTGGTCGAAATTCGGATACTTGAAGATGACGGTCTTGTTGAGGCTGGGCGAGCGGAACATCGCCTTGTCGCCCGCGATCGTCTGCATCTTGATCAGACTCAGCGCCACCGACGAACCGCCATACACGATCTGATCGAGGATCGGGGATAGCGACTTCTTCTTCTTCTTCGCCGGATCGGGTTTTTTGGCGGGCGGGGCGTTCAAATCGATCACGCGTAACGGCAAGGTGAAAACAAGCCGGAACAATATTCCACCTGCGAGGATGGCGCAATCGCTCCGGTTCGGCGCGAATTGGAGTAATATTCAGGCGCAACTTCGCCGAATCCGAACGTGCGGATCATCGCCGTGACATCGTCAAGCGCCGGAACTTTCCCCCGAATCCTAAGGCTCGAAGCGGGCGATCTGTCGCTCGATCTCGCGCCCGAAATGGGCGGAATCATCGGCGCTTTTCGCACAAAGGCGGGCGGCGGCTTCGACATGTTGCGCCCGATCGGCGAGTCGTCGTTGGCGGCGCGCGATTCGGGTGCCGCGGCCAGCTATCCGCTGATCCCGTACTCGAACAGAATGCGCGATTGCACATTGTATTTTGCGAACCGCCGGTATCGCTTGGCGCCGAATTTCGGTTCGCATCCGCATTCGATCCACGGCAATGCCTGGCAGCGCGCCTGGGCCGTGGCCGAGGCGACATCGACGTCGGCGGCACTCACGCTCAATCATGACGCGAGTGGCGCCCGCGCCGCGGAATGGCCTTTCGCTTATCGTGCGGAACAGCGCTTCCGGCTGGACGAAAGCGGTTTCGTGCTGGCGTTGTCGCTGACCAATACGGGCGAAGCGCCGGCCCCCGCCGGGATCGGCATTCATCCGTTTTTCGCGCGCACCACGGGCGCGCGGCTTTCGACCCAGGCGGCGGGGTATTGGCGCAACGACGAGGGAATGATGCCGGTGGCGTTCGAACCCGTGCCGCCCGCGTGGAACTTCGCCGAAGGCAAGCTGGTGGCGCCGCTCGCGATCGACAATTGCTTCGCGGGCTGGGCCGGGACCGCGCGGATCGAATGGCCGGAAGCGGGGCTTGCGCTCCACATGGCGGCCGATCCCGTTTTCGGCCATGCGGTGATCTACGTGCCGCCGGGCAAGTCTTTCTTCTGCGTCGAGCCGGTCAGTCACGCGAATGACGGGATGAACCGCATGGCGAAGGGGGCGGAAGATACGGGTGTGCGCGTGCTCGCCCCCGGCGAAACCTTGGCGGGCGAAATCCGCTTCGCCGTCGAGCGCCTATGACGGCGCCGATATTCGACGCCCATTTCCATATCGTCGACCCGCGCTTTCCGTTGATCGCGCAAGATGACAAGCCGCCCGAAAGCTATACCAGCGCCGATTACCGGCAAGCGGTCGAAGGACTAGGCTTTGCGGGCGGCACGATCATCTCGGGCAGCTTCCAGGCCTTCGATCAGGAATATCTCGTCGCCGCGTTGGCCGAGCTCGGGCCCTTCTATGTCGGCGTGACGCAGATCCCGCAATCTATGCTCGATTACGAAATCCTGCGCCTGCACGAAGGCGGCGTGCGCGCGGTGCGCTACGATCTGCGCCGCAATCCGGCCGAAAGCCTCGCGCGGATCGAGAGCTTCGCGAAGCGCCTTCACAAACTGTGCGGCTGGCATATCGAGATCTACGCCGATCTGTCGAAGCTCTCCGCCGACGAAATCGCGATCCTCGCGCGCTTGCCCAAACTCGCGATCGACTATCTGGGGCTCAACGAACCCGGTCTCATCCATGCGGTCGAACTCGCGCGCGGCGGCGCCAAGGTGAAGGCAGCGGGGTTCGGGCGCGTATTGCTCGATCCGGTCAAGGCGATGGAGGCGATCGCCGCCGCATCGCCCGACGCGCTGATGTTCGGCAGCGATCTGCCCGCGACGCGCGCGCGCCGGCCGTTCGAGCCTGCCGATCTCGGCTTGATCGAAAGTGCGCTGGGCGCAGAGCTGGCCCGCAAGGCGCTGTATCAGACGGCGCTGGAATTCTACCGCCCGGCCGCGTCACAATCGCCCGCGTGACGGAGATCTCCTCAACATCGCCATCGCCGGTGCGCGAAGGATTGGCCGCGGGCGCCAAAGTCGGCGCCGGCATGCCGGCCCTGGTGCTGGGCGCATCCTATGTCGGGTTCGGCGGTTTCGTGCGCGACAACGCGCTGGGGCTCGACATCGCGATGTTCACGACGTTCACGGCCTGGGCGCTGCCGGGTCAGCTGGTGATGGTGGAACTTTATCTCGCCGGCGCGCCGCTGCTGGCGATCGCCCTTGGCGTGGCGCTCGCCAATATGCGTTTGGCGCCGATGTGCACGGTGATGCTGCCCGTCGTGCGCGTCGAAGGCCGGCCGGCGTGGCGGCTTTATCTCGCCGCCAACTGGGTGGCGATCACGTGCTGGGCGCTGACCATGCTGCACGCGCCCAATCAGCCGCGCGAGCAGCGCTTGTCGTGGTTCATGGGGTGCGCGCTGACCCTATGGGCGGCGTCGCTGGCCGGTTGTGCGATCGGCTATTTCGCCGCCGGCGCGTTTCCGCATCCGGTATCGCTGGCGCTCGTGTTCCTCAATCCGCTCTATTTCGGCCTGCTGATGTTGCAGGATTTGCGCAACCGCCAGCGCCTGCTGTCGATGCTGTGCGGCGCGGGTTTGTGCGCGGTGCTGCATCCCTTCGTGCCGGAATGGAGCTTGCTGATCGCGGGCGTGGCGGGCGGTTCGCTCGCGTATCTTCTGTCGATGCGGGGCAAGGCATGAGCCCGCTCGGCATCTATATCGCGGCCGTGGTCACGGCGCTCGCCACCTATTTCTGGCGCGCTTTCGGCGTGGCGGTAGGCGGGCGGCTCGATCCGCAGGGGCGCGCCTTCGAATGGTTTTCCTGCATCGCCTATGCGGTGCTCGCGGCGCTGGTCGTGCGGCTCGTGGTTTTCCCGGCCGGCGGCTTGCTGGAATTGACGCTGCCCGTGCGCCTGTCGGCCTTCGCGCTGGCGATCGGCGTGTTCTTTCTGGCGCGACGCAACGTTTTTCTGGGTTGCGGGGCGGGAACCAGCGCCGTCGCACTGGCGGCGTGGCTGACGTGATGTAGAATTGCGTATCGTGACCCGCGTCATCGCCCTTGTTCTGTCGTTCTTCGCCGCTTCGGCCTTCGCCCAAACGCCCGTGCCGGCCCCGGCGCCGGCGGCGGGCGAATGCACGGCCGACGGTCTGGCGCGCGACAAGGTCGATCGCATCACGTCGACGCTGCTCGATATGGGTTTCGTCGGGCTCGACAAGATGGAGATCGTCGACGGCTGCTACCGCGCGACCGCGCGCAACGGGCGCGGCGAAGTGGTCATTTTGACCTTCGACGCGGCGGGCGAGTTGATCGGGCTTGGCGTGGGCAGCGCGCCGCCGCGCTTCGCGACACCGCGCGACGGTTTGCGGCCGGCGGATTGATGTCGGGCGAGCGCGGTTCCTTGGCGCGTTGGTGGGACGGCAAGGCCGAGGCGCGCGCCAAATTCCACGCCTGGTGGGAAGGCTACGAGTTCCAAGCGCGCGGCCGGCCGGCCGCCGCGTCCGAGACCGCACCGCCGCCGCCCGTGCTGGCCGAACCGCGCCCGCGTGCCAAACCCACCGGCAAGGTTCTGGTGCGCGAGTCTTGGCCGCCCGAGCGCATCAAAGTCGCGCAGATGGTGTGGGGCGACGGATTCTCGTTTCCCGGCGGCATCGATTACGCGGTCGAGATCACGCAAGCGTTGAAACTCGCGCGCGACGGGCGCGGGCTGGATATCGGCTGCGGTCTGGGCGGCGGCACCCGCGCGATCGCCTGCGCCTATGGCGCGATCGTCGACGGCTACGACCTGACGCCCGAGCTCGCCCATGAAGGTCACGGCCTGTCGATCGCGGCGTCGTTGAGCGACCGCGCGCCGATCGATTTCCTCGACATGGACCGCGATATATTCAAGCCGAAGCATTACGACGCCGCGCTGATCCGCAATACGCTGTCGCTGATCTCCGACAAGGCGACGCTGATCAAGCGCGTCGCGGCGGCGTTGAAGCCGGGCGGGCGCCTGCTGACCGTCGAGTTCTGTCTGGCGCGCGAGGACGCGCATGGCGCCGCACTCGACGCCTATCGCTTGGGCGAGGCGACGGCCCCGCGGCTCGCGACCCTGCCGGTTCTCGCCGCGCGCATCAAGGAAGCGGGGCTCGCGGTTTTGGGCGTCGAAGATCACACCGATACGTTCATGCGCACGGTCCTGACCGGCTGGGCGAAGATCGACGCGCTGGTCAAGCGCGGCCAGCTCGACGCCAAGGAAGGCGCGGCGCTGATCGGAGAAGCGGAGTTGTGGCAGCGCCGATTGAGCGCGTTGCGGTCGGGCGATCTGCGCGTCGCGCGCATCCTCGCCACGGCGGCGCAGGCGGGTTAGGCGGGCGAGTTCTCCGCCGCTTTGGCTTCGGCCGCTTCGCGCGCGGCGACTTCCGCCACGCGGCGCTTGTTGGCGCGGTGCGTGCGGATCGCCAGCGCGATCAGCGTGGCGAACAGGCACAGCACCACGATCTTGATCGGCCACGCGGCTTTGGTGAACACCTCGCCCAGCAAGTAGCCCGCACCCGCGAAGGTGCAGGACCACACGCCCGCGGCGATGAAGTTCAGCACCATGAAGCGCGGCCAGAACAGATTGCTCATGCCGCACGCAAACGAGCTGAAGTTCCGCACCACGTAGATGAAGCGGAAGGCGAGGATGAAGCCCGTGTTGTATTTGTGCAGAAGATCGAGCGCCACGTCGGTGCCGGGTTTGAGGCGCGGGAAGCGCGCGATCAAACGGTGGCCATAGCGCCGCCCGAGGAAGAAATAGAGGTTGTCGCCGCAAAAACTGCCGATCCACGCGCAGGCGATCAGATAGTCGACGCGCAGAATTCCGAAAGCGGGGCTCGCCGCGATGCCAGCGAAAATGACGAAGGTTTCGCCTTCGAAAAACGTCCAGACGAACGTCAGAAGGTAGAACCAATCGCCGTACCCGGCGATCCAGTCGATCCAGCTTTCGAGTGACATTGGCGGCGTTTGAAGCGTCCCTGAAAGCGCGCACTGTACGGGCGGGTGCGCGGCCTGTCCATCGTGCTAAATCACGGCAGGGCACCGAAAATTGGACATTTTCGTGTATGTGTCCGCCCTGATATTCCGCGCCCCCAGACCCCGGTTGACAGGGGCGGGGGATGTCCCTATGTTCCGCGCCTCATTCGGCCGGGGGCGACCCCGGCCGAACCCGTATTTCACTCTCGGACGGAAGCTTGCCATGAAGGTCGTGAACTCGCTGAAGTCGGCCAAGAAGCGCGACAAGGACTGCAAGATCGTCCGTCGTAAGGGCCGCGTCTACGTGATCAACAAGAAGAACCCGCGCTTCAAGGCCCGCCAGGGCTGATTTCGCGCGAATCGGCGGGAAATTCTCCGCCGCTTCTTGAGGAACGAAAAACCCTCGGTACCGGACCCGGTACCGGGGGTTTTCTTTTTGGCGCCCGCCGCTTTACAAGGAAACGAAGCCCAGGGAGCCGCCCATGCTCGTGATGCCCGCCCCCGACCGGGGAATCCTCGCGCGCCGCGAATCGATCGTCGCCGCCTTGCGCGCCATCGTGCCCGGCGACGGCGTGATCGATTCGGAAATCGGCCGCCGCCCGTTCGAATGCGACGGTTTGGCGATGTACCGGCAATTGCCGATGGTCGTTGTGCTGCCTTCGACCGTCGAACAGGTCGCCGCGATCCTCAAATACTGCCACGCGGAAGGTATCAAGGTCGTGCCGCGCGGGGCGGGCACGGGGCTGTCGGGCGGCGCCTTGCCGCTGGAAGACGGCGTGCTGCTCGGCATGTCCAAATTCAACAAGGTGCTGGAGATCGACTACACCAATCGCTGCGCCCGCGTGCAGCCGGGTGTCACGAATCTCGGCATCACCAACGCGGTCGCGCATGCCGGCTTCTATTACGCGCCGGACCCGTCCTCGCAGATCGCCTGCACCATCGGCGGCAACGTCGCGGAAAATTCCGGCGGCGTGCATTGCCTCAAATACGGTCTCACGACCAACAACGTGCTGGGCGTCGAGATGGTGACGATGGACGGCACCGTCGTTCGCCTCGGCGGCAAGCATATGGATGCGGGCGGCTACGATCTGCTCGGCCTGGTCGTCGGCTCGGAAGGTCTGCTCGGCGTCGTCACGGAAGTGACCGTGCGCATCTTGCGTAAGCCGCAAACCGCGCGCGGAGCCTTGATCGGCTTCCCGACGGTCGAGGACGGCGGCAATTGCGTCGCGCAGATCATCGCCGAGGGCATCATCCCCGGCGGGATCGAGATGATGGACAAGCCCGCGATCCATGCGGCCGAGGCATTCGCCAAGGCAGGCTATCCGCTCGACGCCGAAAGCCTGCTGATCGTCGAACTCGATGGGCCGCAAGCCGAATGCGACGAGTTGATCGCCACGGTCGGCCGCATCGCGAAGGAAAACAGCGCGACCTCCATCCGCATTTCGGAAAACGAGGAGGAGCGTCTGCGTTTCTGGGCGGGCCGTAAATCCGCCTTCCCGGCGGTCGGGCGCATCAGCCCCGATTACGTCTGCATGGATGGCACTGTGCCGCGCAAGAAGCTCGCCGAAGTGCTCACGCGCATCGGCCAGCTCGGCGACAAGCATGGGCTTCGCGTCGCCAACGTTTTCCACGCGGGCGACGGTAATCTGCATCCGCTGATCCTGTTCGACGCGAACAAGGACGGCGAACTCGCCGCCGCCGAAGCTTTGGGCGCTGATATTCTGCGCCTGTGCGTCGAAGTCGGCGGCGTGCTGACCGGCGAGCATGGCGTGGGGATCGAGAAGCGCGATTTGATGCCGTCGATGTTCGACGAGACCGATCTCGCGCACCAGCTGCGCGTCAAATGCGCCTTCGATCCCGAGGGCCTGCTCAATCCCGGCAAGGTCTTTCCGCAGTTGCATCGCTGCGCCGAGATGGGCCGGATGCATGTGCAGCGCGGCGCCATTCCTTTCCCCGATCTGCCGCGGTTCTGAGATGGAAGTCTTCAAGCCAACCAACGCGGCCCAATTGAAGGACGCGATCGCCGCCTGCGTCAGCAACGAACGTTCGGTGGATGTGCGCGGCCTTGGCACCAAAAGCGGCTTGGGCCGGCCGGTCGCGTCGTCGCTGGTGCTCGATACCTCGGCGCTGAAAGGCGGCATCGACTATCAGCCCGAGGAACTCGTGCTGAGTTGCGGTGCGGCGACGCCGATGCGCGACATTCTGCTGCTGCTGGAACAGCGCGCGCAGATGCTGGCCTTCGAGCCGCCGGATCTCGCGCCGCTCTATGGCGGCGAAGTCGGCGGCGGCACGATCGGCGGCGCGCTCGCCGCCAATCTCGGGGGGCCGCGCCGCGTGAAAATCGGTTCGGCGCGCGATCATTTCCTCGGCTTCTCGGCCGTGTCGGGCCGCGCCGAAGCGTTCAAGGGCGGGGGCAAGGTCGTCAAGAACGTCACCGGTTACGATCTGCCCAAGCTGATGGCGGGCTCGATGGGCACGCTCGCGGTGTTCGACACGGTGACGGTCAAGGTGATGCCGGCACCCCCCAAATCGCGCACGGTGCTGGCTTTCGGCCTGACGCCGGATGAAGCGGTGGCCGTGCTGGCCGACGCGCTGAACTCGCCGTGGGAAGTCTCGGGGGCCGCCTATCTGCCCGCCGCCACGGCCGCGCATTCGGCGGTCGATCATGTGAAGAACGCCGGCGCGTCCGTCACCGCGATCCGTGTCGAGGGCACGGCCGTTTCCGTCACGGCGCGCTGCGAAGCGTTGCGCAACGCTTTGCCCGACAAGGCGGGGCAGGAGGAGCTGCACTCGATGCGCTCCAAGATCTTCTGGGAGGAAGTGCGCGACGTGCGCGCCCTGCTGCCCGCCGATGCCGCGTTGTGGCGGGTGTCGCTCGCCGCGACGAAGGCCCCCGATCTCGCCGCCGCGTTGCCCGACAGCGCCTATTATTTCGATTGGGGCGGCGGGCTCGTCTGGCTCGCGATGGCGGACGCGAAGGTCGCCGTCTATGCCGAGGCGCTGCGCGGGGCGATGGGCCAAGGCCACGCGACGCTGATGCGCGCTTCCGACGCCGCGCGCAAAGCCGTGCCGGTGTTCGAGCCGCTCAGCGCGCCCGTGATGGCGCTGACGCGCGGCCTCAAAACGCAATTCGATCCGTCGGGAATTCTCAACCCCGGCCGGATGTACGCGGGAGTCTGACGGTGCAAACCCATTTCACCCTCGCGCAATTGGCCGATGCGGATACGCGGGAGTCGGAAACGATCCTGCGCAAATGCGTGCATTGCGGTTTCTGCACCGCGACCTGCCCGACCTATGTCACGCTGGGCGACGAGCTCGATAGCCCGCGCGGGCGCATCTATCTGATCAAGGACATGCTGGAAGCCGGGCGCGCCGCCGATGCACGCACGGTCAAGCATGTCGACCGTTGCCTGTCGTGCTTGTCCTGCATGACGACCTGCCCGTCGGGCGTGAACTACATGCATCTCGTCGATCATGCGCGCGCGCATATCGAAAAGACCTATACGCGCCCGTTCCTGGATCGCGCGTTGCGCGCCGTGCTCGCCGCGATCCTGCCTTATCCGGGGCGTATGCGCGTGGCGTTGATTGGCGCGTTGCTGGCGAAGCCGTTGCGCACGCTGCTGCCGTCGAAGGGTTTCTTCGGCCGGATGCGCGCGTTGCTCGACATGGCGCCCGCGCGCATTCCGTCGCCCTCGCCGATGGAAGGCATGAAGCTGTTCCCGGCCGAAGGAAAAACGCGCAAACGCGTGGCGCTGCTGCAAGGCTGCGCGCAGCGCGTGCTCGCCCCGCAGATCAACGACGCGACGATCCGCTTGCTGACGCGCTTGGGCTGCGAGGTGGCGATCGCCGACGGGTCGGGCTGCTGCGGAGCACTCGTCCATCACATGGGCAAGACCGACGCAAGCCACCAAGCGGCGGCGGCCAATATCCGCGCCTGGATGAAGCTGTGGGGCGGGGCGGGGCCCGACGCGATCGTGGTCAACGCCTCGGGCTGCGGCACGACGGTCAAGGATTACGGCTTCATGTTCCGCGAGGACCCGCATCTGAAGGCGTTCGCCGAGGACGTGTCGCGCCGCACGAAGGACATCTCCGAATTGCTGACCGAGTTGGGCATGGGGAGTGCGAAGGCGCCGGAGAAACTCGTCGTCGCCTATCACTCGGCCTGTTCGCTTCAGCATGGGCAGAAGCTGGGCGGGGTTCCGCGCAAGCTGCTCGCCGATGTCGGGTTCGAGATTCGCGATCCCGCCGAAGGCCATCTGTGCTGCGGTTCGGCCGGCACCTATAATCTGATGCAGCCCGAACTTGCCCAGCAGCTTCAGGCGCGCAAAGTCGCGAATCTGCAAGCGTTGAAGCCCGATCTGGTGGCGGCGGGCAATATCGGCTGCATCGCGCAGATCGGGGCGGCGGCGTCCGTGCCGGTCGTCCATACCGTCGAGCTTCTCGACTGGGCCGCCGGCGGACCCAAACCGGAAGCGTTGGCGTGAGCAAGGCTTTCACCAAAGAGAACGACGATGCGGACGACGACGACGGCCCGGAAATGCCGCCGCTGCCGGGCGGGTCGCGCAATCTGATCACGCCCGCCGGCTGGCAGAAGCTGCAGGACGAGCTCAAACATCTGCTGCGCGTCGAGCGGCCCAAGGTCGTCGAGACCGTGTCCTGGGCGGCGGGCAATGGCGACCGCTCGGAGAACGGCGATTACATCTACGGCAAGCGCCGCTTGCGCGAGATCGACCGGCGTATCCGCTATCTCACCAAACGGTTGGAGATCGCGGAGATCGTCGATCCCGCGCGCCAGACCAATCGCGAACAGGTGTTCTTCGGGGCGCGCGTCACCTATGCCGATGGCGAGGGCGAGGAACGCAAGGTGCGGCTCGTCGGCGTGGACGAGACCGATAGCGAGCCGGGCGCCATCGCTTGGGTCGCCCCCGTCGCGCGCGCGTTGCTGAAAGCGCGTGTGGGCGATTTGATCGACGTGCGCACGCCCAAGGGCGTCGAGACGCTCGAAGTCCTGAAGATCGAATACTAGGTGACGAGCCGCGCCTGTAGCCGCGCGATGGCGCCCGCGAAAGCGGGCGGGTTGTCGGCGGCGCGCGACAACGCGATGGCGCCTTCGATGCAGGCCACCGCGTCGAACGCCTCCGTGCGCGCATCGGCGGGGGCACGGCCCGCGACGACCAAGGCGCGCGCGATCGCTTCGATCCAGCGCTGGAAATAGCCGCGGATGCGTGGCGCATAGGCTTCGCGCGTATCGGCCAGCGCGAAGGCGCCGAACAGGCACACGCGCCGCCCCGATTTGAAATACGCGTCGAGCGCTTTGCACATCTCGGTCAAACGCACGCGCGCTTCCTTCGCGTCGCCCGCCGGGATCGAGCGCAAGGGCGCGAAGATATTGCCTTCGAACCAGGCGTCCATCTCGGCGAGCACGTCCTCCGCCATTTGCGGTTTGCCGCCGGGGAAGAAGTGATAAAGGCTGCCTTTGCCCAAGCCTGTCGCCTTGCCGATTTCGGACAGGCTGGCGCCGTCATAGCCGCGCTTGCGGAAGATTTCCGCGAGCTTGGGCAGCACGTCCTGGCGTTCGGCAACAATTCGGGGCATGGCGGTAAATGTCTATGGACCGATAGGTACAAACTAAACCAATCGGTCCATTAAAGCGAGCCGGAATTGCCCGGCGAGTCGGCGCTGCCGTTTGGCGGAGCATCGAAAATGACGTTATTTCAGCGCGTTACGGGCGGCGTATCCGGGCTTGACCAAAGCTTGGGCAGGCGCCTAGACCCGCCGCCGATCGCCAACCCAGGAGCCCCGCATGGTCAGCGCCACCCGCACCCTCCCGAAAAACAAGGCGGGGATTCCCGCCGGGGCGACCGCCGCGTTGGTGCTCGCCGACGGCACGATCTTCTGGGGCCGCGCGATCGGCGCTCCCGCCCGCAAAAGCGGCGAGGTGTGCTTCAACACCTCGATCACCGGCTATCAGGAAATTCTGACCGACCCGTCTTACGCCGGGCAGATCATCGTCTTCACCTTCCCGCATGTCGGGAACGTGGGCACGAACGCCGAGGATATCGAAACGATCACGCCGGCGGCGCGCGGCCTCGTGCTGCGCGAGGAGCCGACCGAGCCGTCGAATTTCCGCAGCGACAAATCGCTCGATGCGTGGCTGAAGTCGCATGGCTTGCCCGGCATCGTCGGCGTGGATACGCGCGCGTTGACGCGCCATATCCGCGACGGCGGCGCGCCCAACGGCACGATCGTGACCGCACCCGACGGCAAGTTCGACATTGAGGCGCTGCGCGCCGAAGCCAAAGCCTGGCCGGGCCTGGAAGGCATGGACCTCGCCAAGGACGTGACGACGCGCCAGTCTTATCATTGGACGGAAACGACCTGGGTGCTGGGCAAGGGCTACGGCACGCAGGACAAGCCGCGCTTCAAGGTCGTCGCCATCGATTACGGCGCCAAGCGGAACATCCTGCGCTGCCTCGCCGCCGCCGGTTGCGATGTGACGGTCGTGCCCGCCGATGCGTCGTCCGACGACGTGCTGCGCCACAAGCCCGACGGCGTGTTCCTGTCCAACGGCCCCGGCGATCCGGCGGCGACGGGCGTCTACGCCGTGCCGACGATCAAGGCGCTGCTCGACAAGAAGATACCGACCTTCGGCATTTGCTTGGGCCATCAGATGATGGCGCTGGCGCTGGGCGCCAAGACCGCGAAGCTGCCGCGCGGCCATCGCGGTGCCAATCATCCGGTCAAGGATCTCGACACCGGCAAGGTGGAGATCACCAGCCAGAATCACGGTTTCGCCGTGCTGCCTGAAACGCTGCCGAACAACGCGCGCGTCACGCATGTGTCGCTGTTCGACGGCACGAACGAAGGCATCGCCGCGATCGACCGCCCGGCCTTCTCGGTGCAGTACCACCCCGAGGCGAGCCCGGGCCCGCAAGACGCCCATTACCTGTTCAAACGCTTCGTCGATTTGATCGCCAAAGAGAAGGCGCGCTGAGCCATGCCGAAACGGACGGACATTTCCTCGATCCTCATCATCGGCGCCGGGCCGATCGTCATCGGCCAGGCTTGCGAGTTCGATTACTCGGGCACACAAGCCTGCCGCGCGCTGAAGGCGGAGGGCTATCGCGTCATCCTGGTGAACTCCAACCCCGCGACGATCATGACCGATCCGGGCTTGGCCGACGCCACCTATGTCGAGCCGATCACGCCCGAGATCGTCGAGAAGATCATCGCCAAGGAACGCCCCGACGCGCTGTTGCCCACGATGGGCGGGCAGACCGCACTCAACACCGCGATGAAGCTCGCGGAAATGGGCGTGCTGGAGAAATACGGCGTCGAGATGATCGGCGCCAAGCGCGACGCGATCGACAAGGCCGAGGATCGGCTGCGCTTCCGCGACGCGATGGCGAAGATCGGGCTCGATTGCCCGCGCTCGATGCTCGTCACGTCGATGGACGAGTCGAAAAAGGCGCTGGAGCATGTCGGCCTGCCCGCGATCATCCGCCCGTCCTTCACGATGGGCGGCACGGGTGGCGGCATCGCCTACAACGCCGACGAATACGAGCAGATCGTGCTGGGCGCGCTGCGCGCCTCGCCCGTCGGTTCCACGCTGGTCGAGGAAAGCGTCCTCGGCTGGAAGGAATACGAAATGGAGGTCGTGCGCGACCGCAACGACAATTGCATCATCGTCTGCTCGATCGAAAACGTCGACCCGATGGGCGTGCACACGGGCGACAGCGTGACCGTCGCGCCGGCGTTGACGCTGACCGACAAGGAATACCAGATCATGCGCGACGCCTCGCTGGCGGTGCTGCGCGAGATCGGTGTGGAGACCGGCGGGTCGAACGTGCAGTTTGCCGTCGACCCGAAAACGGGCCGCATGATCGTGATCGAGATGAATCCGCGCGTGTCGCGTTCGTCGGCGCTCGCGTCCAAGGCGACGGGCTTCCCGATCGCCAAGGTCGCGGCCAAGCTCGCCGTCGGCTACACGCTGGACGAACTCACCAACGACATCACCAAGACGACGCCCGCGTCGTTCGAGCCGACGATCGACTACGTCGTCGTCAAGATGCCGCGCTTCACCTTCGAGAAATTTCCCGGCACGCCCGCACTTCTCACCACCGCGATGAAGTCGGTGGGCGAGGCCATGTCGATCGGCCGCAATTTCGCCGAAGCGCTGCAAAAGGCGCTGCGCTCGATGGAAACGGGCCTGACCGGTCTCGACGATATCGACGTGCCGGGCCAAGAGCCGGGCAAGGAACGCATGGCGGCGTTGGCGGCACTGTCGAAGCCCACGCCCGATCGCCTGTTGGTGATCGCCCAGGCGTTGCGCCTGGGCCTGTCGGTCGAGGAAATCTGCCGTGCTTGTTCCTACGATCCGTGGTTCGTGCGCCAAGTCGCCGCCATCGTCGCCGCCGAAGCGGAGGTGAAGCGCAAAGGCTTGCCAAAGGACGAGGCGGGCTGGCTGGAGCTCAAGAAGCTCGGCTTCGGCGATGCGCGCCTCGCCACGTTGACGCGCAAGAGCGAGGCCGACGTCGCCGCCGCGCGCCGCGCCGCCGGTCAATTGCCGGTGTTCAAGCGCATCGACACCTGTGCGGCCGAATTCGCGTCGGACACGCCCTATCTCTATTCGAGCTACGAAACGCCGTCTTTCGGCGTCGCGCAGAGCGAGGACGAAGCGACCGACAAGCGCAAGGTCGTGATCCTGGGCGGCGGGCCCAACCGCATCGGCCAGGGCATCGAGTTCGATTATTGCTGCGTCCATGCGGTCTACGCGCTGCGCGAGGCCGGGTTCGAGACCATCATGGTCAATTGCAACCCGGAAACCGTCTCGACCGATTACGACACGGCCGACCGCCTCTATTTCGAGCCGCTGACGCCCGAAACGGTGATCGAGATCGTGCGCCGCGAGCAGACCAACGGCGAAGTCGTCGGCGTGATCTGCCAGTTCGGCGGCCAGACGCCGCTGCGCCTCGCCTCGGCGCTGGAAGCGGCGGGGATTCCCATTCTGGGCACCTCGCCCGACGCGATCGATCTGGCCGAGGATCGCGAACGGTTTGCGAAACTCTTGGATAAGCTGAAGCTCAAGCAGCCGCCCTCGGGCACGGCGTTCTCGCTGAAGGAAGCGGAAGCCGAGGCGACGCGCATCGGCTATCCCGTGCTGCTGCGCCCGTCCTATGTGCTCGGCGGGCGCGCGATGAAGATCGTGCATACGCCCGACGCGCTGCGCACCTACATTCACGAAGCGGTGCGCGTCTCCGGCAAGAACCCGGTGCTGATCGACAGCTATTTGACCGACGCGATCGAGGTCGATGTCGACGCGCTCGCCGACGGCAAGGAAGTGCATGTCGCCGGCATCATGGAGCACATCGAAGAGGCGGGTATCCATTCGGGCGACAGTGCGTGTTCGCTGCCGCCATACTCGTTGCCCAAGACGGTCATCGCGGAGATCGAACGCCAGACCGTTGCGTTGGCGTCGTCGCTGGGCGTCGTCGGTTTGATGAACGTCCAGTTCGCCGTGAAGGACGGCGAGGTCTATGTGCTGGAAGTGAACCCGCGCGCCTCGCGTACCGTGCCGTTCGTGGCCAAGGCGACCGGTATCGCCATCGCCAAAATCGCCGCACGCGTGATGGCGGGCGAAACGCTCGCGTCGTTCAAGCTCAAGAAGAACCGCAAGCTCGACCACGTCGCGGTCAAGGAAGCCGTGTTCCCCTTCGCGCGTTTCCCCGGCACCGACACGCTGCTGGGGCCGGAGATGAAATCGACCGGCGAGGTGATGGGCATCGACGCCGATTTCGGCCACGCCTTCGCCAAGTCGCAGCTGGGTGCCGGTCAGCGTTTGCCGACCAAGGGCACGGTGTTCCTGTCGGTGCGCGACGGCGACAAGAAGACCGCCGTGGCGATGGCCAAGCGGCTCCAGGAGATGGAGTTCAAGATCGTCGCGACGCGCGGCACGGCCGCCTATCTCGCCCGGGCCGGGGTCGAGGGCATCGCCGAGGTCAACAAGGTCCTGGAAGGCCGCCCCCATATCGTGGATGCGATGAAATCGGGCCAAATCGACCTGGTTTTCAACACCACCGAAGGCGCGCAAGCCGTTGAAGATTCATTCAGTTTGCGGCATACGGCGCTGATGTCGGGCATCGCCTATTACACCACCCTGGCGGGCTGCCGGGCGGCGGTGGAGGCGATCGGGGCGTTGCGCGCCGGCAGTCTTGAAGTGGCTCCGCTCCAGGCGTACTTTAAAGGCGCCTTCTGAAGGCGCCTCCCGAAACGCGTTGCGGACCGGGCGGCCGGTTCCCCCGGAACCGACCGCGGGCGTGCGATTTTGCCGAAGAGGGCGAGGTATAGGAAACGGACGAGAGTTCGCGATAAATGGACAAAGTTCCGATGACGCCCGAGGGCTACGAGCGCCTCGAAGCCGAGTTGAAGAATTTGAAGTCGAACGAGCGGCCCGCGATCATTCGTGCGATCGCCGAGGCGCGCGATCACGGCGACCTTTCGGAAAACGCGGAGTATCACGCCGCGCGCGAGCGCCAGTCTTTCATCGAGGGCCGCATTCTGGAACTCGAGGACAAAATCAGCCGCGCCGAAGTGATCGACATCTCCTCGCTGTCGGGCAAGCAGATCAAATTCGGCGCGAAGGTCACGCTGGCGGACGAGGATACGGACGAGGAATCGACCTATCAGATCGTCGGCGCGGACGAAGCCGATATCGAGAAAGGCCGCATTTCGATCACCTCGCCGCTCGCGCGCGCGCTGATCAACAAGCAGGCCGGCGACACGGTCGAGGTCGCCACACCGCGCGGCCACAAGGCCTACGAGATCATGAAAGTGAAATTCAAATAGACGGCGCCGCGCGCGCCGTCTAAAACACCGGTCGTCTTCGGGGCTCGCGGCAGTCGCCCCGGTCTTGAGAGGGAAACCTCCAAGCACTGCCTTCTCGATCCGTTCGAGGAGGAAGACCTATGACCGCCATTTCCATCGCCGAACTTTCCAATCTGCCGGGGGCAACGCTTTACGACGTGCGCCGCCGGCCGGTGTTCCGTGCCGCCGACGCTTCCATTCCGGGGGCGGAATATCGCGATCCGGCGTTGGTCCATCGCTGGATGCGCGACCTGCCGGCGGGCGCGCCGATCATCGTGTTTTGCGTGCACGGCCATTCGGTCAGCCAAGGGGCGGCGGCCGCGCTGCGGGCGGCGGGGCATGACGCGCGCTTTCTCGACGGCGGGTTCGAAGCTTGGCGCGAAGCCGGAAAGCCGACGGCGCCGAAACCCGCGATGGCGCCCACGCGCTGGGTCACGCGCGAACGGCCGAAGATCGACCGCGTCGCGTGCCCGTGGCTGATCGCACGTTTCGTCGATCCGCAGGCCGAGTTTCATTTCGTGCCCTCCGGCGAGGTGATCGCGGCGGCGAAGCGTCTCGACGCCGAGCCGTTCGACGTGCCGGGCGTCAAATTCTCGCATGACGGCGAGAATTGCAGTTTCGACGCTTTCTTATTGCGGTACGGGCTCGACGATCCGGGCTTGCGCGCACTCGCCCCCGTCGTGCGCGGCGCAGATACCGGGCGGCCCGATCTGGCCCCCGAAGCCGCCGGGCTTCTGGCGATGTCGCTGGGCTTGTCGGCGATGAATCCCGCCGACGATCATGCGATGCTGCGCCAGGGATTCGTGCTCTACGATGCGCTATATGCCTGGGCTTCGACGGCCCGCGAAGAAAAGCACGGCTGGCCGCCGAAGCAAGGATGACGACGATGCCCGACGCGAACGCGCCCGCTTTTCCGGACCGCCCGAGTTTCGGCGAAGCCTTCGTCTATTGGCTGAAACTCGGCTGTCTGTCGTTCGGCGGGCCCGCCGGTCAGATCGCGATGATGCAGACTGATCTGGTCGACCGGCATAAATGGATCGGGCAGGGCCCGTTCCTGCGGGGCTTGTCCTTCGCCACGCTGCTGCCGGGACCGGAAGCCCAGCAGCTCGCCACCTATATCGGCTGGCGCCTGCATGGGCCCTGGGGCGGCATCGTCGCGGGCGGCTTGTTCGTGCTGCCCGGCGCGTTGGCCATGCTGGTGTTGTCGTGGATCGCGGCGCATTACGGCGACACGAAATGGGTCGGCGCTGTGTTCGACGGGTTGAAGCCCGTCGTCGTCGCCATCGTCGCGCATGCGGTGTGGCGCATCGGCAAGAAGGCGTTGACGACATGGCAGGCGACGGCGCTGGCGGGCTTCGCCTTCGGCGCGCTTTATTTCGCCGATATGGATTTCCCGTGGGTCGTCGCCATCGCGGCGGCGATCGGCGCGTTCGCGTCGCGCTGGGGGAATTTCTTCGCGCCCGCCGGTCACGCCGTCAAGCCGGGCGAAGCGGGCGAATTGCCGCGTAACGGCGCTTGGCGCATCGCCAAGCTGGTCGCGATCTTCGTCGTGCTATGGGCCATTCCGGTCTATGCGATCGTCGCGCTTTTCGGCGCCTATCCGTTCGCCGATCTCGCCGAATTGATGACCAAAGCGGCGTTCGTGACGTTCGGCGGCGCCTATGCCGTGTTGCCTTACATCGCCGACGCGGCGGTCAATCTCTATGGCTGGCTGTCGGCGGACGACATGCTCAACGGTCTGGCATTGGCGGAATCCACGCCCGGACCGCTGATCCTGGTGCTGCAATATGTCGGCTTCTACGCCGGATGGAACGGCGGCAGCGCCGATCCCGCGACGGCGGCGATGGTCGGCGCGTTCCTCGCGACCTATTGCACCTTCCTGCCGAGCTTCCTGTTCATCCTGGCGGGCGCGCCTTACGTCGAAGGGCTTCACGCCAACAAGGCGGTGTCGGCGGCGCTGGCGGCGATCACCGCCGCGATCGTCGGCGTGATTTTGAATCTCGCCGTCTTCCTCGGCCAAGAAGTGTTCTTGCCGAAGCCCGGGCCGGATTTGATCGCCATCGCCGTCGCGGCGATCGCTTTCGCCGCGTCGGTGCGCTTTAACCCACCGATCCATTACATGGTGGCGGGCGGGGCGGCTTACGGCATCGCGCGGATGCTCGCCGGGCTATGAGCGGCTCATTCACACGCCGCGTCGAAGATTTCGTTTGCGTCAAATGCGGCGCCAAAACGCGCGGCGACGGCTACACGAACCATTGCCCGAAATGCCTGTGGTCGCTGCATGTCGACGTATCGCCCGGCGACCGCGCGGAGGATTGCGGCGGCGCCATGCGCCCCGTCGCGGTGGAGGACAAAGGCGGCAAACGCTCGATCGTGCATGTGTGCGACAAATGCGGCGTCACGCGCCGCTGCCGCACCTCGCCGAATGACGACCCGGAGGCGATCTACGCGCTGGCGCGCAGTGCCGCCGAGGGCGTCATAGGAAGAAGACGAGGTCGACCAGAATGAAACACGGGATCAGGAACGCGATCGACCACAGCATATAGCCGAAGAAGCTCGGCATCTTCACGCCGTTCTCCTCCGCCACCGCCTTGACCATGAAATTCGGCGCGTTGCCGATATAGGTGTTGGCGCCCATGAACACCGCACCCGCCGAAATCGCCGCGAGCGTGGTGGCAAGCGGGCCCATCAGCGTCGCGGGATCGCCGCCGGCCGTGTTGAAGAACACGAGATAGGTCGGCGCGTTGTCGAGGAAGCTCGACAGAATGCCGGTCAGCCAGAAATACATCGCCGCGTTGGGCGTGCCGTCTTGGTTCGTCACCGCGGCGACGACACCCGCGAAAGCGCCGTCCTTGCCGGCTTTCAGCATCGCGATGACCGGCACGATGGTGACGAAAATGCCGAAGAACAATTTCGCCACTTCCTGAATCGGGCCCCAGGAAAACGCGTTGGCTTCGCGGCAGCCTGGCGGCGTGATTTTAAGCGACAGCCACGCGAGGGCGAGCAGGATCACGTCGCGCGCCACGCCCTGCAGCTCGATGACCGTGCCGGCGATGTTCCAGGCGATGCCGGGCTTCCACAGGCCCGACATCAGCACCGCCGCCACGACGCCGCCGAGCAGCAGGATGTTCACCTTGCCCTCGATCGACAGCGGCGCATCCGGCGTGGGGTCGTACTTGGCCTTGAAGTTTTCGTCGCGGTGATAGAACCAGCTGTCGAGCACATAGAACGCGACGAGCAGGATTACGGTCACCGTCAGCATCGGTAGGAACAGATGGATCGTCGGCCAAAAAAAGCCGACGCCTTTCAGGAAGCCGAGGAACAGCGGCGGATCGCCGAGCGGCGTGAGACTTCCGCCGATATTCGCGACCAGGAAGATGAAGAAGATCACGACATGCGCGTTGTGGCGGCGTTCGTCGTTGGCGCGCAAGACGGGGCGGATCAGCAGCATCGCGGCCCCGGTCGTGCCGGTGACGCTGGCGATGCCCGTGCCGACGGCCAGCAAGGCCGTGTTGGTTTTCGGGCTGCCGTGCAGATTGCCCTTCACATAGACGCCGCCCGCGATGGTGAACAGGGAGCCGAGCAAAATCAGGAAGGGGATGTATTCGGCCGCCATCGTGTGCCAGATCGCGGCGAAAGCGGTGGCGAAGCCGAACGAGGCAACGAAGGGCAGGATGATAGCCAGCGCCCAAGCCAGCGCGATCTTGCCGTAATGATGGTGCCACAGCGACGGGGCGGCCAGCGGCAATACGGCGATCGACAGCAGCAGGCCGCAAAACGGAATAGCCCAGGGCCAGGCGAGCGCGGCCCCATCCAGATCCGCCGCGGACACCGTTCCCGGCATGACGGCCAAAATCGCCGCCGCCGCAAACAACCGAATCGACATACCCGAAACCCCCGCCGTTCTACGCTTGTTGGCCGGTGAACTTGGCCGGGGGGAACCGCCCCGTCAAGCGAAGTTGGCGGCGGTCCGGGGTGGCATTTGGCATCGCGAACCCTATATTCGGCGCATGTCGACGCTGGAAATCGTCCGTCTCAATCTGCTGTCGCCGATGGTGCTGTCCTTCGCCCTTGGCGCCGCCGCCCAATGGGTCCGTTCGGACCTCAAATTTCCCGATCAGATCTATACCGTCATGTCGATCTACCTGCTTTTCGCCCTCGGGCTGAAAGGCGGGGTGGCGTTGTCCGATGCGCCTTTCGCGGCGGTCGCGGGCGCGATGGCCGCGGGGATCGGTCTTGGCGTGGCGATCCCGTTCTGGTCCTTCCATATCCTGCGCCGCCTGGGCCGCTTCGGCGTGGCAGACGCGGCGGCGATCGCCGCGCATTACGGCTCGGTCTCCGCCGTCACGTTCATCGCCGCGATCGCCTATACGCAAGGGATCGGCCGTCCGGCGGAAGGCTTCATGCCCGCCGTGCTCGCGGTTATGGAAGTGCCGGCCATCGTCGTGGCGTTGATGCTCGCCAAAATCGCGGCACCCGGCGGCGGAACCGATTGGCGTGCGGCACTGCCCGAGGTGCTGGCCGGGAAAAGCATCGTGCTGCTCGCCGGCGGCCTCGTGATCGGTTTCTTGACCGGGGCGTCGGGCTATCGCGCGGTGGAGCCGTTCTTCGCGGCCCCGTTCCAGGGCGTGTTGTGCCTGTTCCTGCTCGATATGGGCATGGTCGCGGCCCGGCGCTTCGCCGATTTCCGCCGCGTGGGGCCGTTCCTGGCTGGCTTCGCGATCGTCATGCCGTTGCTGCATGGCGCGCTGGGCGTTTGGATCGGCGGTGTCGCGGGCTTGTCGGTCGGCGGAGCGACGGTGCTGGGCGTGCTCGCCGCAAGTGCGTCCTATATCGCGGCGCCCGCAGCGGTGCGTATCGCGCTGCCCGATGCGTCGCCCGGCTATTACCTGACCGCGTCGCTGGCGATCACGTTTCCGTTCAATCTGCTTGCGGGGCTACCGCTCTATGCGGCCTTCGCGCAATATCTGGCCGGAGGACGCTGATGTTGACCCCCCTCAAACTCGTCGTCATCGTGGCCGAGGAGACGATCGCGCCCAAGATCGTCGCCGATGTGAAGCGCTTGGGCGCGAGCGGCCATACGACAAGCGAAGCGCATGGCGAAGGCTCGCGCGGCAAGCGCGCGGGGCGGGTGGGCGAAACCAATCTGCGCATCGAAGCGGTCGTCGGCGCGGATGTCGCCGCGCGCATCATGGCGCATCTGGCGGAGGCGTATTTCCCCCATTACGCGACGATCGCATGGACCAGCGACGTCGACGTGGTACGCGGCGAAAAATACGTGTGACGCGGCGTCACTCCGCCGCTTGCGCAGCGCTCGTATCGCGCGCGGTTTCACGCAGATCGTTTTTGAGATGCGTCAGCGTATCGAGGGCGCGATCTACCAGATTGGCGATGCGCTGCGTCGTTTCGGGCGTGGGCGGCTGCTCGGCCTCGGCGACCGCGCCGGCGATGGCGCCCAATTCGCGCGTCGCCTGCGCCACGCGGCGCAACGGATCGTCCGCGCGATGCGCACAAGGCCCGCCCAGCTCCGCCACGCGCGCGTCCAATGCCTGCCGATAGGATTCGAGGATATGCGCGCGCTCGCCCGCGACCACGCAAGCCGCGTCCAGCGCCACGGCGTCCTCGGCCTGCAGGCGATGGCGCTTGTTGTCGGGGTCCGCGCATTTGCGGAACAGCGACGCCGATTTGCCCGTGGCGGCGGCGATGCGATCTTCGGGCAGCAAGCCCAAAGCGCGGTGCAATCCGGCCCGGATCGAAGCGATATCGCGCGGCTTTGTCATGCGACCGATCCCCCTAAATAACCATATTGTTTCTGTGACATTTGTGCGCTCGAATTGCACGGCACGCGCCCGGCGAATTGCCGCATCGCCAAGCCACTGAAAAAATGCGATATTTCGACCGATGGAAAATCGTCTGCGGAGGGCGTCATGGCGGGATGCATCGTCGGCTGGTCGCACGGCAAATTCGGTAAACGCGAAGGACACGACCTCGAAGCGCTGATCGCGGAAGTCGCGGTCCAGGCAATGGACGACGCGGGCGTGGCGCCGGGCGATGTCGACGAAATCTACGTCGGCCATTTCGGCGGCGGCTTCGTGAAGCAGGATTTTCCGGCATCGCTCGTGTTCCAGGCGTCGGAAGCGTTGCGCTTCAAACCGGCGACGCGCGTGGAAAATGCCTGCGCCACCGGTTCGGCCGCCGTGCATCTGGGCCTTACGTCGATCGCCGCGAAGAAGGCGCGCGTCGTGCTGGTCGTCGGCGTCGAGAAGATGACCGAAACGCCGGGCGACAAGATCGGCGAGATTCTGATGAAAGCCTCCTATGTGAAGGAGGAGGATCGCCCCGGCATGAGTTTCGCGGGCGTGTTCGGCCAAATCGCGCAGCTTTACGCGCAGCGCTACGGCGACCCGTCGGATGCGATGGCGAAGATCGCGGCGAAGAATCACAAGAACGGCGCCGTGAATCCGTACGCGCAGTTGCGCAAGGATCTCGGCTACGAATTCTGCCGCACCGTCTCCGACAAGAATCCGCTGGTCGCCGGCCCGCTGCGCCGCACCGATTGCAGTCTGGTGTCGGATGGTGCTGCGGCCCTCGTGCTCGCCGATTTGCCGACGGCGCTGGCGTTGGGCGGCAAGGCGGTCGCGGTGCGCGCCACGGCGCAGGTGAACGATCTTCTGCCGATGTCCAAACGCGACATCGTCGATTTCGAAGGTTGCGCGCGCGCGTGGCACAAGGCGCTGGGCGAGGCGAAGCTCACGCTCGACGATCTCGCCGCCGTCGAAACGCATGACTGCTTCACCATCGCCGAACTCATCCAATACGAAGCGATGGGCCTGGTGCCAAAGGGCCAAGGCGGGCGGGCGGCGCTCGAGGGCCTCACCGAAAAGGACGGCAAGCTGCCCGTCAACGCGTCGGGCGGGCTCAAAGCCAAGGGCCATCCGATCGGCGCCACCGGCGTTTCGATGCACATCATGGCGGCGATGCAGGCGACCGGCCGTGCGGGCGACATGCAGGTTCCTAAGCCCGGCATTACCGGCGTTTTCAACATGGGCGGGGCCGCCGTCGCCAATTACGTCTCTATCTTGGAGCCGTTGCGTAGCTGACGGTCGCCAAAGGAGAGGAGGGGCTTGTCAGGACAACAGGGGCGCGGTAAGTGCCCCGGGCCATGAAAGGTCCCATTCTCCTCATCGATGCCTTCGAAGAATCGTTGCAGGCGTTGGCGGCCGGTCTTGCCGGTAAAGGCTATCAAACGGTGACGGCGCGCACGCCCGGCGACCCTTCGGTCACCGGGCTGACGATGGCGCCAAAAATTGCGGTGGTCGATGTCGACGGGCTCGACGACGCGATGATCGCCGACATGCCGCGCTTGAAGCAGCGCTGGCCGCAGATGGGCGTGATCGCGCTGGCCTTGCCCCAGCGCGACAAGACCGACACCGAGATGCTGGCGGGTGCGCGCGCCGCAGGCGCCCATTTCCTGTCGATGAAGCCCGTGTCGCACGACGATCTGGCACGCCGGATCGAAGACCTTATGCGCAAAGGCTTTGGCGCCAAGCGCAAGCCGATGGCGCTGATCGTCGACGACAGCGAGACGATCGGCGAGATTCTGAAAGCCTATCTGCGCAAACGCGGTTTCGATTCGGTGGTGAAGCCGACATGGGAACAAGCGCTCGCGGGTTGGGACACGCTCGGGGCCGATATCGTCATCACCGATATCTTTATGCCGGGCATGGGCGGCGTCGAAGGTATCCGATACGTGCGCGAGCATTGGGGCCATTTGCCCGTGGTCGCGATCTCGGGCGGGCTCGACACGCGCATGACGCCCGACGATGCGCTGCTCGCCGCCAAGAAGATGGGCGCCGACGCCGCGATCTCGAAACCGATTTCGGAGCGCCAAGTCGCCGACGCGGTCAAACGCCTTTTGCCAGCGTTTTGAAGCGTCCTAAGCGGGCGAAGATTTTCGTCAATTCCAGTGCCAACCTGGGCCGTTTGTGCGGTGTTTTCGCATTACATTGCAATGCGATTTGAAGAACTGAACCACTCATGTTAACGCCGATACGACCACCAATGCTGCGTATTGGAAAAAGGTGAATGCCCCTAGCAGGAGCAGCGCCAGAACAATCCTAATTTTCCAATTCGGCACATTTTCAGCTGTTCTCAGCGGGACTTGTCGGGCGTCACCTTGCGGAGAGCGAACGCGTAATGTGTCGGGAATTTTTACGTGCTCCGACAGCATTTCGATGGTCAGCGATTCCTTCGGACCGAGGGATTTAATGCGAACAATAAAACGACCTTCGGGGTTCACCGATTTTTCGAAGTCAAAACTTGGCCAGATTTCGATGACCTGAGGCGCATAATTCAAATGCACTTCGATATCGCGTGCGGTTTCACGACCGATGTTTTGAACAAATACGCTGCCGGTATAGACAAGAAAGGTATCGGGTTTGGATCCGTCGCGCCTAATTCTAAACGTAAATCCATGGGAAATTCCCCACACGACGATGGGGCGTGGCTGGAAATATGGAAGCAATCGTGCCGAAAGGATCGTCAGCACAAATCCGATGACTTTTGAAATCGCGTCTCCGGATGAAAAAAGTTGCTTCAACCATTCCATGATGACGATCCCCAATTGTTCGCCATCAATTTTGTGGGCTTATCTGCCCGCGGGCAAGACGCCCCGAGAATGTTTAAATGTTAAAGTCCAACCCTATGGAACCCCGCTGGTGCTGCCGCGGAGGATTGAACTCCGGACCTCGTCCTTACCAAGGACGCGCTCTACCACTGAGCTACGGCAGCGCTCCGGGCCCCGAGGGACCCGAAAATCAGCGCGGGGCCGGGTCTATGCCATAGACGGGCGCGGCCCGCAACTCGCCTTGCGCAAGGGCCCCAACCGGCCCAAAATCGGGGTTATGGCGGCCCCGACCCAAACCTTAACGCCCGAACAAGCCGAACCCCTGATCCGCGCCGCGGTGAAGGGCAAGGGCACGTTTTCGTTGGGCCAAATCGCCGACGCCGTGGGCGCGCCGACGATGCAGGTGTTTTCGGTGCTCGAGCGGATGGTGACCGAGGGCAAGCTGCGCCGCTTGACCAACGGCAATACCGGGGCGGGGGCGGGCATGGTGGCCGTCGCGGCCAAGCCGCCGGCGATGGCCGGCGCCCCGCGCTGAGACTGTCGGCGTCGATCCGATGAAGCGTTACTTGCGGCGCGAATTCGCGTCGGCGAGGCGCGTCGACGGGCGGCTTTGCGCCGGGCCCAGCGTCATGCAATCCATATCGCGCTTGTCGAGGGCGCGGCACGCTTCGCGCGCTTGCGCCTGGGTGATGCCCAACAGGCGCGCGCGATAGCGCTTGCCCGCTTCGCTGATATCCACGGTCGCGTCGCCGAGATAGGTGGGCGCGATCTTCTGTGCCGCACTGGCCGCACGGCGCGCCGCGTCGATTTTCGCGAAGGCGCCGACTTGCACGCCCCATTCTTCGGGTTTGTCGGCGTGTTCGACGGCGGAGGTTTGCTGCGCGCGCTGGGGCGGGTTGGCGCGCCGCGCGGGCGTGTTGCTCGGCGCAGCACTCGTCGCTTGCGCGCGCGCCGGGGCGGCGTTGCGCGCCTTCTCCGCGGCGGGCGCTTGCGCCACGCGCGTGGTTGCGGGCGGCAGATCGCCGCGGCCGAAACCGGCGTCGAGCAGCTTGCCGGTGTATTGATCGCGCTCCGACGGATTGGGGCCGCCGATCACGGCGGCGACGATGCGCCGCCCGTCGCGCACGGCCGACGCGACCAGGTTGAAGCCCGAGGCGCGGATATAGCCGGTCTTGATGCCGTCGGCGCCCTGATACCAGTTCATCAACCGGTTATGATTCGCGTATTTGCGGCCTTCGAAGGTGAATTGCTGGGTCGAGAAAAACGTGTAGTGATGCGGATAGCGCTTGATGATTTCGCGGCCCAGCGTCGCCATGTCGCGCACGGTGGTGATCTGCGCGTCGTTGGGCAGGCCATGCGGATTCTCGAAATTGGTGCGCGTCATGCCGATATCGCGCGCGCGGCGATTCATCATGTCGGCGAACCGCGCTTCCGAACCGCCGAGACCTTCGGCCGCGACCATCGCCGCGTCGTTGGCCGAACGCGTGACCATGCCCAGGATGATGTCGCGCACCGCCACGCGGTCGCCCGCCTGGAGATTGAGCTTCGTCGGCGCTTGGCCGGCCGCGTATTCCGACACGTTCCAGCGCGTGTTGAGCGTGATCTTGCCCGCATCGAGCGCTTCGAAAATCAGGAACAGCGTCATCATCTTGGTCAGCGACGCCGGGTGGCGGCGCTCGTCGGCACCCTGTTCGGACAGCACGCGGCCGGTTTCGAAATCGACCACGATCGACGCGTAGCGCGCTTGCGCGGGCGTTGCATTGCCGATCGCGATCGCGACCAGCACGGCGAGGACCGGGAACAAGCGGGCAAGGCGGCGCGTTAGGTTGTTCAGATCAGGGGTCACGCGAAAAATTTCCTGAAGTGAGTGGTTTTCGTGGCCCGAGTCTGGAGGGTGCGACTCGACGAATGTTTCAATTCGTTGCAGTCGGAACGATAATCGAGAGCGAATCTTGATGTCCATAAAAAACCGCGATTCCATGCGATTGGCGTCGTACATTCGACTCGAATCGAGGAGACACATGAAACGCGTCGCGCTGTTGGGGATTGCCTTGGCGTTGGCCGCTTGCGCCGACACGTCGCGGGTTCACACCCCCGTCGTCGGCGGGTTGTCCTATTTCAACTATCTCGCCGGAAACGACATCAAAGCGGCCTGTACCGCCGATGCGCCCGCCCGCTATCGCTTCGTCTACAACGCCGTATTCGACGAACAAGTCCGCAGCTACGACCTTCAGCAGACCGCCGATGGCGCGAAGTTGAGCGTCAATGTCGGCAATTCCGAGATCCGCGTGTTCGAGTTTCCCTTGTCCTGGCCGATCCGGCCCGAGGCGGTGAAGCGCCAGGCCGAGGCGACGCTGTCGCGGGCCGATTATCTCGCCTTGATCCGCCAGGTCGAGGCCGATGGCTTCGGCGCCGCCGCCCCGGAAGGGATGCGCCTGCAATCCTATGATTTCTATTGGGCGGTCAGCGCCTGCGCGGGCGGCAAGTTCCATTTCAACGCCTGGGTTAACCAAACGCCGGGCTTCGCCGCCTTGCGCTTCCCGCAGTTGCTCTACAGCCACGACACGACCAGCATTCCGCCTGCCAAACCCTTCGCCAACACTTATGGCGCCTATATCAGCCGGCGCACCGGCGACAACGGGCCCGACCGGAATTTCGAAATGGTCGTTCGCAACGGCGAGCTCGGGAATATCCTGACGCTGTTCTGATCAGCGGAATACCGCTTGGCGGATTTCGGTACTTTTCTGGCCTAAAAAAATCCCTCGTTGCCGCAAGGGTTTATGTTGCGGTGCGAGGGATTTTTGCTGCGCCGCACAAAACTCCCTTGACGCTCGCATCGGAGTGGCTATATTCGCGTCATGTTGCGCTGCACAAAGCGGCACAACCCCACTCGAGGACGACGAAGCGAAGGCGACCAAGATGGGCAAAGGCAAGTCGAAGCAACCGAGCAAGGCCGCGCCGAAGGCGCAGGCCCCGGCCGTTGCAGCTCCTGCCAAGCCCGTCCCGGCCGCGAAGCCCAGCCTTCCTCCCGTCCAAGTCGCGGCCGCCACGGTGGCGCCTGCGGCCAAACCCGCCCCAGCCCCGGCCATCGGGGAGCAGTTCGTTAAAGGAACCTTCGCCATGACCGACCAGTTCAAAGCGCTCTTCGACGTCAAGTCGTTCGACAAGTATTTCGGCGACGCCAAAGCCCAGGTCGAAAAGGCCTCGGCGCAGACGATGAAGGCGTATGAAGACGCCGCCAAGTTCAACAAGGAAAACCTCGACGCGTTCGTCGTGGCCTCGACCACCTACGCCAAGGGCGTGGAATCGGTGTCGAAGTCGTGGGCCGCGTTCGCCCAGGAGACGTTCGAGGCTTCGGCCAACGTTGCCAAGGCGATCCTCGGCGCCAAGACGCTGAAGGAAGCGGTCGACCTGCAGACCGACTTCGCCAAGACGACGTTCGACAAGCTCGTCGCCGAAGGCACGAAGGTGTCGGAAGCTTCGATCAAGGTCACGAACGAGGCGCTCGAGCCGATCAACGCCCGCGTCAACGTCGCGGTCGAGAAGATGCTGAAGCCCGCGCTGGCGGCCTAATAAGCCCCTTCGACGCTTCAAGCCGGCAAAGACCCGGTCGCCCGCAAGGGCGGCCGGGTTTTCGTTTTTAGGCCCCCCTTTATTCCAAGGCGGCGGATGCCATATCATCGGGACGAAAGAAGGTTTCGGATTTCGGCATGAGCGAGGATAAAGACACCGATCGCACCGGCGGCGGCGACGATGGTTCGGGCATCGCGCTGCAAACGCGCACGCGCACCAAGAAGCCGGCGATGTACAAGGTGCTGATGCTCAACGACGATTACACGCCGATGGAGTTCGTCGTGCACGTCTTGGAGCGGTTTTTCGGCAAATCGCGCCCGGAAGCGACGACGATCATGATGCATGTCCATCGCCGCGGCGTGGGCGTGTGCGGCGTTTATACCTATGAAGTCGCCGAGACGAAGGTGAACCAGGTCACCGAGTTCGCCCGGCGGAACCAGCATCCGCTGCGCTGCACACTGGAAAAAGAGTGACGGGCTTGCCCGCATTCGCGGCCGCATGCCTCCCATCACTGGCAAAGACGCCGCCGCGCACTTACATTTATATTCTTAGGACTCGCGCCGGGCGTCCCGGCGCGGGGCTTGCAAAGCCCGGTTTGTGGGCCGCTCCGCCGCAATTGCGCGACGGGGCGTGACGGAAAGGGAGCGGACCTCTCGATGCTGTCGCGCAATCTCGAACAGAGCCTGCACCGCGCGCTCGCCCTCGCCAACGAGCGGCGTCACGAGTATGCGACTCTCGAACATCTTCTGCTGGCCCTGACCGAAGATCAGGACGCGATCGCGGTGTTGCGCGCTTGCGGCGTCGATCTCGACAAGCTGCGCCGGGACCTCACCCAATATCTCGACAACGAACTCGCGGGGCTGGTCACCAGCCGCGGCGGCGAAGCGAAGCCGACCGCCGGCTTCCAGCGCGTGCTGCAGCGTGCCGCGATCCATGTTCAGTCGTCGGGCCGCGAGGAAGTGACCGGCGCCAACGTGCTGGTCGCGATGTTCTCCGAGCGCGAGAGTCACGCCGTCTATTTCCTGCAGGAGCAGGACATGTCGCGGCTCGATGCGGTCAACTATATCAGCCATGGCGTCGCGAAGGTGCCGGGCAAGTCCGAGCCGCGCCGCGTGCGCGGGGCGGACGAGGAGCAGACCACCGGTCAATCGGGCGAGCGCGGCCCCGCCGATCGCGGGCCCGAGCGCCAATCCGGCGGCGAAGGCAAGCAGGGGGCAAAGCCCAAGGAAGGCGCCCTCCAGGCTTACTGCGTCAACCTCAACAAGAAGGCCGCGCAAGGCAAGATCGATCCGCTGATCGGCCGCGAGGCCGAGGTCGAGCGTACGATCCAGATCCTGTGCCGGCGCTACAAAAACAACCCGCTTTATGTGGGCGATCCGGGCGTGGGCAAAACGGCGATCGCCGAAGGCCTCGCGCGCAAGGTCGTGAAGGGCGAAGTGCCCGAAGTGCTCCAGAACGCGGTGATCTACGCGATCGACATGGGCACGCTGCTGGCGGGGACCCGCTATCGCGGCGATTTCGAGGAACGGTTGAAGGCCGTTCTGTCGGAACTCGAAGCGCAGGAAAACGCGATCCTGTTCATCGACGAAATCCACACCGTGATCGGCGCGGGCGCCACTTCGGGCGGCTCGATGGACGCGTCGAACCTGCTGAAGCCGGCACTCGCCTCGGGCGGTCTGCGCTGCATCGGCTCGACGACCTACAAGGAATACCGGACCTATTTCGAGAAGGACCGCGCGCTGGTCCGCCGGTTCCAGAAGATCGACGTCAACGAGCCGTCGCTCGAGGACGCGATCAAGATCCTCGAAGGCATCAAGCCTTACTACGAGGAGCATCATAAGGTCCGCTATACCAAGGACGCGGTGCGCGCGGCGGTCGAATTGTCGGCGCGCTACGTCAACGACCGCAAGCTGCCCGACAAGGCGATCGACGTGATCGACGAAGTGGGGGCGGCGCAAATGCTGCTGCCGGCCGCGCGCCGCAAGAAGACGATCAACGTCAAGGACGTCGAAGCGGCCGTCGCCAAGATCGCGCGCATTCCCCCCAAATCGGTTTCGACCGACGACCGGGAAGTGCTGCAGAATCTCGACAAGCAGCTGAAGGGCGTCGTGTTCGGCCAGGACAAGGCGATCGAGGCCTTGTGCGCGGCGATCAAGCTGGCGCGCGCCGGTTTGCGCGAACCCGAAAAGCCGATCGGCTCGTATCTGTTCTCCGGCCCCACGGGTGTCGGCAAGACGGAAGTGGCCCGCCAATTGGCCTTGTCGCTGGGCGTGGAATTGAAGCGCTTCGACATGTCCGAATACATGGAGCGCCACACGGTCTCGCGTTTGATCGGCGCCCCGCCGGGCTATGTCGGCTTCGATCAGGGCGGCCTGCTGACCGACGCGATCGACCAGCATCCGCATTGCGTGCTGCTGCTCGACGAAATCGAGAAGGCGCATCCCGATCTCTACAACATCCTGCTCCAGGTCATGGATCACGGGAAGTTGACGGACCATAACGGCAAGAACGTCGATTTCCGCAACGTCATCCTGATCATGACCACGAACGCCGGTGCGGCCGAACAGGCCAAGCCCGCGATCGGTTTCGGCAACGAAATGCGCGTGGGCGAGGACGAGGAAGCGATCAAGCGGATGTTCACGCCGGAATTCCGCAACCGCCTGGACGCGACCGTCGCGTTCGCGCGGTTGTCGCCGGAGGTGATCAACAAGGTCGTCGACAAGTTCGTCGGCGAATTGGAGCGCCAACTGACCGACCGTCAGGTCGTGCTGTCGGTGTCCGACGAGGCGCGCACCTGGCTCGCCGAGAAGGGCTACGACGAACTCTATGGCGCGCGCCCGCTCGGCCGCGTGATCCAAGAGAACATCAAGAAGCCGCTGGCGGACGAGCTGTTGTTCGGCCGCTTGGCGAAGGGCGGCAAGGTCCGCGTGAAGGTCGAGAACGGCAAGCTCGCTTTCGACTTCCCGCCGCCGGCCAATCCCGAGAAAGACGTTCCCAAACTCCCCGCGATGGTGGAGTAAGGATCGGACGGGCGGGGGAAACCTCGCCCGTTTCGCTTTCGGGGGCCGGGGAATCGCGCGATACTAAGCTGATGTCGCAGCAGGCCATTCTTCCCCGCAAGCATTACGCGCAAGGGCGCACGATCTTCCGCACCGGCGACGCGGGCGACGCCGCTTACGTGATCGAAAGCGGCACGGTCGACATCGTGCGCAACATCGGCGGTCAGACCAAGCGCATCGCCCAACTCGCGGCGGGCGAGATTTTCGGCGAAATGGCGCTGATCGACGGCAAGAAGCGCATGGCCGATGCAGTGGCGTCGACCAACGTGACCGTGCTGGTCGTCCAAGCCGACCAATTCACCGAGAAAATGCGCCAGGCCGATCCGTTCGTGCGCGCGCTGCTGCGGATGTTCACCGACAATCTGCGCGTAATGACGCGCAATGCCCTGATCTCGCAAACGCAGAACGAAGTGATGCGCGCCAAGCTCAAGGAAATGGGCGTCGAAATCAAAAACGACGTCGATCCCAAAGCGCCGCCCGCGTAAGCGTCACGCCGCGCGCTTGGCCTTGAGGGCGCTTGCCGCGCGCCAAAATCCCAATCCATCGCCGTCGACGAAATGCACGTGCCGGTCGGCCATGAAATCGCCGACCAGGCAGGTGATCGTCGTGCTGTCGGCGCGTGCCGTGCCGAACGCGATCGCGCCGGCGGCTTCTTCGCGCGTCAAAGCGTCTTGAATCGCCGCTTCTTCGGCGTCCGTCACGTCCAGCACGAAACGCGGGCCGCCGGCCAATTTGCGATGGTCGGAGCGTTCGGCCAGCGTGCGCGTGTAATGCTTCGTATCGATGCGCCCCAGCTTGCCGCCCAGCGCGTGGACGGTCTTGAGGATCATCATGCCACCCAAGGCGGCGGCCAAGCGCGCGAGGCGCGCGCCCGGCTTCTGCGCGCGCATTTCGTTGCGCAAGGCGCGCCAGGCGGGAATCCCCTTGGGTGCCAGATCGCCGCCATCACCCAGCGGTGCGGCGGTGGCGCCCGGCACGATACGCTCGAATTCGGCCAGCAAGCGCGCGAGGGCCGCCTCGCCCGCCGCGCCGGGGGCGGGATCGACGATCACGCACAGCACATGGCCGCGCCGGGCCGGCACGGGCTGCCAGCGGCACGACAAGCCCTCGATCCCCGGAAGTTCGCCCGGCGCCGGGGCGATCCGCCATTTGCCGTCGGCTTTGACCCAGGCATCGGCGGCGGCGATGCCCGAACCCAGGAATTGGCCGAACACGTTGCCGCCGCCGAAATCCTGCAACGCCGCGCGCGCATCGTGGCCCGCGTCGATCAACGCCTTCACGGGCACAAGGCCGACGCGCAAGGGAATGTCGATCTCCGTCTGGGCCCAATATGCGAGCGCGGCGAGCGCCGCGCGCGTCGCGACTTCGCAGCCCGGCGACACGGCGGCGATGGCGCCGTCGCCGCCGAATTGGCACGCGGTCATGTCCGGCGGCTTGGTCGCGACGGTGGAGAGCACGGCGACGGCGGCACCGGCGACGAAATTCACGTCGCGGTCGCGGCCGGCACCTGCAAGCTTGGTGCTCGCCTCCACATCCGCGACGGCGAGGAACCAATCGGGGCCGAGTGTCTGGTAACGCGCGGGGTCGTAGCCTTCCTGCGCGAAATCGCGGATCGCGGGCAGGCTCATTTGTAGGGCCCCTCGGCGGCGAGTTCGTCGATATGGGCGCGCATCGCTTCGTCCTCGGCGCGGCAGAATTCGCGCACGGCCTTCTCGAAGCCGGGATCGCGCAGCGCATGCGCGCTCCAGGTCGACACGGGCATATAGCCGCGCTGCAGCTTGTGCTCGCCTTGGGCGCCCGCTTCGACGCGTTTCAATCCGCGCGCGATGGCGAAGTCGAGCGCGCGGTAGTAGCACGCCTCGAAATGCAAAAAGGGCAGATCGACCGAAGCGCCCCAATTGCGGCCGTAAAGCGTGTCGGCGCCGATCAAGTTGAGCGCGCCGCACACCCATTCGCCGTCCTTGCGGCCCAGGATCAGCAGCACCTTGTCGGCCAGGCGATCATGCAGCAGATCGAAGAAGCGGCGCGTGAGATAGGGGTTTCCCCATTTGCGGTCGGAGGTCGAGATGTAGAACGCGAAAAACGCGCTCCAATGTTCGCGCGTCAGATCGCCGCCGGTCAGGCCGACGAATTCGATCCCCGTCGCGGCGATATCGCGCCGCTCGCGCTTGATCGCCTTGCGCCGCGAATGGGACAGGGCGCCCAGAAAATCGTCGAAGCTGGCATAGCCGCGATTTTCCCAATGGAATTGCACGCCCCTTCGCAAGGCGAAGCCGTTATCGGCGAGCAACTCGGCGTCGCCGTCGTTGCAGAAGGTCACATGCAGCGACGAAACGCCCGTGCTGCGCGGCAAACCGGCCAGCGTGCGCGCCAAGCCGTCGCGCACGGCGTCGCGATCGGGGCCGGGCCGCGCGAGAAGCCGCGCGCCGGGGACGGGCGTGAACGGCACGCAGGCTTGCAGCTTCGGGTAATAGCGCCCGCCCGCGTTTTGATAGGCCTGCGCCCAGCTGTGGTCGAAAACATATTCGCCCTGGCTGTGGCTTTTGGCGTAGAGCGGCACGGCGCCGGCGAGAACGCCCGCTTCGTCGCGCGCGATCAGGTGATGCACCGCCCAGCCGGTGCGCGGGCCCACGCTGCCCGAATCTTCCAGCGCCGACAGGAAGGCGTGGCTGAGGAACGGATTGTCGGCGCCTGCGCACGCATCCCATTCGGCGGGCGCGATCGCGTCCAGGCTTTCGACCGCGTCGATCTTCAGCGTTGGCGCGCCATCGGGCATGGACGATAGAATAGTCCGCGCCGCCTAATCTTCCAGGGCGAAAATCGCCTCCATCTCGGCCGTAATGGCGAAGGGCAGGCAAGGGCTGCCTACGACGGTCCACGCACCCGGATGGCCGAATAGATCAGCGAAAAGCTTGCGGGCGGGTTCGACGGCTTCGTCCAGCGCCGTGAAATCGGGCTCCGCGTTGACCAGCGCGAAGATTTTCACCGGCCGCACGCGCGAGGCCGCATCGATCTGCGCCAGAAGATTGAGCGCGGTCAGATAGGCCGCGCGCTTCGCCTTGTCGAGATCGGCGCCGCCCGCGATCTTGCCGCTTTCGACGATCGCTTTGCCATGCGTCGGCCCCATGCCGGAGACGTGGAGCTGCGCGCCCGCGCGCACGCGACCGACATAGCTTGCGACCGGCGCGAAGGCGGGCGGCAGGACCAGCCCGGCCTTCGCGACGCGTTCGCCCAGCGTCACGCGAGTTCGAAGATCGCGTCGATCTCGACCGCCACGCCGCGCGGCAGCGACGACACGCCCACGGCGGCCCGCGAATGCTTGCCCTTGTCGCCGAAGATTTCGACGATCAGGTCCGAGGCGCCGTTGATGACGGCGGGCTGGTCGGTGAATTCGGGCGTGGCGTTGACGAAACCGCCCAGGCGCACGCAGCGCGCGACCTTGTCGAGATCGCCGCCCGCGGCCGTCTTCAGATGCGACAGGATGCTGAGCGCGCATAGACGCGCGGCCTGCTGGCCTTCCGCCACGCCGAATTCGCGGCCGAGCTTGCCCAAAAATTCCGGCTTGCCGTCCTTCTGGGAAATTTGGCCGGCGATGAACACGAGCTTGCCGGTCACGACGAAGGGCACGTAATTCGCCGCCGGGGCGGAGCCGGGCGGCAATTCGATGCCGAGTTGCTTCAGGCGGGCGTCGATCGTGCCGGTCATGGTTATTTCCCTTCGTTGGAGGCGGAAAAGGGCGCGACGATAGCCGCAGCCCCCCGATTGCGCCAGGGGGCTTGCCGGGCGCGCGCGGCTCGCCCATCATCCTGGCATGCGCTCGAAACTTTTCCGCTTTGGCGTCGCGGCCGGACTGGCGTTGGCCCTGGGGGCTTGCGTCGCCAATTCCGGCGACGGTGCCCGTCCGCAAACCGCCGCCGCGGAAGAGCCCGGCCTGCGATCCACCCCCGAAGGTATGGCGCTGGTGCGCCTGGCGATGATGCATCGGCGCGGGGAAGGGGTCGCCCAGGATCTGGGCGAAATGCGCAAGCTGCTGTTGCAGGCGATGGGCAAGGGCGAGCCGATCGCCTTTGTCGAAATGGGCCTGCTCGCCGCCAACGGTACTGCGGGCGTGCCGAAGGACGAAGCCGCCGCCGTCAAGATGTTCGAGCGCGCTTGGACCGCGCGCCTGCCGGCCGCGGCCTATTGGCTGGGGCAATCCTATTACCAAGGGCGCGGCGTCGCGCGCGATCTGGCGGCCGCGCGCGAATGGAGTGCGCGCGGCGCCGATCTCGGCGATTCGCGCGCTCAATTCATGATCGGCTGGATGTCCGACACCGGCGAGGGCGGCGCGCGCGACTACAAAGCGGCGATCGACTGGTATCGCCGCTCGGCCGCGCAGAACAATGCCGCGGCGATGAACAATCTCGCCGGGATGTTCGCGGACGGGCGCGGGATCGAACGCAACGACCCGGCCGCTTTCGCGCTGTTCGAGCGCGCGGCCTCGCTCAACAACGCCGCCGCGCTCAACAATATGGGCCGCTGGTATCGCGACGGCCGATTGGTGACGCGCGACGACGCCCGCGCGGTCGATTTCTTCCGCCGCGCGGTGCGCCTGGGCGAACGCGGGGCGATGAACAACCTCGCCGGCATGTACGAAACGGGGCGCGGCGTGGAACGCGATCCCGCCGAAGCCGCACGGCTTTATCGCCGTGCCGCCGGGCTCGATCCGGAGCGGGGCTCCTGACCTTGCTCGGGCGGCGCGGCGTTTTGGCGGGGCTGGCTTTGCTGGCCGCCCCCGCCGCGTTGGGACAGGCGCGGCCGTCGTTGTTCGCGCCCCAGATCGACTACACCGCCATCGGCTGGTTCGGGCGCGACGCCAAGCGTTCGGCGCGCATCCATCGCACGCGTGACGCGATCCGCTATCACGCGACCGATGGGATCGAGCATGTGGTGATCGCCAGGCTCGACCGCGACAAGGCCTGGCTGATCGCCCCCGCCTTGCGCGTGGCGTTCGAAACCGATTTGACCGGCTTGGGCCTGCCGCCCGCGATTTTGCGCGGGCGCGGCTTCCAGGAATCGCCGATCCGCAGCACGACGGTCGACGGCGTGCCCGCGTCGCAGTTGCGCGTGAAGCGCGATGCGGCGGACGTGGGGCTCGATGCGATCGCCTTGGTCGACCGGCGCGGCGTGTTGTGGCGCCTGGAAGGGACGGGCACGGTCGGCGGCCAGCCCGGCCGGCTCGACTGGAATTTCGAGGATGTGACGCCGGGGCGGTTCGACGCGTCGCTGTTCGAAGCGCCCGCCGATATCCGCGTGGTGCCCGTCGCGGGCGAAACGCTGCTCGCCACGCTGCGGCGCTTTGGTTTGGTCCGTTAGGTTTTGCCGGCGACGGGGGGCGCACCGACCGCGCGCGGCGTGGGGCGCGCCAGTATGTCCTTCACCCCAGACACAGTCGGCGCCAGAAGATTGGTCGCTTCGCCGATCGACGCGGTCTTGGGCATATGCGTCCAGGCGGCCGACCACGTATTGACCTTCGCGTAGAGTTCTTCGACCACCGGCCGCGCCTCGCGGATGTACAGGATCGCGGGCATTGCCTCGACGTAGAAATTGGCGCCCTTCACCGCGCGGTCGTAGAGCATGCTGGCGTTGTAGACATGCGTGCCGATGATTTTGCCCGCACGCTTCAACGCCTCCTCCAGGTCGCGCACCTGGGCGGAGAGGGGCTTGTCCGACAGGATCGCCGGAATGGGCCGCAGATCCTGCACCTTCACCGCGCAATCGATCACCCAGCGCCATAGCTTGCGCCATATCTCGACCTTCACCATGCCGCGCAGCATTTCCTGCTGCAGCGTGTGCTGCATGTCGATGGGGTTGAGGCGCGACGGCGGCACGCCCGATTTCGCCAGGCGCTGCACCAGCCGCGCATAGGCCTCGTTGAAGGCCTGCTTGTTGCGTATCGGCTGGGGCTTGTAGTTGCCGATCGCGCTGACGATGTCGTTGATGAAGCGCTCGCAGCTATCCTCGGGCTGGGGCAGCGGGCGCAGATAGAGGAGCGAGGCTTCGGGCAAAGGCTGGCCGAACACGACTTCGTCGACGATGCCCAGGCCCAGCACCTGCGAGACGAGCTCCACCAAGCGGCGGTTATACTCGGACCCCGGATCGTAGTCGCGCATCAGCGTCGCGTCGGAGCCCGAGCGCACGAATTGGATGCCCGTCTCCTGGCCGGTCTGATTGAGGTTCATCACCACGTCCAGACGGCCGCGCTCGGCGTCGAAGCGGATCGGCGCGTCGGCGAAGGCGCCGGTCGATTCCTTGAAGCGGAAGCAGCTGCTGCGCCCGATATCCTCGAAAATCTCGCGGTCGATCTCGCTTTCCTTGCCGGGCACATGGCGCATCAACAGGCCTTCGACGCCTTCGGCGGCCAAGCGCAGCATTTCGCGCAAACCGCGGTCGTCGTACTTGTCGATGTCCTCGCCTGGCCGGCGCGGATCGTTCGCTGGGATGCTCATGGGGGGTTAGGTAGCAAGCTGTGTTCCACCCAAGCAAGCCAATCCCGCGCCCGCGCCGTTAAAATTTTGACGAGGCCTATTTTTCACATCCGCGCAACGAAAAAGGGCCGGGATTTCTCCCGGCCCTTTTCGCATTTCGCGACTTCGTACGGCTTACGAGCAGCCGCTGGTCGATCCGCAATCGATGCATTTGGTGCAAGTGCCGTTGCGCACCATCGCCATCGAGCCGCAGGTCTCGCACGGATCGCCCGTGTAGCCCTTCATGCGCGCTTCGCGGATCTTGTCCATCTTCGAAGCGCCCTGGGCCGGCGCGGCTTCCATCGCCGTACCGATCGCCGCGGCGACCGCTTCGATCGCGAAGCCGATCGGCTGCTTGTCGCCTTCGGCCTGGGCCGGGGCTTCCGCCGGTTCGGCGAGGCCGACTTCGACGTCGTCCTCGGCTTCCGGCTCGAGCAGATCGATATCGCCTGCCAGCGCCACGGCCGAAGCCGAAGCGGGGGCGCCACCCGGCAGCACCTTGAAGCGCGAGCGCACGAAGCCGGTCGACGCGACCTTCTTGACCGCGTCGAGTGCCGCGGCCGCGGCGGCCGAACCCGCACCCGGCAGGGTCGAGTCCTTCTCACCCTTGCCCATCGAATCCGGCTCGAGATCGTCCTGCACCACATGGGCGAGGTCGTCGCGGCCGAGATACGACACGGCGAGTTCGCGGAAGATGTAGTCGAGGATCGACGTCGCGTTCTTGATCGCGTCGTTGCCCTGGACGATGCCGTTGGGCTCGAAACGCGTGAAGGTGAACGCTTCGACGTATTCCTCGAGCGGCACGCCGTATTGCAGGCCGATCGAGACGGCGATGGCGAAATTGTTCATCAGGCTGCGGAAGGCGGCACCTTCCTTGTGCATGTCGATGAACAGCTCGCCGACCTTGCCGTCCTCGTATTCGCCGGTGCGCAGATAGACCTTGTGGCCGCCGACCGTCGCCTTCTGGGTGTAGCCCTTGCGGCGGTTGGGCAGGCGGGCGCGGGCGGTGGCCGCCACGCGCTCCACGATGCGCTCGACGATCTTCTCGACCTTCACCACCTGCGGGGCGGCGGTGATCGTCTCGACTTCCTCGTGCAGGTCGATGTCCTCGCCCACGATCGAGGCGAGCGGCTGCGACAGCTTGGAGCCGTCGCGATAGAGCGCGTTGGCCTTGAGGCACAGGCGCCACGACAGCAGATACGCGTCCTTGCAATCCTCGACCGTCGCCTGGTTGGGCATGTTGATGGTCTTGGAGATCGCCCCCGAGATGAAGGGCTGCGAGGCCGCCATCATGCGGATATGGCTGTCGACCGACAGATAGCGCTTGCCGTTGCGCCCGCACGGATTGGCGCAGTCGAACACCGGCAGGTGCTCGTCCTTGAGGTGCGGCGCGCCCTCCAGCGTCATCGAACCCGTGCACCACGTGTTGGCGGCTTCGACTTCCGACTTCGAGAAGCCGAGTGCCGCCAGCATGTCGAACGCCGGATCGTCGAGCTGTTCCTTCGAGAGCTTCAGCGTGTCGCGGCAGAACCCCTCGCCCAGCGTCCACTTGTTGAACGCGAACTTGATGTCGAAGGCCGACTTCAACGCGCCTTCCAGCGCGTCGATCTGGGCCTGACCGAAGCCCTTGGCCTTCAACGCGCCGTGGCTGACGGCGTTGGACCCCTTCAGCGTGCCGTGACCCACCGCATAGGCGATGATGTCGTCGATCTGCGATTGGGTGTAGCCCAGCGTCTGCAGGCCGACGGGCACGACGCGGTTGATGATCTTGAAGTAGCCGCCGCCGGCCAGCTTCTTGAACTTCACCAGCGCGAAATCGGGCTCGATGCCGGTCGTGTCGCAATCCATGACCAGGCCGATCGTGCCGGTGGGCGCGATGACCGTGGCTTGGGCGTTGCGATAGCCGTGGGCGACGCCCAATTCCAGCGCGTCGTCCCACGCCTTGCGCGCGGCTTCGACCAGGCGCGCGTCGGGGCAATCCTTCGCGGGCAGGGGCACGGGCAGAATCGTCAGGCCTTCATAGCCCGACGCTTCGCCATACGCCGCGCGGCGATGGTTGCGGATGACGCGCAGCATGTGCTCGCGGTTGGGCTCGTAGCCGGGGAACGGCCCGAGCTCGGCGGCCATCTCGGCCGACGTGGCGTAGCTCACGCCCGTCATGATCGCCGTGATGGCGCCCGTGATCGCGCGGCCTTCGTCGCTGTCGTAACCCAGACCCATCGCCATCAGCAGGCCGCCGATATTGGCGAAGCCCAGGCCCAGCGTACGGAACTCGTAGGAGAGTTCCGCGATGCGCTTGGACGGGAACTGCGCCATCAGCACCGAGATTTCGAGCGTCACCGTCCACAGGCGGCAGGCATGCTCGAAGGCCGGCGCATCGAACGAGCCGTCGTCGCGGCGCAGGGCCAGCAGATTGACCGAGGCGAGGTTGCACGCCGTATCGTCGAGGAACATGTATTCCGAGCACGGGTTCGACGCGTTGATGCGCCCCGAAGCCGGGCAGGTGTGCCACTCGTTGATCGTCGTGTCGTATTGCAGGCCCGGATCGGCCGAGGCCCAGGCGGCTTCGCCGATCTTGTCCCACAGCGCCTTGGCGTCGACCGTCTTATGGATCTTGCCGTCGGTGCGGCGGATCAGCTCCCACTTGCCGTTATCCAGCACGGCCTGAAGGAACGCGTTGGTCACGCGCACCGAGTTGTTCGAGTTCTGGCCCGAAACGGTGAGATAGGCTTCCGAATCCCAATCCGTGTCGTAGGACTTGAAGTCGATCCGCTCGAAGCCCTGCTTGGCGAATTGGATGACGCGCTGGATGTAGTTTTCGGGGATCAGAACCTTGCGCGCGGCCTTGATGGCGTTACGCAGCGCGTTGTTCTTCTTCGGATCGAAACCGGCTTCGCCCGTCGAACGGTCGCACGCGGTCATGATCTCGTTGAGGTGCTTGGCGGCCAGGCGCGAGCCCGCGACCAGCGCCGCGACCTTCTGTTCCTCGACGACCTTCCAGTCGATGTAGTTCTCGATATCCGGATGGTCGATATCGACCGTCACCATCTTGGCCGCGCGGCGCGTGGTGCCGCCCGACTTGATGGCGCCCGCCGCGCGGTCGCCGATTTTCAGGAAGCTCATCAGGCCCGACGATTTGCCGCCGCCCGACAGCTTCTCGTTCTCGCCGCGCAGGCGCGAGAAGTTAGAGCCCGTGCCCGAGCCGTATTTGAACAGGCGCGCTTCGCGCACCCACAAATCCATGATGCCGCCCTCGTTGACGAGGTCGTCCTCGACGGATTGGATGAAGCAGGCATGCGGCTGCGGATGCTCGTAGGCCGAGGCCGACGGCGTCAGCTTGCCGGTGCGGAAATCGACGTAGAAATGGCCCTGACCGGGGCCGTCGATGCCATAGGCCCAGTGCAGGCCGGTGTTGAACCATTGCGGCGAGTTCGGCGCCGCGATCTGCGCCGCCAGCATGTAGCGCATTTCGTCGAAATAGGCGCGGGCGTCGGCTTCGGAATCGAAATAGCCGCCCTTCCAGCCCCAATAGGTCCACGTGCCGGCAAGGCGATCGAAGACCTGCTTGGCGGAGGTTTCGCCGACGATGCGCGCGTTCTCCGGCAGCTTGGCCAGCGCCGCGTCGTCCGGCTTCTTGCGCCACAGCCACGACGGCACGTCGTTCTCTTCGACGGCTTTCAGCGCCGCGGGCAGACCGCGCTTGCGGAAATACTTCTGCGCCAGCACGTCGCACGCGACCTGCGACCAGCCGGCGGGGACTTCGATATCCTTCGCCTGGAAGACGACCGAGCCGTCGGGGTTCTTGATCTCGCTGTTCGTCGTCGTAAACGCGATGCTCGCGTAAGCATCGGCCCCGTCCTTCGTAAAGCGCCGCTCGATCCGCATCCTAGCCTCCAGCCGGTCTTCGATCCCGATGTGCGCGGCCTCTCTTGGCCCGCTTCATCGCCTGATTGTTCGAACCGATCGCCACGTGACCCCGTTAACGGAATGCGCGCAGAATCAGCCCCCGTCTTCGCCGACTCGTCCCCCGATCCCGAATGTTGCGGGTGAAAACCGCTCACTAGATTTCGTGGTGGATGGCGAAGCTCGTTACCAAATGTTGAACAAACCCCGGAATCGCCCGCAACAGGATTTTGGCGAGATCGCGGCGAGAACCACAAAATGTAGTCGCTGCAACTAGATACAGGGGGTCGGATATCGGGAAACCCCTAAAAACCAGGGCGAAAACCGTCAAGCGCTTATTTTCAAAGCTGTATCAATGATCTAGCGATGGGTTCGAATATGTCCGAGGCTTGGTGTGCAGTGCAGCAACGACTGTTGCAAGCCTGTCATATTTCGCATTTTTTCAATGGATTTCAGCGTTCTAATTGTACGCCGGGAAAAATGTATAACTCTGGAAATCATTGAAAAACGGCATTGGCCGCGCGACGCGAGGAATTTGCGGTGCCGCGTCGCCCTCGATCGGGCTTCGGTGGACCCGAAACGGGGATTGCGACTCCCCCAAAAGCTTGAAACCGTCATCTTGGCGCGCACCGGGACTCGCGCGAGCCGCGTGCTTGGAATCGGCCGGCATTCTGGACGACTCGCGAAGCCGCGTGCGATAGTCCGGCCGCTTCAAGGGGCGGATAGTAATGACCATCGGGACGTTGATCTATACGTGGCTGCGCGGCGAAGAAATGGGCCGCGACGAATTCGGCAATCGCTATTACCGCGATAAGACCGGCTTGAAACGCGCGCGGCGCGAAAAGCGTTGGGTCGTGTACGAAGGCGAAGCCGAGGCATCGAAAGTGCCGCCCGATTGGCATGCGTGGCTCCACCATCTGATGGCGGAGCCGCCGCCCGCTTCGGGCCTGCCCACGCGCAAGCCCTGGCAGGCGCCGCACCAGGCGAATCTGACGGGTTCCCCCCAAGCCTATCGTCCGCCGGGACACGATTTCCAGGGCGGCCAGCGCGCGAAGGCGACGGGCGATTACGAACCCTGGACGCCGAACTGATTCCGCCGCATAGCTGAGGCGGTCATTCGCGAATCGGATCGAGGACGATGGGCAAGAATCTGGTCGAAACCCTGATGGGCGCGCTTGTGCTGGTCGTGGCCGGCATGTTCGTCGTGTTCGCCTACTCGACGGCCGATATCCGCCCCGTGCGCGGCTATACGGTGACGGCAAAATTCCAGAGCATCGACGGCGTGCGCATCGGCACCGACGTGAAGCTCGCGGGCATCAAGGTCGGCTCGGTCCTCGCGCAGAATCTCGATCCCAACACCTACGAAGCCGTGCTGACGTTGACGATCGATTCGCACGTGAAGCTGCCGCGCGACACCTCGGCGCAGATCACCAGCGAAGGCTTGCTGGGCGGCACCTATCTGGCGCTGTCGCCGGGTTCGGACGACAAGATGCTGGCCGCGGGCGGCTCGATCCAGTTCACGCAGTCGCCGGTCAATCTGGTGCAGCTGCTGGGCCGCTTCATCTTCAATTCGGCCGAAGGCGCCACGCAGCAGCCCGCCAAGCCGAACTGACGCGCGACGCGCGGCCATCCCCATGAGCGCGCCCGCCAAAGGCCGCGACCAACGGCTCGATTTCTTCCGCGGCCTCGGGCTGCTGTTCATTTTCATCAACCATATTCCCGACAACGCGTTCTCGTTCCTGACGCTCGCCAATTTCCTGTTCTGCGACGCGGCCGAGATCTTCGTCTTCCTGTCGGGCTACGCGGCCGCGCTGGTGTTCGGAAGGCGCGCGCGTGCGGACGGCACGGCCTATGCGATGGCCAACGTGCTGGCGCGCGTCTGGACGCTTTACGTCGCGCATATCTTTCTGTTCGTGATCTACACGGCGCAGGTCGCGTGGACGGCGCAGAATTTCGACAACCCGCTGTTCATCGAGGAAATGCAGATCGCCGCCTTCCTCGACCGGCCGCATGTCGCGATCGTGCAAGCGCTGCTGCTCGCCCATCAGCCGCTGTTCATGAATATCCTGCCGCTTTATATCGCGCTGCTGCTGGGCTTCGCGCTGGTTCTGCCGTTGATCCCGCGCTTCGGCCGGTATCTGCTGGTGCTGTCGGCGGCGGTCTATGTCGGCGTGCCGATCTTCGATTGGAACCTGCCCGGCTATCCCGACGGCGGCTGGTTCTTCAATCCCTTCGCCTGGCAATTTCTGTTCGCGCTGGGAATTTTCTGCGGCTGGCGGTCGGCCGTCGACGGCGAGCCGGTCGGCGTGCCGAAATGGGTCTTCTGGGCGGCGGCGATCTTCCTTGCCGCGACCGTCCCGGTCCGAACCTGGATCACCGTGGGTTATTATTTCGACAGCGTGCCGATCGCCTTCGCCGAGGCGATCTACCAATTCGCCGACAAGACCAACGAAGGACCGCTCCGGCTTCTTAGCATCTTGGCGCTGTGCGCGGTCGTGGTGTGGCGCGTGCCCCGCGACGCGGCATGGCTCAACCTGCGCTGGGCGCGGGCGATCACGCGCTGCGGCACGAACTCGCTCGCCATATTCTGTCTGGGAATTTTCCTGTCGGTCCTGGGGCACGCGGCCCTGGTCGAATACGGCGCGTCGATCGCCAATCAGGCGGTCGTGACGGCGGCGGGATGCTTCATTCTGCTGGCCCTCGCCAAGCTATTTTCTTGGTATAAAGCGCAAGGAAAGCCGCGCAGAGGTGAGGGCTGATCCATGGCGGGGCGTGGGGCCAAAATCCGGTTCTGGTTGTCGCTGGGCGTGGCGATGCTCGCCGCGCCGCTCGCGTTCGCCCAAACAGCGCCGAATGCGGTAATGCCCGAAGCCTGCCGCGTGCCCGGGTCGGTCTTCGTCACCGACGTGAAGCTCGTCCACTCGGCGGATCGCGTCGTCGCGGAAAAGCGATTGACGATCGTCGCCATCGGATCGTCCTCGACGATGGGCATGGGCGCTTCGTCGGCCGAGGCGGCGTGGCCCGCGCGGCTCGAAGCCGATCTGCGCCGACGGCTGCCGGGGCTGCAGATCGACGTCGTCAATCGCGCCCGCCCGCGCGAGACCGCCGATCAGATGGCCAAGCGGCTGCGCAAGGACGTGTTGTCGCTGAAGCCCGATCTGGTCGTTTGGGAAACCGGCACGGCCGACGCGGTCCGTTCGATCGACATCGACCAATTCGGCACGACGCTGGAGGACGGGATCGCCGCGATCGCGGCGGCCAAGGCCGACACGATGCTGGTGACGCCGCAATATGCGCGCGACACGGTGCGCCTGATCGGCTTCCAACCTTACATCGACGCGATGAATCAAGCGGGGTTGCGGCGCGACGTGCTCGTTTTCCCGCGCTACGAGACGATGCGCCACTGGATCGAGAGCGGGCAGATGAAGCTCGAGAACGTGCCGCGCGAGGACATGACCAAAGTCGCCGACTTGCTCTACGATTGCTTGGGCCGCCAAATCGCGCGCGTAGTGCTGCGCGCGATGCATTTGCCGAAAGATTTCCCTTCCGCGCTGCCGCGCTGACGAATTTTTGCGTCGTAATGTATCGCGCTGTGACAAGGGTCACTGCGCGCCATAATTCAGCCACGCCATATTGACATCGTGGAATTCGACACGATGTAAGTGATGGTGGAGAACAACGATGCGAACCGGAAATTTATTCGCGCCGTTCGCGTGGCTGTGCCGGACCTTCGGCCAATCGGCATGTGTGCTCGCGGTGGTGGTGGTCGTCGCCGCGACCGGGCAGGGTGCCGCCATTCTGTTGCGCGACGCCCATACGCCGTCCGGCGCTGCCGGTCCGGTCGCCAACGCGCCCGCCGAGATCGGCCTGCGCCAGCCGGGCCAGCGCGGCTTCCAGGAAGTGCCGCGCCGGGCGAATAGCGGCCTGCCCGAAGACCCCTTCGACATCGATTCGGTCGATCCGTACGATCGCTGATCGGGGTCCTTGCGCGGGGACGCGCCAGGGGTTAAGTCCGCGATGACCATGCGCGCCCCAATCCTCCTCGCCGCGATCCTGTTCGCCGTTGTTCCGCCGGCCGGCGCGCAAACGGCGCCCGCCGCAACGTGGCGCACGCTGGAAACGGCGCAACTCCAGACGCTGGATAAGGTCACGGGGCGCGTGCGCACGCTCGAAGCGCCGGTGGAACGCGAAGTGATGCTCGGCACGTTGTCGGTCGTCGTGCGCGCCTGCCGCAAACGCCCGCCCGAGGAACCGCCCGAAAGTGCCGCCTATCTCGACGTGGTCGAGCGCAAATCGGGCGAGCAGGCGCAAAGCGTGTTTCGGGGCTGGATGTTCGCCTCGGCCCCGGCCGTGTCGGCGATGGATCACCCGGTTTACGATATTTGGGTCGTCGGCTGCCGTTAGGCGGCGCCGATCAATTTGGAAAATTCGGCGTCGATGCGCGCTTGCGGAATTTCCGCAAACGGCGCGACCCCCTTCAATGCGCGCGCCAGGCGGCGGCGGTACTCGGCGCGCGAAATCTCGACCGTGCCGAAACGCGCCATATGTTCGGTCGTCATTTGCGTGTCGAGCAGCGCGAAACCGCCGGCGCGCAAACGCGCGACCAGATGCATCAGGGCCGCCTTCGACGCGTCGTCTTTGCGCGCGAACATGCTTTCGCCGAAAAACGCGGCGCCGAGCCGCACGCCATAGAGCCCGCCGGCGAGTTCGCCGTCCGCCCACGCCTCGACCGAATGCGCGTGCCCGACCTTGTGGAGTTCGAGATAGAGCGCGCGGATCGTGGCGTTGATCCAGGTCGACGGCCGTGCCGCGCAGCCATCCATCACCGCCGCGAACGCCGTATCGAGGCGGAATTCGAACGGCGCCTTGCGCAAGCGCTTGGCGAGCGAACGGGGAATATGCACGGCATCGAGCGGCAACACGCCGCGCGGATCGGGATCGTACCAGCCGATCTCGGGATCGTCGGCCGTCTGCGCCATCGGGAAAATCCCGTTGGCGTAGGCCCACAGCAGATGGCGGTAAGTCAGTTCCTCCATCGCCGCGCGGCGAGGCGGGTCATTTCTTGAGACCCATCCAGCGTTCGAGCCAGTGGATGTCGTAATTGCCGTCGATGAATTCCTGCGAGCGCGTCAGGCGGCGATGCAAGGGCAGCGTCGTCTGGATGCCGCCGACCACGTATTCGTCGAGGGCGCGGCGCAAGCGCATCAGGCATTCGTTGCGGCTGGTGCCGTGGACGATCAGCTTGGCGACCATCGAATCGTAATGCGGCGGCACGCGGTAGCCCGAATAAAGGCCGCTATCGACGCGCACGCCAAGGCCGCCGGGCGTATGGTACTCGGCGATCAGGCCGGGCGACGGCGCGAAGGTTTCGGGATTTTCCGCGTTCACGCGGCACTCGATCGCGTGGCCTTGCAGGCGCACATCTTCCTGCGTGAACGCCATCGGCGCGCCCGAAGCGATGCGGATCTGTTCGCGCACAAGGTCGAGGCCGCAGACCATTTCGGTCACCGGATGCTCGACCTGCAGGCGAGTGTTCATTTCGATGAAATAGAACTCGCCGTCTTGGTACAGGAACTCGAGCGTGCCGGCGTTGCGGTAGCCGAGCTTCTTGAGCGCATCGACGACGATTTTGCCCATCTTCTCGCGCTGCGCGGAATTGAGCGCGGGCGACGGGCTTTCCTCCAGAACTTTCTGGTGCTTGCGCTGCAGCGAGCAATCGCGTTCGCCCAAATGCACGACGTTGCCGTGCGTATCGGCCAGCATCTGGAATTCGATGTGGCGCGGATGGCCGAGATATTTCTCGATATAGACGACGTCGTTGCCGAAATTGGCACCCGCCTCGGCGCGGGCACCACGATAGGCTTCTTCCAGCTCGGACGCCGAATTGGCGACGCGCATGCCTTTGCCGCCGCCGCCGCCCGCGGCCTTGATCAGGACCGGGTAGCCGATTTCCTTGCCGAGCTTCAGCGCGGTTTCGAGATCGGTGACCGGCCCGTCGGAGCCGGGCACGCAAGGCACGCCCAGCGAGATCATCGCGCGTTTGGCTTCGATCTTGTCGCCCATCATCGCGATATGTTCGGGCGTCGGGCCGATGAAGGCGATCCCGTGATCCTCGACCATCCGCGCGAAATCGGCGTTCTCGGACAGGAAGCCGTAGCCGGGATGGATCGCGTCGGCGCCGGTGATGACGGCGGCCGAAATGATCGCGGCTTTGTTCAAGTAGCTGTCGCGCGCGGGCGGCGGGCCGATGCACACGCTTTCGTCGGCCAGGCGCACATGCATCGCGTCGGCATCGGCGGTGGAGTGCACCGCGACCGTGTGGATGCCCAGTTCCTTGCACGCGCGATGGATGCGCAGCGCGATTTCGCCGCGATTCGCGATGAGGACTTTTTCGAACATTCCGGGCGCGCCTATTCGACCACGATCAGCGCTTCGCCGTATTCGACCGGCGCGCCGTTCTGCACGATGATGCGCGCGATCGTGCCCGCGCGCGGGCTGCGGATCGGGTTCATCACCTTCATCGCTTCGACGATCAGCAGCGTCTGGCCTTCCTTCACCTTGTCACCGACGCGCACGAAAGCGGGCGCGCCGGGCTCGGGCGAGAGATAGGCCGTGCCGACCATCGGCGACGTCACGGCGTTTTCGAGGCTCGCTTCGGCCGCCGGGGCGGCGGGCGACGCGGCGGCCGCGGGTGCGGCGGCCGGTGCCGGTGCAGCGGCCGGGGCGGCGGCATAGGCGACGGCGCCGCCGCTGCGCGACAGGCGCAAGCGCTTGTCGCCTTCGCGGTATTCGAGTTCGACGAGGCCCGTCTTCTCCAGAAGCTTGGCCAGGCGTTCGACGTCGGCCGAGGACGGGCCGAAGCTCGGCAATGCCGGTGCGGAGGCCTTGGCCGCGGGCTTGGCGGCTTGTTTCTTGACGGGGGCGGGTTTCGATTTCTTGGATGCCATGATTCTACTCGAGATCGGGATCGACGATGCGCGCCAAAGCTTCCAGCGCGAAAAGATAGCCTTGCGGGCCCAGGCCGGCGATGACGCCCTTGGCCACGCGGCTGACATAGGAATGGTGCCGGAATTCCTCGCGCGCGTGGATGTTGGTGATGTGGACTTCGATGACCGGCAGATCGGCCGCGGTCAGCGCGTCCATCAGCGCCACGGATGTATGCGTCAGGCCGCCCGGATTGATGATGATGCCGTCGGCGGTCCGGCGCGCTTCCTGAATCCAGTCGATAAGCTGGCCTTCGTGGTTCGACTGGCGGAAATCGACCTCGACGCCCAAATCCTCGGCCAGCGCCCGGCACTCGCCTTCGACGTCGGCAAGGGTCGTGCGGCCGTAGATTTCCGGCTGCCGTGTGCCCAGCATATTGAGATTGGGCCCGTTCAGGATCAGCAGAGTCGGTTTGGGCTCCAAAGGCGTCGGGCCTCCGATGGGGGACGAGTCGCTAGGGCGCGGTTATAGCAAGGGGGGAGGGGGGCGCAAATCGCTCTTTTCGGCCGAATCCCGCCGGGATTCCGGGGCCTTGCACGGCGCGCAGAGGACGGTTGCGGGCGTTTGTTGGGGACGCGGCGCATTTGGCGGGCATGATGCGCGCCATGAAAAACGACAGCGTCGCGCTTTTGGTCGCCATCTCCTCGTCGATTTTGGGCGGCACCGCCTTCGTCGCGTCGCGCTACGCCGTCGCCGAAAGCGATCCGATGACGGTCGCTTTTCTGCGTGCCGTCGGTGCCGGGGCGGCGTTCGCGATCTGCGCCTGGGGGCTGCCCGGACGCCGCCCGGCCCGGTTCGCGCGGGCCGATCTGCTGCCGATTTTCTTGCTGGGCGTTTTGATGTTCGCGGTGTTCGGCTGGCTGTTCGCGACCGGGACACGCTACATCCCCGCCGCGCGCGCGGCGCTGATCCTGTCGCTGATGCCGGTGATCGCGCTGGCGCTGGCGGCGGTGACGGGAATGGAGCGTTTGAGCGCCACGAAGATCGCGGCATGCGTGCTGGCCGCTTTCGGCGTCGCGGTGGCGCTGGGCGATCGCGCGGCCGGCGGACCGGAAGCGTGGAAGGGCGATCTGGTGATGCTGCTGGGGGCCTGCATCGGCGCGTCGCACACGGTGATCTCGGCGCGCTATCTGCGCCGCTACAAACCGATGCCGCTGACGGCGGTGCAGTATCTCGCCGGTCTCGCGGCGCTTGGCGTGGTGCTGCTCGTGCGCGGCGACTTCTCGAGCTTCGGCAATTTTTCGCCGGCCGGCTGGTTCGCGATCTTTTGGATGGCGCTTCCCGCCGGATTCCTCGCTTATTTTCTGTGGTTTTATGCGCTGACGCGGATTCCGGCATCGCGGGTCACGCTTTGCGTGACGCTCAATCCCATCGCGGCCGCGGCGTGCGGCGCGCTGATTCTGGGCGAAGCGGTGGACTGGCGGCTGGGCGCGGGGCTGGCCTGTATCGCGGGCGCGATATTGCTCGCCGGCCGGCGCAAGCAGTCCGATCTTTAGACTCATTTAGCCGAGATAAATATATGCCAGAGCTTTGGTGCCGACGGATATCCAATTTAAAAGAATAAAAATTTATTATATAATTATAGTATTTTGAAGAGAAAGTCCTGGTCCTTTAATCACGAATATCGGAGGGGCGCTTGGTAAATCAATTGAACGATGTGCCGCAAGCACTGATCAATGCTGCTGCAACGGCGACAATAAAAGCATTTGAGAAAGTAAGCATAGATCCATCATCTGTGCCGAGTATGTATCACTACACTACTATCGCCGGATATTCAGGCATCATACAAAACGGAGTGCTGCGGGGAACGCATACAGCATTTATGAATGACGCCAGTGAGTATCGGCATGGACTTGAAATGGCTTCTGGAATTGCGAAGGCGCAATCAGAAAAATCGATATCTGAATTTAAAAAATCTTATTTTTTAAAATTATCTACCGAACTAATTGAACTCTCAATTCTTGACCATAATCCGATTTTTGTTAGCTGTTTTTCGAAGGTTCGGGACGATTTGAATCAATGGAGAGTATATGCTGGCGATGGTGGGTTTATGCTGACTTTTGATACGAAAAGGGTGGCGCAGAAACTAAATAGCGTTCAGCCTGAATACATAAAAGAAAATACACCGCCGCCGTTTCTAGGTAGGGTGATCTATTGCGATCAAGAGAAGAAAGAACTAGCCGAATCCTACTTGCATGATTTGATTTCCGGGATTGAGTTCACCTGTAACGCTCATAACATTAGCCAAGATGTCGGCGTTTTAGCTGCGTTGAAATTGACGCATGTGATGGGAGCATATTTTATCCCATTGATGAAAGACTCGCGATTTAAGGCTGAGGATGAGATCCGGATTCTGTATTGGCCAAAGTCCATAGAAGAAGTGCAGCCATTACCCAAGAAATCTGTTCTTAGCGGCTATGTTGAGCTGCCGGTCTCGAGCGTTTCTGGCAATGTCAAAACACTGCCACTTAGCGAAGTGCTTGTTGGGCCGTCCCCTCATCAAGAACTCAACACCTTAGCTGCCACCGCATTTGTACGTAAAAATCAGGCATATAATCCAGTGAAGATTCATAGAAGTAGTTTGCCACACAGGTTCTTTTGAGCCTTTTGCCTTGTCGAAATGCGGCGAGCGGGGGCTCGGCGAGGTCTTGGATTGGCACTTGGATGCCGGGTTCGCGTGCATCGCCGTGGCGATGGCGCTGGCGAACCGGTGCAAGTCGGACGCGAGGGCATTCGCACCGTCTTGGTGCAATTCGCGCCGCCTGGTTCTATTTTATCGTTGATTTTGAGCGAGGACTGCGATGTCAGATGATGCCGTATCTGCCGAAGCAGAGGTCTCCACGAAGCGTTCGGCGGCTTTGGAGCATGCGTGGAACTGGTTTCGATATCATGCAGAGCAGCGCTTGAAGGTATTTCAGTTTTTTATTGCGATTACTGGCGTGATCGCGACTGGACTAGGGGCGGGATTGGGGCAGGGTCTCAATTTCCCCGTATTGGTTGTTGCGATTTTTGGAATGCCGTTGACGGTGTCCTTCTACAGACTTGATCGCCGCGTTTCGGCGCTAATTAAGATCGGCGAAGTTGCGATGCGAGCGGAAGAAATGAGGCTCTCTATAAATTTGGGTGACGATTCTATTCGGATTTGTGAAGGCGCGGAGAACCCTGAAGGCAAGTCCAGCGGCACATACAGCGATGCGTTTCGGGTTATCTTTTTCTCGGCAGGCGTTATGTATTTTGCAACTGCTTGCTACGCTCTTTATCGCATCAGTATCAGCGAGTGAGAGATTGGTGCCGGGCATGAAACATTGGGGTTATTTCCGTTCGTCGGCCGCGTTCCGCACGCGCATCGCGCTGGGCTTGAAGGGCCTTCCTTACGAGAACGCGTTCATCCATTTGCGCAAGGCCGAGCAGCGTGCGCCCGAATACCTTGCGCGCAACCCGCAAGGCTTAATCCCGTATCTGCAGGACGGCGATCTGGGCATCGCGCAGTCGCTCGCGATTTGCGAGTATCTCGACGAAGCCTATCCCGATAAACCGCTTTTGCCGCGCGCCGTCGCCGAACGCGCGCGCGTGCGCAATCTCGCCTTCGCGATCGCCTGCGATATCCACCCGCTCAACAATCTGCGCGTCCTCAACTATCTGACGGACACGCTGAAGCTCGACAAGGCGGGCGTGGCTTCTTGGTACCGGCACTGGATCGCCGTGGGCTTCGACGCGCTGGAGAAGGAATTCGCGCATCCCGCGACCGGCAAATTCTGCCACGGCGATACGCCAACGCTCGCCGATGTCTGCCTGGTGCCGCAGACCTTCAATGCCAAACGATTTTATTCGGACGCCGAACTCGACGCCGCATGGCCGCGGCTGATGGCGATCTTCCGCACCTGCCTGACCGTGCCCGCCTTCGACGCGGCGCGGCCGGAGAAACAGCCGGACGCCGAACCATGACCGATCGCGCCGACGAAGAAGCGCTCGATCATGTGCCCGCGGACGCCGATCCGCGCGTGCGCGCCTTCCACGATCATTGGAAGCGCTTGGCGCCGGGGCCCGGCTTGCTGCCCGCGCGCCGGCATTTCGACCCGAGCGCTATTCCGGAATTGCTGCCCAATGTCTGGATGCTCGACATCGTCGGCGATCCGCCGCGCTTTCGCTATCGCCTGCTCGGCACCGCGCTCGATACCGGCCCGCTCGCCGGTTCGACAGGCCGCTTCATGGACGAGGTTTCGCCCGATTTCCCGGCGAACCCGACGTTTCCCGACTATCTCGCGGTGACGAAGGGGGCCATCAGCTGGCGGCGCGGCGCCCCGGCGTTCCGCTTCATGGAGATATGGCGCGTGATCGAACGTCTGATGCTGCCGCTGGCCGAGGACGGCAAGACGCCCGACATGATGCTGAACTTCACCGTTGTGATCGAGCGCGCGCCTCGGCAACCAGATTTTTGAGCGTGCGCAGATCGACCGCGCCGGGCACCAGCGCGTCGCCGATGGCGAAGCCCGGCGTGCCGGTGAAGGCGAGGGCGCGCGCGAGCGCGTCGTTCTTCTGAAGGATCGCCGCGATGCGCGGGCTTTCCATGTCGCGGCGCAGGCGATCGGTATCGAGGCCGCTTTCGCGCGCGATCCGGAAAACGGATTCCTCGTCGATCTGCGCGCGTGTCGACATCAGCGCCTCGTGGAACGCGTCGTAACGCTGCTCGCCTTGCGCGCGCGCGGCCAGGGCCGCCCGGCTTGCCACGACCGAAGGCGGGCCCAGGATCGGCCAGTCGCGGCGCACCAGCTTCACGTCCTTTTCGGCCGCCAGCAATTCCTTGATCGGCGCGGCCATGCGCCGGCAATAAGGGCAGCGATAATCGAAGAACTCGACGATCACGACGGACCCGCGCGGATTGCCCGCGACGGGAAGGTCGGGGTCGTTTTCGAGTTCGCGGCGGCGCTCGTTCAACGCCTGTTTGGCCGCTTCGCGCTGCTTCGCCTCGCCGCGTTTTTCCAGCGCGTCGAGCGCTTCGAGGACGATCTCCGGTTCGCGGCGGATCAGATCGCGCACGATCTGTTCGATCGCGGCGCGATCGGGGGCGGGCGTCTGCGCCTGTGCGGGTCCGATCAACCCAAGTATCAACGCGACGGCGGCGAAAAGGCGCCTCATCGCGTGAGATACGCTTCGGAGATATAGCCGATCGCGCCGGGCACGCCTTCGGGCACCGGGCCGGAGAAGCCGCCCAGGCCCACCATCACGACGCGCATCTTCGACGGATCGCCGCTCGGCCAGAAGCGCTTGTAGAGTTCGTTCAGATCGATCGCTTCGACATGCCAGTTTCCCGCCTGTTCGGTGCGCGGCTCGCGCAGCACAATGCGCCTTCCGGCTTCGTCGGCGGTCCATTTGCGCTGCTGCGCCATTTCGGCGCGCGCCGCGCCGAAGCCGCCGAACGAGATTTCGACCCAATGATCGTATTCGGCGGGCTCGACGAACGCCCACGAGGCCAGGCGCTCGCTGAACGGCCGGTCGACCGAGCGGAAGAACACGACCATGCGAAGCCCGCGCTCCTGGCCTGTCCCCGGTCCGCCGCCGAATACGCTGGGTTCGAGATACCAGCTCCAGCGCAGGAACGGCGTGGCGGCGAGGCTTGCGTCGACGCGCCGCGCCATCAAGGAACCGCCGGGCGCGTCGGGACGGATGGCAAGCGTGCCCTGCAAATCGACGACCGTCAGCGGGCCTTCATTCGCTTGGCGGCGCGTCCACCATTGCTCGGGGGCGGCGTTGGCTTGGGCGCCGGGAATGCGGTCGAGCAAACGGATCGTGCCGTCGACGACCGAGGCGCGCGTCGCGGGCCCCGGCGCTTGGCCGGACGGTCCGCTCGAGCAGGCGGCGAGGACGAGAAGGGCGGCGGCGGCGAAAAGTTTTTTCATTGGCGGGGCGGTCTCGGGTCGATCGCGTTTTTGATGTCTTGGGCGCGCAGGATATAAGTCGAACCCGCCGGGAGCAAACGCTCCGCCCGTTCGGCGAAACCGCGCGCGGCGACGCGCTGGCCCATCAACAGCGCGTATTCGGCCTGCGACAGCGCCGCCATGCCCATTTGCCCGTCGCGCCCATAGGCGACGGCAAGCTGGCGATGGATTTCGGCGGTTTCCGGTTCGCGCGCCTGTGCGGCGATCAGATTTTCGATCGCGGCTTTGAGCAGCGCCGGATCTTCGGTCGCGATCTGCGCCGAGGCGAGGCCCAATCGCAGCAGCGCGTTGGCCGGCACTTTCGCGACGGCTTTTTCGTAGAACGGGATCGCGTCGCGCGGGCGGCCGTTTTCGTAGGTGAATTGGCCTCGCGATTCCGCGAACCACGGATCGTCGGGATAATCCTTCAGCAACCCGTCCATCAGGGGGATTGCGCGCATCATGTCGCCGCGCCGGTAATAGGCCCAGCCGCGCGCGTAGCGCGCTTCAAGCGAGGTATCGCTTTCGCGATACTGGGTCAGCGCGCGCGCGGGCTCGATATAGCCGATCAGCTTGGCGCGCATGCGTTTGTGCATCTCCACGAATTCCGGCCGCGTGGGCGCGTTGGTGAAGCGCGAACCGGCGACGAAATTCTGGATGAAGTCGATGCGTTCGCGCGTGACCGGGTGGGTGCGCACGTAAGGGTCCTGCCGCTCGACCATCGCGAATTCCTGATCCTGCAGGATCTGCATGAATTCGAGGAAGCCCTTCGCAGATTGCTGCGAGCGGTCGAGGAAAGTGGTGCCCGCTTGGTCGGCAGAGGATTCGAGTGCTCGCGAGTAACGCAGGAAGTTGCGCTCAGCGATCTGTTGGCCCGCCAAGACCGAAGCGACCGCCGCGTCGCCGCGCCCGGCGACGGCCGCCGCCGCCGCACCCAGCAGCGAGACCACCGTCGCGGTCCACGCGTCGCGCATCGCTTCGGGCAGGCGCGCCAAATGTCCGCCCGCGATATGGCCGGTTTCGTGCGCGATCACGCCGATCAGCTGACCGGGATTTTCCGTCCGCATCAGCAGGCCGGTATGGAAGAACATGTTCTGGCCGATCGCCACGAAGGCGTTCAGCGAGCGGTCGTTGATGAGGTGGACGTTGATGTCGTCGGGATTGAGGCCGGCGGCGCGGAAAATTGGCGCGGCATAGGCGCGGATGATCGTTTCCGTTTCCGCATCACGGATGAACTGAATGCGCTGCTGGGTTTGCGCGGCCGCCGGCGGGGGTTGCCAGAGTGCGGCCGAAAGAGCGATAACGCCCGCGAGGCCCGCTTTTCCGGCGGCCCGCAAGAATTTCGTAAAATCGAGCAGTTTCAATCGCATGATCATGTTTTCAAGCCCGACGCACGGCGTGCCGGCCCAAGCTAGGGCCACCGGCACGGCAAATCAATCGCCCAAGCGCGGCCTTTTCATGGCGGGCTTGCTCGCGTCCGGCTTGGCTTTGTCGGGCTGCTCGTGGCTGGGGATGGGCGGCACGAAGACCGAGGATCTGGGTGTGGTCGGATCGGTGCGCGGCTTTTTGGGCGGCGCATCTTTGGCCGAGCCGCGCGCGGCATTGGTGGCGCGCGATATCCTGTCCGCGGGCGGGACGGCGACCGACGCGGCCGTCGCGGCGGCGTTGACGCTGACCGTGACCTTGCCGAGCCAGGCGCCGCTGGGCGGCGGTGGATTCTGCCTGGTCGTGACCGGCAGTGCGCGCACGCGCACAGTGGAATCGATCTCCTTCCCCGCGATCGCGGCGCGCGCGGATTCCGAGATCGCCACGCCGGGTATTCCGCGCGGGCTTTTCGCGCTGCATGCGCGTTACGGCCGGTTGCGCTGGGAACAGGTCGTCAGCCCCGCCGAAAGTTTCGCGCGCAACGGAACGGAGGCGACGCGCGCCCTTGCCATCGACGTCGCGGCGAACGCGCAACGACTGGCCGCCGATCCGGGTTTGCGCGCGATCTTCCTGCCGCAGGGAAGGCCGATCGCGGAGGGCGAGCGCATGGTCCAGCCGCAAATGGCGGCGGCGCTGGGCGTGCTGCGCAGCCGCGGCCCCGGCGATCTGCACAACGGGCAATACGCGCGCGAGATGGTGCAGTCGGTCAACGGCGCGGGTATCCGTTTGACGGCGGCGGAATTGGCGTCGGGCATGGCGCAGATCCAGCCGTCGATCCGGGTGGGCGAGAGCAACGATCTGTTCGTTGGCACGACGCCGGCGTCCGGTGCGCTGGCGGCGGGACAAATCTTCGGCGCGCTCGAGCAGCGCTGGCGGGCGACGGCGCCCGACGCGCGCTTGCCGCTGCTGGTGTCGACCGCCGCCGCGGCGTCGCGCGACCGGGCGCAATGGCTGCAAGCCGATCTGTCGTCGAGCATGCCGATGGGCGAAGCGATGAATCCCGCGCGCATTCGCGGCTTGGCGGGCGCCGGCGGCGAGTTCGCGTCCGAACCCGATACGGCGGCGGGGACGAGCTTCGCGATCGTCGATCGCGACGGCGGCGCGGTCGCTTGCGCGCTGACCGGCTTCACGCCGTTCGGCATCGCCAAGCTGCCGCAAGGCACGGGGTTTCCGCTGGCGCCCGCACCGCGCGTGGGCGGGCCCGATACGCGCTGGCTGACCTTGGCGATCGCGCTGCGCGAACGCAACGACGTGACCTTCGTCGGCGCGGCGTCCGGCGGGGCGGCCGCACCTTTGGCTTTGGCGCGCGCAGCACTCGATACGCTGCAGGGCCGCGAAGCCTTGGCGGGATCGATCGAAGCGCCGCGCGCGAATTTGCCCGCGAACGGAGAGGCCGCGCGCGTACAGGCGATCCACTGCCCCGGCGGTTTGATCGCCGAAGGCCGCACGTGCCGGATCGAAACCGATCGGCGTGGTGCTGGTCTCGCGATCGGTTCCAACTGACATGGCGCATAAAATCGCCAAGCGCGCGGATGTAGCACCCTTCATCGTTATGGACGTGATGCGCGCGGCCGCCGCGCGCGACGCCGCCGCCAAGGATGCGCCGGGCAAATCCGTCCATCTCGAAGTCGGCCAGCCCGGCACGCCCGCCCCGCGTTTGGTGCGCGAAGCGGCCAAGCGCGCGATCGACAACGACAAGCTCGGCTACACGCTGGCGCTGGGCATTCCCGAGCTGCGCCAAGCGATCGCGCGGCACTACAAGAATTGGTACGGCATCGATCTGCCGTGGGAACGCGTGTGCGTGACCGTCGGCTCGTCGGGCGCGTTCCTGCTCGCTTTCCTTGCCGCGTTCGATGCGGGCGACCGCGTGGCGCTCGCCGATCCGGGTTATCCCGCCTATCGTAATATTTTGAAGGCGCTCGATTGCGTGCCGGTGGGCTTGGCCGCCGAAGCGCGTACCAAGTTCCAGCCCGATCCGGCTTCGCTCGACGAAACGCTGGCGGGGTTGATCGTGGCGAGCCCCGCGAACCCGACGGGTTCGATGCTCGCGCCCGGCGATCTCAAAGCCCTGGTCGAGACCTGCCGCAAGAAGGGCATTCGCCTCGTCTCCGACGAGATCTATCACGGCGTGGTCTACGAGAACCGTGCGCAGACGCAGACGGCGCTGAGCTACGGCGACGACATGTTCGTCGTGAACAGCTTCTCGAAATATTTCTCGATGACCGGCTGGCGCTTGGGCTGGCTGATCGTGCCGCCCGATCTGGTGCGCGCGGTCGAATGCCTCGCGCAGAATCTGTTCATCTCGCCGCCCACGCTCGCCCAGCACGCGGCGATCGCCGCGTTCGACGCGACCGAGGAATTGGAATCGCATGTGCGCAACTACCGCGCCAATCGCGATTACCTGCTGGCCGAATTGCCCAAGGCGGGCTTCGCGGAATTTGCACCACCCGATGGCGCCTTCTATCTCTATTGCGATGTCGGCCATATGACCAACGACAGCGCCGAATTCTGCCGCCGCATGCTCGACGAAGCCGGGGTCGCCGCCACGCCGGGCAAGGATTTTGATCCGCTGCGCGGCCATCGCACGATGCGCTTTTCCTTCGCCGGCACTTTCGCCGATATGCAGGAGGCGGCCGCCCGCCTTAAAGCTTGGCGGAAATAAAAAGGGCGCCGGATCGAAATCCGGCGCCCTTCTTCTTTGACCTTGGCGAGCCTTAGCCCGTCAGGCGATTCCACCAGCCGCGACGCTTGGGCTTGTTGGGATCGTCTTCGGGCGGCGGCGGAGCCGCAGGCTCGGCGGCTGGCGTCGGTGTCACCGGTGCGGCTTGCGCCGCCGGTTCTTCCGGCTTGGTTTCCGCCACGATCGGTGCCGGTGCAGCGACAGGGGCCGCGACGTTGACCGCCGGGGCGGGCTGATCGACGCGGCGATTCCACGGCCAGTCATGCGCATCGCCGGGGCCCGCGACGCGCGGCGGCGGCGGGGCCGAGGCGAAGCCGGGCCGGTCGAGATCGTCGCCGGGGCCGGGCACGCGATACGGGGCTGGCGCATAGGTTTCCGCGGGCGGGGCCGCGACGTTGCCGTTACCGGCGTCGGGCGCTTGGCCTTCCGCCGCTTGCGGCGCGCCGGCTTCCATCGGTTCGCCGCCTTCGCCGCGACGGCGGCGGCCGCCGCGACGGCCGCGACGACGACGACGGCGCGAATCTTCGCCTTCGCCATTTTCGCCGCCTTCACCGTTGGGATTGGCGCCATGCGGTACCGGGCGCGGTTCGCGCGGGCGATGCGCTTCGGTGCCGCCGGGAACGAGATCCATCGGTGCGGCTTCCGTCGGCGCATCGCCGGCGGGCGTCTGCAGCGCGTCGGGCTCGCCGCCCATTTGCGGCGCTTCGCCGTTGGCGGCGAATTGCGGACGATCGCCGCGATCGCGGCCGCGACGGCGGCGGCGGCGGCCGCGGCGTTCGCCGTCCGGGCCTTCGTCGCGATTCTCGTTGCGGCCTTCGTTACGGCCCTCGCGGCGGTTGAACTCGCGTTCGCCGCTTTCCTCGCCGTCATGGCGCGCGTCGGCATATTCCTCGCGCTCGCGAACCGGCGGCTCGCTGGGCGTGAAATCCTCGACATGGCGGATGGGGGCGGGGCCCGCTTCGCCGCCTTGCTTGGCGCGCACGCGCTCCACGCGATAGGCGGGCGGGATCAGCTTGTCGTCGGCCTGGAACGTCAAGCGCACGCCGTGGCGGTTTTCGATATCCGCCAGCGCGCCGCGCTTGTGATTGAAGATGTAGAGCGCCACGGAAGCGGGCACATGGACGACGAACTCGCCCGTGTTGCGCGACTTGGAGATTTCCTCCTCGATCCCGCGCAGCACGTGCAGGCCGGTGGACTCGGTCGAGCGGATGCGGCCGGTGCCCTGGCAATGCGGGCAGACCTCGAAGCTCATTTCCGCGATCGACGGGCGCAGGCGCTGGCGCGACAGCTCCAGCAGGCCGAAGGCCGAGATGCGCCCGATCTGGATGCGCGCGCGATCCGACTTCATCGCTTCCTTCAGACGGCGTTCGACCGCCGCCTGATGGCGATGGTCGTCCATGTCGATGAAGTCGATGACGATCAGACCCGCGAGATCGCGCAAGCGCAGCTGGCGCGCGACTTCGTCGGCGGCTTCGAGATTGGTCTTGTACGCGGTCTCGTCGATATGGCGCTCGCGCGTGGCGCGGCCCGAGTTGACGTCGATCGCGACCAAGGCTTCGGTCGAGTTGATGACGATATAGCCGCCCGATTTGAGGCGCACCGTGGGCTGGTGCATCTCGTCGAGCTCGTTCTCGACCTGGAAGCGCTGGAACAGCGGCGCCGTGCGGTCCTCGTAAAGGCGGATCTTGGCGATGTCCGAGGGCATCAGCATCGACATGAAGGATTTCGCACCTTCATAGCCGGCCTTGCCTTCGACCAGAATCTCATCGACGTCGGCCGAATAGATGTCGCGCATGGCGCGCTTCAACAGCGTGCCTTCCTCGTAGATCAAGGCGGGCGCGGAGGAGCGCAAGGTGAGATCGCGGATCTCCTCCCACAGACGCATGAGGTATTCGTAGTCGCGCCGGATGTCGGACGTGTCGCGCTCCATCCCCGCAGTGCGCAGGATCACCGCCATGCCTTCGGGCATGTCGAGCTCCTCGATCAGGCTCTTGAGGCGCTTGCGATCCTGCTGCGAGGTGATGCGGCGCGAGATGCCGCCGCCGCGCTCGGTATTGGGCATCAGCACGCAATAGCGGCCGGCGAGCGAGAGATAGGTGGTGAGCGCCGCACCCTTGGTGCCGCGCTCTTCCTTCACGACCTGGACGAGCAGCACCTGGCGGCGCTTGATCACTTCCTGGATCTTGTAGTGGCGCTGCGGACGGCGGCTGCGGCGCGTCTCGTGCGCTTCCTCGACCGTGTCGCCGCCCAAGTCTTCGACATGGTGCTGGCGCGGCTCGGCATGTTCTTCGAGCGGCGGCAGATCCGCGCCGCCGGTTTCTACGGTGACGTGTTCGGTCGGAACGCCTTCCGCCGGCGTGTCCGTCGCGGGCGCGTCGCCCGGCGTCGCGGCTTCGATCGGGGCCGGCGCCGCGAAGGGCAGTTCCGGGGTCGCGTCGCTCGCGGGCGGGATCGTTTCGGGCGCCGGCGCCTCGGGCAAATGCGGGGGCGGCAGCAGATCGATCGGGCCGGCGTTTTCCGCCGGCGTCACGTTGATCAGTGCCGGATCGATCGGCGGTTCGTCGGCCGCCGGCGTTTCCGGCTCGGCGTGGCGGACGTCGTCGTGGCCGTGATCGTCGCGCTCGGCGTCCAGCGCCTCGCGGTCCGACATCGGAATACGATAATAGTCCGGGTGGATTTCGTTGAACGCGAGGAAGCCGTGGCGATTGCCGCCGAATTCCACGAACGCCGCTTGAAGGGAGGGTTCGACGCGCGTGACGCGCGCCAGATAGATGTTGCCCTTGAGTTGTTTTTTGCTCGCGATCTCGAAGTCGAATTCCGCGAGACGATTTCCATCGAGCACGACGACCCGCGTTTCCTCGGGGTGCGTCGCGTCGATCAACATACGTTTGGTGGCCATACTGCCGCTCCGAACTCTTCTGGGGGACGCCAGATCGCGCGAGAACCACGCGGGTTCGCGTCCCGAAAAATCAAAGACCGGATCGAAGTCGCGCACGGCCCCAAGGGGAGTTCGCGTGTCGCGCGCGGGTTCCTTGGCCCGCGCCGCGGGGTAATCCGAATTCCGGGGATGCCGCGCCGGGAGCCTTCCGGAAGGAAAGCCAGCCCGGGCATCGAACCCGAAATCCCTGGGGCGTCGCGCGGGAGATGACCCGGCCGCCCTGGCGCGTCCGCCGCGAGACGGTCCCAGGCACCGAACCCGGATCGTCCCCAAAAGGGTCGGAAGCCGGGAGGCCACGAGGCCGTTCGCACGGTGGAGGGCACTCCGGTCTTAAGGGGGCCCCCACCAGCGGACGAATCCACCATACAGACCCCTCCCCCTGGTAACAATCGGAAATTCCGCCCGAGTCGTTCGGTGCTTGTCGCTCCCTCGCGTCGCGGGATATAGCTGGCGGGATCATGGCCTGGAGTTGACAATATGTTGTGGGCCCGGCGCCTTGGCGCCGTCTTTTTAGCGCTGGCGACTTTCTTGGCAGCGGCCGCGGCCCATGCCCAGGGTACCGCGCGTCCGGCCCCAGGACGCGAAGTCGCGGTTCAATCGGTCAATTTAACGGATTCCCCTTGGGGTGTCCGGCTGACGGTCGAAATCTCCCGCCGCGTCGAATACCAGGTGTTCTTTCTGTCGGAACCGATGCGCGCCGTCGTCGATCTGCCGGCCGTGGTCTGGCGCCAAGGGGCGGGGAATCCGCCGCCGCGCGGGCTGGTCGCCGGGCTTCGCTACGGCGCTTTCGACGCCAAGACCGGGCGTCTGGTCCTCGACTTGGCGGGCCCCGCACGGGTGCGCGAGGCGCGGTTCGAACTGCCCGCCCGCCAAGGGGCGGGGCATCGGCTGACGATCGAGTTCGAGCGAACGACCCCGGAAGCCTTCGCCCAGGACGTGCAGCCCTGGAGTGCGTCGGGCGTGCTGCGCGCGATGCAGGCGAATATGCCGCCGCCGGTTCCGGATGCCGCCCCCGCGCCGACGGCATCGCCGCCGCAAACACTGCAAGCCCCGCCCGCACAAGCTCAACGGCTGCCGCCGAACATTCAAGCGCCGTCGCCGCCGCAAGTCGCAGCACCCGCACCCGTCGCGCCCTCGACCCAGGTCGCAAGTGCGGCACCCGCCCCGCGCGCGGCAGTACCTGCCGCGCCGTCCGCGCAAGCGCCGCGCCGCACGGAGCGGCCGGTGATCGTGCTGGATCCCGGCCATGGCGGCGTCGATCCCGGTGCCATCGGTATTGGCGGCACGCACGAGAAGGACATTACGCTGGCAATGGCGCGCGAGATCCGCCGCCAGTTGGAGGCGACGGGCAAGTATCGCGTGGTGTTGACGCGCGATCAGGATGTGTTCATCCGCTTGCGCGACCGCATCGCCATCGCGCGCCAGCAATCGGCCGATCTGTTCATTTCGATCCACGCCGATTCGATGGGCAACCGCGAAACGCGCGGGGCGTCGATCTACACGCTGTCGGAAAACGCGTCGGACTCTGAAGCCGCCGCGTTGGCCGCGCGCGAAAACCGCGCCGACATCATCGCGGGCGTGGATTTGAGCCGCGAAAGCCGCGACGTGACGTCGATCCTGATCGACCTCGCCCAGCGCGAAACTTCGAACCATTCAATTTCGCTAGCGCGCGCGTTGGTGCAGGAGATGGGCCGCGAAGTTCAACTGCTGCCCGTCAATCCGCACCGCTTCGCGGGCTTTGCGGTGCTGCGCGCGCCCGACGTGCCCTCGGCGTTGATCGAGCTTGGCTATCTTTCCAACGCGCAGGACGAAGGCCAGCTCATCAAGCCGCAATATCGCCAGCGCGTGGCGAGCGGTATCGTGCGCTCGATCGACGCTTACTTCGCGCGCAACCCGCGACGTTGATCGCTTAGACGGCCTTCACCAGCGCGTGGCGCTTCTTGCCGGCGGTGAGTTTCACCGTGCCGCCATCGAGCTTCACGACAGCCGTGTCGCTTTCGACCGTCGCGTCGTCGATCTTGGCACCCTTGCCTTGGACCAAGCGGCGCGCTTCGCCCTTCGAGGCGGCCAAACCGGCACGCACGAATAGGTCGAGCACGCCGATGCCCGCGGCGAGTTCGGCCTTGGGCAATTCGACCGTCGGCAGACCCTCGGCCGATTGCCCTTCCTCGAACGCGCGGCGCGCGGTCTCGGCGGCTTCGGCGGCGGCGGCTTCGCCGTGACACAGCTTCGTCGTCTCGAAGGCGAGGATCTTCTTCGCCTCGTTGATCTCCGCACCTTGCAGCTTCGACAGTTTTTCGATCTCGTCGAGCGGCAGATCGGTGAACAGCTTCATGAAGCGGATCACGTCGGCGTCTTCGGTGTTCCGCCAGTATTGATAGTAGTCGTAGACCGACAGGCGTTGCGCGCTGAGCCACACCGCACCGGCGGCGGTCTTGCCCATTTTGGCGCCCGAGGCGGTGGTCAGCAGCGGCGTCGTCAGGCCGAACAACTGCTTCTCGGCCACGCGCCGGCCGAGCTCGACGCCCATGACGATGTTGCCCCATTGGTCGGAGCCGCCCATCTGCATCGCGCAATCGTAGCGCTTGGCGAGCTCGACGAAATCGTAGCTCTGCAGGATCATGTAGTTGAATTCGAGGAACGACAAAGGCTGGTCGCGTTCCAAGCGCAGCTTGACGGAATCCATCGTCAGCATGCGGTTGACCGAGAAATGGCGGCCGATGTCGCGCAGCAGCGGAATGTAGAGCAGCTTGTCGAGCCATTCCGCGTTGTCGACCATCAGCGCCTTGCCGTCGCCGAAATCGAGATAGTTGTCGAAGCTGCGCTTGATGCTGGCGACGTTCGCCGCGATGTCGGCTTCGGACAGCAGCTTGCGCGCTTCGTCCTTGCCCGAGGGGTCGCCGATCTTGGTGGTGCCGCCGCCCATCAGCGCCAGCGGCCGGTGGCCGCAGCGCTGGAACAGGCGCAGCGTCATGATCTGGAACAGATGCCCGACATGCAGCGAGTCCGCCGTCGCATCGAACCCGATATACGCGACCATCTGCTTGCCCGACGCCAAACGCGCGTCGAGACCTTCGGGGTCGGTGATCTGGTGGATGAAGCCGCGCGCTTGCGCCGCTTGCAGGAATTCGGAGCGGAATTTCGTCATGGCGGCGCGCTCATAGCATGCCGAGGCAGGCTGCGTCAGCGTTTCGCTTTGGGCGCGGCTTTCTTGACGGCGGCCTTCGGCGCGGCGGCTTTGGGCTTCGCCTTGGCGGCGGCGGCCTTCTTCGCCTCGGCGCGGCTGGGCGCGTCGGGCGGCAGGGATATCGCCGGGGGCTTACGTTCGGGCTGCGGGGGCGGCGGGGGCGCCATCACCGGCGGCGCCGGGGCCGCGTCGCGCATCGTCGGCAGCGCCGAGGCGGCGTATTCGGCGACCATGGCGTCGAGCTTGTCGAGCCGGTCGGCGAAGAAATGGTTCGCACCTTTGATGACGCGGAAATCGACGACGATGTCCTTTTGCTTCGCCAGCTTCTCCGAAAGCTTGAGCACCGATTCCTCGGGCACAATTTCGTCCTTGTCGCCCTGCACGATCAGACCCGAGGACGGGCAGGGGGCGAGGAACGAAAAATCGAAGATATTGGCGGGCGGCGCCACAGCGATGAAGCGGTCGATCTCCGGCCGGCGCATCAGCAACTGCATGCCGATCCACGCGCCGAACGAGAAACCGGCGATCCAGCAGCCGCGCGAATTGGGCAGGTTCTGCTGAATCCAATCGAGTGCCGACGCCGCGTCCTGCAATTCGCCTTCGCCGCGACCGTAGCTGCCCTGGCTGCGGCCCACGCCGCGGAAATTGAAGCGCAAGGTCGAGAACCCGGCCTTCTGGAAGGCCAAGTTCAGCGTGTACACGACCTTGTTGTGCATCGTGCCGCCGTGTTGCGGATGGGGATGCAGCAGAAGCGCGATAGGCGCGCGGTCGCCAGCACTGGCGGGCGCGAACTTGCCCTCCAGGCGGCCTTCTGCGCCGTTGATCGTGACATCCGGCATTCCCCGGTCCTACTCCACGAAGTGAAACTGTTCTGACAAATCCGCCGCGAGTGAGCCCAAATTCGGATTTGCTTGTATTTTGGGTGCTGTACGAAACGACGACTCGGCTTCCGACGGCAAGGGATAAACATACTTGACCGATTTGCTCGGTCTCCCTAAATTCCGACTGCTTTTCTCGGGTATGACGGATGGGAAACGTTCCCAGGTACCGCATATTCGAGGAAGAGCAGAATGTTAGTTGGTTAAGACAATGAGTTTCAAGGCAATTCGCGCGGATATGGAGGCCATTCTGGCCCGCGACCCGGCCGCCCGTTCGCGGCTGGAGGTTGTGCTTTGCTACCCCGGCTTTCATGCGGTGCTGATGCACCGCGTGGCGCATGGGTGCTGGACGCGTGGCCTGAAACTTCTCGCGCGCGCCATCGCGGTGTTCTCGCGCTTCCTGACAGGGATCGAGATTCACCCCGCCGCGCGCATCGGCGAACGTTTCTTCATCGATCACGGCATGGGCGTCGTGATCGGCGAAACGGCGGAGATCGGCGACGACGTGACGCTCTATCAGGGGGTCACGCTCGGCGGCACGTCGCTCGACAAGGGCAAGCGCCACCCCACGCTGGAATCCGGCGTGATCGTCGGCGCCGGCGCCAAAATCCTCGGGCCGTTCACGGTGGGCAAGAACGCGCGCGTCGGCTCCAATGCCGTGGTGCTCGAAGCCGTGCCCGCGGGCGCGACGGTGGTGGGCATTCCCGCCAAAATCGTCGGCCGGCCGAAGAACGACGATTTCTGCGCCTACGGCACGACCGGCGAAGTGCAAGACCCGGTTGCCCGCGCGCTCGAGCGTTTCGAAGGCGATCTCGGAATCTTGCGCGCGCGCATGGCCGAGCTCGAAGGCATCGTCGCCGCCCAGCGCAAGGCGCTGGACGAACGCGAGTCCGCCCCGTTGCGCGTTTACGCGAATGATCGCGTCTGAGATCGGAAGGTTGGTCCCATGAAGCTTTCCACCAAAGGCCGCTACGCCGTGATGGCGATGGTCGATCTCGCATCGACCAGCAACGGCAATCCCGTGGCGCTCGCCGATATCGCCGAGCGTCAGGAGATTTCGCTCTCTTATCTCGAGCAGCTTTTCGCCAAGCTGCGGCGCGGCGGGCTGGTGCGTTCCGTGCGCGGGCCGGGCGGGGGCTATCTGCTCGCCCATGCCAGCGACCAGACGCGCATTTCCGATATCATCCTGGCGGTCGACGAGCCGATCCGCGCCACGCGTTGCGCGCCGGGTTCGCCGGTGGGCTGCCGCGTCAACAAGGCGCGCTGCTTGACGCATGATCTGTGGGAGGAGCTGGGCAACCAGATCCATCTCTATCTTTCGTCGGTGACGCTGGCGAATGTCGTTTCGCGCCGCGTGCTCGGCACGGCGGGCGTGATCGACGGGCCGGATGCCGAAACGGCCGAAGCGATTCCCATGGTCGCGGCGCAGTAACGATGCCCACTGCCTATCTCGACTGGAACGCAAGTGCGCCCGTCCGCCCGGAAGCGGCGGCGGCGATGGCGCGTGCGCTGGTCGAGGCGGGCAATCCGTCGTCGGTCCATAACGCCGGTCGTGCGGCGCGCGCGATGATCGAGAAGGCGCGCGATCAAGTCGCGGCCCTGGTCAACGCGCCCGCCGATCGCGTGGTGTTCACCAGCGGCGGCACGGAAGCCAACGCGCTCGCGTTGTCGGGCTTCGGCGCGGACGCCGCCTATTCGGCCGTCGAACACGATGCCGTGCGCGCCAATTTGCCGGACGCCCGCGTGCTGCCCGTCACGGCGGATGGCGTGTTGGATTTGGAGCGCGCGGATATCGCGGGCGTAAAGCTCGTCGCCGTGATGCTGGCAAACAACGAAACCGGGGTGATCCAGCCGGTTGCTGAAATCGCCGCCCGGGCGCATGCGGCGGGTTTGCGCGTCCATTGCGACGCCGTGCAGGCCGCCGGCAAAATCCCGGTCGATTTCGCGGCGCTTGGCGTCGATACGCTGGCGCTGTCCGCGCACAAAATCGGTGGGCCGATGGGTGTGGGTGCCCTGGTCGTGCGCGAAAAACGCGCGGTTTCACCGTTGTGGCTGGGCGGCGGGCAGGAGCGCGGCTGGCGCTCGGGCACGCCCAATTTGCCGGGGATCGTCGCGTTCGGCGTCGCGGCCGAGTTGGCAGCCAAAGAAATCGACGCTTGGTCAAAGCTTTATGATGCGAGAGACCATGTGATCGACATGGTTGATTCCGCCGGAATAGGGGCCATCTTCTATGGCAGGAAGGCCCCCCGCCTGCCCAACACGTTGAGCATCGGTCTGCCGGGCGTTCCGGCGCATACCCAGGTCATGGCGCTCGACCTTGCCGGGTATGCGGTGTCGGCCGGTTCGGCGTGTTCGTCGGGCAAGGTCGGCCCCAGCGCCACGTTGCTGGCGATGGGGGCGGGGGACGGTGCGGCCGAGGCCATCCGGGTCTCGTTCGGGCCGGCGACACAGGCGGCGCAGCTCGACGGTTTCGCCGCCGCTTATATCGAATTCGCCCGGCGCCGGCTGGCGGCGCGGGCAGCGTAGGTTTCGGGTACGGGAGCGAAAGAGTTATGGGCACGCAGACGACACAAGACAGGCTGGCGAACGCGCCGACGAAGCCCGTCTATCTGGATTATCAGGCGACGACGCCGATGGATCCGCGCGTGCTCGACGCGATGATGCCGTTCTTCATCGAGAAATTCGGCAACCCGCATAGCCGCAACCACCATTACGGCTGGGAAGCCGAGGAAGCGGTCGAGATCGCGCGCAAGCAGGTCGCCGATCTGATCGGCGCTGACGAGCGCGAGATCGTGTTCACCTCCGGCGCCACGGAATCGAACAACCTTGCCATCGCGGGTGTGGCGCATTTCTACAAGGACCAGAAGAATCACATCGTCACCGTGGTGACCGAGCATAAATGCGTGCTCGATACCTGCCGCCATCTGGAGCAGGAAGGTTTCACGGTCACTTATCTTCCGGTGAAGACCGACGGTCTGGTCGATCTCGCGGCACTGGAAGCCGCGATCACCGACAAGACCGTGCTCGTCTCGATCATGGCGGCGAATAACGAGATCGGCGTGATCCAGCCTTTGGCCGAGATCGGCGCCATCTGCCGCAAGAAGGGCGCGTTCTTCCATACCGATTGCGCGCAAGCCTTCGGCAAGATCCCGCTCGACGTGGAGGCGATGAAGATCGACCTCATGTCGATCTCGGGCCACAAGATCTATGGGCCCAAGGGCATCGGCGCGCTGTTCGTCCGCCGTAAGCCGCGCGTGCGCTTGCAAGCGCTGATCCATGGCGGCGGGCAAGAGCGCGGCATGCGCTCGGGCACGCTGCCCACGCCGCTTTGCGTGGGCCTGGGCAAGGCCGCCGAAATCGCGCGTCAGGAAATGGCGTCGGAAAATGCGCGCCTGACCACGCTGCGCGACCGTTTCCTCAAGACGGTTCACGAGAAACTGCCCGAGGTGTTCCTCAACGGCGATTTCTCGAACCGCTTGCCCGGCAATCTCAACCTCTCCTTCGCCTATGTCGAAGGCGAGGGGCTGATGATGGGCATCAAGGATTTGTGCGTTTCCTCGGGCTCGGCTTGCACATCGGCGTCGCTGGAACCCAGCTACGTGCTGCGCGCGTTGGGCGTCGAGGAGGAACTCGCGCATACCAGCCTGCGTATCGGCTTCGGCCGCTTCACCACCGAAGCGGAAGTCGATTACGCGGCCGATCGCATCGTCCAGGCCGTTTCCAAGCTGCGCTCCATGAGCCCGCTTTGGGAAATGGCCCAGGAAGGTATCGACATCAAATCGATCCAGTGGGCGGCCCATTGAGGTTTCGTCTATAAAGGATCGCGAAGGAGAAGCACCCATGGCCTACAGCGAAAAGGTCGTCGACCATTACGAGAACCCGCGCAATGTCGGTTCGTTCGACAAGAACGATGCCGCCGTCGGCACGGGCCTCGTCGGCGCGCCCGCCTGCGGCGACGTGATGAAGCTGCAGATCAAGGTGAACGCCGAAGGCATCATCGAGGACGCGAAGTTCAAGACCTTCGGCTGCGGCTCGGCGATCGCGTCGTCGTCGCTCGTGACCGAATGGGTCAAGGGCAAGTCGATCGACGAAGCCTCGACGATCAAGAACACCGATATCGCCAAGCATCTGGCGTTGCCGCCGGTGAAGATCCATTGCTCGGTCCTGGCCGAGGATGCGATCAAGGCCGCGATCGACGACTACAAGCGCAAGCACGGCGCTTAAGCGGAGTCCCGCGATGACCGAAGCCGCCGCATCGACGACCACGACGCCCGCACCCGCCCCGGCCAAGCGCGCGCCGCGCGCGCGTCCGCCCGCCATCACGGTGACGGAAGCGGCGATCGGGCGCGTGAAGGCGCTGCTCGCCCAGCGCGGCAAGCCGTCGGCGGGCGTGCGCGTGGGCGTGCGCACGCGCGGCTGCTCGGGCCTCAGCTACACGCTCGAATACGCCGATGCGAAGGGCCCGGGCGACGAAGTGGTCGAACCCGAAGCCGGCATCTCGATCTTCATCGATCCGAAAGCGTCGATGTTCGTCTTCGGCACCGAGATGGATTTCGTCGAGGAGAAGCTGCAATCGGGCTTCGTCTTCCGCAATCCGAACGAAAAGGGCCGCTGCGGCTGCGGGGATAGTTTCCACGTCTGATCGGGCGCTGGTTCTAATGCTCGATGACGAACGCGCCCCAGACCTCCGCTGCGACGAATAACGGTCCCGCTCTCGCCGTGTGCTGGTCCTGCAAGGGGCCGGTCGCATGGGGCGGGTTGTTTTGCGACACCTGCAAGGCGGTGCAGCCGCCGGTCCCGCTCGACCATTTCGCGCGATTGGGTCTCAAGCGCGATTTCGACATCAAAGTGCCGGTCCTCGACCAGCTCTATTTCGGCTTCCAGCGCCAGCTGCACCCGGACCGTTTCGCGGCGGCCGCACCCAAGGCCAAGCAGATCTCGCAAAGCCAAGCCGTCGCCTTCAACGAAGCCTACGAGACCTTGAAGGACCCGCTGACGCGGGCGGCCTATCTGCTCGATCTTCTGGGCGAAAAGGTCGAGGGCGAGGGTGCGCATACCATCGCCGACGAAGAGTTGTTGATGGACCAGTTGGAGCGCCGCGAAGCCTTGATGGAGGCCGAAAATCCGGCCGAAGTGGAGGCCATCGCGCGCCAAGCCAAACTCGATGCCGAGGCCGCCCTTTCGGCCCTTGCGTCGAACTTCGCTTCGGGCGACAAGATCGCCGCCAAACGCGGTTATCTGCGCCTCAAATACTTGGTTAAATTGGGCGAAGAGGCCCGCGCGCGGCGCGCACGCCTGACCCTGGCGCGCTGATTGCTAACGGCTTCGGCGGCTCGTTCGCCGAAGCCCTCGCTAACACGTTTGATCTCTTTCACGGCGAACGGCCGCGCTCGACATGTTGCTGCAGATTCACGAACCGGGCGAGACGCCGCTGCCCCACGAGACCGAGAAGGGTCTCGCGGTCGGCATCGATCTCGGCACGACCAACTCGGTGGTCGCGTTCGCGCGCGACCAGAAGGCCGAGATCGTGCGCGACGCCCGTGGCGTGGGGCTCGTGCCGTCGGTCGTCGCCTATTTCGACGAGGGCGATCCGCTGGTTGGCGAACTCGCGCGCCGCGAATTGCTCGACAACCCAGAAGTCGTCGTCTCGTCGATCAAGCGCTTGATGGGGCGTGGGGTCGACGAACTCGCCAAGCTCGGCGACGCGTTGCCCTACGAATTGGGCCCGCCGGCCGACGGCGGCATGGCGCGGCTCAAGATCGGCGCGCGTTTGCTCACGCCGGTCGAAATCAGCGCGGATATCTTGCGCGCGGTGAAGCAACGCGCGGAAATCGCGCTGGGCCGCGCCGTCGATCGCGCGGTCGTGACCGTGCCCGCCTATTTCGATGATGCCGCGCGCACCGCGACGCGCGATGCCGCCCGCCTCGCCGGGCTCGAAGTTTTGCGCCTCGTCGCCGAGCCGACGGCGGCGGCACTCGCCTACGGTCTCGATAGCCAGGCCGAAGGTCTTTACGCGGTCTACGACCTTGGTGGCGGCACGTTCGATTTCTCGCTGCTGCGCTTGGAGCGCGGCGTGTTCCAAGTTCTCGCGACCGGCGGCGACGCCGCATTGGGCGGGGACGATTTCGACAACGCGATCGCGCAACGCTTCATGGCCGAACGCGGCGACAAGCTCGACCGCGATCATGTGAAGCAAGCGCTGGTCACCGCGCGCCTCGCCAAGGAATGCCTGACCGATCGCGACGATTGGGACGGCTTCCTCGATCTGGGCGAGGCGGAGAGCGCGCATAAGCTGACGCGCGCTGAATTCGAAAAGCTGATCGCCCCCTTGGTCGAACGCACGATCCAAATCGCCGCCGCAACGCTGGAGGATGCCGGCGTGGCGCCGGACCAGCTGGGCGGCGTCGTGCTGGTCGGCGGATCGACGCGTGTACCCTTGGTGCGCAAGCGCGTGGCCGAATTCTTCGGGAAGCCGCCGCTCACCGATATCGATCCCGACGAAGTCGTCGCGGTGGGGGCGGCGTTGCAGGCCGAAGCTTTGACCGCCGGCTCGGACACGCTGCTGCTCGACGTGCTGCCGCTGTCGCTGGGCCTCGAAACGATGGGCGGCATCGTCGAGAAAGTGGTCGAGCGCAATACGCCGATCCCGGTCAGCCGCGCCCAGGAATTCACGACCTATCAGGACGGCCAGAACGCCATGGCGCTGCATGTCGTGCAAGGCGAGCGCGAGATGGTCGATCAATGCCGGTCTTTGGCGCGGTTCGAACTCGACGGGATTCCGCCGATGGTCGCGGGTGCCGCGCGCATCCGCGTGACGTTTGCGGTCGACGCCGACGGCTTGCTGACCGTCTCGGCCAAGGAAGCGACGACCGGCGTTGAATCGCGCATCGAAGTGAAACCTTCCTATGGCCTGACCGAAGACGAAATGGCCGCGATGCTGCGCGCGTCGATCGACAACGCGCAGGACGATATGGAGCGCCGGTTGTTGACCGAAGCGCGCGTGGAAGCGCGCCGCGCCATCAACGCGGTACAGTCGGCGCTGGGCGTCGATTCCGATCTTCTGTCGGCCGACGAGCGCAAGCGCATCGACGAGACGATCGAAATGGTCGAGCGCGCGATGTCGGCGACCGATCGCGCGGCGATTCAAGGCGCCGCCGAAGAACTCGAACACCGCACCAAGATCTTCGCCGAGCGGCGGATGGATCGCGGAATCCGCAAAGCGCTCGCGGGCCGCGCCGTCGCCGATATCGGCGGATAGGAACTTCAGGAAAAGAAGAGAAGACCATGCCCAAGATGTTTTTCGTCTATCCCGACGGCACGAAGAAGGAAGTGGAGGCCCCGGTCGGCCTCTCGGTGCTCGAAATCGCGCACCGCAACGACGTGCCGCTCGAAGGCGCTTGCGAAGGTTCGCTCGCCTGCTCGACCTGCCACATCGTCGTCGACAAGGACGATTACGAGCGCTTGCCCGAAGCGTCGGAGGATGAGGAGGACATGCTCGATCTCGCCTTCGGCCTGACGCATACCTCGCGCCTGGGCTGCCAGATCACGATGACCGAGGAACTCGACGGCCTGACGGTCGCCCTGCCCACGGCCACGCGTAACATGATGGTCGACAAGGCCTGAATGCGATGAAGAAGCTGCGCTGGACCGATGTGAACGACATCGCCATCGAGTTGGAGGAGGCGCATCCCGACGTCGACGTCGAGAATCTGCGCTTCACCGATTTGTGGAAATGGGTCCAGGCGCTGCCCGGCTTCGCGGACGACCCGAACAAGTCGAACGAGAAGATCCTGGAGGCGATCCAGATGGCGTGGCTGGAGGAGCGGCGATGAGCGTCGTGCTGTGGCAGAAGGACGGCCTGTTCGAACGCCTGCGCGACGCTTGCCGCGATTCCTGGGACGCCTACACCACGCATCCGTTCACGCGGGGGCTGGGCGACGGCACGCTGCCGGTCGAAAGCTTCCGCCACTACCTTATTCAAGACTATCTGTTTCTGGTGCAGTTCGCGCGCGCCTGGGCGCTGGCGGTCTATAAGGCCGACAATCTCGCCGACATGACTTTCGTCAATAACAGCGTGAAGGCCATTCTCGACGGCGAAATGGCGATGCATGTGAAGTATTGCGAAAGCTGGGGCATCTCGAAGGAAGAGATCGAGACCTACGAGGAAGCCGAGGCGACCATCGCCTATACGCGCTTCGTGCTCGAAGCGGGCATGCAGGGCGATATTCTCGATCTCGTGACGGCCTTGGTGCCTTGCACCGTGGGTTATGCCGAAATCGCGATGCGCCTGGAAGAAGCCGAATGGCGCCGCGAAGACGGCAATCGCTACAACGATTGGATCGCCGCCTATTCCAGCGACGATTACCGCCGCATCGCGCGCGGCAAGGCCGATTTCGTCGATCGCCTGTGGCATACGCGCGCCGGCGGCGGTCGCTTTGAATCTTTGGCGACGATCTTCGATCGCGCTTGCCGCCTGGAAACGTCGTTCTGGCGGATGGGGCTGGAGCGCCTGCCGTGACGATGCCGGATGCCCTCGGTCTGCGGCCGGGTGCGCGCGTCGTCGTCGCGATGTCCGGCGGAGTCGATTCCTCCGTCGTCGCGGCGCTGATGAAGGAAGCGGGCTACGACGTCGTCGGCGTGACGCTGCAGCTTTACGATCATGGTGCGGCCGTCCAGAAGAAGGGTGCTTGCTGCGCGGGGCAGGATATCCACGACGCGCGCAACGTTGCCGACCGGATCGGCATTCCGCATTACGTGCTCGACTATGAAAGCCGGTTTCGCGACGCGGTGATCGACGAATTCGTCGATAGCTATACGCGCGGCGAAACGCCGATCCCGTGCATCCAGTGCAACCGCACGGTCAAGTTCCGCGATCTTCTGGCCGTGGCGAAGGACCTCAACGCCGAAGCGTTGGCGACCGGACATTACGCGCGCCGCGTGGCGGGGCCGGAAGGTGCGGAGCTTCATCGCGCCGAGGACGACACGCGCGACCAGAGCTATTTCCTGTTCGCGACGACGCGCGAGCAGCTCGATTTTCTGCGCTTTCCCTTGGGCGGCATGCCCAAGACGCAAGTGCGCGCGGAGGCCGAACGCTTGGGCTTGCCGGTTGCGGCCAAACCCGACAGCCAGGACATCTGCTTCGTGCCCGACGGCAATTACGCCAAGCTCGTCGAACGCTTGAAGCCGGGGGCGGCCGAGCCCGGCGACATCGTCGATCTGCACGGCAATGTGCTAGGCCGCCACGAAGGCACGATCCATTACACGATCGGCCAGCGGCGCGGTCTGGCGTTGTCGCAATCGCGCGGCCCCGATGCCGAGCCGCTTTACGTCCTGCGCGTCGATCCCGAATTGAAGCGCGTTGTCGTCGGCCCGCGCGAAGCGTTGGCCGAGCGGCGCGTGGCGCTGGCCGGCGTGAATTGGCTCGGGCCCCGCGCGATCGATAGCGCGGACGTCGCCGTGAAAATCCGCTCCACCACTTCGCCCAAGCAAGCGCATCTGGAGCGTGGGGAAGGGGACAAGGCCGAGCTTGTTCTGGCCGAGCCCGAATACGGCGTGGCCGCCGGCCAGGCTGCCGTGTTCTACGATGGCAACCGCGTCCTTGGCGGCGGCTGGATTCAGCGCAAGCAGAAGTAAAAATTTAGAGCCGTATCAAAGCGATACGCCCAATAAAATCTAATTTGAGAATGCTAGTGCGAATCATTTGCATTTAAGATTCGTGGATGCTATTTCACCACCATGCGTCGCAGCAACTCGACTGCCCCCGTTGCCGCGCCCGCCGATACGCCGCCCGACGCCGAACTTACGGTCGACAGCCGCGAATTATTGGCGGGGCGGACCGAAGTGAAGATCGTCCATGCCGGATCGATCTATCGGCTGAAGGTGACGGGGGCGGGAAAGCTGCTGCTGACCAAGTGACGTAAACCGCTTTCGACCCAGCCAGCCAGCCAAGCGGGGCGTTTCGCTCCGGACAAGCCAGCCAGCAACGGTCTCCCCGTTCAAGGAGTCCGCCTCATGTTGGCACGCCGTCCGGCGCTCAGCTGCGCCATTCCCGCTTTGCTCGTCTTCACCGCCGCCGCGCACGCGCAGACCGCACCGGTCACGGCGCTCGACGCCGTCACCACCTCCGCCACGCGCACCGAGAAGGTCGCTGGCGATGTCGCCGGCTCCGTCTCCGTCGTCGATCGCGAGGAGATCGAGCGCCGCCAGCCGCAGAGCATCGACGATCTGGTCAAGGACATGCCCGGCGTCGAGACGAACGGCGTGCCGCGCAACACGGTCCGTCAGTTCACCGTGCGCGGCCTGTCGGACGAGCGCGTGGTGCTGCGCGTCGACGGCGTGCGCAACAACTTCAACGCCGGCCATCGCGGCCGCGTGTTCCTCGAGCCCGATCTGCTGAAGAGCATGGACGTCTCGCGCGGTCCCGGCGCGCTGCTCTACGGTTCGGGCGCGCTGGGCGGTGCGGTCAATTTGCGCACGGTCGACGCCGAAGACATCCTGAAGCCGGGGGCGACGGTCGGCGGCCGCGCGCGTGTGGGCTATCAGACGAACAATTCCTCGCGTCTGGCGAGCCTGACGGGCGCCACGCGCGCGATGGGCGGCGAGATCGTCGGCAACGTCACGCGCCGCGGCAACGGCAACTACACCGACGGCCGCGGCGTCGACATTCCCTACTCGGGCGACGAGGTGTGGAGCGGGCTGCTGAAGGGCGGCTACGACGTCGGCAACGGCCATAAGGTCGGCATTTCGACGCTGCTCTACGCCGACGACCACACGATTCCGCGCGACGCCAATCTCGGCAACGCGACGACGACCAGCACGATCGTCGACCGCGACACCAAGCAGCGCAGCTTCTCGGTCAACTGGGCCTACGCGGCACCCTCGACGCCGCTGATTGACCTGAAGACGGTCGTCTATCGCAACGAAGTCGACATCTACGAGAAGCGCGTGCTGCCCGCGACGGCGGTCGAAAAGGACGACACCGATCTGCGCACCAACGGGTTCGACATCCAGAACACGTCGCGCTTCTCGCTGTTCGGCGCCGAGAAGAACGCGCTGACGATCGGCGTGGACGGCTATCGCGACGAGCAGTCGAGCCGGCGCAACGGCGCGCGTCGCACGGAATATCCTAACGCCGATCAGACCGTGATCGGCACGTTCCTGCAGAACGAAATCGAGATCGGCAAGGTCACGATCGTCCCGGGCGTGCGTTACGACCGGTTCGAGCAGTCGTCCTTCGGCAACGCGACGCAGAAGAGCGACGAGCGCGTGTCGCCCAAGGCGTCGGTCGCCTATCAGGTCACGCCGTGGGCGGCACCCTATGTTTCCTATGCCGAGGCCTATCGCGTGCCGTCGCTGACCGAGCGTTATGTCAGCGGCCAGCACTTCCCCGGCAACAATTTCGTGGCCAACCCGAATTTGAAACCGGAAACGTCGTTCAACAAGGAAGGCGGCGTGAACTTGCGCTTCTCCGACGTGTTCGCCGACCGCGACCGTCTGCGCGTGCGCGCCGCGTACTTCGTCAACGACCTGGAGGATTACATCCAGCAGGTTGTGGGCAGCACGACGACGACCACGACCAACGTCGCCGAAGCGCGTATTCAGGGCTTCGAGGGCGAGGCGCGCTACGATTCGGGCCGCTGGTTCGGCACGGTTGGCACGTCGATCCTGCGCGGCGAGAACCGCGTGACGAAGTTGCCGCTCGCTGACACGCCCGCCGACAAGGTGACGCTGGGCCTTGGCCATCGCTGGATGGAATGGGGTTTGACGCTGGGCGGGCGCGTGACCGCCAGCGCGCGCCAAGATCGCACCTCCGGCTCGCAGCCGATGACCGGCGGCTACGCCGTGTGGGATTTCTACGCGAGCTGGACGCCCGAGGACACGTTCCTGCGCGACTTCACCATCGATGCGGGCGTCGATAACGCCTTCAATAAGGTGTATCGCCGCTCCAACTGGAACTCGGCCACGCCGGCCGCGTTCTATGAAACGGGGCGCAACGCCAAACTCGCGTTGACCTACAAGTTCTGACGCGATGGCGATGACGGCGACATCGCGATCCGGATTGGACCCGCGCGCGGCACTTGGTTCGCTGCTCGCGCACGGGCTCCTGTTCGGCGCGGTCGCCGCCGCGGCCACGCTGGGGGGCGTGGCCGCACCGCCGTCGGAACGTGCGATCGAGTTGATCGAGATCGCGATCGCCGCACCCATCGAAGCGCCCGTTGCGGCCCCCATCGAAGCGCCCGTTGCGGCCCCCATCGAAGCGCCGGTTCTGATGCACGCGGCGGCACCCGAGCCCGTCGTCGAGCCGCTTGCCGCCGAACCGCCGCCGCCCATGCTTGAGCCGATCCTCGAGCAAGTCGCGGAACTGCCCGAACCGCCGCCGCCAATTGCCAAGCCGACACCGGTGCCGCGCCCGAAACCGGTCGCGCGTAAACCCGTCGACGTGCCGCCCGCCTCGGTGCAAGCGCCCGAGCCCGTTCAGGCTGCCGCCCCGGTGCTGGAACCGGCGCCGTTCGTCGCGGCGCCCGCGCCAAGCGCCGTGCAAGAATCCGCCCCGCAGTCCGCCGCCGTGGCGGCACCCGCGGCGCGCGAAATCATCGTGACGACCGATGCGCGGTTCCGCGCGCGGCCGGTCGCGCCCGAATACCCGCCGCGCGCGCGCCAGATGGGCGTCGAAGGCACGACGGTACTTCGGGCCCTCGTCGGCGAAGCCGGCGACACGCTCGAACTGATCGTCTGGCAAGGCTCCGGGATGCGCCTGCTCGACGAAGCTGCCTTGGCCGCCGCGCGCCAATGGCGGTTCGAACCGGCTCGGCGCGGCGACCGGCTGCTGACCGCCTGGGTCGAAGTGCCGGTGCGTTTCATTCTGCGTTGACGAAGGGAGTCATCATGTCCGTCCAACCGATCCAAACCGATCTCGCCGCGCGCCGCGCCGCGCTGCTCGCCGCCGAACCCAAACTGCGCGCCTACGACGTGGCGCAGAAGCTCGGCGTGGGCGAAGCCGCATTGCTGCCGGTCGACGATTCCGCCGTCGCCACGCGCCTCAAGCCCGAATTCGCAGCACTGCTCGCGCGCTTCAAGGAGCTCGGCCGCGTGATGGCGCTGACGCGTAACGAATCCGTCGTTCACGAGCGTAAGGGCGTGTACGAGAATTTCTCGGCCGATGGCGGCCATGTCGGCCTGGTGCTCGGGCCCGATATCGATTTGCGGCTGTTCCTGGGCCAGTGGAAATTCGGCTACGCGGTCGCGCCGAAGGACGCGCAGCGCCGCCCCAGCCTGCAATTCTTCGACGCTTCCGGCGACGCCGTGCACAAGGTGCATGCGCTGGAGGAGACCGATATGGCGGCGTGGAACCGCTTGGTCGCGGATTTCACGGCGCCTGCCGAAATCGTAGCGCCGGTCTTCGCCGTGCGCGCCGCGAAGAAGGCCGAGAAGCCGGATTCCGAGATCGACGCCAAGGCGCTGCGCGACGGCTGGAAATCGCTGAAGGATACGCACGACTTCTTCGGCCTAGTGCGCAAAGTGGGCGCTTCGCGTTTGCAAGCGATGCGCTTGGCGGGCACGGAATTGGCGCAGCCTTTGGCGCCGTCCGATCTGCGCGCGACGCTGGAGCGCGCGTCGGCCAGCGGCACGCCGATCATGGTGTTCGTCGGCAATCCGGGCTGCATCCAGATCCATACCGGGCCCGTGTCCAAGATCGTGCCGAAGGGCACGTGGATCAATGTGATGGACCCCGCGTTCAATCTGCATCTGCGCGAGGACCGCATCGGTTCGGTCTGGCTGGTGCGCAAGCCGACGAGCGACGGCGTCGTCACCTCGGTCGAAGTGTTCGACAAGCAGGGCGAGAACATCGCCATGCTGTTCGGCGCGCGCAAACCCGGCAAGCCGGAATTGCCCGAATGGCGCGAACTGGCCGAATCGCTGGTCGGCCGCGCGGCCGCCTGACGCGATGCGCAGTCTTCTCCTCGCGGCGGCGCTGGCTGTTGCCGGCGCTGTGCCTGCTTTCGCGGAGCCGCCCCAACGCATCGTCGTCGCGGGCAACGGGCTGACGGAGATCGTCTACGCGCTCGGTGCGGGCGATCGCGTCGCGGCGGTCGACACGACCAGCCTTTATCCCAAGCGCGCGCAGGATCTGCCGAAGGTCGGTTATCTGCGTGCGTTGGCGGCGGAAGGCATTCTGTCGCTCAAGCCCGATCTGCTGCTCGTGACGGACGATGCGGGCCCGCCGGCGGTGTTGGCGCAGATGGCGGGGGCGGGCTTGCGCGTGGTGAAGGCGCGCGAAGGACATTCGGCCGAGATCTTGGCCGAACGCGTTCGAATGGTCGGTTCGATCCTCGAACGCGGCGATGCGGCGGGCGAATTGGAAAAGGGCCTCGCGGCGGATTTCGCGGCGCTCGCCCAATCGCTCGCCGCGTCGCCGACGCGTCCGCGAATTGTGTTCGTCTTGTCGGCAGGCGGGGGTGCCCCGCTCGCCGCTGGGGCGGATACTTCGGCCGAGGCGATGTTCAAACTTGCGGGCGCCGTCAACGCCATCGACGGCTACAAGGGCTACAAGCCGCTCTCGGCCGAAGCGTTGGCGGGTTCGGGCGCCGCGGTGATCGTTACCGTTACGCATTCGCTGCAAGCCTTGGGCGGAGAAGCGGCGATGCGGGCCTTGCCGCAATTCGCGGGTGCGAAGAACATGCGCATCGTATCGTTCGATGGCGATTATTTGCTCGGCTTCGGGCCGCGCACGGCGCATGCGGCGCGCGATCTTGCGGCCGCGTTGCGCCCGAACGAAACGATCGCGAAGCTGCCCGAAAGGCCCTGGGTCGCCGCACCATGACGATGCGCCCGGCCGTCGTCGCGGGGGCGTGGTTGTTGGCGGCGTGTCTGGCCGCCTTGTCGCTGGGCCCGTCGCGCATTCCGCCGATGGATGTGGCGGCGGCCTTGCTGCAAGGGCTCGGCCTCGATTTCAGCGTCGACGAGCGCACGCTCGCCATCGTCGCGTCGCTGCGTTTGCCGCGTATGCTGATGGCGGCGTTGGTCGGCGGCATGCTGGCACTGGCGGGCGCGACGTTGCAGGGCCTGTTCCGCAATCCGCTCGCCGATCCGGGCGTGCTCGGCATCACCGGCGGCGCCACGCTCGGCGCCGTTACGGCGATCTTCTTCGGGGCGAGCGCCATGGGCGGGGCCGTTTTGCCGCTGGCGGGATTCGCCGGCGCGCTTGCGGCCGCGATCGCGGTCGATCGATTGGCGCGCGTCGACGGACGCATTCCGGTCGCGTCGCTGCTGCTCTCGGGCATCGCGCTCGAATCCTTGTCGCGCGCGTTGACCGGCGTGTTGATCTACGCTTCCGACGATCGTCAACTGCGCGACATTACCTTGTGGCTGTTGGGTAGCTATGCGGGCGCCTCGTGGGATCGCCTGATGTTGATAGCACCCTTCGCCCTGCTGTCGGCTTGCGCCTTGCCGTTCTTCGCGCGCGGGCTCGACGCGCTGATGCTGGGCGAGCGGGAGGCGGGGCATCTCGGCATTCCGGTCGAAACGTTGAAGCGACTCGCGGTCGGCGTCGCGGCGCTGGGTGTGGGCGCGGTCGTCTCCGTCGCTGGGCCGGTGGGCTTCGTCGGCTTGGTCGTGCCGCATCTCGTGCGACTTACGCACGGTCCCGGTCATCGCCGCTTGATCCCGCTCGCGGCGGCTTATGGCGCGGCGCTGTCGGTCGCGGCGGACACGCTCGCGCGCATCCTGGTGGCACCGGCCGAGCTTCCCGTTGGCCTCGTCACCGCCGCGATTGGGGCGCCGTTCTTTGCCTTCCTGATCCGGCGCGAGAAGCGCCGCTTGGCCGCATGATCCGCGCGACCGACATCGTCGTGCGCCGCGCCGGGCGAAACCTCGTGGACGGCGTTTCGTTGTCGCTGGGCGAGGGCGAATTCCTCGGCTTGCTCGGGCCCAATGGGGCGGGCAAGTCGACGCTGCTGCGCGTGTTGGCGGGCGAGTTTCCGCCCGAAAGCGGTAAGGTCGAAATCGACGGTGCCGATCTCAAGGCGTGGCCGCGCGCGGACCTTGCGCGCCGCCGCGCGGTGCTGCCCCAGCATGCGGCCGTAGCGTTCGATATCGACGCGCGCGCGATCGTCGAACTCGGCCGTTTGCCGCATGAAGGGCGTTCGACCCGCGCGCAGGACGCGCAGGCCGTTGCCGACGCGCTCGACGCGTGCGACGCCGCACCGCTGGCGTCGCGCGGCTATGCGGCGTTGTCGGGCGGCGAGCAGCAGCGCATCCAATTGGCGCGCGCCTTGGCGCAGATCGGCGGCACGCCGAAGCCATTGCTGCTGCTGGACGAGCCGACATCCAGCCTCGATCTTTCGCATCAGCATGCGGTTCTAAGCCTCGCCAAGCGCGTCGCGGCGCAAGGCGGCGCGGTGCTCGCCGTGTTGCATGACCTGTTCTCGGCATCGCTGCATTGCCGGCGCGTCGCCGTGCTGGAACGCGGGCGCTTGGTCGCGCAGGGCACGCCGGAGGAAGCGCTGACGCCCGATCTCGTGCGGCGCGTGTTCGGCGTTGACTCGCGCTGGATCGATCTGCCGGGCGGGCAGCGCGCGCTTGCGACCTATCCGATGGCGGCTTAGATAAAGCTTTCGCCGTGGGCGAGGGGCTTCAAGCCCAGATGCGCCGCGATGCTTTGGCCGATATCGGCGAAGCTCGACCGGATGCCGATATCCTTGCCCGCGACACCCGGCCCGAACCACAGCACGGGAATATGCTCGCGCGTGTGATCCGTGCCCTTGAAGGTCGGGTCGCAGCCGTGATCGGCGGTCAGCACGGCAATATCGCCCGGTTTCATCGCGGCACGGAACGCGGGCAGCGTCGCGTCGAACTCGGCCAAGGCGCGCGCATAACCGGGCACGTCGCGGCGATGGCCGTAGAGCGAGTCGAAATCGACGAAATTGGTCATCACGAAGGCGCCGTCCGGCGCTTGCGCCAGCGCTTCCATCGTCGCCGTCATCAAAGCCGCATTGCCGTCGGCTTTGATTTCCTTGGTCGGGCCGCTATGGGCGTAGATGTCGCCGATCTTGCCGATCGCGCGCATCTCGCGCCCCGCCGCCTTGGCGACGTCGAGCAGCGTGGGGGCGGGCGGCATCACCGCGTAATCCTTGCGATTGCCGGTGCGTTTGAAGGCGCCCGCTTTCTCGCCGACGAAGGGCCGCGCGATCACGCGGCCGATGCGATTGGGCCGCACCAGATTGAACGCGATCTCGCAGACGTCGTAGAGACGTTGAAGCCCGAAATGCGTTTCGTGCGCGGCGATCTGGAACACGGAATCGGCCGACGTGTAGACGATCGGCTTGCCCGTCCGGATATGCTCTTCGCCCAGTTCGTCGAGGATCGTCGTGCCCGAGGCGTGGCAATCGCCGAGCAGACCGGGCAAGCCCGCTCTCTCGATCAAGCCGCGCGTCAGCTCCGCCGGAAAGCTCGGCACCGTGTGCGGGAAATAGCCCCAGTCGAACTCGACCGGCACGCCCGCGATTTCCCAATGGCCCGAGGGCGTGTCCTTGCCGTGCGAACGCTCGCGCGCGGCGCCGTAGAGCCCTTCGGGCGCGGGACCGGCATAGACGCCACCCGTCGCGCGCGCATGTGCGGCGTCCAGACCCAAGCGCACGAGATTGGGCACCGACGGCGCTTGCGCTTTCTTGATGTTTCCCCAGGTATCGGCCCCCGCATCGCCGAATTTCGCGGCGTCGGGGGCGGCGCCGATCCCGAAGGAATCCATCACCAGAACGAAAGCACGCGCCATCACACCCCCAGGATTTCGCGCACGACCGGCGAGGGTGCGGGCGCATCGCCCGGAGTATACGCCGCGATCAGCGTGCGCGCCGCTTTTTCGGCCGAAGCCTCGTCGCGCGCATGCAACATCGCGATCGGCCGGTCGGGGCCGATTTCCGCGCCCATGCTCGCGATGTCGGTAAAGCCGACGGCGTGGTCGATGGTCTGCGCCGGATCGACGCGCCCGCCGCCCAGTTCCAGTACCGCGATGCCGATAGCGCGCGTATCGATCTTCGCGACGACGCCCCGCGACGGCGCGTAAACCGGCCGGACGATCGGCGCTTTCGGCAGATAGGCATCGATGCGCTCGAGAAAATCCTTGGGCCCGCCGAGACCGGCGACCATACGCGCGAAGCGCTCGGCCGCATGGCCGGATGCCAACGCGGCTTCGATCTTCGCTTCGGCTTGGGCGCGCGGGGCCACGCCCGACAGATCGAGCATCTCGACCGCCAGCGCCTTGGTGACGCCGTGCAAGCGTGCATCGCGTTCGCCCTTGAGATAAGCGACCGCCTCGCGCATCTCCAGCGCGTTGCCCGCGGTGCGGCCCAGCGGACGATCCATATCGGTCAGCAGCGCGCGCGTGCGAAGCCCGGCCCCGTTCGCGACATCGACGATGCTTTGCGCCAAAGCCTTGGCGTCGTCGAATTTCGCCATGAAAGCGCCCGAACCGAATTTGACGTCCATCACCAGCGCGTCGAGACCCGCCGCGAGTTTCTTCGACAGGATCGACGCGGTGATCAGGCCGATCGATTCGACCGTGCCGGTCACGTCGCGGATCGCGTAAAGCCGCTTGTCGGCAGGGGCGAGATCGGCGGTTTGGCCAATCACCGCGCAGCCCGCGTCGCGCACCACGCGGCGGAACAGCGCCAGATCGGGTTTCGCCGAATAGCCGGGAATGCTTTCGAATTTGTCGAGCGTGCCGCCGGTGTGCCCAAGGCCGCGCCCCGAAATCATCGGCACGAAAGCGCCGCACGCCGCAACCATCGGGGCGAGCATCAGGCTCACCTTGTCGCCGACGCCGCCCGTCGAGTGCTTGTCGACGATGGGGCCGGGCAGGTTCTCGCCTTTCCACGACAGCACTTCGCCCGAATGCGTCATCGCGCGGGTCAGCGCCACGCGTTCGGCGTTGTCCATGCCGTTGAGGAACAGCGCCATGGCGAGGGCGCCGACCTGCGCGTCGGCCAAGCCTTTGCCGTCGGCGATGCCTTTCACCAGGAAATCGATTTCGGCGTCGGACAAACGCAAACCGTCGCGCTTCTTGCGGATCACTTCCTGCGGCAGCATGTCAGTAGCCTTTGGCGGGCGCGGGGGCGGCTTCGCCGTCGAGATCGGCGAGCAACGCGTCAAGCAAGCCCGACGCGCCGAAGCGGAACGTCGCGGGGGACGCCCAATCGGGGCCGCGCATCTCGTCGGCGAAAGCGAGATAGGCGGCGGCATCGGCCAGCGTGCGCACGCCGCCGGAGATCTTCACGCCCACATCGCGATAGGGATTGCGCGCCGACACTTCGAGCAGCACGCGCGCCGCGTCGGGCGTGGCGCCGATCTCGATCTTGCCGGTCGAGGTTTTGAGGAAATCGGCCCCCGCTTCGACGATCTCGCCGCAAGCGCGGTCGAGCTTGTCGAGGGCGGGAAAGGCGCCGCTTTCGACGATGACTTTCAGCGTCGCCGTGCCGCAGGCTTCGCGTACGCGCGCGACGACGGTGACGGCGGGAACTTTCTCGCCGCGCAGCCAGCGTTTATAGGGGAAAACGAGGTCGATTTCGTCGGCGCCGTCGGCCAGCGCGGTTTTGGTCATCGCGACCACATCGGCGGCCGGCTCCAGGCCGGTCGGGAAATTCACCACGGTCGCGATCTTGATGCCGGTACCCGCCAGCGCCGTCTTGGCTTGGGCGACGAATTTGGGCCACAGACACACGGCCGCGACATTGCCATGCGTGGTTTGCGCCCGCGCGAAAAGCTTGGCGATCGCGGCTTCGTCGTCGCCATCGTTGAGGCTGGTGAGATCGAGGCAGGCGAGGGCGCGGCGGGCGAGTTCGCTCATGCGCCCACCAGATCAGGCAAAGCCGCCGGGATCAAGCGGTCGAGCTTCTCGGCGCAGAGTTTTGCGATACTCTGCGTATGATCGTGCGACAGATGCTGGTTGCTGCGCATGCCGGCCGCGAGATTGGTGACGGCGCTGATCGTGGCGACGCGCAAGCCGCAATGGCGCGCGACGATCACCTCGGGCACGGTCGACATGCCGACGATATCGGCACCCAAGCCGCGCAGCGCGCGAATCTCGGCCGGCGTTTCGAAATTGGGACCGAGATACCAGGCATAAATACCTTCGGGCAGCGCGATACCCAGCTTCGCCGCTTGCGCCTTCAGCACGGCGCGCATCTTGGGATCGTAGGCGTCCGTCAGTGCCACGAAGCGCGGGCCCCATTCGTCGTCGTTGGGGCCTTGCAGCGGCGACCAGCCGGCCCAGGAAATGTGATCCTCGATCAGCAGCAGCGAGCCTTCGTCGCTCGACGGATGGAAGGAACCCGCCGCGTTGGTCAGCAGCAGCTTCTCCACACCCAGCGTCTTCAGCGCGCGGATCGGCGTTTTGATCTGCGACGCGTCCGCACCTTCATACACATGCGCGCGCCCTTGCAACACGATCGCGTCGACGCCTGCGATCTTACCCGCGATCAAGCGGCTGGAATGGCCCTGGACCTTGCTGACCGGAAAGCCGGGAATCTCGGCATAAGGCAGCACGCGCGCGTCGGCGATCGTTTCGGCGATGCCGCCGAGGCCCGAGCCGAGCACGATGGCGATCTTGGGTGCCAAGCCCTTCAGCAACGGGCGGATCGCGTCGGCGGCCTTCTTGGGATCGGCAGACAAACTCACTTCTCCTTGGCGTAAGGAATGCCGCTGGCCTTCGGGGCCACGGCTTTGCCGACGAAGCCCGCGAGCAGCAGCACCGTCAGCAGATAGGGCAAGGCTTGGATCGCCTGCACGGGCACGACGCCGACGACCGGCAGGGCCACACCTTGCAGGCGGCCCTGCAGCGCGTCGGCGAAGGCGAACAACAGGCAGGCGAGCACGGCGGGGACCGGCATCCATTTGCCGAAGATCAATGCGGCGAGTGCCAAGAACCCGCGCCCGGCGGTCATCTCGCGCTGGAAGGCCGACGCCATCGCGGTGGCGAGATAGCTGCCGGCCACGCCGCACAGCACGCCCGTGCAGATCAGCGCGCGATAGCGCAGCCACGCGACCGAAATGCCGGCCGTGTCGACCGCGTGCGGATTCTCGCCTACGGCGCGCAGGCGCAGGCCGAAACGCGTTTTGAAGATCACGAACGAGACGATCGGAATGATCGCCACGGTCAGATAGACAAGCGCGTTGTGGCCGGAGATGAGGCGCGCATAGATGGGCCCGAGGATCGGCACTTGGCCGATCGTATCGGCGAAAGGCAGGACGATGGGCGCGAAGCGCGCCGCGCCGGAAAGCGCCGGCGTTTGGCCGCCTTCGCGGAACCAGGCGAAGGCGAGAACGGCGGTGAGGCCCACGGCCAGCACGTTCAACGCCATGCCGGACACGACCTGATTGCCGCGATGGGTGATGCAAGCGAAAGCGTGGATCATTGAGAACACGACCGCGACGATGATCGCCGCGATCAGGCCGATCCAAGCCGAGCCCGACAAGGCCGCGACCGTGCCGGCGGCGAAGGCGGCGGCGAGCATCTTGCCTTCGAGGCCGATATCGACCACGCCCGCGCGCTCGGCGAACAAGCCCGCCAGCGCGCACAAGATCAGCGGGATCGATAGGCGCACGGTCGAGGCGAGCAGCGAGACGAGTTGAACGAAATCGTCCATGTCAGGCCGCCTTGTGCCGCGCGAACAGCGTCGCGATCCAGGGGCGGAACATGTTCTCGAGCGCGCCGCAGAACAGGATGATCAGGCCCTGGATGACGACGACCATCTCGCGGCTGATCGCGCGCATCTCGAAGGCGAGTTCGGCGCCGCCCTGATAGAGCGCGCCGAACAGCAGCGCCGCCAGGCAAACGCCCAGCGGATGGTTGCGGCCCATCAGCGCCACGGCGATGCCCACGAAGCCGAAGCCGCCGGTGAAGGCGACGAGCAGGCGTTGATGGGCCCCCATGATCTCGTTCACGCCCATCAGCCCGGCAAGCGCCCCGGAAATCGCCATCGCGACGATGATGGTCTTCGCCGGATCGATGCCGGCATAGCGCGCGGCCTGTTCGTTCTGGCCGACGACGCGCAGCGCATAGCCCCAGCGCGTGCGCCAGATATAGACATAGACGAGGAACGCGGCGGCGATCGCCATGAAGAAGGCGAAGTTGAGCGGCGAACGGGGGGCCTCGATCCCGATCCAGCCCAGCATCGTCTGCATCGACGGCAGCGTGGCGCTCGCGATGAAGCGCCGCGTTTCGGGCGCGCCGCGCCCCGGCTCCAGCATCACGTTGCTGAGCAGATAGGTCATCAGCGCGGCGGCGATGAAGTTGAACATGATCGTGGTGATCACGACATGGCTGCCGCGCTTGGCTTGCAGCCAGCCGGGCACCGCCGCCCAAGCGGCGCCGAACGCCATGCCGAGCGCGATGGCGCCGACGAAGATGATCGGCCAAGGCAGGAAATCGAGATAGAGGCAGATCAGCGCTACGCCGAGCCCCGCGACATAGGCTTGGCCTTCGCCGCCGATATTGAACAGGCCCGCATGGAAGGCAAGTGCGACGGCCAAGCCCGTGAAGATGAAATTGGTCGCGTAATAAAGCGTGAAGGCGATCGCCTCGGGATAGCCGATGGCGCCTTCGACCAGAATGCGCATCGCGCGCACGGGATCTTCGCCGATCGCCAGTACGACCAGCCCCGACAGGACGAAGGCGAGGAGAAGATTGATGAGCGGCAACAGGACGTAATCCGCCCAGGCCGGCATATCGCCGCGCGAACTCATGCCGCGATACCTGCCATCATCAGGCCGAGACGCTTTTCGTCGGCTGCGGTGCCGTCGGCCTCGCCGATGATCCTGCCGCCGCACACGACCAGAATGCGGTCGGCCAGCGCCAGGATTTCGTCGAGCTCGCAGCTGACCAGCAAGATCGCCTTGCCGCGATCGCGCATTTCGACGATGCGCTTATGGATGAATTCGATCGCGCCGATATCCACGCCGCGCGTCGGCTGGCCGACCAGTAGCAGATCGGGATCGCGATCGATCTCGCGGCCCAGCACGATCTTCTGCTGGTTGCCGCCGCTGAATTGGCCCGAGCGCAACCGCGGATCGGCGGGGCGCACGTCGAACTGGCCCATCAAATCGCGGCAGCGTTCGATCGAGCGGCTTTCCGACAGCAACGGCCCGCGCCGCAGCGCGTCGTCGTCGTGATAGCCGAGGATCGCGGTCTCGTAGGCGTCGAAACCGACGACCATACCCATACGATGCCGGTCTTCGGGCACATGGGCGATGGCCACGCTGCGCGCGAACTTGGCGCGGGCGGGCGTGCCCGGCGGCGGCAATGCCTCGCCTTTATAGAGAATGCGGCCGGACGCGACGGCGCGTAAGCCCGCCAGCGTCTCCAGAATCTCGGTCTGGCCGTTGCCCGACACGCCGGCGATGCCGACGATCTCGCCCGCGCGGACCGAGAAGGAGATATCCTGGAGCCGCGCGGCACCGCGTTCGTCGATGCAGCTGAGATGCTCGACGCGCAGAATTTCCGCCCCCGGCGCGGCGGCGCTTTTGGGAACGCGCGTCGCCACGCGACGCCCGACCATCAATTCGGCGAGCTCGGCCTGGCTCGTGTCCTTCGTTTCGCGCGTGGCGACGATGGCACCCTGGCGCATCACGGTGACGCGGTCGGTGATCGCCATGATCTCGCGCAGCTTGTGCGTGATCAGCAGAACGGTGCTGCCCTGGCTGCGCCACAGCGCCAGAAGCTCGAACAGCTTGTCGGCCTCTTGCGGGGTCAGCACCGCCGTCGGCTCGTCGAGGATAAGAATGCGCGCCCCGCGATAGAGCGCCTTGAGGATTTCGACGCGCTGCTGCGCGCCGACATGCAGATCTTCGATCTTGGCGTCGAGATCGACGTCGAGGCCGTAGTCGCGCGCAAGGCGCGCAAGCTCAGCGCGCGCCGCCGCTTCGCCCTTGGCGAGCAAGGCGCCGCCTTCGGCGCCCAGCAGCACGTTTTCGAGCACGGTGAAATTCTCCACCAGCATGAAATGCTGATGGACCATGCCGATCCCGGCGGCGATCGCGTCCTGCGGCGAGGCGATTGTCACGCGCTTGCCGTCGACTTCGATCGTGCCGGAATCTGCTTGGTAATACCCGTAGACGATGCTCATCAGCGTCGACTTGCCGGCGCCGTTCTCGCCCACGATTCCGTGGATCGAGCCTTTGGCGACCGACAAGTCGATGCTGCGATTGGCATGCACCGGGCCGAAGCGCTTGTCGATGCCCGACAAGCGCAGGGCGGTTTGCGTCACGATTGCGCCGTCAGCGCATGACGTCGGTGACGGTGATCTTCCCGTCGATGATCGCCTGGCGCGCTTCGTCGATGCGCTTCAGCACGTCGGCCGACAGCAACGCCTTGTTGTTGTCGTCGATCGCCATGCCGACACCTTCCTCCTTGAGGCCCAGCGCGCGCGCGCCCGGCTTCCAAGTGCCCGCGCGGGCCTGGGTCATCGCTTCGTAGACGGCGATGTCCACGCGCTTGACCATCGAGGTCAGCATCGTGCCCGGATGAAGGTGGTTCTGGTTGCTGTCCACGCCGATGGCGAACTTACCGGCGTCCTTCGCGGCCTGATAGACGCCCGTACCCGTGGCGCCGGCGGCGGCGAACACGACGTCCACGCCGCGATCGAACTGGCCGCGCGCGAGTTCCGCACCGCGCGTCGGATCGCGGAAGGCGGTCGGCGTCGTGCCGGTCATGTTCATGAACACTTCGACCGAGGACTTGGCGTATTTGGCGCCTTCCTCGTAGCCCTTGTAGAACTTGCGGATGATCGGCACGTCCATGCCGCCGACGAAGCCGACCTTGCCGGTCTTCGAGGTAAGGGCGGCGGCCATGCCGACCAGGAACGAGCCTTCGTGCTCGCGGAACGTCACCGACTGCACGTTGGGCAGATCGACGACCGAGTCGATGATCGTGAATTTGACGTTCGGGAATTCCTTGGCGACGGTTTCGATCGCCGCATGGTTGTTGAACCCGACCGCGATCACGACCGAGGCGCCGCGCCGCGCGAGATTGCGGATCGCCTGTTCGCGCTCGGCGGTATTGGTGATCTCGAATTCGTTGTAAGTGACGCCCGTTTCCTTTTTGAAACGCTCGGCGCCGTCATAGGCCGCTTGGTTGAACGAGCGGTCGAATTTGCCGCCGATGTCGAACATCACCGCGGGCGGCGTCTGGGCGGCGGCCGAACCGGCGATCGCGAGCGCGAAGGCCGCGGCGAGAACGGGGGTCTTCATGTTTATCGTCTCCCTGGGGGCGTCAATGCCCGGGCCGACTCTGGCAAAGCCGTTTCGCCGGATCAATGGCCCTATGCTAAAGCTGGCCTAGTTTCGGCCCGGTTTGCCGGTTTCGTAGTGGAAAAAGTCCCATGAGTCTCGAAATTCTCGATACGCCGGCCTTGGTGCTCGATCTGGATGCGATGGGGCGGAACATCGCCAAAATGGCCGAATTTGCCCGCAAGGCCGGGGTGGCGCTGCGCCCCCACGCCAAAACGCATAAAAGCCCGGCGGTCGCCCAGCGCCAAATCGCCGCAGGGGCGGTGGGCGTGTGCTGCCAGAAGGTCGGCGAGGCCGAGGTGATGGTCGAAGGCGGCGTGGCCGACATTCTGGTAACGAACGAGATCGTGGGTGCCACGAAAGTTGCGCGTCTCGCCGGTCTCGCCCGGCTTGCGACGATTCGCACCGTGGTCGATCACCCGGATGGGTTGGACGCGCTGGCCGCCGCTTGCGTCGCGGCGGGCGTGGAGATCGGCGTGCTGGTCGAATGCGATCTCGGCATGGGCCGTTGCGGCATTGCCGATCCGGCGGCGGCGGTGGCACTCGCCAAGCGCGCCATCGCGACGAAGGGTGTGCGCTTCGACGGGCTTCAAGCCTATCACGGCAAGATCCAGCATATCGCCGGCTGGGCGCAGCGCCGGGCGGGAGCCGAGGCGTGCAACGCCAAGCTTGCCGAATTCCGCGCGGCGTTCGCGGCAGCGGGAATCGCGACACCGATCATCTCGGGCGCGGGAACCGGCAGCTACGAGTTCCAGACCACCGCGGGCTACACCGAATTCCAGTGCGGCACCTATGTGTTCATGGACAAGCAATATCGCGACGTGGGCGACGAAACCGGCGAACGCTATGGCCGTTTCGAACAAGCTTTGTTCGTGCTGGCGACGGTGATGAGCATTCCGTCGAACGACCGCATCGTGCTCGATTGCGGTTACAAGACGCTGTCAGTTGATGGCGGCATGCCCGAGGCGATGGATTTGCCGGGCTGGAATTTCGGCTTCGGCGGCGACGAGCACGGCATTTTGCGCCGCGCCGACGCGACCGCGCGCCTGCCCAAGCTTGGCGAGAAATTGCGCATCGTGCCCGCGCATGGCGACACGACGATCAATCTGCACGACGAATATCAGGTGCTGTCGGGCGGCAAGCCGACGATGGCCTGGCCGGTCGCCGCGCGCGGGAAAATTCGCTAAAGCAGTTTCTCCCGCGCGTTATAGCCGTCGAGATCGGCGATCAAGCCCGGCTCGATATCGCGGAATAGCCCACGCGTGATCCCGGCCACAAGGCGCGGCAGCGCATGGCGATGCCCGCTGACCGACGCGCATTGCGCGCCGTGGCTCAAGCCCGCCGCGAAGCCGAATTGATGGATGCGCGATAGGGCCGGTGTGTCGTGCCCCGGTTTCGGCGTGAACTCGAATCCCGCCCCGAGATAGGGCCACGACGCCAGCACGGGGTCGGGATCGTCGGTCTGGTGCACGTCGCCCCAGCGCGCGATATCGGCTTCGATCGCCGAAAGTTCGGGGCGCAGCGAAAGATCGACGCGCATGCCGGTCGCGAAGATCAGATAATCGGCGTCGAGCGGGCCCTGCGGCGTGTCGATGCGCACCGCGTCGCCCGCGACCGCGAGTTTTGTCCACGGACGGCCGGGATAGGCGGCGAAGTTAGCGAAAGCTTTGCAGCCGTTGACGCCATCCGCGGTCGGCGGCTGATCCATCAAGCGGAAGCGCCGCATGATCGCCCATTTGGTCGCGTCGGGCAGTTCGGGATAATGGCGCAGATAGCCTGCGAACTCGGCCCAGCGATGGGGATTGATCTCGGGCAGGGTTTCGCGCCGGAAGCAGAGATCGACCCGTGCGGCCCCGGCCTTCAGCGCGGCGAGCGCGTTGTCGAACGCCGACGCGCCATGGCCGAGCACCGCGACGCGCTTGCCCTTCAAGGCGTCGAAGTCGACCGGCCCGTTGGAATGCGCGCGGAAGCGTTCGGGCAACGCCTCGGCCCATTCGGGCAAGGTCCACTGCCCGGCATTCTCAAAGCCGTGAGCGAGCACCACGCGCCGCGCATATTCGCGCGACGTTTTGCCGTCGACGGCGAGGTCGGCGGCGATCCAATCGCCTTGCGGTTCCAGGCGCCGAAGCTCCACGCCGTTGCGCACCGGGATCGCGGCAGTGTCGCGGAACCAGTCGAGATAAGCGGCCCAATGCGCGCGCGGGATACGGACGATCCGGTCCCACGCATCCGGCCCGAACGCGGCCGCGTACCAGCTGCGCACCGACAAGGACGGCAAGCCGCATTCCAGGCCGACGAGATCCTTGGGCGTGCGCAAGGTCGCCATGCGCGCATAGTTGAGCCACGGGCCTTCCGCGCCGCGCGGCGCCTTGTCGATGACCGAGACGCCCGCCACGCCGTCGCGCGCCAGTTGGAAAGCGACACCCAGACCGCTTTGCCCGCCGCCCACGACCAGCACGTTGTGGCGGCCCGCTTCGGCTGGTGCGGGCATCCAGATACGGGCGGGATAGGCCATTGCCGCCATGTCGGCGCGGGCTTGGGCGGCAAGGGCGGAGAGTGCTTCGCGGTTCATAGCCGCGTGGGCAGCAATAATCGGGCCGCCCGAAAAGAAAACGGCGGGGCCCAGGCCGGACCCCGCCGTAAATACCGGGCATGCGGTCCGGGCTTACTTCTTAACCAGCGCGCATTTGCTTTCCGACAGCGGCCACACGGTGTCCTCGGGCGCGATTTCTCGCACGATTTCGAAGTAATCCCACGGCGCCTTCGATTCCGCCGGCTTTTTCACGCGCGCGAGTTGCATCGTGCGGGTGACGCGGCCGTCGTCGCGGATCTTGGCGTCCTTCGAGAAAATGTCGTCGATCGGGATTTCGCGCATCGCCGCGGCGACCTTGTCGGCGTCGTCCGTGCCGGCCTTGGCGACCGCTTTGAGATAATGGCGCACCGAGCCATAGACGCCGGCATGCAGCATCGACGGCATCATGCCGGTTTGGGCGAAGAATTCCTTCGACCAGGCGCGCGTCGCGTCGTTCGTGTCCCAATACGAAGCGGTCGTGAGATAGGTGCCTTGCGCCGAGGCGAGGCCCAGCGAATGCACGTCCTGCAGGAAGAAGATCAGCGCCGCCAAGTTCTGGCCCGCTTGGACGAGGCCGAATTCGTTGGCCTGCTTCATCGTATTGGTCGTGTCGCCGCCCGCGTTGGCGATGCCGATCACCTTGGCCTTCGACGCTTGCGCGCGCAGCAGATAGGACGAGAAATCGGGGTTGTTCAGCGGATGGCGCACCGCGCCGAGCACTTTGCCGCCCGCGGCGGTAACGACGTTGGTCGTATCGGCTTGAAGCTGATGGCCGAAGGCGTAGTCGGACGCGATGATGAACCACGAATCGCCGCCCGCCTTCACGACCGCCGACGCGGTGCCGTGCGACACGGCATAGGTGTCGTAGGTCCAGTGGAAGCCGTAGGGCGAGCATTGCTCGTTGGTCAGGGCGGTGGTGCCCGCACCCGAATACATCACGATCTTCTTCTTCTCGCGGGCCAAGCCCTGAATGGCCAAGGCGACGCCGGAATTCGGCACGTCGAATACGGCGTCGACGCCGTCGACGTCGAACCAGCGGCGCGCGATCGTCACGCCGACATCGGTCTTGTGCTGGTGATCGGCGGCGACGACTTCGATGGGTTTGCCCAGCACGGTGCCGCCGGCCTCCTTGACCGCCATCTGGGCGGCGATCAGCGATCCCTTGCCCGTGATGTCGGCGACGACGCCCGCCATATCAGTCAGCACGCCAAGCTTAACGACGTCGCCGCCGATCTGCGCGCTCGCGGCGAAGGGCAGCAGCGCGCCGAACAGTGCGCCCGCGATGGTTCCGGATTTCATGTCGAGGTTCCTCCGTTGGATGGTTCCGCGCGCGCGCTCAAAGTCCCTTGGCGTCGAGCCAGTCGAGAATCAGGCGCGCGATCGCGTCGCTGTTGTCTTCGATCATCAGCATGTGGCCGTTGCCCGCGATGCCGATATCCGGCAGCCACACGAATTCGGCGCCCAGATAGCGCGCCGTCGCTTCGTCGACCGCGCGCGGATGGCGCGGATCGTGATCGCCGGTGACGATCAGAATCGGATGGCGGGCAAGATTGCGCGGATCGTCGATCTTCAATCCCCGGCCGCCGATGTTGAAACGCTCGTTCAGTACCCGCGCGCTTTCGGGCACAATGCCGCGCCGGTAACTCTCGAACGACGCTTTGGGAAAGCGCGGCGCATTGGCCCAGAACGCGGCGGCGAACGCGGCGTCGAAGCGGATGGCGCGGTCCTCGGGCGAATAGACGGGGCAGCCCGCGCTCGCATCGTCGCGCAAGGCGGCGATCGCGGCGGGATCGTCGGGCAGATCGCGCTGCAGATTCGCGGGCGGACCGGGGGCGACGCCGACGATGGCGGCGACGAGATCGGGCCGGCGTTCGGCCACCCACCACGCGATCGGACCGCCGGCCGAATGGGCGAGCAGCACGGCGGGGCCGTTCGCCTCGAGCAGCACAATCAAGGATTCGGCCACGTCGCGCGTGCCGAGGCCGGGAAAATCCGCACCCATGGGCGAACGGCCATGGCCCGGCCAGTCGGGCACGAACACGTCGCGGCCTTGCGCGGCGAAAAGGGGCGCCCAGCCCGCGCGGCCATCGGGGGTGGCGAGATAGCAAGCGCCCGTGTGGCCGCCGCCATGGATCATCACGACGGGCAAGCGTCCCTTTTTGCCGCCCGTGGCGGTCAGCCGATCGACGAAGATCGGATGCGCCTTCGTGCCGGAATAGAAGCAGGGCGCGCTCGCGCGCGAACCCGGAAGGGGCGTGCCGTCCATAATGTTCCTTGCCGGAAAGCGCCCGGCGTTTCTCCCGCGCGGGGCCGCCGTCGGTTCGCGGGCCCCATTGCGATCATGGTAGGGTCGGTTCCGCTGACAGGCAAGAAGAAAGTCACATATGAGACTATCTGAAAAGAAGCCCGTAAAAACGCCGAAAACCGTTCCGAAATCGGACGCGTCCGGGGTCCTGGGCGGGACCGAGATCAAGATCGCGTACAAGATCGGCTACGTGCTGAACTTCTATCGCGAGCCCGCGTTCCGGAAGATCGAGATGGAACACGGCATCACGCGGCCGGAGATCGTGACGCTGATCTTCCTGATGTATCGCGACGGCGTGACCGCCAAGGACATCTGCGAATATTCCGGTCATCTGAAGGCGAATATCAGCCGCGGCATCATCGCGCTGGAGAAGAAGGGCCTGCTGCGCCGCGCGAAGGACGCCGCCGACAATCGCTTGCAGAAACTTCACATCACGCCGGCGGGCCGCGCGCTCTATCAGCGCTACATTCCCCAGTTGCGCGCGCGCGAGGATGCGATGCTCGCCTGTTTGAGCCGCGCGGAGCTGAAAACGCTGGAGGGGTTGCTCGACAAGCTCGCCGCGCATGTGCCCGAATGGTCGGGCCCCGACGAGGTCTAGCGCAGACCTAGGATTTCGCGCGGCAGCCGGGTGTCGTGCAGGTCAAGCCCGCCGCGATGAACGTGCCGCAGCGCGGGCAGGCGCGCATCGTCGTCGCGCCCGCATCCATATCGGCCTTGGCCACATCGCGCGATTTGGCGCGTTGCGCGGCGATATCCGCTTCCTTCTCCCGGATGCGGAAATAGCGCCAGCCGAACCATGCGACCAAGACGACGATCGCGAAGATCAGGATTTTTCCGACCGAGCCCATGGCGGACTTATAACCCGAAACGTGCGAAAGCGGCGCGCGCCTCGATCGCATCCAGCGCGTCGCCCGCATAATCGGCTTGCGACGACAAGCCCAGCAGGCGGCGCAGGAAGCCTCCGCCTTGCAACGCGAAGCCGCGATAGCGGACTTTCTCGCCGAAGCGCTTGCGCAGATCGGCGCGCGCGTCGGCGACCCCGTCGATCAGGCCCAGTTCAAGCGCCTTGGTGCCGGTCCAGAATTCGCCCTCGAACAAAGTCGCGTCGTCGGCCTTCAGCTTGGTGCCGCGCCGCGCGCGCACCCAAGCTTTGAAATTCTCGTGCAGTTCGACTTGGATGGATTTGAGCCGCGCAACGTCCTCGTCCTTCTCGGGCCCGAACGGGTCGAGCAGCGATTTTCGTGCGCCCGACGTATGCAAGCGCCGCTCGATGCCGAGCTTGGCGATCATCTCCTGAAAACCGAACCCGGCGGAGATCACGCCGATCGAGCCGACGATCGAATTCGCGTCGGCGACGATCTCGTCCGCCGCCGCCGCGATCCAATAGCCGCCCGATGCGGCGACGTCCTCGACATAGGCGTAGACCGGCAGTTTTTCCTGTTCGGCCAGCGCGCGGATGCGGGCACCGATCAACGCGCTTTGTGCCGGCGATCCGCCGGGCGAGTTGATGACCAGCGCCACGGCCGCGAGACCCTTGGTCTTGAACATGCGCTCCAGCGGGCCGGCGAGGCGTTCCATCGATAAGCCGCGCCGCCCGCCAATACCGATCGGACCTTGCAGGCGCATGACCGCGACGATTGGCGCGGGCGTGCGGCCGAAAAGGCGTGCGAAAGCGGGGCGAAGCCGGTCCAACATGGATGTTCTATACCAAGGGCAATTCGCCGCCGTCGCGCAGAATCGAATCCGCCGCGGCGGAGAATTTTCCGTCCGCGTCGTGCAGAACCAGCCCGCGCGCGAGCATCAGCGGTGCGCGCGAGCCCATTCGCGCGCGCACCAGCACGCGTTTGGCGTGCTCGCCGGCTTTGGGCCACAGCGGAAACACGACGAACTCGCCCAAGCCCTTCATCGCCGTCAGCAGATCGGCAAGGCGGTCGGCGCGCTGCACGAACAGGATATGGGCTTTGGGCGACGCCGCGCGTTTGGCGGCTTTGACCCAAGCGGCGAGGTCGAGATCGCCTTCCATATCGGCCTTGCGTTTGCGCGCGTGCGGCGAGGGATCGGCGCGCGCGGGATCGAGATAGGGCGGGTTGACCATCACCAGATCGAAACCGGTTTCCACGAACGCCGCCGCGTCGCCCTCGACGATGCGCGCGCGGCTTGCGAAGTCGTTGGCGGCAAGATTGTCGCGCGCCAGCCCGGCGAGGTCGGGGTCGATCTCCACGCCCACGGCCTGCGTTTCGGGCGCGCGCGCCAAAAGGCACAAGAGCGCCGCACCCGCCCCGCAGCCGAGATCGAGCGCCTTTACGGGCTTGCCGGCGGCGGCGGCGAGCAGGACCGGATCGATCGCCGCGCGATAACCGTCGGCGGGCTGCGCGAAGCGCAAGCGGCCGCCCAGCAGCTTGTCTTGCGTGGTTTCGATCATCGGATTTCGTCCAATCCCGCCTGCTTCAAAAGGTCGCTCGCGGCGGGATAGTCGGTTTCGTCGACCGCCAAGCGGCGCGGAAAGGCGCCGATCGAGCCTTCGAGCGCCGAGATATGCACGTCCAGGGTCGCGAATTCGATGCGCGCATCGCGCAAAAGCGCCTGAGCGAAGGACAGGGCGACCGCATCGGTGGTGCGCAGAACCTCGCGCATCGAGTGTTGATTCCCCGGTTGAGGGCTCTATGCTCGCAACCGGCGGGCGTCGCCGTCAAGCGCGGCGGCCCCCGGACGCAGCAAGAAGGAATTCAGGACGTGGCCGTCGTCGTCAATCTCGAAGGCGAGCGCAAAAATCCCCGCCCCAGCGGTGCGAAGAACGCGCTTCAAAACCTCCTCGCCCTCGTCGACGGCGATTTGAAGGCCGTCAACGAGACGATCGTCCGGCGCATGCATTCCTCCGTCGATCTGATCCCGCAGCTGGCGGGGCATATCATCGCGGCGGGCGGCAAGCGCATGCGCCCGATGCTGACGCTGGCTTCCGCGCGCATGTGCGGCTATCGCGGCCAGCGCCATATCGGGCTCGCGGCCTGCGTCGAATTCATCCATACCGCCACGCTGCTGCATGACGACGTGGTCGACGAAAGCGATCTGCGCCGCGGCCGCGCCACGGCCAATGCCGTGTGGGGCAACAAGGCGTCCGTCCTCGTCGGCGACTTCCTGTTCAGCCGCGCCTTCCAGGTGATGGTGGAGGACGGCTCGCTCGCCGTTCTCGCGATCCTGTCGAATGCCTCGGCCGTGATCGCGGAAGGCGAGGTCTTGCAGCTCACCACCGCCAACGACACCGAAACCTCGGAACAGGCGTATCTCGAAGTCATCCGCGCCAAGACGGCGGCGTTGTTCGCCGCCGCGTGCCGCGTGGGGGCCGCCGTCGCCGATCGCCCGAAGGCGGAGGAGGACGCGCTGGAGGCCTACGGCCTCAATCTCGGTATCGCGTTCCAGCTGGTCGACGATGCGCTCGACTACGCGTCCGACACCGCGACGATGGGCAAGGAAGTCGGCGACGATTTCCGCGACGGCAAGATCACGCTGCCGATCGTGCTGTCGTTCCTGCGCGGCGACGAGGAGGAGCGGACGTTCTGGCGGCGCACCCTCGAGGATCTCGACCAAAAGGACGGCGATCTTTCCCGTGCGGTCGAGTTGATGCGCAAGCATAACGCGCTGGCCGACACGATCGAACGCGCGCGCCATTACGGCCGCATCGCCAAGGACTCGCTCGGCATTTTCGCCGACGGGGCGGAAAAGCGCGCGCTGATCGATCTGGTCGATTTCGCGATCGAGCGCGCGTACTGACGCTTAGGCGGCCCGCGTCAGGGCCGCGTCGATCGCGTCGTTGAGCGCGGCCGCACCGCGCGACACTTCTTTCGACATTTCGGCGAGCTTGGCGCTGGTTGCGTCCGCCTGCGCTGCGGCGTTCGCCACGGCGGCGATGCGCGCCGAAACGCCGCGCGCCGCGTCGGTCGTGCCGGCGATGCCGCGCGAAATTTCTCGCGTCGCCGCTCCTTGTTCCTCGATCGCGGCGGCGATGGCCGAGGCGGTCCCGTCGATCGCCGCGATGGTCGTTTCGACCTCGCCGATCGCGCGCACGGCCGCTTCGGTCGATGCGCCGATTTCGGCGACGCGCTTGGCGATGTCTTCGGTCGCGCGGGCGGTTTGTCCGGCAAGGCTTTTGACCTCGCCCGCGACGACCGCGAATCCTTTGCCCGCTTCGCCCGCGCGCGCCGCCTCGATCGTGGCGTTGAGGGCGAGCAGATTGGTCTGCGCGGCGATTTCCGCGATCAGCTTGGTCACGGTCCCGATCTGGCCGACCGCTTCCGACAGCCGCGCGACGGTGGCGCGCGCGGCCCCGCCGCGTTCCACGGCGACGCGCGTGGTTTGCGCCGTGGTCGCGATCTGGCGGCCGATTTCGTCGATCGATCCGGACAACTGGCTCGTCGCCGCCGCGACCGTTTCGGCGTTGCGTAGCGCCGCATCGGCCGCTTGGGCGACGTCGCGCGAATCCGCCGCCGTGTCGCGCGCGGCGCTCGCCAGCGTGCCAGCAAGCCCTGTCATCTCGCCGGTTTTCGCGGCGGTCGCGTCGGCGGTGCTGCGCGTGGCGCCGCGTACGGTTTGCGCCATCTGCGCCAGCGCTTCGCGCCGCGCCGCTTCGGCATGGGCGCGGTCCTCGGCCTGGCGCGCGCGGGCGCGCTCGGCCTCGGCCAATCCATCGCGCAAGGTCGATAGCGCGCGCGCCGCGGCGCCGATTTCGTCGCGGCGGCTCGATTGTGCGATCTCGCCCGCATAGTCGCCCGCTTCGACGGATTTCATCCGCGCGACGATGGCGGCGAGCGGATTGGCGATGCCGCGCCGGCCGATGGCAAGGCCCGCGATCGCGCCGATCGCGGCGGCGGCGATCGACAGGATCGGCAGCCAGATCACGAGACGGTCCAGCAAACCGACGACCGTTCCGGTGGCCGTGTCGGCCGCGCGGGCGTTGCGGTCGTAAAGATTGGTGAGCGCGAAGATCGCTTCCAGCACCAATCCGCCGCCATCGACAGCGGCGGCGCCCGCTTGTTCGCGTGCGCCCGCTTTCGCCAATTCGACGACCTTGTCGGCGACGGGCTTGTAAGCATCCAGCGCGGCGCGCGCCTTGGCCGCGGCCTCGCGCGCGGGGGCGTCGAGCAGATTGGGGGCGAGGGCGGCGAGATTGTCGCGGATCACCTCGAAATCCTTGGCGGCCGACGCGGCGAGTTCGTCGCGCCGCGCCGGCGGCAGGTCGAGCCCCAGCGCTTCCACGTTGCGCGCGAACGAGATCGTCGAGGCGCCGATATAGCCGGTGGTCTCGACGTTGCGGGCCGCCGCGTTGATTTCGCGGGCGGAATCGACCGCCTGCGACAGGCTCCAGGCGGCACCGGCCGCCATGGCGAGGGCGAGAAGGCTGGGCGCCATCACAGCCAGCAGGATTTTGCGGGCGATCGGCAGATTTTCGAGACGCATCGCGAATTCCCCGGAGATTGCGGATCGGTTTCGCGCGCGGCGGCGAAAAGGTTACGGGCGTAACCCCGGCAAGGTGCTGCGCGAACAAGGACCGACAGCCGTGTCCGGGAGGCGGGAAATGACAGCAATGCGACGGATCTTCGGGGCCATTCCGTGGCTTCTGGCCGTGTGGATCGCCTATATCTTCGTCTGGTACCTGCAATACAAGTTCACCGGCGCCGACGGCTCGGTGTGGCTGTTCACCGTGCTGACCGATTGGCTGGGCGTGCCCGGTTACGAGAAACCGATGCGTATCGGCGTCGGCTCGGCCGAATTGCTGGCGGCGGTCCTGGTGCTGATCCGCCGCACGCAGGTTTTCGGCGCGGCGATGTCCGCGGGCATCATGGCGGGTGCGATTTTCTTCCACGTCGTCTCGCCGCTGGGGATCGATCCCTATGAAGACGGCGGCGTGTTGTTCACGGAAGCCTGCCTCGTGCTGCTCGCCGCCCTTGCCATTCTGTGGCTGCGGCGCGACGAAGCGCTCGATCTCGCGCGGCATTTGCCGGTGGTCGGCCGCTACGCATGAGTGCGGCGCCCAAAAAGCCGCGCGATCCGCGCCTTGATTTCTTTCGCGGCTTGTCCTTGGTCGCGATCTTCTTCGCCCATGTGCCCGGCGGGTGGGCGCGCGAGATCATCTGGGCGCGCTTCGGCCTGTCGGATGCCGCGCATGTGTTCGTGTTCATCTCCGGCTTCGCGGCGGCGATCGCCTTCGGCGGCACGTTCGGCCGGATGGGCTTCGCGGCCGGCACGGCCCGCATCGCCTGGCGCGCCGCCCAACTTTATGGCTGCCATATCGCACTGTTCTTCGTGACGCTGTTTATCGTCGCGGCCCTGCAACCCGGCTATGCCGCCTTTCTGGGGATCGGCGGGTTCTTCGCCGATCCCGCACGGCATATCGTCGAGTTGTTCACGCTGCGCTACGTGCCGACCTATTTCGACATCCTGCCGCTTTATATGGTGGTCCTCGCCGCCGTACCCCTGGCGATGGCGCTGGCGCGCATACATCCGGGCTTGGTGATCGCGGCCAGCGTCGCGCTATGGAGCGTCGTGCAAGTCACCGGCTTCAATCTGCCGGCGGGCGATGGGCGGATGTGGGGCTTCAACCCGCTTGCCTGGCAGATGCTGTTCTTCGCGGGTTTCGCCTTGTCGCGCGGCTGGATTGTCCCGCCGAAGCCGACGCCCGCCGTGCTGGCGCTATGCCTTGGCTATCTTGTCTTCGGCTTCGTGGTCGAATTCCGCGCGGCCTGGTCGCTGTTGCCCGAGCTCGCGTCGTTGCACGAATGGGCCTATGCCCATGCCAACAAGCCCAATCTCGACGCGCGGCAATTCGCGCATTTCGTCGCTTTGGCGATCGTGGCGTTGTGGATCGTGCGCCAGCGCCCGGAGATACTGGAAAGTGTCATGACGCGGCCCTTCGTACTGCTTGGCCGCCAAGCGCTGCCGGTGTTCTTCGCAGGCATGGCGCTGTCGCATCTGGGCGGGATCGCACTGGCGGTCTACGGCACCGATATCGAAGATCAGATCGCGGTGCATGGTTTCGGCCTAGCGGCGCTGTTCGCCGTCGCGCGCATCGCGGTCTATGTGAAGAACGCGCCGTGGAAGACTGGCGCGAAACCCGCAGCCGTTGCGACCCAAATCAGCGTGCCCAGCGCCGCGCAATGAATTCGAGCGCGTGGGGCAAAGCGCGTTCCCATGTGCCCCATTCGTGCCCGCCGGGGGCGGTGTCGCTTTCGACGTCGAAGCCCCTGTCTTTCAGCAGGCGCGCAAGATCGTCGCTTTGCGCACGGATCGTGCCGAAATCTTCGGTGCCGGCGGTGAGGTAAATCGCGGGCTTCGGCATCGCGGCGGGCAATGCGACCGCCAAAGCATGGGCGCTGTGTTTCAGGAAATTCGCGCGCGCGAAGGGTGTGCCGAAGGCACCCTCGAAAACCCGCGCGACGCGCGCTTGCATCGCGTCGTCGAGCGGCGCGTCGTTTTCCAGCACGGTCCAGAACGCGCCGGACATCGACGCGGCGGCGACGAACCGATCGGGATAGGCAAGCGCGATCCCCAGCGCGCCGAACCCGCCCATCGAATTGCCGGCGATCGCGCGCTGGCCGCGTACGGGGTTGCCTGCGAATCGCCGTTCGATTTCAGCGGGCAATTCGTTTGCGATCGCCGTCGACATTGCGCCCGCGTACCAGCTATTGCCGCCGTCGGGCATGACGATCAGGCAGGGCGGGATTCTGCGCTCGGCGATCAGGCGGTCGGCGGTTTGCGCGGCAAGCGCCATGTCCAGCCAATCGGCGGGTTTGCTGTTGCGGCCATGAAGCAGATAGACGACCGGCAGATTGCGCGCGGCGCCGTCGGGCCGATAGATCGAATAGACGAGGGGGCGGCCCAGCACGGCGCTTGGGGCCGCTTGATCGCGCAACACTTCGCCCGCCCAAGCGGGTAAAGCAATCAAGACGGCCAGCAGAGCCACAATGGCGCGCATATTGCGAGCCTATCGCGCCGCTTGGGCGGGCGCTACATTCCCGCTTTCAAGCGTATGCCGAATGTTTCGAGGATCACGATGCAGCTTCCGACCCATGGCCGTTACGAATACTCGCCGATTTCGACGCGCAAGCCCTATGACTGGCCGAACGGCAAGCGGCTCGCGGTCTATCTCGGGCTCAATCTCGAACATTTCGCCTTCGGCGAAGGGCTGGGGGCGGAACTTGCGCCCGGCGGTCCGCAGCCGGACGTGCTGAACTACGCTTGGCGCGATTGGGGCAATCGCGTCGGCGCTTGGCGCATGCTGGAATTGTTCGAGGAATTGTCGCTGCCCGCGTCGGTGCTGATCAATTCGTCGATGTACGACTACGCGCCCGAGTTGCTGGCAGCATTCCGCAAGCGCGGTGACGAATTCGTCGGCCATGGTCGCACGAACGCGGAGCGTCAGGGCACGTTGCCGGAGGCGGAGGAAGCGGCGTTGATCGCGGAGTCGACGGCGGCGATGCGCGCGAAAGAAGGCAAAGCGCCGCAAGGCTGGCTGGGCCCGTGGATCAGCCAAAGCCGCGCCACGCCCGATTTGTTGCACGAGGCGGGTTACACCTATCTGCTCGATTGGTGCATGGACGACCAGCCGATCTGGTTCAAAACGCGCAAGGGTCGCATCTTGGCAGTGCCCTATCCGCAGGAACTGAACGACATCCCGATGATCGTCGGGCGCAAGATCGGCGGCGATGCCTTCGCCGACATGATCGTCGACGCGTTCGACGAAATGCTGCGTCAATCCAAGGATCAGCCGCTGGTGATGGGCATCGCACTCCACGCTTATCTTGTGGGGCAGCCGCATCGCTTGAAGCATTTGCGCCGCGCGCTTGCCCATATCCGGCAGGCATGGCCCGAAATCTGGTTTACGACCTCGGGCCGGATCGCCGCACATGCCGCCAGCCTGCCGCCCGGCATCGTGCCGTGACCAATTCGGATTGGTCGCCTTCGTAAAAGGCGGGAAGGCGCAAATTTAAGCAATTGTTGCGCATCCCGACGATTGGCAACGAATGGCGATGTGCGGCGCTATCGCATCGGTTGCGTGCCCCGCGATGTCGCCCATCCGCGCGTGGTATCCGGGCGCCCCGTTCCATGCGCGCATATAGGTAATTGCGCGTATGGCATGAGGCTTGCTCCCCCATGAATTCGGCCGATGGGCCACGCAACGAAACATGGGGGTTTCGCGAAAATGAGCATTTCTCGTCGTCGTCTATTGGGCTCCGCCGTCGGCGGTGCCGCGATTCTGCACTACGGGCGGATGGGTGCGTTCGCCCAGGCGCCGACGATCAAGATCGGCATTCTCCACTCGCTGTCGGGCACGATGGCGATTTCGGAGACGACGTTGAAAGACGTCATGCTGATGCTGATCGAAGAGCAGAACAAGAAGGGCGGCGTTCTGGGCCGCAGGCTCGAAGCGGTGGTCGCCGATCCCGCGTCGAACTGGCCGCTGTTCGCCGAAAAGGCGCGCGAACTGATCGCGCGCGACAAGGTCGCCGCGACGTTCGGCTGCTGGACCTCGGTCAGCCGCAAGTCGGTGCTGCCGGTATTCAAGGAACTCAACAACATCCTCTTCTACCCCGTGCAGTACGAGGGCGAAGAGAGCGAGCGCAACGTGTTCTACACGGGTGCGGCACCGAACCAGCAGGCCATTCCGGCCGTCGACTATCTGATGTCGAAGGACGGCGGCGAGGTGAAGCGCTGGGTGCTCGCGGGCACGGACTATGTCTATCCGCGCACGACCAACAAGATCCTCGAGGCGTATCTCAAGTCGAAGGGTGTCGCCGACGCCGACATCATGATCAACTACACGCCGTTCGGCCACGCCGATTGGCAGACGATCGTGTCGAGCATCAAGACCTTCGGTGCCGCCGGCAAGAAGACGGCCGTGGTGTCGACGATCAATGGCGACGCCAACGTTCCCTTTTACAAGGAACTCGGCAACCAGGGCATCAAGGCGACGGATATCCCCGTCGTCGCGTTCTCGGTCGGCGAAGAAGAACTCGCCGGCATCGACACGAAGCCGCTCGTCGGCCATCTCGCCGCCTGGAACTACTTCCAGTCGGTCAAGAATCCCGACAACGACGCCTTCATCAAGGCGTGGCAGGCCTTCACCAAGAACCCGAAGCGCGTGACCAACGATCCGATGGAAGCGCACTATATCGGCTTCAACATGTGGGTGAAGGCGGTCGAGGCGGCCAAGTCGGTCGATCCGGACGCCGTCATCAAGGCACTGCCGGGCGTCAAGGCGCCGAACCTGACCGGCGGCATTTCGGAAATGCTGCCCAACCACCACATCACGAAGCCCGTGATGATCGGCGAAGTCCGCGAGGACGGTCAGTTCGACGTGGTGTGGCAGACCAAGGATCTGGTCCCCGGCGACGCGTGGTCCAAGCATCTCGACGGGTCGAAGGACCTGATCGGCGACTGGGTGACGCGCAACTGCGGCAACTGGAACACCAAGACGAACACCTGCGGCAGCTGAGAAGCGAAGCTGGTGAATCATCGTCATACGACGTTGCGGGACCGGGCGCGCGCTATCGCGCCCGGTCTTGCGTCCCCGGCGCTTCTGGCGCTGGCGATCCTGTTCCTTTTGACTTGCTTTGCGTCCTTGCCCGCACGTGCGCAGGATTACAACGCAGCGCTCGACAAGTTCCTGTCGGATTCCTTTCCGGATACCGAAGCAGGTATCGCGGGCGTGCAAGCCGCCGGCGATCCGCGTGGCGTTCCCGTCATCGAAGCTTTGCTCGACCGGCGCTTGCTGGTGAACCAAGCGGCCAAGGCGATCGTCTATCGCGACCGGGCGGGCGCCACGTTCGATGCGCGCACCGGGGAACCGGCCGCCGCGCCCGATAGTCCCACGACCGTGCGGCTCAACAATCGCTTGCGTGGTATCGCGCAGGCCGCATTGGGCGCCATGACCCTTTTGTCGCCCGATCCTACCCGCCGCCGCCAAGCGGCCGAGGCGGTGTTCCGTTCGCGCGACGCCTCCGCCCTGCCGGCCATCGATCAGGCCTTGGCCCGCGAAACCCTGCCCAGCGTGCGCGACGCGTTGCGCTTGGCGCGTGCGGCCATCGTGCTGACCGACGACGCGACGCCGATGGCCGATCGCATCGCGGCCGTCGATGTCGTGTCGGCCTCCGCCGACCGCGACCGGATCGGCTTGCTGCGCCAGGTCATGAACCGCGCGCCGGCCGAGTTGAAGCCGGCACTCGAAGCCGGGATCGCGAAGATCGAGAACGTGCTGAAAATGCGCGAGATCGCACAGACCTTCTGGTTCGGTCTGTCTTTGGGCTCCGTGCTGCTTCTCGCCGCCATCGGGCTTGCCATCACTTTCGGCGTGATGGGCGTCATCAACATGGCGCATGGCGAGATGGTGATGATCGGTGCCTATGTCACCTTCATGGTGCAGGAGACGATCCGCAATTCCGCGCCGGAGCTGTTCGACTATTCGCTGCTGATCTCGCTGCCGCTCGCCTTCTTCGTCGCGGGCGCGATCGGCGTGGCGATCGAACGCGGCATCATCCGCTTCCTCTATGGCCGGCCGCTCGAAACGTTGCTCGCCACCTTCGGCGTGTCGCTGTTCCTGCAACAAGGCGTTCGCACCATCTTTGGCCCGACCAACCGCGAAGTCGGCGCGCCCGGCTTCATGTCGGGCTATTTCGAGTTCTTCGGCCTGCAGATCACTTATGGCCGCTTGTGGATCGTCGTTTTCGCGATCTTCGTCTTCGCGATGCTTCTGCTGGTGCTGAAGGGCACGTCGCTGGGCCTGCATATGCGCGCGGTCACGCAGAACCGGCGCATGGCGGCGTCGATGGGCATTCGCACCGGCTTCGTCGATGCGATGACCTTCGGCCTCGGCTCGGGCATCGCCGGGATCGCGGGCGTGGCGCTCAGCCAGATCGACAATGTCAGCCCCAATCTCGGGCAGGGCTACATCATCGACAGCTTCATGGTCGTGGTGTTCGGCGGCGTGGGCAATCTGTGGGGCACGCTGGTCGCGGCGCTGTCGCTGGGTGTCGCCAACAAACTGCTCGAACCTTTCGCGGGCGCGGTGCTGGGCAAGATTCTGATCCTGGTGCTGCTGATCCTGTTCATCCAGAAACGCCCGCGCGGTTTGTTCGCGCTCAAAGGCCGGGCCGTCGAACAATGATCGCCGCGTTGCTCGCCGAAAAACTCGACGGCCGAGGGAAGATCTTTCTGATCTTCCTGGCGCTGCTTGCATTGCTGGTGCCGATCTGCAATCTGCTCGTGCCCGCAGGCTCGACCTTCCATATCGGCACCGGTACGGTCGTGCTGCTCGGCAAATGGCTGTGCTACGCCATGCTGGCCGTCGCCCTCGATCTCGTCTGGGGCTATTGCGGCATTCTTTCGCTGGGCCATGGCGCGTTCTTCGCGCTGGGCGGCTACGCGATGGGCATGTATCTGATGCGCCAGATCGGCACGCGCGGCGTCTACGGCCATCCCGTGCTGCCGGATTTCATGGTCTTCTTGAATTGGACCGAATTGCCGGTCGCGTGGTGGGGCTTCCAGAACCCGGTCTACGCGATGTTCATGGTGCTGGCGGTGCCCGGGGCGCTCGCCTTCGTGTTCGGCTGGTTCGCCTTCCGCAGCCGCGTCACGGGCGTGTATCTCTCGATCATCACCCAGGCGCTGACCTATGCGCTGCTGCTCGCCTTCTTCCGCAACGATATGGGCTTCGGCGGCAATAACGGCCTGACCGACTTCAAGGACATTTTCGGCTTCAACGTGCAGTCGGCGGGCACGCGCATGGCGCTGTTCCTGGCGAGCGTAGCGGGCTTGGTTATCGCCTTCCTGATTGCCAGGTTCATGGTCACGTCGACCTTCGGCAAGGTGCTCGTCGCGATCCGCGACGCCGAAAGCCGCACGCGGTTCTTGGGCTACCGGGTTGAGCGCTTCAAGCTGCTGGTCTTCGTCGTTTCGGCGATGATGGCGGGTGTGGCGGGTGCCCTTTACGTGCCGCAAGTCGGCATCATCAACCCGTCGGAATTCTCGCCGATCAACTCGATCGAAGCGGTCGTGTGGGTCGCGATGGGCGGGCGCGGCACGCTGGTGGGGGCCGCCCTTGGAGCCGGCATCGTCAACGCGCTGAAGACGACATTCACCACCGGCGCGCTCGCACCCTATTGGCTGTTCGTGCTGGGCGCGTTGTTCGTGCTCGTCACCGTCGCCTTGCCGGCCGGTATTCTGGGGGCGGCGGAAAGCCTGATCAAACGCATGCGCGGATCGGGTTCGCCCGCCCGCAAGCCGGCCGAGTGAGGGCGCCGAAGATGAACACCCCTGTCGTTCGCGCGCTCCTTTATCTCGACGGCGTCAACGTCACCTTCGACGGGTTCCGCGCCTTGCGCTCGCTGTCGTTAACGGTCGAGACGGGCGCGATGCGCGCCATCATCGGCCCCAACGGGGCGGGCAAGACCACGATGATGGACGTCATCACCGGCAAAACGAAACCCGACAACGGCGACGTGCTGTTCGCCGACGGCACGGTGGATTTGACGCGCCACGACGAAGCGTCGATTGCCGAGCTTGGCATCGGGCGCAAATTCCAGAAGCCGACCGTGTTCGAAAGCCACACGGTGGCCGACAACGTGCTGCTCGCCACGGCGGGTCCGCGCGGCGCGTTCTCGTCGCTCTGGGGTGCGCGCGCGCGCGTCGAGCGCGAACGCATCGACGAAGCGCTGGAAACCGTGCGCTTGCTTGCCCATCGCGAGCGGCGGGCGGGCGAGTTGTCGCACGGCCAGAAGCAATGGCTCGAGATCGCCATGCTGCTCGCCCAGAATCCGAAGCTTCTGCTGGTCGACGAACCCGTCGCCGGCATGACCGACGCGGAAACCGAAACGACGGCCGAGCTGCTGCGCGACATCAACCGCGACCACACCGTGGTCGTGGTCGAGCACGATATGAGCTTCGTGCGCGCGCTCGATTGCCGCGTGACTTGTCTGCACGAAGGTTCCGTGCTCGCCGAAGGCTCGATCGACACGGTCGCGTCGAACGAGCGCGTCATCGAAGTCTATCTGGGGCGCTGAGCAGCATGTTGGCCGTCGACAAGATCGATCTTCATTACGGCCAGGCGCAGGCTTTGCGCGGCGTGTCGATCGAGGCGCATTTCGGCGAAGTGTGCTGCGTGCTGGGCCGCAACGGCGTGGGCAAAAGCTCGCTGTTGCGCGCCATCACCGGCCAGCGCGGCATTTCGGCCGGTTCGATCACCTTCGAAGGCAAGCGCATCGACGCGATGGCGCCCGAGGATCGCGCGCGCGCCGGCATTGCCTATGTGCCGCAGGGCCGCGAGATTTTCGCGATGCTGACGGTGAAGGAAAATCTTGAAACCGGCTTCGCGCCGCTGCCGCGCGGCCAGCGTTCGATCCCCGACGATCTGTTCGATCTATTTCCGGTGCTGAAGGAAATGCTCGGCCGGCGCGGCGGCGATCTATCCGGCGGCCAGCAGCAGCAATTGGCGATCGGTCGCGCGCTGACAATGCGCCCGAAGTTGCTGGTGCTGGACGAACCGACCGAAGGCATTCAGCCGTCGATCATCAAGGATATCGGCCGGACGATCGCCTATCTGCGCCAGCGCGGCGACATGGCGATCGTGCTGGTCGAGCAGTATTTCGACTTCGCCAAGGAACTCGCCGACCGCTGGTACGTGATGGAGCGCGGCGAGGTTTCCCTCGCCGGCACCAAGGCAAATATGGACGAAGACGAAATCCGCCGCCGGATGTCGGTCTAGGCGGCGGCTTTCTTCGTGACGCGCGAGGGCTGCGGCGGCAGGAAGATCGTCAGCAGCCCGATCGCCGGCAGATAAGCGCAGATCTTGTAGACGGTATCGAGACCGTGGATGTCCGCGATCTCGCCCAGCGCCGCGGCGCCAATACCGCCCAGTCCGAACGAGAAGCCGAAGAACATGCCCGCGACCAAGCCGACGCGGCCGGGGATCAGTTCCTGCGCGTAGACCAGGATCGCCGAGAAAGCCGACGACATGATGAGGCCGACGGTGAAGGCGAGGACCAGCGTCGCCTGGAACCCGACATGCGGCAGCACGAGCGCGAAGGGCAGGGCGCCCAGGATCGAGAACCAGATGATCGGCAAGCGGCCGATACGGTCGCCCAGCCAGCCGCCGGCGAGCGCGCCGATCGGCGAGGAAAGCAGGAACGCGAACAGCGCGTATTGCGCGGTCTGCACGTCCACGCCGAAGCGGCCCATCAAATAGAAGGTGAAGTAGGACGTGAAGCCCGCCATGTAGAAGGTCTTGGAGAAGACCAGCGCCACCAGCACGGCGACGGCGATCGCCACTTTGCGCTTGCCCAGCGCGGCGGCAATGTTCGCGGCCGAAACGCCCGCATGGGCCGCGCGCGGCTTCATGTTGCGCGCATACCAGCCGCCGATCCAGAACAGCACCGCCATGCCGACGAAAGCGGCGGCGGAGAACCAGGCGATGCTGCCCTGACCGTTGGGCAGCACGATCAACGCGGCGAGCAGCGGGCCGATCGCGGAGCCCGCATTGCCGCCGACTTGGAACAGCGATTGCGCCAGACCGTGGCGCCCGCCCGAGGCGAGGCGCGCGACGCGCGAGGCTTCGGGATGGAACACCGCCGAGCCGAGACCCACGAGGCAGGCCGACAGCAGAATGATCGGATAGCTATGCGCTTGCGATAGCAGCAACAGGCCGATCAGCGTCGAGCCCATGCCGATGGCGAGCGAGTAGGGTTTGGGATTGCGGTCGGTCGCGAAGCCGATCACCGGCTGGAACATCGACGCGGTGAATTGGAAGGCCAGCGTGATCAAGCCGATCTGCCCGAAATCGAGCCCATGCGCTTCCTTGAGGATCGGGTAGATCGCCGGGATCATCGACTGCATCGTGTCGTTCAGGAAATGGCAGAACGACAGCGAGAACACGACCGCGAAGGCGCCATTGGCGGCGGTGGGCGCGATCTTCGGGGCGGCGAAATCGGCGGGGGAAGCGGTCAAGGCGGCGGCTTGGCCGCGCGTATCGTCGGGCATGGGGCGTTTACTCCGTTGCCCCAAGGATTAAACGTTGTGACGTTCTGGCGTCGACCGCTATTGGCGCAGATCAGGCCCGCGCCGATTTATTAAAGTTTTTCAGATATTTATACGGATGGCCGTCGGCCGCTTCCGGTGTCGTGGCGATCGGGTCTATTGTCCGGCGCCCGAAGACCCTAACACCCGCTTCGTCACCGACATGCTGGAACATGTCCGCGAGCCGCGCCACGAGGACATTTGATTCCGCCGATGAATATCTTGCGCACGATCCGCTTGGCCGCGTGGTTTCTGGTCGTCGTTGTCGCCGTTTTCACGGGCGCCATTTGGGCGACGCGCGCGTTGAAGCCCGTGCCCGAGGCCGTGCCGATTTCCAGCGCCTTGTCGCAATTCGGCGGCGCATTTTCGATCGCCGACATGAACGGCAAGCGGATCACCGAGCGCGATCTCGCCGGCCGGCCGGCGCTGATGTTCTTCGGCTTCACCTCTTGTCCCGACGTGTGTCCGACGACGCTGACCGATATCTCGGGCTGGCTCGACACGTTGGGCGACGAGGCCAAAGACCTCGCCGTTTATTTCGTCACCGTCGACCCAGAGCGCGATACGCCCGAACAGCTGCGCGACTATCTCGCCGCGTTCGACGGGCGGATCGTCGGCTTGGTCGGCACGCCGGCCGAAACCGCGCGCATCGCCGACGCGTGGCGCGTCGTCTATAAAAAGGTGCCGCAGGGCGATAGCTACGTGATCGACCACACGGCGACCGTGTTCATGATCGACAAATCCGGCCAATTCGCCGGGACGATCGATTTCCACGAGCAGCGCGAGACGGCGCTGGCAAAGCTATCGCGACTTCTTCGCAGCGCACAAAATTCTTGACCCCTCCCGGCGGCGCTGGTACGCGTCAATTCTCCTTGGGGAGTAGTCGGCGTTCCCGAAACGCGTTCGCGTCAACATACTTGGCTCTTCGGAGCCATGGCGCGAGCAACCCGCGAAAGCGAGTTTGGCAAGACCACGGACCTTCGCTTTGCCGGTACGGCCGGGGAAAGCGCAAGGTCGCGTTGCGTCTGGCCGTGGGAGCGTAATCCAGTGGAAGCCTTTCTCGTCTCGACCAGCGCCGTCGCCCTCGCCGAAATCGGCGACAAGACGCAGCTGCTCGCTTTTCTGCTCGCCGCACGGTTCAAGAAGCCTTGGCCGATCGTCGCCGGCATCGTCGCCGCGACCGTGCTCAACCACGCCATCGCGGGTGCGGTGGGGGCGTGGATCGCCGAAGCTTTGGGCGGCGACATCCTGCGCTGGGTGCTGGGGCTTTCGTTCATCGCGATGGCGGTGTGGACGCTGATCCCCGACAGCATCGAAGAAGAGGAAACGAAGATCGCGCGCCAGATCGGCGTGTTCGGCACGACCTTCGTGACGTTCTTCATCGCCGAGATCGGCGACAAGACGCAGATCGCGACCGTGGCGCTCGCGGCGCATTACGCGCAGGCGGTCGCGGTGGTCGCGGGCACGACGCTGGGCATGTTGATCGCCGACGTGCCGGCCGTGTTCCTGGCCGACAAATTCGCCGCGAAGATCCCGACGAAATTCGTGCATCGCGTCGCGGCAGCGCTGTTCTTGGCGCTTGGCCTTGCTACGCTGTTGTCGGATTTCGAGCTGTTCTAAAGGCGCGTCAAAAATGCGTGGAAGCGCTCGTCGAAGGCGGCGGGCGCTTCCACCATCGGCGAATGGCCGCATGAATCGAGGATCAACAGCTCGCTGTCCTTGATCCCGCGCTGGAGTGTTTGGGCGTGATCGACCGTGCGGCCGCCGTCCAGGCGTCCGTGCACGATCAGCGCAGGGCGCGCGATCTCGTTTAGGCGATCCTCGAGATCGGTTTCGATCAGGCTGCGCTGGACATCGATAATCGCTTGGCCGGGCGCCAATACGGCGGCTTCGACGTAACGCTCGAAGAAATCGCGCGGCGTGGTCGCGAACCAATGTTCGCTGGTCTTGCGGATCTGCTCGGGATTTACACCGTCGCGTTCCATCTCCGCGAGCAGCCCACGCGCCAGACCGTGCCCGCGCACCGAAGCGCCCGTACCGATCAGCACGAGCCCGCCGATTTTGTCGGGTGCGGCGAGGGCAGCAAGCTGACAGACCACGCCGCCCATCGAATGCCCGACGAGCACGGGCTTCTCCAGACCCAGCGCGGCGGCGAAATTCACGACGCGCTTTGCGAAGCTATGGACGGAGTAGCCGTCCGGCGGCGCATCCGACCAAATGAAGTTGTTGATCGCGTAGCCCGTGTGCGTTGCGGGCAGGCGCCCCATCGTCTCGCGCCACAGCACCGAAGACGAGCCGAAGCCGCCATGAACGAAAATCACAGGACGCGATCCCACGCCTGTCTTCTCGTAGACGACGTTCCGCCCGTCGACGACGACGGACAGCATCACTGCGCCGCCAGCGGCGGGCGCACGATCGCCGCCGTTGTTTGGTCGAGATTACGCGGTTTGGCCGGCGGCATTTCCTGGATCGCGTGCACGGATTGGCCCCAGCCTTTGGTGTCCGCGATGAGTTGGCGATCGCGCACCACGAAACGCCCGCGCACCAGCGTGTGCACCGGCACGCCGCGCACCGCGCGGCCGTTCCACGGCGTGATCTTGGCACGCGATTGCAGATCGGCGTCGCAGATCATCGACGAGCGGCGCAAATCGACCAGCACGATATCGGCGTCGGCACCCGCCCGCAGAATGCCTTTCCGGGGAAACAGGCCCCAGGCGCGCGCCGGGTTGTAGGACGTCCAGCGCACATAGTCGCTGATCGACATGCGCCCCGCGTTCACCTCGGTCAGCATCAGCGACATTTGCGTTTCCACGCCGGGGAAGCCGCAATCGCAATCCCAAATCGCGGGGCGCGTCTTCTCCTCGGGCACGTGCGGCGCATGGTCGGTCGCGATCATGTCGATCGTGCCGTCCTTCAACGCATCCCAGATCGGGCCTTGATTGTGCGCCTCGCGCACCGGCGGGTTGACGCGAATGCGTCCGCCCAAGCGGCCGTAATCTTCGGCGCCGAGCAACAGATATTGCGGGCATGTCTCGCCGGTCACGTCCACGCCGCGCGCTTTGGCTTCGCGCAAGGGCTTGAGCTCGTCGGCCGAGGAAATGTGCAGCACATGGATGCGCGCCCCCGTCCATTCGGCGAGGATCGATGCGCGGGACACAGCTTCGATCGCGACGACGGCGGGGCGGGCGGCCAAATGCGCCAAGGGATCGTTGCGGCCGGCCGCCTGCAAATGCTTCTGTCGGCGCGCCATGATCGACGCGGTTTCGGCATGCAGCGAAATGCGCTTGCCGTGGCGCGCGACGATCTCGAACCCTTCGAGCATCGCACCGGTCGAAGGGGCGGGCAGATTGCCGAAGGTGTTGCCCATGAAGCATTTGAAGCCGATCACACCGCCGGCGATCAGGTCTTCGAGATTGGCGAGGTTCTCCTCGCCCAGCAGGCCGTAGAGCCCGTAATCGACATGCGCCTTGGCGGCGGCGAGTTCGTGCTTCTGCTTGAGTTCGGCCTTGCCCGCCGTCGGCGGATTGACGTTGGGCATTTCGAACACGGTCGTGACACCGCCCATCGCGGCGGCGGCCGTCCCCGTCTGCCAATCTTCCTTATGCGTATAGCCGGGCTCGCGGAAATGCACATGCGCGTCGATGGCGCCGGGCAGGATATGCATGCCGGTCGCGTCGAGCGTTTCCTTGGCTGGCGGCATCGCCGCATCGTCGCCAATGGCGAAGATCTTGCCGTCCTTGATGGCGAGGCTGCCTTCGCGCACGCCGTCCGGGTAAACAAGCGTGCCGTTGCGCAAGACGATATCGGCGGTGACGGTCATTGTCGTTTCCTCGTTCGTTTTAAAGCGCGGCCCAGCCGCCATCGACCGGCAGATCGACGCCGGTGATCTGGCGCGACGCGTCGCTCGCCATGAACAGGCAGGCATTGGCGACATCCGCGTCGATCGTCACGCGGCGCAGCGCGTAATCGGCGGCGTGGCGTTGGGCGGCTTCCTCCGGCGTGATGTTCAGGCGCCGCGCCATTTCGGCGCAGACCTTCTCGCGGAAGCGCGGCCCGTCGACCATGCCGGGGGCGACGTTGTTCACGTTTATGTTGTAGGGCCCGAGCTCCAGCGCGAAGCTTTTAGTGATGCCGCGCAAACCCCATTTCGATGCGGAGTAGGCGAGGCGTCCGGCGCGCCCGCGCATGCCGAACGTGCCGCCGACATTCACGATCTTGCCGTAACGCTGCTTGATCATCGACGGCGCCACGGCATGGATCGTGTGGAAGCAGCCATTCATGTTGAGGGTGACGATCTCGTCGAACTCTTCGGCCGTCGTCTCGGCGCCCGTCTTGCCGATGGGGCCCGAGCCGCCCGCGACATTCACCAGCACGTCGATCCGCCCGAAGGTCGTAAGGCAGGCGCCGACCGCGCGTTCGACGGCCGCCGAATCGGTCAGGTCGCAGGCTTCGACCTGGACCTTGCGGCCCGCCGCGCGCGCGGCGGCGGCGACGGGTTCGATGGCCGCGACGTCGCGGCCGAGAAGGGCGAGATCGCACCCCTCGGCCGCGAACGCGGCGGTGATGGCGGCCCCCATCCCTTTGGCGGGACCGGTAATGAGAACGATCTTGCCGTTGAGTTGGAGGTCCATCTGGCTCACTTCATCGACGAAGGACGTTCGGCGCGCGGCGGCAGGAAGGAACGGTTGAAGACCTGTTCCACCGCCGGCTTGGATTTGAGGTCGAAGGCCATCGCCAGAATGTCGATCGACGCTTTGAGGCGCGCGTCGTCCACATCACCCAGGCCGATCCGTGCGATCTCGGGATGGTTCATTTCGTCGAGGATCGTGGCGTCGAAACGCTCGCGCTCGATTTTCAGATCGATCAGCTGATCGCGCTTGGCGACGGCGGCGACCGCGGCCGTCGGGTCCTTCAGCGCGTCGACGACGCCCTGGTTGATTGCCCTCAGAAGCCCGCGCACTGCTTGCGGATTCTCCTTGGCCAGCTTCTGCGACACCATGATGACGTTCGAGTAGAGATCCATCCCGAAATCGCCGAACTTGATGAAGCGCAGTTCCTTGTCGGCATCGATGCCGATCAGCTTGGCCGAGAAGCGGATCGTGTTGACGAAACCGAAGGCACCGTCGAACTGGCCTTGCATCAGCAATTGTTCGCGCAGATTCGGCTGGATGTTGGTGAGCTTCACGCCCGCGCAGTCGATCTTCGCCAGCGTGCAGAAGGCGGGGAACAGCTTGAGCGCGCCGTCATTGGCGGGGCCGCCCAGCGTCTTGCCTTCCAAATCCTTCGCCGTCTTGATCGGCGAGCCCGATTTGACCGCGATGGTGAAGGGCGGCTGGTTGAACATCGCATAGACGGCGATGGGCGCCACGTCGGGCTTTTGGGTCGCGAAATCGATCAGCGCGTTCATGTCGCCGAAGCCCACGTCGTAGGCGCCCGACGCGATCAGCGGGATCGGCGCGCCCGACCCCGTGCCCGGGTCCATCGTCACCTCCAGGCCTTCGCGCGCGAAATAGCCGCGATCCTGCGCCAGGAAGAAATAGCCCTGCGGGCCTTGATACTTCCAGTTCAGCACCATTTTGAGCTTGGTCTGCGCGTCGGCCGGAGCCGACAACGCCGCACCGGCCAGCGCGAGGATCGCGGCGGCGAGATAACGCAATTTCATGCGGACTCTCCTGTTTGGGGTTTCTTGTCGATATCGGACGTGAAGGCGCGCGCGATCGCGGGATTGCCGGCGACCGCGCCGTAAAGCAGGCGCACGAGGAAGGGGATCGCGTCGGCGACGTATTGCGGCGAGGTGGTCGCGCAGGCGTCCAGCGCCAGCACGACGTCGTAGCCGAGATAGGTCGCGTCGCTGAGCGTGGCGAACACGCAGCGATCGGTGTTGATGCCGGCGAAGACCAGCGTGGTGATCTGGCGGCGGCGCAGAATGGAATCGAGTTCGTTGTCCCAGAATCCCGACAGGCGATGCTTGTTCACGAGAATGTCGCCTTGTTCGATCGGCAACTCGGCGATATTCGCCGCCCCCCAATCGTCGGCGACGAGCGTGCGGCCCTTGCCCGAAATCGCAGGATCGCCATAGGTCGGGCGCTGACCGAAGTTGCGCGCGCGTTCCAGTGCGAAGGCGGGCAGATTGGCGGCGTCGGGGCGCACGCCCCAATTCACCCAGAAGACCGGCACGCCGCCGCTGCGTGCGGCGGCGGTCAGCGCTTTCACCGGGCCGATCGCGCGGCGCACCGGCGTGGGATCGATGCCGGAAGCGGCGAACCAGCCTTCGTCGTGCAAAAAGTCGTTCTGCATATCGACGACCAGCAAGGCGGTGCGCCCGAGGTCGATTTCGACTTTTTGCGGATCGGCATCAATCAATGCGCGGCGCGGGGCGGGAACCGCCCGCACGAAGCTCACGAAGTTGCGCCTTTGCTCGCTTTCCATGGGGAAAGCCTAGGCGCGGTTATTGCTTCCAAAAACTGTCGCTTTCGAAGGAAAGCGGTTCGAAAAAGTACACGCCCCCTTGGCGCTGCCCGGCGTTTGGGCGTCGTGACCCGCCGGAAGCGAAGGCCTGCCCAATGAAGTATCAGCGGATATTGTCCTATTTCGATGCCGTGGCGCGGACCGGCTCGTTCCGCAAGGCCGCCGAGCGCGCCAATATCACGGGCTCGGCGCTGGTCCGGCGCATCCAGGATCTGGAACAGGAATTGGGCGCGCCGTTGTTCGAGCGGCGCGCGCGCGGCGTGGGGCTGACGACGGCGGGGGAGATGTTCCTCGCTTATGCCCGCGCGCAAAATGCCGAGGCGCAGCGTTTGGCTTCGCAGATCGAAGATATGCGCGGCGTGCGGCGCGGGGCGGTGCGCATTTCCTGCAGCCAAGCGGCGGCCCCGCATTTGCTGCCCCAGGCGATCGCGCGCTTTACCGAGAAACACCCGAAAATCTCGTTCCATGTCGAGGTGCTGGACCGCGAGGCGGCGGTCGCTGCCTTGGCGGATTATCGGGTGGATCTGGTGCTGGTCTATCGCCCGGCCCCGGCGGCGGGCGTGTTGCATGTGTTGAAGCGCCTGCCGCAGAAGCTGGTGGCGCTGCTGCCCGAACGCCACGCGCTGGCGGGCAAAGGTCCGCTGCGTTTGCGCGATTGCGTGCGTTACCCGATGGCGCTGCCCGAGCGGCCGCTGGGGGCCCGCGTGTTGCTGGAGGAATTCGCGGGCCGCGCGGGCATCCGGATCGCACCAGCCGTTGAGTCGAATTCGTTCGAAATGTTGCGCGGCTGCGTGCGCTATACCGGTGTGATCTCGTTCCAGATCGAGGCGGGCGTGGTCAAGACGCGCGCCAAGGCGACGGACGGGATCGTCGCGCGCCCGATCGACGAGCGCGACGCGCCCCCCGCCGATCTGATCCTGGGGCAGTTGCGCGGGCGCAATCTGCCGGTCGCAGCGGCGTCCTTCGCCGAGATGTTCGCCGAACAGCTCGGGACGTTCTAAGATGATCGCTCAAGAAATAAAGAGAGGCAGCGTATGGAGAAGTTGAAGATCACCGCCGGCGGTTTCGTCTTCGGCGCCAAATTCGAGGATGCGGCGCCCAAGACGGTCGCGAAATTCCGCACGCTGCTGCCCTATCGCCAGAAACTGATCCATGTGCGCTGGAGCGGCGAAGGTTGCTGGATCCCGCTGGGCGATTTCGATTTCGGTCTCGGCTACGAGAACCACACGAGCTATCCGGCACCGGGGCAATTCCTGCTCTATCCGGGCGGGATCAGCGAAACCGAGATCATCGTCGCTTATGGCGGCGTGCAATTCGCCAGCAAGATGGGCCAGCTCGCCGGTAATCACTTCATGACGATCACCGACGGGATCGAAAATCTTGCGATCCTAGGTAAAAAAGTACTGTGGGAAGGTGCGCAACCCATCGCGATCGAAGCGGCGTAGGCGAAAAGGGGCGGGACGGACGCGCCCGCCCCCTTCCGATTCAGGCGACCATGCCGGGCTCGGCCGCTTCGAAGGCGAAGCTCGACGCCGGCGGGACGGGCGACGTCAAAGCCGGCAACGCGCGCAGCGATGCCGGCAACAGCCCGCGCGACTGTTCGCGCAGGAACCCCTTCAACGGCGTTTCCGCCTCGCAGAAGCCGGGCATCGCCGCGGCGGCGATAAGTTCGCGGCGCGACATGCTGGCCAGCAGGAACTCGTTCTGGTCGCGCCATACGCCCAATTCGCAGCGCGTGAAGCCGTACCAATCGAAACCGTGCAGACGGAAGGTCGAGCCTTCGACGATCGCCGCGACCGCTTTGATCTGCCAATGCGTGGCGACGTAGAACAGCGCCGCGCGCGCCAGCGCCTTGTAGACCTTCGTGTCCTTCGAAACGTTGATGCCGCCGCCAAACCAGCCGAGATGCGACGATTCAAGTTCGTAGGCCGCGGGTGCGGACACCGCGCAGGTGCGCCCTTCGCCCGCCATCGCATGCGCTTGATCGCCGTACCAGAAGGAAAGATCGCTCATCATCTCGGCGAGGGAGCGTTCGAGCCACACGCGGCGCATGCCGATCGTCGCGACCGGGCCTTCGTCCGCGCGCGACGCGGTGAACACGATGACGTCGGCTTCGGCGGGATCGTGGAAGCGGCTGTCCTGTGCGGGCGGCATGCGCACTTTCGCGCGCTTGTCGTCGGGCAGCGATTCCCAGAAGCGGCGCACGTCGTCGAGCCGGTGGCTCACGTCGATGTCGTAGGCGTGCGCTTCGAACCACGCGCCGAGCTGCATCCAGCGCGTGAAGGCGATCTTGGGATCGAGAACCGATTTGTCGGGACGTTGGAACGCATCTAGAAATTTCATGGCTTGTACCTCCGGGAACGAAAGGGGAGGCAGCCATTGAACACGATTCCGGCGACAACCGGAGGTGTCTCGCGCGTTAATTCGGCGGGCGCGACGAACTTTCTTCGAGCACGACGGATGTTGTCGCTACGAAGGTAGCGTCATCAAGTCGGAACGGCAAAATTAACTTCTGATACGCGGTCCAGTGCGTTCCGAAATCGACGCGCAGCACGCGCGCTTCCGGCTTGGCGCGCTCGGCCGCTTCGCGCGCGTGACGGTCGATCATCGCGGCGTAGGGAACGAGTTGCGTGCGGTCGAGCACGCGCGCGCCGATCCAGCGGCGCGTGGGCACGTTGAAGCGCGAGCCGATATGCAAGCACACCGCTTCGCCGTCGACGATCTTGAACAGCGACGTGGTGCCGCCCTTCAACATCTCGACGAAGTAATGCGCCATATCGCCCGCGGCCCCGCTGTCGAGCACGGAGCGCAGCTCGGGCTTCAACTCGCCGTAAGGCATGCGCATGTCGACCCAGCCTTTGGGGATGGGCGTGCGCGCGCGGATCAGGCGCGCGACGACCGCGCCGAGTTCGCGCGTCTCGAATTTCTGTAACGGCGCATTGGGCTCGCCCAACCCCACCAGCGCGAAACGCGCGCGGCTGGCGTGTATCGCGTCTTCGAGTGCCACGGCCGCCGCGCCGGTCAGCGCCAGCCGGTCGAACGTCACGCGCATGCCGTCGTGGCCGACCGGTTCGATTCCCGCCCAGCCGAAGCCGCGTGCCACGAAGGCGCGAACATCGCCGTAGCCTTCGCCCGGCGTGCCAAGGCGGCGGCGCGCTTCCTCGACCAAGCCGTCGGGGGCGGACAGGAATTCGCCCTCGTCGGAAATCCAGCCCGCTTCCACGCCGGCCAGACGTTCGCTCGGCTTCACGTCGGGCGCGAGGACGACTTCGCGCAAGAACGCCAACCGGTCGGTCAGCGGCAGCGACGCGGCGATGGCCTGCAGCCAATCGGCGTTGACCTTGCGGGTCAGCCCGGCGCTCAAGCGTTCGAACGTGTCGGAACTGGTGCCGCAAATGCGCGCGGCATGCGCCAGGCGGATCCGCCGCCGGGACAAAGCCTCCAAAAACCGTTCGCGCACGTTCGGCATACATTTTTCTCCATACCCGCAGAACTGCGGGTGCAGGGCGCCTAGGATTTCCGTCGATCAGTCCGGTCGTCCCTGGCCGGCATACAATAGCGCGGCAGCGCGTTCCGGCCTAGTGATCCCCATTTGACGATGGGGGCTTGGGTTGGGGGCGGTGGCCGGAAACGAGAAAGGCGAGACCGACCCATGGAAACGACCATCCTTCCGGCCCTTCCGGCGATCGTCCCCGCGAATTCGGCCATTTCTCTGCCGCCGGCGCCCCAAACCCTGGGCAAGGGACGCAAATCCCGGCCCTCGCCGCGGTCCTATAAGATCGGCGCCGAAGGCGGGCGTACCAGCCTGCGCCTGGAGGCGGAATTCCAAGCCGCGCTGCGCGATATGTGCCGGATCGAAGGCATCACCATGTCGCGCTTCCTGTCGGAACTGCGCCAGGGGCTGACGGACGACGCGAATTTTTCGTCCCGGGTGCGTTGCGCGGTGCTGAGCTGGTACGCCCAGCGAGTGGTGTTGCCGCAGGGCCGGCCGGAGCGCAAACGATGACCGGACGGAATTGGAATCCCGCGGCGCGCAGCCTTACGCTCGTCGTGCGCGGACCCGGCGGTCCGCCGACGGCCGAGGAAATCGCCGCCCTGCTGTCGTCGATGCCGGCGACGACGGGTGTCGGCGAAGGCGGCGGTACGCGCTTGCGGGTCTATAATGTCGACTACCCGGAACCCGTGCCCTTGTGCCGGGACTGCGCGCCCGCCGCCGCCGTGGCTCAACCGAGATTGGCTTCCGCGAACTCGTAATTGGCGAGCTTGTCGAGGAAGTTGGTCGTGAAATCCGGCCGGCGGTTCCGGAAATCGACGTAATAGGCGTGCTCCCACACATCGATGACCAGAAGCGGTTTGCCTTCGCCCGAGGCGATCGGCGTGCCGGCGTTCGCCGATTTCGTGGTCTTGAGCTTGCCGTCCTTGCCCAGAACGAGCCACGCCCAGCCCGAGCCGAATTGCGTGGTCGCGGCGGTCTTGAACGAATCCTTGAACGCTTCGACCGAACCGAAATCGGCGTCGATCTTCGCCTTCAGCTTGCCCGGCATGGCGCCGCCCTTGGGCGACAGCGACTTCCAGAAGAACGCGTGGTTCCAATGCTGGCCGGCGTTGTTGAACACGGGCGTCAGATCGGCGGCGTTGGCCGACAGCTTGACCAGATCCTCGAGCGACTTGCCCTGCAGCGCCGCGTTCTTTTCGACGAGGCCGTTCAGCGCGGTGATGTAGGTCTGATGATGCTTGCCGTGATGCAGTTCCAGGGTTTCCTGGCACATGCCGCGCTCGGCCAGCGCGTTCAACGAAAAATCCAACGCGGGAAGTTCGAAAGCCATAGAGTCGCTCCTTCGTACAGGTGATGTCGGAAGCCGGCGATGTCGAGCCTCGGCAGCACCCGCCGCGCGGCCGTCCCGGTCGTTCCGGCCGGCACTATTTGACCCCTTGCGGCGGCCTGTCAACCTTACGGGAATTACGTGTTTTCGATGTTTTAAGACGGGCGGGCGGATATCGCGTTCCGCCGTGCCGGGACCTCTATTTGCGGGTAACATGCGCCGGCAAGAATCAAAGACGGCGATCGAACGGGGCGCTTCATGGATATCTATTTGTTTCTCGTATTTCTCGGCGCGACGTTCGGCGCGGGCGCGACGGGCGCCCTTTTCCCGACGGGGGCTTGGTACGAAAGTCTGCGCAAGCCATCTTGGGTGCCGCCCAATTGGCTTTTTCCCGTCGCATGGACGTCGATCTATCTGCTGATCGCATTCGCCGGCGCGCGCGTGGCGCCGCTCGAAGGCAGCGCCTTCGCGATGGCGTTCTGGGCATTGCAGATCGCATTCAACGCGCTGTGGACACCGGTGTTCTTCGGGTTGCGCAATCTGCGCGCTTCGATCCCCGTGATGGCGTGCCTGTGGTGCGCGGTGCTGGGCGCGACCATCACCCATTGGCAACTCGATATATGGGCAGGGCTCGCCTTCGTGCCTTACCTCGCATGGGTCAGCGTCGCGGCGGTACTGAACCTCGCCATGGTCCGCCTCAACCCCGATCAGAAGCCGTTGGACCTGGCGAATAGCTGATGCCGTCGCCCAAGCGCGTTCTGTTGTTGGGCGCCACCGGCACCATCGGCCGCGCGACGCTTCGCGCATTGCTTGAACATGGTCACGACGTCGTTTGCTTCGGCCGGCGCGGGATCGAAGGCATCTTCCGCCAGGGCGACGTGTCCGATCCCGAATCGATCCGGCGCGACGGGTTTCGCGGCGAGCGTTTCGACGCCGTCGTCTCGTGCCTCGCCTCGCGGACCGGCGCCCCGCGGGACGCTTGGGCGATCGATCATCAAGCGCATCTGAACGTGCTGGGCGCGGCGCGCGATGCCGGCGTGGCGCAGTTCGTATTGCTGTCGACGATCTGCGTGCAGAAACCCAAGCTTGCCTTCCAACATGCGAAGCTGGCCTTCGAGAGTGCGCTGATCGGCTCGGGCCTTCGCTATTCGATCGTCCGGCCGACGGCGTATTTCAAATCCCTATCGGGCCAGGTCGAACGCGTGCGCGCGGGCAAGCCGTTCCTGATTTTCGGCGACGGCGCTTTGACCGCCTGCAAGCCGATCGGCGACGACGATTTGGGGCGCTATTTGGCCGATTGCCTGGACGATCCGGCGCGCGCCAACCGGGTTCTGCCCATCGGCGGGCCGGGCGACGCGATAACGCCGCGCGCGCAAGGCGAATATCTGTTCCGGCGCTTCGGGCGGCCGCCGCGATTCAAATCCGTGCCGGTTCGCTTGCTCGACCTGATCGCCGGCACCCTCGATCTCGCCGGCCGCGTCGTGCCGGCTTTTGCCGACAAGGCGGAGCTCGCGCGGATCGGGCGCTATTACGCGACCGAGTCCATGCTCGTCTGGGATGCGGCGGCGGGCCGATACGACGCGGCCGCCACGCCGTCGACGGGGACGCAAACCTTGTTCGATTACTACGACGAACTTATCGCCGGGACCGCGACGCTCGAGCGCGGCGCCCATTCGGTTTTTTGACCCGCCGGGCGCGATCCCGATTTTCGACGGCCTCGCGTTCGCGCTCGTGACATTCGGCGGTCGAGTCCCTAAAACGCGGATGTCGGGAGTACGGTTTCGGATGCGGCGATTCGCAATTATCGGCGGCGGAAAAATCGGGCGGCGCTTGGCGACGCTCGCCGCAGGAGTGCCGGGTTGGCATTTGACCGCGACACATCTCCGCGGCGGCGATTTGGGCGCGCTGATCGCGACCAAACCGGAATTGGTCTTCGAATGCGCGTCGCGCGCCGCACTCGCCGAATTGGCGCCGCCCTTGCTGCGCGCCGGGATCGACGTCGTCCCGCTATCGCTGACGGCGTTTTGCGATCGGACCATCGAGCGCACATTGATCGCCGCCGCCGAAGCAGGGCCGGGGCGTCTTGAGATTCCGCCCGGCGCGATGGCGACGCTGGAGGCGTTGGCGGCGGCGCGCGAGGACGAATTGCGTGCCGTCGTCTATCGGCAAATCAAGTCGCCCGCCATGTGGAAGCCGACGCCCGCACGCGATCTCGCCGATTTGGACTCCGTCGCGGCGCGGCATGTCTTCGCGACCGGTAGCGTGCGCGAGATCGCGGATCGTTTTCCCGACAATCTCAACACCGCCGTCGGCGTGGCGCTGGCGGGGCTGGGGCTCGACGCGACGCGGATCGAGTTGATCGCCGATCCGGCAACGCAAGCGACGGAGCACGAACTCGATGTCGACGCCGGGCCGGGCTCGTACCGCCTGCGCGTCGGCGGGCGCGCGGTCGGTTCGGGCGATCCGGTCGATTATTCGACCTTCGGCCTGTTGCGTATCCTGCGCCGGCGTTCGGCGCGTTTGGTCATTTGAACGAAGCGGAAATAGGACAATGCTCGACAATGTCGACCGCCAAGCCTCCTTGCAGTTCTTGCGCGATCTGATCGCCGCCCAGCGCGACGGCGAAGCCGCCGTGCAAGCGATCGTCGCCGCGCGCCTGGCGAAGCTCGGTGCCGCGGTCGAGACCGTCCGCTACAACCCGGCCGACGTGCCCCTGGTGGCGGAGTTCGCGGCCGATACGGCGGCGACAAAGGGCGCGCGGGAAAGCGTCGTCGCGCGTTTGCCGGGGGCGGGCGGCGGGCGCAGCGCCATTCTGTTCGCGCATCCCGATGGCGAGCCCTTGGCCGCCCTCGATACTTGGATGCGCGATCCGTTCGCCGGGGAAGTGACGAACGGCCGCATTCATGGCTGGGGCGTGGCCGACGATCTGGCCGGTGTCGCGATCGGCGTGATGGCGTTCGAGACGATCGCGAGGGCGGGGCTGCGCTTGAAGGGCGAAGCGATCCTCGCGTCAACGCCCAGCAAGCGCCATGCGCGCGGCGTTTCGGCGTTGATGCATGGCGGTTTGACCGCCGATGCCGCGATCTATCTGCATCCGGCGGAATCGGGCGTGGGCATGCGCGAGATCAAGGCCTTCTGCTCGGGACAGATCGAGTTCCGCGTGACCGTCGCGGGCCAAGCGCCGGACACGAACGAGCCGAGCCACACAGCCTTCGCGCATCGCTCGGTCAACGCGTTCGACAAGGCGCTGGTCGTGCGTGCGGCGCTACAGGCGCTGGACGCCAAGCGCGCCGCGCGGGTGCGCCATCCTTTGCTCGATGCGGCGGTCGGCCGCTCGACCAATCTTCTGATCGGCGCGGTCGCTGCCGGGATGATCGGCGCCCCATCGCGCATGCCGACATCCTGCACGCTCGACTGCGCGCTGGCCTTCCCGCCGCCGGAAACGCTCGATCAAGTGAAGGCGGAAATCGTCGCGGCAATCGACGCCGCCGTCCAGGGCGATGCATTCCTGAAAGCGAATCCGCCGACGGTCGAGTGGATCTCCGGCGTCACGGGGGCCGAAACGCCGGCCGCGCATCCGCTGTATCAAGCGGTCGCGGGCGCCATCGTCGCGGTGACGGGCGAACAGCCTTTCGTCAATCCGATGCATACGTCGAGCGATATCCGCAATCCGATCGTGCAGAAGAATATTCCGACGGTCGGGCTTGGTCCGCTTTGCGGCGACCTGACGCAGAATGGCCGCGTCGACGAATGGGTCGACGTCGAGGATTATCTGCGCGCCATCCGCGTGATCGCGCGCAGCGTCGCCCAATGGTGCGGCACGGCCGCGCGTTAAGCGAAGCGTTCGATCGAGAAGGGCTTCATGTCGAAGCCCGGATCGCGCCCGGCGATCAAATCGGCGGTGATGCGCCCCGCGATCGGGCCCAGCGTATAGCCGTTCGACGTGACGGCGTTGAAGAAGCCAGGCAGGCCGGGCACTTCGCCCAAGAGCGGCGCGCCGTCGAGATTGACGTTCATCGCCGCCCAGGCGCGCAGAATCTGATAGCCGTCCAACGCGGGCACGACGCGGCGCGCGACCCATAGATTGCCTTCGACCGAACCGCGCAATACGCGGCCCAAGCCCGTCGCGGGATCGGCCGACGCGGTCCAGCCGCCGCCGACGATGAAGCCGCCGGTATCGGCCTGTTTCAGCGTCAAATGCCGGTCGGCATGTGCCACCAATTGCGTGACGATCTTCGGCCCCGGCGTCGTCACGACGATTTGCAGCGGCGCGCCTTTCACCGGCACGTCGATGCCGACCAGCTTGCCGATGGCCGGGCTCCAGGGACCGGCGGCATTGACCACGCGCCGCGCGCGGATCGTGCCGCGATTGGTCGTCACGCGCCAAAGGCCGCCCTCGCGTTCGATCGCGCGGACTTCGCAGCCGGTGCGTAACGTGGCACCCGCGCGCTTGGCGAGATCGACGACTGCGTAAGTCGCGGTCAGCGGATTGATCTTGCCCTCCGATGGGCAATAGGCCGCGCCGATCAGCTTTTCGGAAAGGGCGGGGGCGAGATCGCGCAATTCGTTGGCGCCGATGACATGGCAATCGACGCCGTAGCTGCGTTCCAACTCCGTTTTGGCGGCGAGGAAGGCAAGATCGCGCTCGCTCTCCGCGACCATCAAGCCGCCGGTCGTGCGGATTTCGAGATCGAGCCCCGATTGCGTCTCGATCTCGCGCCACAGCGCCGTCGCGGGCGGTCCTAGGACGAGCGTGCGCGCGGCCGGACCGCCGCCGGCTTCGGCTTTCGCGCCGAAATCGAAGGACAGGAGCTGCACATGCAAGCTGCCGGCATTGGCGCCGGAGGCTTGTAGATTCGGTTCGTCGCGCTCGACGAAAATCGTCTCGATGCCCGCGCGCGCCAGGAACAGCGCCGTCGACGAGCCGAGAATGCCGCCGCCGATCACCAGCGTGTCGGTCGCCAAGGTTTCGTCGCCGCTTTCGCGCCCCGCGCGCACGCGCGCGGCGATGGGCAAAGGCGCGTCCATACGCTTATGTCCGCCCCACTCGGGCTGCTCGAAGGCGAGGGCGGTGACCGGCACGGGCTTCGCGGGAATGCGGGGGGCAAAGAAATCATAGGCGCCGATGGACTTGTCCGTTTCGGCCGCGATCAAGCGCGCGAGCGTGGCCGCGCAATTGCGGCCCTGGCAGCGGCCCATCCCGCTGCGCGTGTTGCGCTTGAGCGCACCCAGCGAAGCGGCACCCGCTTTGGCGAGTTCGCGGATACGACCGGCGGTCACTTCCTCGCAGCGGCAGACGATCGTCGAATCGTCGATCTTCCGGACGTCGAAAGCGGGGGCTTGATAGAGCGACCACAGCGCGTCTTGAAAGCGCCGCGCGCGGGCCAGATCGGCACTGGCCGCGGCGATATCGAGGCTCTCGCGCGAACGGCCCAACTCGGCGGCGACGGCGGCACCCGCGAGAACGCCGCGCGCGCGCGCGATCCGCGAGCCGCCGATCTCCGCCCCATCGCCGATCACGCGTACATTCTCGATATTCGTGGCGCCATCTTCGGCCGTTTCGGCCGCAAGCCCGCCGACATGCCGGTCGACGAAGCGATGCGCCACACCCAATTGCCGCGCCAACTCGCTCGACGGCACGAAGCCGTAGCCCAGCGCCAGCGCGTCGCCGGTTAGAACGGTGCCGTCGTCGAGCTTGGCTCGAGCGAAAATCCCCGCATTGCCTGCTTCCGCCGCGACGACCGAGCGGCCCCAAAGAATGGGCACGCCCGCTTTGCGCAAACGTCGCATCATGCGCCAGCCTTCGGCCGCGAGATCGGGAGCCGCCATCGCCAAGCCGAAGGCCGCACGCCAATCGGCGAGACCGGGCTCGGGCGCGGCCTCGACAACCGCGACGACATGCGCGCCGCCATCGACGAGTTCGAGCGCTGTTTGCAGGTTCAGCGGGCCGTTGCCCGCGACGATGACCTTCTCGCCGGCGGCGACGCGATAGGCGCGCGCCAGTGTTTGCGCGGCACCCGTCGTCATCACGCCAGGCAAGGTCCAGCCCGGCATGGGGACGGGGCGTTCGTAAGCGCCGGGTGCAAGGATCAAGCGGCGCGGTGCGTAGACGACGGATCGTTCGTCGACGAGGGCTGCGATCTCGCCGGGCGCGAATGCGCCCCAGACGACGGCGTTCGAGACGATCTTGGCGCCGGCCGTCAGCGCGGCCTGGGTCAGCACGCTGCCTTGGCGGAATTGCTTGTCGATCGCCGCCGGCGCGATCGAATGCGTGTCGGCGAGCGGCTTGAAGTACTGGCCGCCAGGGGCGGGGCGTTCGTCCAGCACGATCGCCGACAATCCGGCTTCGGCGATCACGCGCGCGGCTTCCAAGCCCGCCGGGCCCGCACCGACGATCAGCGCGTCGCAGTCGATCTTTTCCGGCGCGGCACCGGGTTCGGGGGCAAGTGCGGCCCCGTGCGACGGCGGCGCGGATTCGATGCGTTGCCCATCGGCGAGCTTGACCAGGCAAGCGCGTTGTTCGGGTTTGCCGTCGACCGTGACGACGCATTCAAAGCAAGCGCCCATACCGCACCACAGCCCGCGTGCGGCACCCGAACGCGCCTTACGCAACGCGCGCACGCCGCTGGCGGTGAGAGCGGCGGCGATTGTTTCGCCTTCCAGCCCTTCGTGACGCACGCCGTCGAAGGTGAAGCCGACGCGCCTGGCGACGGGTTTTGCTTTGCCGGAAAGACGCATCGTCAGAGCGGCGTGCCGTGCCAGCCCGCTTCGCGCTTTTTCCAATAAAGCGCGTTGAGCTTGTCGGTGATGGGACCGGGCGCGCCGCCGCGCAAGATGCGCCCGGCCGCTTCGCGGATCGGCAAGGCCGCACCGGAGGTCGAGCAAGTGAAGGCTTCGTCCGCCGCGAACAGATCGAACGCGGTCAACGCGCCGGTCTCGACCGGAATCTTCAGCTCGGCCGCCAATTCGCAGAAGGTCATGCGCGTGATGCCATGCAGCACGCCCAGCGACGGCGTGCGCAATACGCCGTTCTTCGCCAGGAACAGGTTGGAGCGCGGCGCTTCCTCCAAGAAGCCTTGCGCCGACAACCAGACGACGTCGTCGTAGCCGCTGTCGAGCGATTCGATTTTCGCGAGCTGATACTGCAGCCGCGATGTGTGTTTGTAGCGCGGGTCGAGCGTGTCGGGCGCCATGCCGCGCTGATGGCCGATCTGCAAACGTATACCTTTGGCGCGCTGCTCGGCTGTGCCCAGATGTGCGTAAGGGGTCGCGAAGGCGCGCACGCTGGGCTTTGCCGCGCGTGGATCGGGATTCCCCGAAGCAAGCAGACCGCGCGTGACGATGATCTTGATCGACGCGTCCGTCAGGCCGTTGCGCTTGGCCGTTTCGCGCACCACATTCCGCCAATCCTCGCGCGACAGGCCGGTATCGATCCGGGCGGCGTGCAGCGTGTCCACTAGCCGGTCGAGATGGTCGTCGAGCCGGAAGATCAGGCCTTTCCAAGCCGAGACGACCTCGTACACGCCGTCGCCGAACTGCACGCCCAGATCGAAAGCCGAGAGCCGCGCCTGGCTTTCCGGCAGATAGGCGCCATCGCAGTAAAGGATCGGTTCGTTCGCCATCGTCTTACTCTCCCGTCAGGAAGTGGCGCGGATTGTCGCGCATCAATTCATCGATCTCGGCCGCCGTGAAGCCGCGGTCGCGCATCAAAGGCACGACATTGGCGATCAGGTGGCCGTAGCCGTGACCGCCGAACCCGGCCAGGCGGGTCCGCGTGCAAATGTCGTGCGACAGCAGAAGCTTGGCGCCGAAACCATCGTCCATCGCCTGGCGCAGATATCGTATCCGCATCCAATCCGTCGGCAAATCGGCGCTGCCGAACCAGTAATTCGACGTTTCGATGCCGAAGAAGTCGATCTCGATCCAGCAGCCGCGCTCGGCGAGGCGCCGGATCGAGGGATAGTCGAAATAGGTGCGGTCGACATGGCTGATCGCGACCCGCGCGATGTCGGCGCCGGCCGCGTCCAAAACGTCGAGGATTTCGTGCGGTGCGTCGGGATGGCGGCCGGGATGGACGTTGATCGCAGCGCCCGTGCGCCGCTGCGCGCGCGCGGCGGCGATCAGCGAGCGGCGCTCGAAATCCGCGAGCGGCCAGGCGCAACCGACTTCGCCGATCAGCCCGCACCGTATATCCGTGCCCCAGGCGCCCGCGACGAGCTGTTCTTCGATCCGGTCGGTCAGCCATTCGACCGGTCGCGCGCGCGTGTCGGAAGCCACGAATTCCGCCGTGTAAAATCCGGCACCCAAGACGATATGCACGCCGGTCGCGCGCGCGATTTCGCGCAGACCGATCGGATCGGGTGCGATCCCGCCGGTCGTGAGGTCGAAAATCGTGCCGCCGCCGGCGGCCTTGAAGGCCGCGACTTCGCGCAAGGCGATGTCGCGAAGGTCAAGGCGGTGATTGCCTTTGTAGTCCAAGGGCCAATAGTCCACGGCGTGGCGGTTCGCCAGCGTGATTTCGGTGTCGCGGATCGCCGGGTCGCGCAACGCCAACGGGGTCAGGTCGCACAGAATGTGCTCGTGGGGCAGGGTCGGGCCTAAAGTTCCAGATGGAACCGGTCCGAGAACCGTGATTACTTCCCCTCGCGCCACTCTTGCGCCCCCCGTCGAACGTCAGCACTATAGCGATCCAACACATACATTTCGGATAGAGCGATGGCAAAGCCGTTTCGCGGCACCTATACGGTCCTGATCACGCCCTTCGACGAAACCGGGGTGAAGGTCGATCTTAAAGCGATGGCCGATCTCGTCGATTGGCAGATCAAGCAAGGCATCCACGGCCTCATTCCGCTGGGGTCGACCGGCGAGTTCCTGTCGCTGACCGACGACGAACAGGCGGCCGTCGCCGAAACCGCGATCAAGGCGGCCAAGGGCCGCGTGCCCGTGCTGATCGGCACCGGCTGCGAAAATACGCTCGACGGCGTGCGGCTTTCCAAGCGCGCCGAAGCGCTGGGCGCCGACGGCGTGATGATCATTCCGCCCTTCTATTCGACGCCGACGGAAGACGAGCTGTTCGAGCATTACCGGCGCATCGGCGAAGCGATCGGCATTCCGATCATGATCTACAACAATCCGGCGACCGCGAATGTCGATATGCGGCCCGAAACGGTGAAGCGTCTCAGCGCCATCGACAACGTGCGCTACATCAAAGAGTCGACGCTGGAAGTCACGCGCGTGCGCGACATCATCGATTTGTGCGGCGACCGGATGACCGTCTTCGCCGGCATTCTCGGTTACGAATCCTTCTGGCTTGGTGCGCAAGGCTGGGTCGCCGTGTGCTCGAATCTTCTGCCGGCGGAATCGGCGAAGCTGTTCGAACTCGTCGCCGACGCGAAGGATCAACCGGCGGCGCTGGCGCTCTACAAGCGCATCCTGCCGATCGTGCGCTGGGTCGGCGGCCACCGCTACGTCGCGGCGACGAAAGCGGGATTCGCCATGATGGGGCGTCCCGTCGGCCCGCCGCGCCCGCCGCGTTTGCCGTTGCCGGCGGCCGATGTCGAGGCGTTGCGGAAGGATCTGAAAGCGCTGGGTGTCATCTGAGATTGGCGTCCGATTTGCATGACAAGGGCCTTCGCGCGCAGCGCGGACCCGTATTCGGAGAGGATGGATCGTAAAATGAAGAAAATCGAAACCTTGAAGCTCAATCGCCGTGCGGCTCTGTTGGGGGCGGGTGCGGGTATGGCGGCCGCGGCATTCGCGCGCCCGGTGCGCGCGCAAGCCAAGATCGCGCCGCCGAACCTGATCAAGGCCAACACGCTGGTCATGTCGATCAACCCGACGCTGCCGCCGCTGCAATTCGTCGACGATCGCGGCCAGTTGCAGGGCATGCGCGTCGAGCTCGGCAACGAAGTCGCCAAGCGCCTGGGTCTGACGCCTGAATATGTGCGGATCGAATTCTCGGCGATGATTCCGGGTCTCGCCGCCAAGCGTTGGGACATGATCAACACGGGCATCTTCTTCACCGAAGAACGCTCGAAGCTCATGTACATGGTTCCCTACGAGCAGGCCGCGGTCAGCTTCCTCGCCGCGCGCGGCAACCCGCTCAGCATCTCGAAGATCCAGGACCTGGCCGGCCGGCGCGTGTCGGTCGAACTCGGCGGCATCGAAGAGCGCCGCACGCGCGAAGTGTCGGACATTCTGGTGAAGGAAGGTCTGCGCCCGTTGACGGTGCTGACCTTCAACAACTTCGCCGAAGCCTTCCAGGCTTTGCGCGCGGGCCAGTCGGATGCAGCGACCAGCATCGACGCGACGGCGATGTTCATGCAGCAGCGCGGCGACTTCACCCGCGCGATCAGCGGCGTGTTCCCGCAGACCGCGTGCTTCGCCTTCGCCAACAAGGCGCTGGCCGAGGCCGTGGTCGGCGCGCTCAACGACACCAAGCGCGACGGGTTCTACGACCAGCTGTTCGACCGCTACGGCGTGCTGAAGATCGACGGCAGCACGTTCAAGATCGACGGCCCCGGTCCGGCCTGAACGTCCGCGCGGGCGCCCTTCGCGGGGCGCCCGCGCGTTTCTCCTTTTTTTTCGGCTTTTTTCGGCGAGATTTTTGGCGGTCCATGCGCGTTTGGAATTGGGACGGTTTTTGGTCGTATTTTCTGAACCCTTATCTTTTGGAGGGGGCGCTTTGGACGATTCTGCTGACGCTCAACACGCTGTTCTTCGGCTTTATCCTGGGTTTGATTTTGGCGCTGATGCGCCTGTCGGGTAACAAGTCGCTCGATCGCGCGGCGCAATTCTATATCTGGGTGTTTCGCGGCACGCCGCTGCTCGTCCAGCTGATCATCATCTATACGGGCCTGCCGCAACTCGGCCTCGTGCGCCTGACGGTGCTGCAATCGGCGCTGATCGGCTTGGCGCTGAACGAAGCGGCGTATCTTTCCGAGATTTTGCGCGGCGGCATCCTGTCGGTGGCGAAAGGCCAGACCGAGGCCGCACGCTCGCTGGGGCTCAAGCCCCATCAGGTTTTCCGCCTGGTCGTGTTTCCGCAGGCGCTGCGGGTTATCATTCCGCCGCTGGGCAACTCGGTGAACGGTTTGCTCAAGACGACGTCGATCGCCTCGGTAATCTCGATGGAGGAACTGCTGCGGCGCGGCCAGATCCTGATGCAGCAGCGTTTCGAGGTGCTCGAGATCTTCATGGTCGTCGCGATCATCTATCTCGTGATGACCACGTGCTGGGATTTCGTCCAGCGCCGGATCGAAGCCCATTACGGCAAGGCCTATGGCGCGTTCGAGAACAAGAACCTCGCGCGCGACGATCGCTGATCGCGCCGGTGACGAAAGCGGCATTGTCCGAGGCGATCTATCGGGATCATCGCCGCTTTGATCGCGATTTTGGTGTGGCCCGGATCGGCGAGTCCCGCGTCCAGCGGCATGCTGTCTGTCGCTGTCCCAAATGATCCAAATTTACCGCGCGACCGTTCCATCCGACGAAACATGGCGAACCGGCATTCGCGCACGGCGCTCGCCGTGTACGTTCCGGAACGTTCATGTTTTTCAGATGGTTATTCGGGTATCCGGAATGCTCGTGGGGAGCCGGTCCGGACGACCGGGTTGGTAGCGGCGGAGGGATTTGAACCCCCGACCAAGGGATTATGATTCCCCTGCTCTACCACTGAGCTACGCCGCCCCAAGAAGGGTCCCAGCGGGTCGTGGCGCCCGCGAGGCCGGGTCATGTAGCCCACCCGGGGACGGAAGGCAAGCTTGCGGGAAGGGGGCGGTCTTGCCAGGGTGCCGGGGCATGAACATCCTGTTCGTCCACCAGAATTTCCCCGGCCAGTACCTGCATCTGGCCCCCGAATTGGCGCGGCGCGGGCATCGCACGATGGCGCTGGCGATCGAGCGGGGCGGGCAGGCGGGCGACACGATGGTTCGTCGCTATGCGCCCAAACGCGGCACGACGCTGGCGGCCCATCCTTGGAGCCAGGATTTTGAGACCAAAATCCTGCGCGGCGAGGCCTGCGCGCGCGCCGCGATCGATCTCGCGCGCGAAGGCTTCGTGCCCGACGTGATCTGCGCCAATCCCGGCTGGGGCGAATCGCTGTTCCTGAAAGACGCGCTGCCGGCTGCGAAGCTGCATCTCTATCTCGAGTTCTTCTATCGCGCCGAAGGCGGCGATTTCGGCTTCGATCCCGAATTCCCGCATCCGGCGTTCGACGGACCCGCGCGTTTGCGTGCGCGCTCGGCCGCGCAGCTGCTCGCCCTCGACGCGATGGACGGGGCCGTGGCGCCCACCGCCTGGCAGCGCGATCGCTTTCCGGACGTCTATCGGCCGCGCATCGAAACCTGCTTCGACGGGATCGACGTCGATCGCGTCGTCGCCGATCCGGGCGCCGCGCTGGAGATTGCGGGGCGCCGCTTCGCCGCCGGGCAAAAGATCGTCACTTTCGTGAACCGCAATCTCGAACCCTATCGCGGCTATCACGTCTTCATGCGCGCCCTGCCGCGCCTGCTGGCGAAAGTGCCGGATGCGCAGGTGCTGATCGTCGGCGGCGATGGCGTCAGCTACGGCATCAAGCCGCCGGACGGCATCAGCTACAAGGAACGCTATCTGGCCGAGATGCGCGATCAACTCGACCTCAGCCGCGTGCATTTCCTCGGCCGCGTGCCCTACGAGACCTATTTGAAGGTGCTGCAGGTCTCGGCGGCGCATGTGTATCTGACCTATCCTTTCGCGCTGTCCTGGTCGCTGCTGGAGGCGATGGCCACGGAATGCGCGATCGTCGCCTCGCGTACCGGCCCCGTGCCCGAGGCGATCGAGGACGGCAAGTCGGGCGTGCTGGTCGATTTTTTCGATCGCGACGGCTTGGCCGATGCGGTGGCGGCGGTGTTGGAGAAACCTGCCGCCTATCGGGCGATGCGCACGCGCGCGCGCGCCAAGGTGCTGCGTGATTTCGCGCTGGCCGCGTGCGTCGCGCGCCACGCCGAATTGGTCGAGCGTTACTGAGCGGGTTTCGGCGCGTCTTTGCAGATCAGCGCATGCGCGATGCGCCCGACCGAGCCGTCGGGCTCGGTGCCGAAGCGCATTTCGCGCTCCTCGCGCGAGATGGCGAGATTTTCGCCCGCCTCGTCCTCGTACATCAGCACGCGGATGCCCGCGTTCTCGCCCGACGCGCAATCGAAATGCGCGAGCGCCTGCATCGACGCGACGCGCGAATTGCCGGCTTGGATCGGCGCCTTGTAGACGACGCGAATCCACGCCGTGTGCATCTGCCCGGCCGAGCGCATGCCCGCGATATCGACGAACACGGGATTGCCGCTCGCGGTTTCGCCCGCACTCGTCCACTCGGCCGCGCGCGCCGGCCCGGCCGCGGCGATCGTCGCGGCGAACAACATCGATAGGGCGGCGGCAAAACGCATGCGAACTCCCCCAGGGCCAAACGGCATAGCATAGGCGGGCCGGATTTGGCACGTGCAGGCTTGCGCGCGAAAATGGCGAAAACACGGCACGGTCATGGTACTTTGCCGCGTCCCGATTCAGCCGCGTGAGAAAAATATGACCGACGCCGCCAACGCCCAACTGCCGGTGCTTTATTCAAAGCCGATCCCGGTGGATCGCGTCGCGCATGCGGGCAAATTCTATGCTGCCCCGACGAATTTGCGTTTCGCGCGCACCGCATCTTTCGTGCCGCTGGGCATGGCGGAGATGGCCTTCGCCGCGCGGCATTATCCGATCGTGTTCCCGGCCAACGCGCAAGGCGGCCCGCTCGCGGTGCTGGGGCTGGAGAACGCGCATAATTTGTTCGTCACGGCCGAGGGCTTCTGGGCCGACGACCATTACATCCCGGCCTATATCCGCCGTTACCCTTTCATTTTCACTCAGGCGCCGGACGGGCAGTTCGTGCTGTGCCTTGAAGCCGGGGCCAATGCCATCGCCGACGCGGGCGACAAGCCGTTCTTCGAAGCCGATGGCAAGCCCGGCAAGGTGGTCGATGACGCGTTGCGCTTCTCGGGCGATTTCCATGCGCAGCATGATTTCGCCGTCAGCTTCGTGAAGGCGCTGGCCGAACAGAACCTGCTGATGGACAACAACGCCAAGGCGCAGTTGCCCGGCGGCAAGGATTTGACGCTGCAAGGCTTCCGCACCGTCGATCCCGCGAAGTTCGACGCGCTGCCCGACGATATCTATCTCGACTGGCGCAAGAAGGGCTGGATCGCGGCGGTCCATTGCCATCTGATCTCGCTCGGCCATTGGCAGACGCTCGCCAATCGCGCCGCGCGCGAAATCGCCGCAAAGAAATCCGCCTAGACCAGCGCGCGTTCCAAAACCCGCGCGACGTGAACGGCCGCGCGCTCGCCCAGATCGGCGATCTGGTGGCGGCAGGATGTGCCATCCGCAACAATCAATGTGTCGTCGCCCGCCTTGCGGATCGCCGGTAGCAGCGACGCTTCCGCCATCGCCTTCGACGTTTCGATATTTGCAGGCTCGTAGCCGAACGCACCGGCCATGCCGCAGCACGAGGATTCGATCAGGCTGGGCGTCAAGCCCGGGATCAGTTTGAGCGCATCGAGCGTGGCGTTCGCCGCGCCGAAGGCCTTCTGATGGCAATGGCCGTGGACGAGCGCTTTGGCTTCCGGCAACGCCTTGAAGATCGGCTTCAAGCGGCCGGCCTTGGCTTCGCGGGCGAGGAATTCCTCGAACAGCATCGCCGCCGCACCAATCTTGGCAGCATCCGCACCCGGTAGCAGCGACGACAACTCGTCCTTCAGTGCGAACAGGCAGGAAGGCTCCAGGCCGACGATGGGAATGCCCTTCTCGGCAAATGGCAACATCGCGTCGATCAGGCGCTGCGCTTCGCGCTTGCCTTCATCGACCAAGCCCGCCGACAGGAAGGTGCGACCGCAGCACAAGGGCCGCCCGCCGTCCTTGGCGGTGGGCACATGCACCTTGTAGCCGGCCGATTGCAGCACGCGGATCGCGGCGCGCGCATTCTCCGGCTCGAACCACGTGTTGAACGTGTCGGCGAAGAACGCGACTTCGGCGTTCTGGGATTGCGCCTCGCGCGCGCGGAACGGCTTCGCGGCCCAGCTTGGCAGGCTGCGCGATGCGGCGAAGCCGGTCAGGCTTTCGGAAAATCGCGCGAGGGCCGGGATCTTGTCGCGTAGTGCAAGCAGGGGCCCCAGTTTCGAGGCGATCGACGCATAGCGCGGCAGATAGCCGACCAGCTTGTCGAAGAACGTATGGCCGTGGCGCGTTTTGTAGTGATGCAGGAATTCGACCTTCATCTTCGCCATGTCCACGCCGGTCGGGCATTCGCGCTTGCAGCCCTTGCAGCCGACGCACAGGCGCATCGTTTCGTACATCGCGTCGGAGGTCAGCGCATCCGCGCCCAACTGGCCGGAGATGGCCAGGCGCAGCGTGTTGGCGCGCCCGCGTGTCAGATCCTTCTCCTGCCGCGTCACGCGATAGCTAGGGCACATCGTGCCGGCGTCGAATTTCCGGCAATGGCCGTTGTTGTTGCACATCTCGACCGCACCGGCGAAGCCGCCCCAGTCGGACCAGTCGAGAACGGTCGGAATCGTTTCGGTCTTGTAGCCGGGCTTGAAGCGGAACAGCGTGCGGTCGTCCTGGCGCGGCGGTTCGACGATCTTGCCGGGGTTCATCACGCCCTTGGGATCGAACAGCTTCTTGATCTCGCCGAAGGCGCCCGTCAGGCGCGGCCCGAAGAAAGGCGCGATCCATTGCGAACGTACCAAGCCATCGCCGTGCTCGCCGGAATACGCACCCTTGTATTCGCGCACCAAGGCGGCGGCCTCCTCGGCGATCGCGGCCATCTTCGCCGCACCGTCCTGCTTCATGTTCAGGATCGGGCGGACATGCAGGCAGCCGACGGAAGCGTGGGCGTACCACGTTCCCTTGGTGCCATGCTTGTGGAACACCTCGGTCAAGCGCGAGGTGTAGTCGGCGAGGTGTTCGAGCGGCACCGCGCAATCCTCGATGAACGAGACGGGTTTGCCGTCGCCCTTCATTGACATCATGATGTTGAGGCCCGCTTTGCGGACTTCCCACACGTCCTTCTGAAGGGCTGCGTCGGGAATCTCGACGACCGAGCCGGGCAAGCCCAGATCGGCCATCAGCGTAACGAGGTCTTTGAGTTTGCGGACCTGCGTGTCCTTGTCCTCGCCGGCGAACTCGACCAGCAGGATCGCGTCGGGCTCGCCCTTCAGGAATTTCGCGACGATGCCGGCATAAGCGGGGATCGAGCGCGACAGATCGATCATCGTGCGGTCAACCAGCTCGACCGCGACGGGGCCGAGCTTGACGATATGCTGCGTCGTTTCCATCGCCTGACGGAAATGCGGATAGTGCACGACGCCGAGCGTCTTGTGCTGGGGCAGCGGCGAGAGTTTGAGTTTGAGTGCGCGCGAATAGGCGAGCGTGCCTTCCGAGCCGACCAGCAAATGGGCGAGGTTGTGGCCCGTGGGCTTGACGGTTTCGAGATTGTAGCCGCCCACGCGGCGCAGCAGCTTGGGGTAACGCGCCTCGATTTCGTCGGCTTCGCGTTCGGCGATGGCGCGGATCGCGCGCACGATATCGACGAAGCGCGACGGGCCGCTAAGCCCTTCGAGATTGCCGCCGACCGGCCCGAAATGCGCTTGCGTGCCGTCGGCGAGCAACGCGTCGATGCCCAGCACGTTATGCACCATGTTGCCATAGGCGATGGAGCGCGAGCCGCAGGAATTGTTCCCCGCCATGCCGCCGATCGTCGCCTGCGCCGAGGTCGAAACGTCGACCGGGAACCATTGGCCGGTCGATTTGAGTTGGGCGTTCAAATGATCGAGCACAATGCCGGGCTCGACGGTCGCGACGTCGCCCTCGACCGACAGAAGCTTGTTGAGATGCTTCGAATTGTCGATGACCAGCGCCGCGCCGACCGTTTGGCCGCATTGCGACGTGCCGCCGCCGCGCGGCAACACCGGCACGCCCATTTCCGACGCGATCTGGATCGCAATTCGCGCGGCTTCGGCGTTGCGCGGGATCACGACGCCGACCGGATCGATCTGGTAGATCGACGCGTCGGTCGCGTAGCGGCCGCGATCGAAAGCGCCGAACAGCACGTCGCCTTCGACTTCGCGCTTCAGGCGCGTTTCGAGATCGGAAGCAAGCGGGGCGTCGAGCGGCATGTTTCTTCCCTCGGCTTTATTTTCTTAGTCGTAGGCTTCGGCTGTACCCGCGAAAGCGGCAAGGACCGATTGGCGCTTGCCGGCGAGATGCGCTTCCAAAATCGTGCGCAAAGCTGCGCTATCGCGCGCATCGAGGGCGGCGATCATGCGCTCGTGCTCCTCGACCGCTTTGGTCCAGCGTTCGGGCGTGAGGTTCGCGGCGTAGCGCACGCGTTTGACGCGCGCGTTCAAACGCTCGAACGTCTCGACCAGCACGGGGTTGTTCGCCGCCGCCGCGATATGGCGGTGGATGTCCTGATTCGCGCGGAAATAGGCGGCGCGGTCGCCGCGCGCGTGATGGGCGCGCATTTCGAAATGCAGCGCCTTGATCTCGGCGAGTTGTGCCGCGTCGATACGCTGGGCGGCGAGTTCGCCCGCGAGACCTTCAAGGGCCGCGAGCAATTCGAACGTCGCTTCGATATCCGCACGGTCGAGCGGGGCGACGACGGCGCCGCGATTGGGCTCGTGCCGCACCAAGCCTTCGCTCGCCAGCATGCGCAAGGCTTCGCGCAACGGCGTGCGCGACACGCCCAAGCGCTCGCCCAAAGCGCGCTCGCTGAGCCGTGCGCCCGGCGCCAATTCGCCGTCCAGTATCATCTGGCGCAGCGCATCCACCGCCTTGGCGGGCAGAGTGACGGGAAGGGAGGAATCATCCGGCATTCCTTATTGGTATACCAAAAAATCGCGCATGAAAAGCCAGATTGACGGATTTTGAGTCATTTGGTATACCACATCAACCAAGCCCCGAGGGAGCGCCCCCCATGATCAAGCTGAGCAACGCCGCATCCGGCCGCCATTTCCTGCAGATCCCGGGGCCCACCAACGTGCCCGAGCGAGTGTTGCGCGCGATCGACAACCCGACAATCGACCATCGCGGGCCGGAATTCGGCGCGATCGGGCGCAAGGCGCTTGCCGGCATGAAGACGATCTTCAAGACGATCGAAGGCCACGCGATCATCTTCCCGGCCTCGGGCACGGGGGCGTGGGAAGCGGCCCTCGTCAACACGCTGTCGCCCGGCGACAAGGTGCTGATGTTCGAGACCGGCCATTTCGCCACGCTGTGGCGCAAGATGGCGGGCAAGCTGGGGCTGGAAGTCGAGTTTGTCGAAGGCGATTGGCGCCATGGCGTGGACCCCGCCGCGGTCGAAGCGAAACTCACCGCCGACAAGGGCCACGCCTATAAGGCGGTGATGGTCGTCCATAACGAAACCTCGACCGGCTGCACGACGCGCGTGGGCGAAGTGCGCAAGGCGATGGATCGCGCCAAGCATCCCGCCTTGCTGATGGTCGATACGATTTCGTCGCTGGGCTCGATCGATTATCGCCACGACGAATGGGGCGTGGACGTTTGCGTCGCGGGCTCGCAGAAGGGTTTGATGCTGCCGCCGGGTCTGTCGTTCAACGCGGTTTCCAAGAAGGCGCTGGAAGCTTCCAAGACCGCGAAGCTGACCAAATCCTTCTGGGCGTGGGACGAGATGATCGCCGCCAACGCCAACGGCTATTTCCCCTACACGCCCGCGACGAACCTGCTTTACGGCTTGTGCGAAGCGATCGACATGCTGCACGAGGAAGGTCTCGACAACGTCTTCGCGCGCCACGACCGCCATGCCGAAGCCACGCGCCGTGCCGCGCGCGTCTGGGGCCTCGAAATTCTGTGCTTGGAGCCCAAGGAATATTCGTCGGCGCTGACCGCACTGCTGATGCCGGCGGGCCACGACGCCGACAAGTTCCGCAAAGCCGTGCTCGACGCCTTCGACATGTCGCTGGGCCAGGGCCTGTCGAAGGTCGCGGGCAAGGTGTTCCGCATCGGGCATCTGGGATCGTTCAACGATCTGATGCTGATGGGCACGCTGGCGGGCGTGGAAATGGGCCTGACGCTGGCGAACGTGCCGCACAAAAAGGGCGGCGTGGATGCGGCGATGGCGTATCTCGCCGAAACGGCGGGCAAGAAGCCGGTCGCGGCGGCGGCGCAATAATTTCGGCGGTAAGTCTGGTCAGCCGGGCGCGACCCGGGTAATTTTCGTCCATGACCGAGTTCGATTGGGCGACGCTCGACCAGCTGACCGAGGAAGTGGGTGCGGAAATTCTGCCGCGCCTGCTGCGCACCTTTTATGGCGAGGCGGTCGCCAAGATCGCCGAGTTCGAGGCGCTGTCGGAAGCGAAGGGCGAGACCGCGGCGATGCATCGGGCGGTGCATTCGCTGAAAAGTGCCGCCGGCAGTTTCGGCGCCACGTCGCTCGCGGCGCTGGCCGCCGATATCGAACAGCGCATCGAAGACGGCGCCTACGCGCATGATGTGCCTGCGATCGCCGATCTGCGCGCGCGTTTCGCCGCGTTCAAATCGGCCGTCGCCGCGCGCGGCATTTCGGTCGCTTGAGGCGTCGCGCAAGAAGCGGGTGGCGGACCGCCCGGCTTCGCCGCAAAACCCGCCCATGAAATTGGATGGCAAAGCCTGGACGATGCTGATCGTCCTGTCCTGCCTATGGGGCGGGTCGTTTCTGTTCGCCAAGATCGCGGTCGATACGATCCCGACCTTCACGCTGGTGGCGTTGCGTGTCGGCCTCGCGGCGGCGGCGTTGTTCGTCTGGCTGCGCGTTCAAGGCCTCGCGATCCCGAAGCGCATCTGGTTCGCGTGTCTGGTGATGGGCTTCCTCAACAACATCATTCCCTTCGGTCTCAATTTTTGGGGCCAGAAGGAGCTGGGCGTTGGCGCCGCCGCCATCGTCAATTCGACCACGCCGCTATGGACGATCCTGCTCGCGCATTTCATGACCGACGACGAAAAACTGACCGGCCTGCGCTTGGCGGGCGTGCTGGTCGGGATCGCGGGTGTCGCGTTGCTGATCGGGCCCGAAGCGCTCGGCGGGCTAGGGACGGCGGGGTTGTCGCAACTCGCCTTCCTTGTCGCGACGTTCAGCTACGCGATCGCGCTGATGTGGGCGCGGCGTTTTCGCGGGCTTCCGCCGGTGGTGCCGGCGGCGGGGCAGTTGATCGGCTCGAGCCTGCTCGCAATTCCGATGGCACTCGTCATCGATACGCCGTGGACGCTGCCGATACCGTCCTTCGAGGTGATCGCGTCGGTGCTCGCGTTGGCGCTGGCGTCGACGGCACTCGCCTATCGCATCTATTTCGCGCTGATGGTGCGCAACGGCGCGGGCAATGCCGCCCTCGTCACGATGCTGATCCCGCCCTCGGCGATGCTGATGGGCTGGGGCGTGCTTGGCGAAACGCCGACGATGGTTTCGCTTCTCGGCTTCGCGGTGATTTTGCTCGGCCTCGCCTTGGTCGACGGGCGGCTGTTCAAGCGTTAATCGACCGTCGCCAAATCGGGCAGGCCGCGCCATTGCTGGGCGTGATCCAGGCCATAGCCGACGACGAACCGATCGGGAATTTTGAACGCGACGAAATCGGCTTCCAGCGGCACCACGCGGCGTGCGGGCTTGTCGGCGAACACCGCGATCTTGACCGGCGAACCGCCCAGACCTTCCAGCAATTGCTTGGCGAAGGACAAAGTGCGCCCCGTATCCAGAATATCGTCGATCAGCAGCACGGGGCGGCCCTTCAAATCCTCCGGCAGCGTGCCGGTGACGCGCACCTGGCCGGAGCTCGTTGTCGCGTCGCCGTAACTTTTCAGGTTCACGAATTCGACGCGCGGATGGACGCCGCGCTTGGCAAGGGCCCGCATCAAATCGGCCGTGAACACGAAAGCGCCGTTCAGCACCGAGATGATCGTGAAGTCGCCGGGCAGCTTGACGGCGATCTCGCCCGCCAGGGCCTCGACGCGCGCGGCGATTTCCGCCGCCGAATGCAGTGTTGCTTTGGGAACCAGGGCCATGACGGGTCCGAAAATAGGGGTTGAAGCGGTATCGTCCGGGGGCGTACCAAGCCCCATGCTTGTGGACCAACCCGCCCCGGCGGCGCAAGAGCCCCCCTCGACCCCGGCTTTGGCCGCACCCAGGGACCCCTCTTGGACGATCGACCTGCTGCTGGTCGCTTTGATCGTGGGGGCGTATTTCCTGCTGTTTCTGGGCGCGCGGCCCTTGGCCGTGCCGTCCGAGGCGCGCTACGCCGAACTGGGCCGCGAGATCTTCTCGACCGGCGACTGGATCACCCCGCGCATCAACGGCGTGAAGTATTTCTTCAAGCCGCCGCTGTTCTACTGGCTGCAGGCGGGCTTCATCCATCTGTTCGGCCTGACCGAATTCGCGCTGCGCCTCGCCACGGCATTGCTGGCGGCCGGCGGCGTGGTCATCGCCTACGCCACGGGCCGCTTGGTCCATGACCGGCGCACGGGCTGGCTCGCGGCCGCGATCATGGCGACGACGTTGCTGTGGTTCGCATTGTCGCGGGTGATCCTGCTCGACGTGCCGGTCGGCGTGTTCATGAGCTTCGGCTTCATGGCGTTCCTATTCGCGGTCAAGGCGCCCGAAGGCAGTTCCGCGCGTTCGCGCTGGCTTTACGCGATGTATGCCGCCGCCGCCGCCGCGACGATGACCAAGGGCCTGATCGGCATCGTGCTGCCCGCCCTCGTCATCGGCCTGTGGATCGTGCTGACGTGGAATTGGCGCCTGTTGTTGCAGGTGAAGCTGATCCAAGGGCTGATCCTGTTCCTGGCGCTGACGGTGCCGTGGCATGTCGCGGTCGGAATCAAATCGCCCGAGTTCTGGCATTTCTATTTCATCCGCGAGCATTTCGAACGCTTCACCAGCACCGTCCATGGCCGCACGCAGCCGTGGTGGTTCTTCGCGGCGGTGATGGCGCTCGGCTTCTTCCCCTGGACCGTCATCGTCTTTCAGGCGCTGTGGGGCAATCTGCGCGCCATCGCCGCGCGCACGGAAAATTGGCGCGACGAGCTGTTCTTGGCGCTGTGGTTCTGGGCGATCTTCCTGTTCTTCTCGGTGTCGGATTCGAAGCTCATCCCTTACGTGACGCCGATCGTCGTACCTGTCGCCGTGTTCGCCGGACGCTACGTCGCCATCGCACTCGATGCGGGCGCGAAGTCGCTGCGTTACGCGCTGCTGACGGTGGCGGGAATCGCGGGGGCACTCGCCGTTGCCGCAGTCGTCGTGGCGCTGGGCCATGCGCGCTTCTTCGCTGGCGATACGGCGCTGGACGTGGCCGCGGCCGCACCCGCCTTGCCGTGGCTGGCGCTGGGCGGCATCGCCACGCTCGCGGGCTTGCTATGGACGCTGCGCCGCTCGATGACCGCTGCGTTCGCGGTGGCCTGCGTCGCCTCGGCCGTGTTCCTGCAAGGCGTCGATACGACGATGGCGGGGTTGCAGCCGCGCTCGGCCAAGCCGATCGCGCAGGCGATCAACGCGGTCGCGTCGCCGGCGGACGAGGTGATCGCCTTCCGCGCCTATCCGCAGGATATGCCGGTCTATCTCGGCCGTCGCATTTCGGTCTTCCAATGGTCGGGCGAGCTCGATTTCGGCCGCCAATGGGAAGACACGACCGCCTGGATGTTCGACGATCCCGAGGAATTGTGGCGCCGCTGGCAGGCGGACCGGACGGTCTATATGATCGTTCCGCTGCAATTCGAGTCCGAAGTCAAGGAAGCGGTCGGGGCACGGTTCACCGAACTCGCGCGTACGCGCCGCTTCATGCTGATCGTCAACAAATCGCCGTCGTAAGAACGAAGAATGGTCCAGTATCTGCCGCTGATCCTGACCGGGGTTCTGCTCAACGCCGCCGCCCAGCTCGCGCTGAAGGCGGGGATGACGCGCATCGGCCATTTCGATTTCGCCATGGCGAATCTGCTGCCGATCGGCTGGCAGGTCGGCACGAACCCGTTCGTGGCACTGGGCCTTTTCTGCTACGTCGTTTCCGTCGGCGTGTGGCTGCTGGTGTTGAGCCGCGTCGACGTCAGCCTTGCCTATCCGATGCTGTCCATCGGTTACGTCGTCAACGCGCTGATCGCCTGGTGGTTCATGGGCGAGCCGTTGTCGGCCATGAAAATCGCCGGGATCGCGACGATCTGCGCCGGCGTCTGGATCCTGTCGCGCGCGTGAACGCCATGTCCTCTTCGCCGAAAGTCTCGATCGTCGTTCCGGTGTTCAACGAACGCCAGAACCTGCCCAAGCTGCACGAGCGCTTGACCGCCACCTTGGACGGCACGGGCAAAAGCTGGGAAATCGTCTACACCGATGACGGCAGCAAGGACGGCTCGATCGACCTGCTGAAGCAGTTCCACGCGGCGCGGCCCGCGGAAGTGCGCGTGATCGAATTCGAGCGCAATGCCGGCCAGCATATGGCGATCATGGCGGCGTTCGAACGCGCGCGCGGCGATGTCGTCGTGACGATCGACGCCGACTTGCAGAATCCGCCCGAGGAAATTCCCAAGCTGCTGGCGCTGGCCGACCAAGGCCACGACGTGGTCGGTTCGATCCGCAAGAACCGCCAGGACGTCGGCTGGCGCGTCTGGGCGTCGCGCGCGATGAATTGGGTGCGCGAACGGATCACCGGCATTCGCATGACCGATCAGGGCTGCATGCTGCGTGCCTATTCGCAGCTCGTCGTGCGCCAGATCGTGGCGACGGGCGAGCAATCGACCTTCATCCCCGCACTCGGCCAGCATTTCGCCGCCAACCCGGCGGAGGTCGAGGTCGATCACGCCGCGCGCCATGCGGGCGAAAGCAAGTATTCGCTCTACAAGCTGGTGCGCCTGAATTTCGATTTGATGACCGGTTTCTCGGTCGTGCCGCTGCAGCTTTTCACCATCGTCGGCATGCTGGTGACGTTGGGCTCGCTCGCCCTCGTCGCGATCATTCTCGGCCGGCGCATTCTGATCGGGTCGGAAGCCGACGGCGTGTTCACGCTGTTCGCCTTCCTTTATTTCCTCGCCGGCGTGATGATCATGGGGATCGGGCTGCTGGGCGAGTATGTCGGGCGCATTTATCAAGAAGTGCGCAAGCGCCCGCGCTTCCAGATCCGCGCCGTCCACGAAAAGCTGGATACGTAATGCCGGGCATCGTCGTTTTCGCCTATTCGGAAGTCGGGCATGCGTGCCTCGACGAATTGTTGAATCGCGGCCACGACGTACGCCTCGTCGCCACGCATGCGGACGATCCGGGCGAGAACAAATGGTTCCGCTCGGTCGCCGAGCGCGCGCGCGAAGCCGGAATTGAGACCACGACGCTGGAAGCCAAGGACGGCCCTTGGCTCGAAAATCGCGTCGCCGAAATCGCACCCGATCTGATCTTGTCCGCCTATTACCGGCGGATGATCCCGATGCGCATCCTCGATCGCGCCAAGCGCGGGGCGGTCAATATGCATGGCTCGCTGTTGCCCAAATATCGCGGCCGGGCGCCGGCGAATTGGGCGATCCTGCACGGCGAGACGCAGATCGGCGTGACGCTGCATCACATGGTCAAACGCGCCGACGCGGGCGATATCGTCGATCAGGAAGCGGTCGAGATCGGCCCTGAAGAGACGACCGCCGACGTCACCGTCAAATGTGTGGCCGCCGCCCGCCGGGTTCTGGCGCGGCAGATCGATGCGCTGCTGGCCGGCACCGCGCCGCGCATTCCGCAAGACGAGTCCCAGGCGACCTATTTCGGCGGCCGCAAGCCGGAAGACGGGCGGATCGACTGGTCGAAGCAGGCGACCGACATCGTCAATCTCGTGCGTGCGGTCAGCGAGCCCTATCCGGGCGCGTTCAGCGACGTCGACGGCAAGCGCCTGTTCGTCTGGCGCGCCAAAGCGGTGCCGGGACAGGGCAAGCCGGGCACGTTGATTTCGGCGGTTCCGCCGGTGGTCGCGGCCGGACAGGGTGCGGTTCAGCTTCTGCGCTGGAACTGGGCGGATTCGGCCAAAGCCGAGGCCGGGGGGCTGGGACTGGAAACGGGCGCGTCTCTGGGCTAGAAAGCGCGTCTTGTTCACTTTTTCCTAGGCCGTCCTCGTGAGCCTTAAAGTCCTGATTCTCGGCGTCAACGGATTCATCGGTTCGAATCTGTCGAAACGTATCCTCGAGACGACCGACTGGTCGATCTACGGCATGGACGTGCAGCGCGACAAGATCGAGGAGTTCCTCGGCAATCCGCGCTTCAACTATGTCGAAGGCGACATCACGATCAATCGCGAATGGATCCAGTACCACGTCAAGAAATGCGACGTGGTTTTGCCGCTGGTCGCGATCGCCACGCCGATTTCCTATGTGCGCGAACCGCTGCGCGTGTTCGAGCTCGATTTCGAGGCGAATCTCGCGATCGTCCGCGATTGCGTGAAGTGGAACAAGCGCGTCGTGTTTCCGTCGACGTCGGAAGTCTACGGCATGTCGGCCGACACGCCGTTCGACGAGGAAACGTCGAATTTCGTGCTCGGGCCGACGGGCAAGCAGCGCTGGATCTATTCCTGCTCCAAGCAATTGCTCGACCGCGTGATCCACGCCTATGGCCTGGAAGGCAAGCTGCGCTACACGCTGTTCCGCCCGTTCAACTGGATCGGGCCCAAGCTCGACAATATCTGGGCGGCGAAGGAAGGCTCCTCGCGCGTGCTGACGCAATTCGTCGGCAATATCGTGCGCGGCGAGAATATCAGCCTGGTCGCCGGCGGCGCCCAGCGCCGCTGCTTCCTTTACATCGACGACGCAATCGATTGCCTCGTGCGCATCATCGCCAACAAGGACGGCTGCGCCGATCAGCGCATCTTCAATATCGGCGAACCGAAGAACGATTGCTCGGTGCGCGAATTGGCCGAAGCGCTGCTCGACGAAATCGCGCTCTATAAGGGCTTCGACGACGTGCGCAAAAAGGTGAAGCTGATCGACGTCGATCCCGGCGCCTATTACGGCAAGGGCTACGAGGACATTCAGGTCCGCGTGCCCTCGGTCGCGGCGGCGGAGAAATATCTCGGCTGGCGCCCGACGACCGATCTGCGCACGGCGTTGCGCAAGACGCTGGACTATTACCTGCTGTCGAAGCCCAAGGACGCGGGCGACCTTTCGTCCTCACCGGTGCAATGACGGGGCGCCCGCGCCTCGCCATCAAGATCGACGTCGATACCGACAGGGGCACGCGCGAGGGTATCGCCCCTTTGGCGCGTGCGCTTGAAAAGCGCGGCATCCTCGGCACATTTCTGTTCTCGATGGGGCCGGACAATACCGGCCGCGCCATCAAGCGCATTTTCCGTCCGGGTTTCTTCGCCAAGGTCAGCCGTACCAGCGTCGTGCAAGTCTATGGCTTGCGCACGCTGATGAACGGCGTGCTGCTGCCGGGGCCCGACATTGCCAAGCGCAACGCCAATATGATGCGCGCCATCGCGCTGTCGGGGCACGAGACCGGCATCCATTGCTGGGATCACGTCTTCTGGCAGGACGGGCTGGCGACGATGAGCCTTCAACGCACGCGCGACGAATTCGCCAAGGCGCGCGACGCCTATGTGCGCGTGTTCGGCCATTCGGCGCGCACGGCGGGCTCGGCCGGCTGGCAGGCCGACGCTAAGAGCCTCGAGGTCTACGACGAGGTGGGGCTCGATTACGCTTCCGACGCGCGGGGAACCGAACCCTTCGTGCCGCGCGTGGGCGACCGGGTGTTCCGCACGATCCAGATTCCGACCACGCTGCCCACGCTCGACGAGCTTCTCGGGCGGCCCGAATATCCGGAGACCGAGCTGGTCGATCGCTATCTCGGCTGGTTGAAGCCGGGCGCCTTGAACGTGCTGACCGTTCATGCCGAGCTCGAAGGCATGCGCTATGCCGGGTGGTTCGAGGCGCTGTTGGCGGCGGCCGCCGCGCGCGACGTGGAATTCGTCAACCTCGCCGCCGAAGCCAAAAAGCTCGACCCCGCCAAGCTGCCGGTGGCCGAGCTTGTTCAAGGAAACGTGGACGGCCGGTCTGGGACGATGGCCGTCCAGGGAAGCTGAAATCTATTCAAATCCCCGGAAAACGCTCTATACTGCTTTTTTAAGCGGAGCCGTTTCCGATGACCACCGGTACGCAATCCCCGCCCAGCCCCGCGCCTGCCGGGGCGGCCCGATCCAAGCACATCACCCTGACCTCGCACCCGCCCAAAAGCGGGCCGCAGCCGTCGCGCATCGAATGGGGCGCGCCCGGCGCACAAGCGCGCGGGCCGATCATCGGCTCGACGACCGATCCGTCGGTACGCAACGTCATCGGCACGCATTCGGGCAGCTACATGCTCTATCGCGCGCTTGCCGTGGCGGCCGGCGCCTTGTCGCCGATGCACAAGCCCGATCTCACCAACACCTCGCCGCCCGATCCGATCGGCCCGTTCCCGCAGTGGGGCGATCCCGAGAAGATCGTCAGCCTCGATCCCTACGGCCATATGGTGGGCGAGGTGTTCGCGGCGGAGCTATCGCGCGGGCTCGACATTCGCCCGACCATCGCAGTGACGCGCGCGCATATCGACATGCCCGAAATCCGCGCGGCGCTGGCCGCCGGGCGTTTGAAGATCGACGGCAAGATCGTCCAGCCGGACGGCACGGTGCGCACGACGAAAGTCGCGATCGAGCCCGTGTGGTTCCTGCCGGGTATCGCCAAGCGCTTCGGCATCTCCGAAACCGATCTGCGCCGCGGCCTGTTCGAATACACGGGCGGCATGTTCCCCGAACTCGTGACGCGGCCGGACATGAAGGTGTTCCTGCCGCCCATCGGCGGCACGACAGTCTATCTGTTCGGCGACGTGCGCGGCTTGGGCGATCCCAAGACCAAGATCGGCGGGCGCGTGCACGACGAATGCAACGGCTCGGACGTGTTCGGGTCCGACATCTGTACCTGCCGGCCCTATCTCGCGCACGGCATCGAAGTCGCGGTCGAAACGGCGCAGCAAGGCGGCGTGGGCTTCATCGTCTATAACCGCAAGGAAGGCCGGGCGCTCGGCGAAGTGACGAAGTTCCTCGTCTACAACGCGCGCAAACGCCAGGAAGGCGGCGATCAGGCCGCGACCTATTTCAAGCGCACCGAATGCGTCGCCGGCGTGCAGGATATGCGCTTCCAGGAGTTGATGCCCGACGTGCTGCATTGGCTCGGCATTTCGCGCATCGACCGTTTCGCGTCGATGAGCAACATGAAGTCCGAGGCGATCACGCGCACCGGTATTCAGATCGTCGAGCAGGTTGAAATCCCGCCCGATCTCATCCCCGCCGACGCGTCGGTGGAGATGGAGGCGAAGAAGGCGGCGGGTTATTTCACCGGCGGTCCGGCGCCCGACGCAGCGAAGCTCGAATCCACCAAGGGCCGCGATCTGGATTCCTGATATGGCGGACATGCCCGAACTTGGCCTGCCATCGGCCCGCGTGCGCCATTTGCGCGATCCGCGCACGATCCGCGAACGCGCGCGCGAGGTGTTCGACGCGGCATGCGCCGGCGCGACGCCGCATTTCGCCGTCGATCTCGACAAACTCGACGACGCAGCCCAGCGCACCGTCGCCGTCATCCGCCGCGACTATCCCGATCTGAACGTGCCCTATCATTCGCGCTGGCGGCATTTCGATGTCGGCGGCATCGATCGTTGGGGCAAGTATGCGGCGAAGGTGGACGACAAGCTCGAGCGCAGCCGCTTGGGCGTGGACCTTGCCGTCACCTCGGTACTGCTCGACGCCGGGTCCGGTCCCGATTGGAAATACACCACGCAAGACGGCGTGTTCGCGCGCTCGGAAGGCCTTGCGGTCGCGAGCTTCGATATGTTCGCGAGTGGTGCCTTGTCGGGCGCGGCCGAAACGCTGCAAGCGTTGACGGGCGAGAAGCTCGCCGCCGGTTTTCAGGTCTCGGCCACGAACCCGCTGGCGGGGGCGGAATCCCGCGCCGCGCTGCTGCGCAGTTTGGGGGCGGCTATCGCCAAGCGCCCGGATATTTTCGGGCCGGAACCGCGTCTCGGCAATCTCGTCGACCGGCTGATGTTCGACGCGCGCGAAGGTAAGCTGCCCGCCGCGCGCGTGCTCCATCATCTGCTCGACGGGTTCGCGGATGCTTGGCCCGCGCGCGTGGTGATCGACGGCGTCAATGTCGGCGATGTCGGCCGCCATCCGGTCGCGACGGATGGCTTGGTGCCGTTCCACAAGCTCAGCCAATGGCTCGCCTATTCGCTGCTCGAGCCGATGGAATGGCTCGGCATCGAGATCGTCGATATCGATGCGTTGACCGGCCTGCCCGAATATCGCAATGGCGGCCTGTTCCTCGACACCGGCGTGCTGGCGCTGAAGGATCCCGCGCAAGCCCTGCATCGCCATGACGCGACGTCGGAATTGGTCGTCGAATGGCGCGCGTTGACGGTCGAACTTCTCGATCTGGTCGCCGAGCGCGTGCGCGCCCAGCTGGGTCTCGCCGCGAAGGATTTTCCGTTGGCCAAAGTGTTGCAGGGCGGCACATGGACCGCGGGCCGCGTCATCGCGGCGGAAAAACGTCCGGGCGGCGGTCCGCCGCTCGCCATCGACAGCGACGGAACTGTTTTCTAAGCGAACGGGGAAAAAGAATGACGGGCACGCTCAACGTCGTCGGCCATCCGCTGATCCAGCACAAGCTGACCCAGATGCGCCGCAAGGAAACCGAGACGCGCGATTTCCGCCGCTTGGCGCGCGAGATCGCGATGCTGCTCGCCTACGAAGTCACGCGCGACCGGGCGTTGACGACGCAGGAAATCGAAACGCCGCTGACCAGGATGCGCGCACCCGTTTTGGCGGGGAAGGAAATCTGCCTCGTCTCGGTCTTGCGCGCGGGCAACGGCATTCTCGACGGCATGCTCGAAATCCTGCCGTCGGCGCGCGTGGGGTTCGTCGGTCTCTATCGCGATCCCGAGACGCTCAACGCGATCGAGTATTATTGCAAGCTGCCCGAAGATATCGCCGAGCGCGAAACGATCATCGTCGATCCGATGCTGGCGACCGGGCATTCGGCGTCGGCGGCCGTGGCGCGGATCAAGCAGGCGGGGGCGAAATCGCTCAAATTCGTTTGCTTGCTCGCGGCACCCGAAGGCGTGAAGGAGATGCAGGAACAGCATCCCGACGTGCCGATCTTCACGGCCTCGCTCGACTCCCACCTCAACGACCATGGCTATATCGTGCCGGGCTTGGGCGACGCGGGCGACCGTCTGTTCGGCACGAAATAAGAATTCAATCGGGCTCGACCACGCCGGTTTGCGACGCGATCAGGCCGTAATGCTCGATGCGGCGGTGCTTGGCGAAGGCGAATACCGTCTCCTTGCCATAGGCGCAAAGGCTGAGATCGCAATCGGCGACGATCAGCTCGTCGGCGACCGAACGCGCCAGCGCCACGATCTCGCCCGTCGGCGCCACGATGCACGACCCGCCGATCAGCGAGCAGCCTTCCTCGATACCTGCTTTCGCGGCGGCGACGACCCAGGTCGAGTTCTGATAGGCGCCCGCCTGCATCACCAGATGATTGTGGAATTGGCGCAGATGCTCGGGCTCGGGTTCGGAATGGACCATCGCCCAGCCGTTGATCGCGGGCGTGTTGTAGCCCAGCAGCATCAGCTCCATGCCTTTGAGGCCCATCACGCGATAGGTTTCGGGCCAGCGGCGGTCGTTGCAGATCGCCATGCCGACGATCCCGCCCATCGTGCGCCACACCGGAAAGCCGATATCGCCCGGCTCGAAATAGCGCTTTTCCAGATGCTGGAACGGCCGCTCGGGCTCGTTCTCCGCGTGGCCGGGCAGATGGATTTTCCGGTATTTGCCGACGATCGTCCCCTCGCGGTCGACCAGCACGGCGGCGTTGAAACGTCGTCCCTCGGGCGTCTTCTCGGCATAGCCGAGATAGAAGCCGATCTTCAGGCGCTTGGCTTCGGCGAAGAGCGGCGCCACGGCCGCGTTGGGCATTTCGGTCTCGAAAAAAGTATCGACCTCGCGCCAATCGGGCATGAACCAGCGCGGGAAGAACGTCGTCAGCGCCAATTCGGGGAACACGACCAGCGTGCAGCCCTTGCGATGGGCTTCGCGCAGCAGGACGATCAGGCGTTCGACGCATTGGGCGCGGGTTTCCGCGCGGGCGATCGGGCCCATCTGGGCGCAGCCGACGGTGACGATCCGGGGGACGAGTTTCTGGGGCGGCATGACGGAATCCTGTAGCGGTTTGTTGACACCATAGCGGCCTCCCGTGCGGCCGCGAAGGGCGGTTATGATGCAAGTATGACTCCAGGGCTGTGCCGGGATTGTTTCGCGCGGATCGAGGATGCGGCGGCTTTGCGCTGTGCCGCGTGCGGCTCGGCGCGCATCGTCCGCCACCCCGAGCTCGACACGCTGAGCCTCGCGCATATCGATTGCGACGCGTTCTACGCGTCGGTCGAGAAACGCGACGATCCCAGCTTGCGCGACAAAGCGCTGATCATCGGCGGGGGCACGCGCGGCGTCGTTTCGACCGCCTGCTATATCGCACGCAAATTCGGCGTTCGCTCGGCGATGCCGATGTTCAAGGCGCGCGAACTCTGCCCGCACGCCGTGATCCTGCGCCCCGACATGGCGAAATACGCGGGTGTGTCGCGCCAGGTGAAGGCGATTTTCGAGGAAACGACGCCGCTGGTCGAAAGCCTGTCGCTGGACGAGGCGTTTCTCGATCTGTCGGGCACGGAAAAACTCCATCACGCGACCCCGGCGGCGACGCTCGCGCGCATCGCCAAGCGGATCGAGGTCGAGATCGGCATCACCGTGTCGGTCGGCCTGGCGCCCAACAAGCTGATCGCGAAACTCGCCTCCGAACTTGAGAAGCCGCGTGGCTTCGGCGTGATCGGCCGGGCGGAGGCGCGCGCATTCTTGGCCACGCGTTCGATCCGCGTGCTGCCCGGTGTGGGGCCGAAACTGGGCGCGCGGCTGGCCGAGGACGGCTTCGTCTCCGTCGCCGATTTGCAGCGTGCGGGCGAGCGCGAGCTTGCGGCGCGCTATGCCGACACGGGCAAATGGCTGTTCGCGATGGCCGAAGGGCGCGACAGTCGCGCGGTCGAGCCCGAGCGCGAGGCCAAGTCGATCTCGGCCGAGACGACTTTCGCCCGCGATTTGGGCGATGCCGAGGAACTTTCCGGCGAGCTTTGGCCGCTGGCGGAAGAAGTCGCCTATCGCCTCAAAAAGCATCATCTGGCGGGGCGGACCGTCCAGTTGAAGCTCAAAACCTCGAATTTCCAGATTCTGACACGCCGCACGACCCTGGCCGCCGGCACCCAATTGGCCGACACATTGTTTCGGGCGGCGGACGACATGCTGCGCAAGGAGGTCGCCCGCGACCGGCGGCGGCGCTATCGCCTGATCGGGGTGGGGGCGAGCGAATTGGCCGAGCCGGGGAGCGAGCCAGAGCCTCAGAGCGACCTTTTCGGGGTCGAACCCGCAAAAGGCCCGGACGACCCCCGTTCGGCGAAGGTCGAGAAGGCGATCGACGCCGTTCGCGATAAATTCGGGCTATCGGCCATCCGAAAGGGCCGGGGCCTGGGGCGGGGACGCTTGCCGCCCCGGCGGGGGTGATTTAGGGTCTTTGAATCGTCCAGGTTTCCCCTTAAGACCAATACATGCCGGGTCCGCTTAGTCCGCAAGAAATCGTCAAGATCCTTTCGGACCACGAAAAATTCCTGAACCGAAAGCCGGGGGGCGTGCGCGCCAACCTGACGCTCGCCGATTTGCACGGCGTGTCGCTGACGCGCGCCAATCTGCGTCAGGCGAAGTTGCCGGGCGCCAATCTGTCCCGCGCGGTGCTGGCGGGTGCGGATTTGTCGGAAGCGGACCTGTTCGCCGCCAATTTCGATCGCGCGGATTTGAGCCTGTCCAACCTCGCCAAGGCCGATCTGCGCGGCGCCTATCTGCGCGGCTGCCGTTTGCGCGGCGCCAATCTTCGCGGCGCCGATCTGCGCGGCGGCACGCTGATGCAGTCGCGCCGCGGCGACGGGATCGCGCTGGTTTCGGCCGATCTGCAGGGCTCCGATCTCGAACAGGCGATTCTGGCCAAGGCCAATGCGCAAGGCGCCGATCTGTCCAAAGCCAATCTGACCGAGGCGGATTGCACCGGCGCCAAGCTGGCCGGTTGCAATCTCGAACTCGCCTCGATGCCGCGCGCCAATATGGAAGGCGCCATCTTGAAGGGCGCCAACGTCATGGGCGCCAATCTCGCCGGCGCCAATCTCAAAGGCGTGGACCTGTCCGGCGCCATCATGGACGGCGCGGATCTGCGCGACGCCAATATGATCGGCGCGATCCTGGCAGGCGTGGATCTTTCCCGCGCCAATACGCAAGGCGCCAATCTGGCGGTCGAGGCCGAACAGCTTTCCGACGCCGTGCAGTCGCAGCTGCGCGATCATGCCTTGTGGATCAAGTCGGAGGGCCGCTTGGGGCGCCGCGCCGATTTCACCAAAGCCGATCTGTCGGGGCTGGATTTCTCCAACGCCAATCTCTCCGGCGCCACGCTGACGGGGGCGAAGCTTGCCGGCACGAAGCTTGTGCGCTGCCAGATGATCATGAGCGATCTGTCGGGCGCCGATCTCAAAGGTGCCAACTGCGCGGAAGCGAATTTCAACGGCGCCAATCTCAGCCATTGCGACGCGCAAGGCGCGACGTTCGCCAAGGCTTCGCTGGCGCCGGTCAACATGCCGATGCCCAACGGCCAGCCGTCGGGCCGTTTGTGGCCCGCCAATCTGGCCGACGCGAATTTCCAGGACGCCGATTTCGCCGGCGCCAATCTTCACCGCGCCAACGTGCTGGACGCGAATTTCACGCGCTCGATCTTGCGCGACGCGATCCTGCTCGATGTCGACCTGTCGCTCGCCAAGAGCGACGGGGCCGACATCGCCGGCGCCATCATGCGCCGCTAGTTATCGGATATAGTCGGCCGCGAAAGCGGGCAGGGCGAAGCAGCCCGCGTGGATTTCGGGCGTGTAGTATTTGGTCTTGATGCCGGCCTTGGCGAAGCGCTTGGCGATCGTCGCCACCGGCAGCTTCGACGCTTTCGCGTCGTCCGTCGCCCAGCCCAACGCCATGAACCCGCCGTAATAGGACGGGATCGCCGCGACATAGAACGACGCGACCTTGAACGCCTTGCGCCGGCGGCGATAGGTCATCGTGATCTCGTCGCCTTGCAGGAAGGGCACGCCGTTCTGGTTCACCAGAATGCCGCCCTTGGTCAACAGCTTGGCGCAGGCTTTGTAGAAGCGTTCCGTGAACAGCACTTCGCCGGGGCCGACGGGATCGGTCGAATCGACGATCACCACGTCGAATTTCGCAGTCGTTTCCTCGACGAATTTGGCGCCGTCGGTGATGACCAAGTTCACCCGCTTGTCGGCGAAGGATTTGCCGGCGATCGACGGCATCCATTTTAGGCACATATCGACCACGGCGCGGTCGATCTCGACCATCGTCACGTGCTTGACCGATTTGTGGCGCAGCGTTTCGCGCAAAATGCCGCCATCGCCGCCGCCGATGATCAGCACGCGCTTGGCCTTGCCGTGCGCCAGAATCGGCACATGGGTCATCATCTCGTGATAGACGAACTCGTCGCGCGTCGTGACCTGGATGGCGCCGTCCAGCGCCAGAACGCGCCCGTAGATCGCGTTTTCGAAGATCACGAGATCCTGGTGTTCCGACCGCTCGCGAAATAGCACCTTGTCCATCGCGTAGGTCTGCGCCACGGACGGGTACAGCGTTTCCTTGAACCAGGACTTCTTGTCGGACATAGCACTACTCCGGAAACGAAAAGGGCGGTCGCGACGGACCGCCCCTTCCAAATATGCGGTCGGGACGCCGGTCAGGCCATGATGCCGCGGCGGCTTTCGACGACCTGGATCGAGGTCGGCTCGAAGGCGCGCTTGATCGCCGGGATCGCCTGATAGGGATCGCAAACGCCGCACATGAACACGTCGATCGCGGCGTATTCGCGTTCCGGCCAAGTGTGGATCGAGATGTGGCTTTCCGCCAGCACCAGCACGCCCGACAGGCCGGCATTCGGCCCGAAATGGTGCAGGTGGCAATGCAGGATCGTCGCGCCGGCGGTGACCGCCCCTTCGCGCAGCGCGGCTTCGGTCAGCGCGCTGTCGCCCAGGTTCTTCGCGCCCCACAGCTCGATGAGCAAATGGGTACCGGCGTATTTCACGCCGTTGCGCTCGATGAAGTGATCCTTGGCGACCGTTTCGACGGGAGCATGTGTGGACAGGACCGGCTGATCAGCCGACTGCGCCTTGAGGGATTTGGGGGAGGCGTCACGGGCATCACCGGTGACGACCTTCAAATTGCGCAGTACGGAGTTTTTTGCCATTCCTTGCCCACACCTCCAAACCATCCCCATCGGACGGGGACACGATTGAAAAAACGGGGCGGACGACTCTAACGCCGGCCACCCCGTGCTTATGACTCGGTTTTTGAACGCAAATTTCCTTGGGTTCAAGAAAATTTTGAGCCTGTCCCCAAGATTCCTCGCGCGCTGTGGCTAAAAATCGGCCGCTTGGGCCGCCAAAACCGACGCGGCACCGTCGCGCACGCCATGCAGCGCGCCCGGCACCTTGGACAAAAGATGGTCGGCGAAATGCCGCGCCACAAGTAAGCGGCGACGCGTATGCGGATCGGCGGGGCGCTTCGCGGCCAGGATGGCGCCTTTGGCGAGCAGCGCGCCGCCCGCCAGCGTGCCCAGCATGTCGAGGAACGGCACGGCCCCGGCGGCGGCCGTGTCGGGTGACGCCTTCGCGTGACCGGCGAGGAATTCGCCGGCGGCGGCGACCGCCTCGCGCGCGGGGGGCAGCATCTCGCGCAAGCGGGCCAGATCGGCATGCGACGTGGCGGCAAGGTCGCGTTCGATCGCCGCGATTTCGCCGAGGAAGGTTTTGAGCGCCGCCCCGCCGTCGCGGCCGATTTTACGGAAGACGAGATCGTTCGCCTGGATGCCGTTCGTTCCTTCGTAGATCGGGGTGATGCGCGCATCGCGATAATACTGAGCGGCCCCCGTCTCCTCGATGAACCCCATGCCGCCATGGATCTGGACGCCGAGCGAGGCGACCGTCACGCCGATATCGGTCGACCAGGCCTTGACGACGGGTGTGAGCAGATCGACGCGCGCCTGGTGATAGGCGCGGGTCGCGGCGTCGGGCGACTTCGCCGCCAGATCGAGCGACAGATGCGCTGCGTAGGTGAGGGCGCGCGCCGCGTCGAGCCGCGCCTTCATATCCAGCAGCATACGCCGAACGTCCGGATGCTCGACGATCGCGACGGGGCCGGGCGCCTTGCCCGACAGCGCGCGGCTTTGCACGCGCGTCTTGGCATAGGCGGCGGCCTTCTGATAGGCGCGCTCGGCGATCGCGACACCTTGCAGGCCGACGGAAAGCCGCGCGTTGTTCATCATGATGAACATGCATTCAAGGCCGCGGTTTTCCTCGCCGATCAGCCAGCCCAGCGCACCGCCATCGTCGCCGAACGCCATCACGCAAGTCGGTGCCGCGGAAATGCCGAGCTTGTGTTCGAGCGACACGCAGCGAAGATCGTTCTTAGCGCCCAGCGCCGTGCCATCGGCGCCGGCGGGCAGGAATTTCGGCACCAGGAACAGCGAAATTCCCTTCGATCCGGCGGGGGCGCCGGGCGTGCGTGCGAGTACCATGTGGACGATGTTGTCCGCCATGTCGTGATCGCCATAGGTGATGAAGATTTTGTTGCCGGTGATGCGGTAGGCCTTGCCCAGCGCGCCGTCGTTGGCGGGATCGGCCACCGCGCGCGTCTTGATGGCGCCGACATCCGACCCGGCCTGCGGCTCGGTCAAATTCATCGTGCCGCTCCAAGCACCCGAGACGAGCTTGGGCACGTAGATCCGGCGCTGTTCGGCCGTGCCGTGCGTGGCCAGCAATTCGACCGCGCCATGCGACAACAACGGACACAAACCGAACGCCAGATTGGCGGACTGCCACATTTCGGTGACCGCGACCGCCAAGGCCCAGGGCAGACCTTGGCCACCATGCGCTTCGGCGAAGGGCACCGCGTTCCAGCCGCCGTCGACGAAGCGCTTATAGGCCTCGGCGAAACCCGGCGCCGTGCGCACCACGCCGTTTTCGAGCTTGGCCCCCGCTTTGTCGCCCGAATGGTTCAGCGGCGCCAATTCGCCCGACGCGAAGGCCCCGGCGGCGTCGAGCACGGCATGCGCCGTTTCGCCGTCGAGATGCTCGCCTCCCGGTATGCCGGCCAGCGCCTGGGGTGCTTCCAGCGTTTCGAGCACGAACAGCATTTCGTCGATCGGGGCCGTGTAGTCCATCGCGCACCTCTTGCGGGTGTCAGGGCAGCAGCTTGCCGGGATTGAGGATGTTGTTCGGGTCGAACGCGGCCTTCAGCGTACGCATCAACTCAAGCGCGGTCGCGTCCTTGTGCTGCGGCAGCTCGTCGCGCTTGAGGATGCCGATGCCGTGCTCGGCAGAGATCGAGCCGCGATACTCGGCGACGATCGCATGCACGCGCGCGTTCATCTCGTGGCGTAGCGCTTGGAATTTGTCGTCGGCCCAATCGAGCGGGCGGCTGACATTGAAATGGATATTGCCGTCGCCCGCATGGCCGAAGGCGCAAACCCGCGCGCCCGGCACGAACGCTTCGACCGCCGCCGCCCCGCGCGCCAGGAAATCCGGCACCGACGAGACGGGCACCGAAATATCGTGCTTGATCGAAGCGCCTTCGGGCTTCTGCGCCTCGGTCATGCTCTCGCGCAACTTCCACAGCGCCTTGCGCTGCTGCTCGGACGACGCGATCGCAGCGTCGAGGATCAAGCCGTCCTCCATCGCGCGTTCGAGCAGGCGTTCGACCATGGCTTTGAGCGCGCCGCCCAGATCGCCGGCGGCGAATTCGATCAGCGCGTACCAGGGATGTTTTTCCGCCAGCGGATCGGCCGTGCCCGGAATATGCGCGAGCACGAAATCGATCAGGCGGCGTTCGGTCAGTTCGAACGCCTGGACGTTGCCGCCGCTTTCCGCCTTCGCGCGGCCGAGCAATTCGATCCCGGCCTTGGGATCGGGCAAAGCGACGAAGCAGGTTTCGACCTCGCGCATCGCGGGAAAGAGTTTCAAGACCGCGGCGGTGATGATACCGAGCGTGCCTTCCGCACCCAGGAAGATCTGTTTGAGATCGTAGCCCGTGTTGTCCTTGCGCAAACCGGTCATCGTGTCGAGCACGCGCCCGTCGGCGAGCACGACTTCGAGGCCGAGCACCAGATCGCGCGCCATGCCGTAGCGCAGCACGTTGATGCCGCCCGCGTTGGTCGACAGATTGCCGCCGATCCGGCACGAGCCTTCGGCGGCCAGCGACAGCGGGAACAGCCGGTCCGCATCCGCCGCGCGCTTTTGGATGTCGGCAAGGACGACGCCCGCTTCGACCGTCATCGTATCGTTGACCGGATCGAGCGCCCGGATTTTGTCGAGCCGCGCGAGGGACAGAATGATCTGCGTGCCGCTCGTGTCGGGTACGCCGCCGCCGACCAGGCCGGTATTGCCGCCCTGCGGGACGACCGGCAGGCGGTGCTCGTTACAAAACTTCAGCACCGCGGCGACTTCGCGCGTGTCGGCCGGGCGTACGACCGCGCGGGCCTTGCCGTGGAACAAGCCGCGCTCCTCCTTCTCGTAAGGGGCGCGGTCGGCGGGCGCATCGAGCCAGCCGGCCGGGCCGACGAGATCGCGCAGGCGTGTCATAATTTCGTTCATGGCGGCGCGATCATAGCGCCAAGCGCGATGCCGGCAACGCATACGATTTCGCCTTGGTCTTGGCGCGAGCCGGGGCTTATAGTCCCTGCCGCAGCCGCGAAGGCGGCGGCACCGGTTTCGGGGGAAACCCGTGTTTCAAGGCGGGGACCACCCATCGGAATGAGTTCTAGCTTTCGCGGGACCGTGACGGCTTCGGCCGTCCGCTCGCGGAAAGGGCCGCCGCTCCGGGGGGTGCGGCGGCCCACCTTTCCCGGATAGGTTACGTTGAGCATCATCGTCCGCCCGTCGCGCGACAGCGACATTCCCGCGATCGCCGCGATCTACGCGCATCACGTCCGCCACGGTCTGGCGAGCTTCGAGGACGCGCCGCCCGACGAGGCCGAACTCGCCAGGCGCCGTTTGGACGTCGTGACCAAGGGCTTGCCCTATCTGGTCGCGGAATCGGAAGGCCGGTTGCGCGGCTATTGCTATGCCGGGCTCTATCGCACGCGCGTCGCCTATCGCTTCACGCTGGAAGATTCGGTCTATGTGGCACCCGACGCGATCCGCCAAGGGGTGGGTCGCGCGTTGTTGGGCGCGCTGATCCCGGCTTGCGAAGCGACGGGTGCCCGCCAGCTGATCGCAGTGATCGGCGACAGCGCCAATCATTCCTCGATCGGCTTGCACGCCGCGTTCGGCTTTCAGCGCGTCGGCTTGTTGCCGTCGGTCGGCTGGAAATTCGGCCGCTGGGTCGACTCGGTCTTGATGCAGCGCGCGCTGGGTTCGGGCGATACGAACGCGCCTTAGCGTTTCGCGCGCGTGCTCGCGATATGCGCGGCGATGGCGAGGCTGGCGAGGAGTGCAAGCGTCACCGGCAGGCCCAGACGCGGGCTTGCCTCCATCGCCAAACCGATCAGCGTCGGGCCCGCCGTACAGCCGATCGTATAGCCGGACACGACCGAGGCGGTCGCACGCAGCAAGGCCGTGCCCGAGAAGCCATGGCCCACGCGGATCATCGCCAGCGTGTAGAGCATGCCGCCCGCACCGCCCCACAGGAATGCGGTGACCATGGCACCCGTCGCGCCGATGGCAAGGAACGGTGCGGCACAGGACGTGGCGATCAGGCAAACCAGCGCGCCACGCACCGTGCGATCGACCGAGATTTTGTCGGCAAGCCAACCCGCCGGATACTGCGCCATGAAAGATCCCGCGCCCAACGCGGCGGCGAGCAAGGCGGCCTCGGCCGCACTAAGCCCGATCGACAAGCCCCAATAGGCGCCGATGCCGGTCAAACCGGTTTCGAAGGCGCCGCCGACGACGGCGGCGACGATCGCGGCGGGGACGGCGCGCAAGACCAGCGCGAAACTGCTTTCGCGCGGGCGCTCGTCGCCCTCGCGCGCCGGTGTCGCGGGCAGGCCCGAGGCAAGCAGCCAGGACAGCGTCCACAACCCGATGGCGATGAAGGCCGGAATGGGGCTGTCGGGCGCGAAGGGTGTGAGCAGCAGCGGCCCGCACATGAATGAGAAGCCGAGCGAGGTTTCGTAAAGCCCGACCGCCCGGCCGCGCCGGTCGGCAGGGACGAGGTCGACGACCCAGGCTTCGGACACGATCCAGCGCAATGCCGCGGCGACGCCGATCAGGAAATTGATTGCGCACCAGACCAGATAGTTTTCGGTCAGCGCGAAAACGAGCGGAAAGGGCGCCGAGATCAAAGCCGCCTGGACGTACATCGTGCTGCCGCCGATGATCTGGGCGAGCCGGGCGATGAACGGCGCCAGTGCCAGCACGGCGAGCCACGGAATGGCCGAGAATACGCCGATCGCCGTCGCCGAATGGCCCAGCCCTTCCAGCCGGATCGCCGTATAGGGGATCAGCAGCGAAAAGCCGATGACGGCCGCTACGCCGGAAGCGCCCAGGCGCCAAACGGAAAGGGGAACGGTCGCGTTCATGACCGGCGTGGTATAAAGCGAATCGGAGGGGAGGCCAGCCACAAAACGATGAATCCCGCTATTCCCGCTTGGCGTCCGATGCGCGAAGCCGATTTGGGCTTCGTCGATCGGCTCGGCAACTCCATTTATCCCGATCACGTCGAAAGTTTCGCGGCCTTCGCGGCGAAATTCCGCGCCTGCCCGGAAGCCTGCCTTGTCGCCGAAAAAGGCGGGCGCGGTGCGGGTTATTGCTTGGCACTGCCCGCCGATGCGGGCAACCCGCCGCGTCTCGACCAGGTGCGCTACGTGCCCGCGAAGCCGGCCTTCATCCATCTGCACGACATCGCGTTGTCGGAAGCCGCGCGCGGGCACGGTCTGGTGCCGCTGGCGATCGAACGCCTGGCGGAAGTCGCGCGCGCAAAATCCTTCGCCGGGCTTTCACTGATCGCGGTGATGGGCACGGAGACGATGTGGCCGCGTTACGGCTTCAAGCCCGCACCCTGCGATCGCGCGGTGATCGCGAGCTTCGGCGGCGGCGTCTATATGAATCGGCCGCTCTAGGGCCGGGGGGCGGCCGCGCGGCGCAAGCGGTCGTTAATCGCCAGCCCCAAGCCTTTCGCCGGAATTGCGGCGACGGCGATGCGTGCCGCTCCGCGCCCGTCGAGATCGCGCAAGGCGACGAACAGATTGCGCGCGGCTTCGGCGAGATCGCCGCGCGGGGAAAGATCGATCCCGTCGGCCCCTTGGGGCATGCCGCCGAAACCCAGATAAAGCTCGCCTTCGTCCGGCCCGCCGGCATTCAAGCGCAGCTTGGCGCGCGGGGCGTAATGGCTCGCCAGCATGCCGGGCGCTTTAATCGTGCCGCCGCCGGGCGCGGCCAGATCGCCGATCAACGCGGCGATATCTTCGGCCGCTGTACCGCCGGGGCGCAGCAGGCGCGCTTTTTCGCCGGTCAGATCGACGATGGTGGATTCCACGCCGACCGCGCAGGGCCCGCCGTCGAGCACGTCGCCTTGGATATGCGCCAAGCCCCGCGCGACGTCGATCGCGCGCGTGGGCGACAAGCGGCCCGACGGATTGGCGCTGGGGGCGGCGATCGGCACGCCCGCCAAGCGCAGCAAGTCGCGCGCGGCCTTGGGGGCGGGCACGCGGATCGCGATGCTGGGCAGGCCCGCGCGCGCCGCGTTGCAAATCCGTACCGCGCCGCGCAAGGGCAGCACCAGCGTCAACGGACCGGGCCAGAATGCGCTTGCGATCAATTCGGCGCGCGTGTCGAAAGTCGCGATGCGCTTGGCGGCGGCAAGATCGGGCACATGCGCGATCAACGGATTGAAGCGCGGGCGGCGCTTGGCGGCGTAGATTTTGGCGACCGCGCGCGGATCGTCGGCGCGGGCACCCAGCCCGTAGACCGTCTCGGTCGCGAAGGCGACGAGGCGGCCTTCGCGCAAGGCTTTCGCCGCGCGCGTCAGGCTCGCTTTGGTGATCTTCCGGGGCCGCATAGGGGCGGTTGCTAGCATGCGCGATGGCCCCGCGCTATGTTCGGCTTATGGCCGGTCGGATCGTCGTCGTCGCGCAGCAAAAGGGAGGGGCGGGCAAAACCACGCTCGCCGCACACCTCGCCGCCTATTTCGCCGGGCGGGGTTTGCGCACGGCCGCCGCCGATATCGATCCGCAAGGTTCGTTCACGCGCTGGACCGAATTGCGCTTCAATGCGCGCGACGGGCAAGGGCTGGGCTTCGGCTTCGCCCAGCTTTCGGGCTGGCGCTTGCCGACCGAACTCGACCGCATGTCGCGCGAACACGATATCGTGATCGTCGACTCAGCGCCGCATGCGATGACGGATTCCCGTACGGCGATCCGCTACGCGCATTTGGTCCTCGTCCCCGTCCAGCCCTCGCCGATGGATTTGTGGGCAACGGGGCCGACGCTGGCGTTGGCGCGCGAAGAACGCCGCCCGGCGATGCTGGTCATCAACCGCATGCCGCCGCGCTCGACCCTCGCCAGCGATATGGTGGAAAAGCTGAACGCCTTGGACGCCGGCGTGTGCCGCGTGGCGCTGGGCAATCGCACGGCCTATGCGTCGAGCTTGGGGGCCGGGCTGGGTGTGACGGAATTTGAGCCGGGCTCGACGGCCGCCCGCGAATTGGCGGCGGCGGGCGACGACGTGCTGGCGGCGCTGAGCCGCTAGACGTTACTGCGCGGCGTGCGCTGCCGCGCCTTCTTCCTCGATACCCAGCGCTTCCGAGAATTTGTTGAAGAACGTCGTCAGCGCGATCCGCAAGGTGAGTTCGACGACCTGCGCCTCGGTAAAATGCTTGCGCAGCTCGGCATGCATCTTGTCGCCGATGCGGTGCGGATCGTTCGTCACCGCGATCGAATAGGCGATGACGAGGCGATCGACATCGTCGAGGGCGGGATGATCGACCTTGTCGGGGATCTGCGCGACGGCGTCCTCGGGCACGCCTTCCACTTTCAGCATCGGCACGTGGTGCCCGACGCAGTAATGGCAGGCGTTGAGCTTGGAGACGACGACGATCGCGATTTCCAGATAGCGGCGCGGCAGCGTCTTGGCCGCGCGCAATTCCATCAGCATCGGCATGATGTGGCGCAAAGCGGCGGGCACATGCGCCACGATCGACGCTTGGTTGGCGAAGGGCCCGTATTCGGACGCGTATTTGCGGAAGATCGCGGCCAGATCGGGCGGCAGATCGTCGGGTGTCAGATCGCGAACGCGGGCCATGTCTTCCTCCGGTCTATCGGCGGAACTTTACCACGCCCCGCGCGCGACGAAATCGGGATTGCGGAAACCGGGCTTGCCGTAAACCAGGGGCGTGCCGTCGAGCTTTTCGACATGTCCGCCCGCGGCGACCAGCAAAGCCTCGCCCGCACCCGTATCCCATTCCGATGTGGGTCCCAGGCGCGGATAAAGATCGGCGGTGCCTTCGGCGACCAGACCGAACTTCGCGGCCGAGCCGACTTTGCGATGTTCCTTCACCGCCATGCCGTCGCAATAGGCGCTTTCGGCACCCGAGCTATGGCTTTTGGAGGTGACGACGACCAGCCCGTCTGCGGGTTTGGCGCGCGCGCGGATCGGCTTTTCGGTGCCGTCCTTTTCGGTGCGAAAAGCGCCCAAGCCGGTTCCGCCAGACCATACGACGCCGGACACGGGATGCAGCACCACGCCCAAGGCCGGGCGCCCCTCAACGACCAAGCCGATATTGACCGCGAAATTGTCGCTGCGTTCGACGAATTCGCGCGTCCCATCGAGCGGGTCGACGAGGAAGAATTCGCGCGGCGCGGTGGCAGGCCATGTCACGTCACCGCGCGCCACAGCTTCCTCCGCCACGGCCGGAACGCCGGGGGCGAGTTTCGACAGCCCTGCGAGGATGATCGTTTCGGCGCGCTCGTCGGCTTCTGTGACCGGCGTTCGGTCGGCCTTGGCGCGCACGCCGAAATCCTGCGCGTAGATGCGCAGGATTTCCACGCTTGCGTCGCGCGCCAGTGCGATCAGCGCCGGGCGCAGCCGCGCGAAATCGAGGCTCACTCCGCCGCGGCCTTCGCCGAACGCGCATGGATCAGGCGCCAAACCTTCTCCGGCGTCGCCGGCATGTCGATATGCTTCACGCCGTAGTCCGACAGCGCGTCGACGACCGCCGCGATGATCGAGGGCGGCGCGCCGATCGCACCGGCTTCGCCCGCACCCTTCACGCCCAGCGGATTGTTGCGGCACGGCACTTCGTTATACGCGAAGCGGATCGGCGGCAGATCGTAGGCGCGCGGCATCGCGTAATCCATGAACGAGCCGGTCAGCAACTGCCCGGTCTCCGGATCGTAGACGCAGTTTTCGAGCAGCGCTTGGCCCAAGCCTTGAGCCACGCCGCCATGGACCTGGCCTTCGACCATCATCGGGTTCATCACGTTGCCGAAATCGTCGACGACCGTGTAGTCGACCACTTTCACTTCGCCGGTACTCGGATCGATCTCGACTTCGGCGATGTGGCAGCCATTGGGATAGGTGGCGCCCGGCGGGGTGAAGCTGCCGGTTTCGTCGATGCCGATGCTCATATCCGCGGGCAGCTTCGTGGTGACGAAGCTGGTTTTGACGATATCGACGAAGCTTTTCGCCTTGTCGGTGCCCGCCACGCGGAAATCCTTGCCGTCGAATTCGATGTCGGCTTCGGCGGCTTCCAGCACATGGGCGGCGATCTTCTTGCCCTTGGCGATCACGCGCTCGACCGCCTTGCCGACGGCCGAACCGGAAACGGCGAGCGCGCGGCTGCCGCCGGTCATGCCGGGATAGAGCACCGTGTCGGTGTCGCCCTGGATCACGCGCACGCTGTCCATCGGCACGCCCAGACGATCCGACACCATCTGCGCATAGGCGGTCTCGTGGCCCTGACCGTTCGATTGGTTGCCGATCAGAACGGTGGCGCCGCCGCTGGAATCGAAACGCACCTGCGCCGTTTCCTCCGACCCGCCGCCGCACGCCTCGACATAGGTGATGAGGCCGCGCCCGCGCAACATGCCCTTGGCCTTACTGGCGGCCTTGCGCGCGGGGAACCCGTCCCAATCGGCGAATTTCATCGCGTCGGTCAGGTTCTGCGCGAACTCGCCGCTGTCATAGGTCGTGCCCAGCGCCGTCGTATAGGGCATCGCCGAGGGCGGAATGAAATTGCGGCGGCGAAGCTCGTCGGGCGCGATACCCAGCTCGCGCGAGGCGACGTCGACGATGCGCTCCGTCACGTAGTTCGCTTCCGGACGGCCCGCACCGCGATAGGCGTCGACCGGGGCGGTGTTCGTGAAATAGCCGACGACATGGCAATAGACGGCGCCGAAGGTATAGACGCCCGCCAGCATCGCCGTGCCCGCGAAGGTCGGGATGAACGGCCCGTAATGCGAGAGATACGCGCCGAGATTGGCTTGCGTATAGACCTTCAGCGCCAGGAATTTGCCGTTCGCGTCGACCGCCAGCTTGGCGTTGGTCAGATGGTCGCGGCCATGCGTGTCGGCGAGGAACGCTTCGCTGCGATCGCCCGTCCACTTGACCGGTCGGCCGATCAGCTTGGCGGCGAACAACACGCCGATATATTCGGGATAGAGGAAGATCTTCATCCCGAAGCCGCCGCCCACGTCGCCCGAAATCACGCGCAGCGCATTTTCGGGAATCTTGAACACGTAGTTGGTCAGCACTTTGCGCAGGCCCGCACCGCCTTGGCTGCCGCAATGCAGCGTCATGCGCTGCAAGCTCGCGTCCCATTCGCCGATCGCCATGCGCGGCTCCATCGACGACGGCGCCAAGCGGTTGTTGACCAGGTCGAGCTCGATCACGCGCGCGGCCTTGGCGAACAGCTCGTCCGCCTTGGCCTTGTCGCCCATATCCCAATCGAGCGCCACGTTGCCCGGCGCTTTCGCCCAGATTTCCGGCGCGCCCTTCGCGGCGGCGCGCGCGATATCGCCGACGGCGGGCAGTTCCTCGAACTCGATTTCGACCATTTCCGCCGCGTCGCGCGCATCGGCCAGCGTCTCGGCGACGATCAGCACGATCGGGTCGCCGACGAAGCGCACCGTATCCGTCGCCAAGGCCGGGCGCGGTGGGATCCAGGTCGTCGACCCGTCGCGATGCTTTTGTGGCGCCATGCAGGGCAGGTGGCCCACGCCCGCAGCTTCGAGATCGGCGCCGGTCACCACCGTCAGCACGCCGGGGGCGGTTTTCGCGGCCGTCACGTCCAGGCGCTTGATCTTGGCGTGCGCCTGGGGCGAGCGCAGGAAATAGGCGTGGCTTTGACGGGGCAGAAGCGTGTCGTCGGTGTACCGGCCGTGGCCGAGCAAAAGACGGCGATCTTCGAGGCGACGCGGGGACTGACCGACACCGAATTTCATGGACGACGCTCCCTGGCAATATAGGCCGGGGAGAATAGCATCCCGGACGACGCAATTGCCAAGCCCCGGCGCAAGAGGGATAACCGGGGCATGTGCGGCCGCTACTCCATCACCACCCCCGTCGAAGCGATGCGCCGGGTCTTCGGATTCGACGGCCCTTTGCCCAATCTCCAGCCGCGCTGGAACGTGGCGCCGACCCAAACGGCCCCGGTGATCCGTCGGGCGGCCGATGGCGGGCGCGAATTGGCGATGCTGAGCTGGGGCCTCGTGCCCTATTGGGCCGAAGACACGAAACTGCAAAGCCATATGATCAACGCGCGCGGCGAAACGGTGGCCGAGAAGCCCGCGTTCAAACAGGCCTATCGCCAGCGCCGCTGCCTCGTGCCCGCCGACGGGTTCTACGAATGGCAAACGCTGGGGCCGAAGACCAAACAGCCGCTGCTGTTCCGCATGACCGACGGCGCGCCGTTCGCCTTCGCGGGGCTGTGGGAGCGCTGGGTTCCGCCCAAGGGCGACGTGCTGGAAACCTTCACCATCGTCAACACGGCGGCGAATTCGCTGATGGCGCAGTTCCACGATCGCGTGCCGATCATCTTGGCGCCGGCGGATTGGGCGGCGTGGCTCGATCCCGCGATCGATCCCGCCGCACTCGTCAAAGCGCCGCCGTCGGAGTGGCTCACCTATACGCGCGTGTCGACCTATGTGAACTCGGTCAAACACGACGATGCGGGGTGTTTCGAGCCGGCCCCCGACGCCGAGCCGAAACCCGAACCGCCGAAGAAGACGAAGCCGGTGGACGGCCGCCAAGGCTCGCTCTTTTAGACACTCGACAAGCCGCGCGCAGCGGCCGCAAACTCGCCCCGCCATGATCCAGCCCGAACAGGCGCTGCCGCGCGTCACCTACTCGAATATCGGCGTCGATTTCGCGCCGCTGCACGATTTCCTCGATCGCGCGATTCCGGCATTTGCACCCGGCGGATTGCGGCCCAACCGGATCGGCGGCCGCGACGATCTCGCTGGTGCACGTTTTTCCGTCGTCAGTCCAATCGATCGCCGCTTGAATCTCGGCGACTTCGTCGACGCCGATGCGGGTGCCGTCGCGCGCGCGGTCGATGCCGCAAGGGCGGCGCAAGGCGCTTGGGGCCGGCGCCCCTGGCAGGAACGCGTCGCGGCGCTGCGTGCCGTGGCCGGCGAAATCGAAAAGCGCAAATACGAACTCGGCATCGCTTGCCTGATCGAAGTCGGCAAGTCGCGCGCCGAGGCGATGGGCGAGGTCGAGGAAACGATCGATCTGTTGCGCTATTACGCGGGCGAGATGGAAGCGAACGCCGGATACGCCCGCGACATGGCGCGCGCCTTCCCCAGCGAAGTCACGCGGTTGACATTGCGCCCGCACGGCGTGTTCGCGGTGATCGCGCCGTTCAATTTTCCGCTGGCATTGTCGGCCGGCATGATGACGGGCGCGTTACTGGGCGGAAACGCGGTCGTGTTCAAGCCGGGCCCGCGGTCGGGTTTGACCGGGGCGGGATTGATCGAATGCTTCGAAGCGATCCTGCCGCCCGGCGTCGTCAACATGGTTTGCGGCGAAGCGGCGGGGCCGCTGCTCGCCCAGCATGGCGGGATCGACGGCATCGCCTTCACCGGCAGCCATGCGGTGGGAATGGAATTGCTGCGCGCCCAGGCGGCGCGCGCGCATATGCGCCCGGTGAATGTCGAGATGGGCGGCAAAAATCCCGTCTATGTCGCGGCGTCGGCCGATCTCGATATCGCCGCCGAAGGCACGATGCGGTCGGCGTTCGGGTTGACGGGCCAGAAATGCTCGGCCTGCTCGGTCGCCTATGTCGATCGCGCCGTTCTGCCCGAGTTTCTGGCCAAGCTCGCGGCGAAGACCGCCGCACTCAAGATCGGCGATCCCCGGCTGCGCGAAATCTTCGCCGGTCCCGCGATCGATGCGGCGGCCGGGGCACGTTACGACGTTGCGGTCGTCGAAGCGGCGCGCGACGGGCGCGTCGTCGCGGGCGGAACGCGGCTGTCGGGCGGCATTCGCGATTTCGGCGTCTATTTGGCGCCCACGATCGTCGCCGGTCTGCCGGCCGATCATCGCCTCAATCGCGAGGAGCTGTTCCTGCCTTTCGTCTCGGTCCAGGCGATGGAAGGCTTGGCGGACGGGATCGCGCGCGGCAACGCGGTCGATTACGGACTGACCGCGGGCGTCTATGCCCGTGCGCCCGGCGAACTCGATTATTTCTTCGAGAATGCCGCGGCCGGCGTGCTTTACGCCAATCGCCGGTCGGGTGCCACGACCGGCGCTTGGCCGGGTATCCAGACCTTCTGCGGCTGGAAAGGGTCCGGCGCCACGGGCAAAGGCGGCCTCGGCCCCTGGTACGTTCCGCAGTTCATGCGCGAGCAAAGCCACACGTCGATGACGTGAGGCGGTTCAGAGTTTCTCCGGGCGCGGCTTGATCCACGGTGTCATGCGCACGAGGATGGAATCGCGGCGCACGATGTGGTGGTAGAGCGCCGCGCCCGCATGGATCAGCAGCGTGATGCCCATCGCATAGGCGAGCAGCGAATGCGCGCCGAGCAGCAGCCGGCCCAGATCGTCGTCCTTGGGCAGCGGGTTGGGCAGCGGCACCAGCCCGAACCATACGACCGGAAAGCCGAAGGCGTTGGAGCCGAGCCAGCCGAGGATGGGCTGCACGATCAGACAGAAGTAAAGGAACCAATGCGCGGCTTCCGCCGCGAGATGCTCGATCCACGGGGCGGGCGGCAAAGGCGGCGGCGGGGAATAAAGCCGCCAGCCCAGCCGCGCGAGCGTGAGCAGGAACACGCACACGCCCGCCGTCTCGTGCCAGGAATAGACGCGGACCTTCCAGTCGGAGAATTCGAGCCGCGTCATATAAAGCCCGACGCCGAACAGACCGGCGACGAGCAGAACCGTCAGCCAGTGGAAGGTTCGGGCGGGCGCGCCATAGCGCGTGGGGGTATTGCGCATCACCATCGGGCGGGTAAGCTAGTCTTATGGCTGAAATCGTCAATCTCAACCGTGCGCGCAAAGCCAAGGCGCGCGAAGATCGTGCGGCGCAGGCCGACGCCAACCGCACGAAATTCGGCCGCACCAAGGCCGAGCGCGAGCGCCAAGCGGCGCAGGACGCGCTCGAGACGGCGCGTCTCGACGCGCATAAGCGGGAGGACTGACGGCATGTTGTTCATGGTCGTCGAAACGTTCACGGGCGGCGATATGGTGCCGATCTATCGCCATATGGCGGAAAAGGGGCGCGGGCTTCCCGATGGCGTCGAATATATCGACTCTTGGGTGTCGATCGACATGACACGCTGCTTCCAGCTGATGCGGGCCGACGATGCCGCCAAGCTACAGCAATGGGTGCTGCATTGGCGGGGCTTGGGTGTGGGCTTCGAATTCGTGCCCGTCGTGCCCGCGAAGGATACGCGCGCGATGCACGAAAAATCCCAGTTAGCCTGATCGCGCGGCCAGCGTTTCGGCCCAGCGCGCTTCCCAGGGATTGTTCTCGAAATCCGCGACGCTGCCGTCTTCGGCGTAGAAGCGATTGGGGATTTGGAAAATCGCCAGCGTCATGCAGCCGGTGGGCGTCCACGCCTCATGGCGGCTGCCCGCCGGGCGCCAGACGAATTCGCCCGCGCGCGCGACACCGTCGCGGTCGTGCAACTCGCCTTCCAGCACATAAGTTTGCTCGACCAGCACATGCTCGTGATCGGGAAGCTTGGCGCCGGGGGCGAGGCGCGTCAGTACCGTCGCCATGCCGGTTTGCGCGTCGAAGAACAGCGATTTGGTTTCAACGCCGGGAAAGCGCGACGGGCGCCAAGGCAAGTCCTTGGCGGCGACGAAATGGGAAATCATGCAGCGCCTCAGTACAGGACGATCGCGTAGTCGCCGACGACCCGGAAGCCCAGGCCTTCGTAGCAGAACTTCGCCGCTGCATTTTCGATGCCGGTGAACAGAATCGCGTTCGTCGCCCCCGCCGCTTTGGCCGAAGCCAGCGCCGCCCCGGTCGCGAGCCGGCCGTAACCTTGGTCGCGCTCCGCCGGGGGCACGTAAACGCCGCCGATCTGCACGATATCGGGCAGGCGCGCATTGATCCCGGCATAAGCGACCGGCGTTCCCGCCCGGCGCAATACGAAGCCAAGACCGTCGTCGATCGTCCGGTCGATTTCCTCGGCCGCACGCTGCTTCGATTCCGCACTTTCCGGCCAGGACAGCGCTTCGCGGCAATAGGCGTAGCGCCAATCGCGCAAAATCGCGCGGTCGGCATCGGTGGCGGGGCCGAGCGCGAAATCCGCGCCCGGCAAGGCGGGCGTTTTGAGATCGGCCAACGCCAATGCGAACAAATCCTGGCGGGCGGCGAGGCGCGCACGGCGCAGCGAGAAGGGCGGGATCTGGATCGCCTCTTCGACCTGCAGGGACGGCCCCATGATGCCCGTCGCGGCGCGCGGCAAGCCGGCGGCGAGCGTTTCGGCGACCAAGGCGCCCGCATAAGCCTGCGGGCATTGGATCATCAGATTGCCGTTCCAGTAGAGCGCGGCCGCACCGATCAACACGCCGTCTTCGAACGTGCCGGCATAGCTGCCCTGGAAGCGCTCGCCGCGATCGACGATCCCGGCGGCGCGCAGGTTGGAACGCAGGAACATCGAGCTTTCGGGCGTTTGCGCCAGAAAGAACTCGAGCTTGGCTTCGTCGCCCGGACCGAGCGCACGATGAACGATGCCCACCATGCGCCCGATCCTAGCGCGCTTACGGCAGGAACGCGAACTTCAAGACGAACAGGATCGCGATGGTCCAGACCGCGCCCGACACTTCGGATGCGCGGCCGGCCAGCGCCTTGATCGCGGCGTAGGAGATGAAGCCGAACGCGATCCCATGCGCGATCGAGAAGGTGAACGGCATCGCCATCGCGGCGATCATCCCCGGCGCGTATTCGGTGATGTCGTTCCAGTCGAGATCGACCAAGCCTTTGGTCATGTAGCAGGCGACCAGGATCAAGGCCGGGGCGGTGGCGTAGGCCGGGACTGTGTTCGCCAAGGGGGCGAACACCAAAGCCGCGACGAACAGCAGCCCGACGACCACGGCGACGAGACCCGTGCGCCCGCCGGCTTCGACGCCCGCCGCACTTTCGATATAGCTCGTCGTGTTCGACGTGCCGAGTAGCGAGCCGACCAGCGACGCCGACGAATCCGCGACCAGCGCCTTTTTGAGGCGCGGCAGCTTACCGTCCGGCGTCATCAACCCGGCGCGTTGGGTGACGCCGACCAGCGTGCCCGCCGTATCGAACAGATCGACGAACATCAGCACCAGAATGGTCGAGATGACCGAGATCTGGAGGGCGCCCCAGATGTCGAGTTTCAGGAAGGTGGGTGCAATCGACGGCGGGGCGGAAACGATGCCCTGGAACGTGGTGAGGCCCAGGATCACGCCGGCGGCGGTGGTGCCCAGAATGGCGATGATGATCGCCCCCGGCACTTTTCGTGCGTCCAGCGCCACCATCACGACGAAGCCGATCGCCGCCAGCACGGCGGGGCCGGATTTGAGGTCGCCCAAGGTCACCAGCGTGGCCGGATGGTCGACGACGATGCCCGCGTTCTTCAGGCCGATGATGGCGAGGAACAGGCCGATGCCGCCCGCGATGCCGTATTTCAGCGCGCGGGGAATGCCATCGAAGATCCAGGCGCGCGCGGGGCTCAGCGACAGCGCCACGGTCAGCACCGAGGAGCAGAAAATGGCGCCCAGCGCCGTTTCCCACGACATGCCCATGCCCTTGACCATGCCAAAGGCGAAGAAGGCGTTGAGACCCATCCCCGGCGCCAAGGCGATGGGATAATTGGCGTAAAGCCCCATGATGAAGCAGGACAAAGCCGCCGCGAGACAGGTCGCGACGAACACCGAGTTCTTGTCCATCCCCGCGATCTCCAGGATCGAGGGATTGACGACGATGATGTAGGCCATCGTCAGAAAGGTCGTGACCCCGGCGAGGATCTCGGTTTTGACGGTGGTGCGGGCCTGCGAAAGGCCGAAATATTGATCCAGCATGGACTCCCCCTTCGGCCACTTTTCCGCGTGCCGGAGGGGAAATCTAATACGGGCTTCCGAGTCGCTCTAAAGTGGCTTTTTGATCTTGGCCGCGATCTCGCCCACGATGCCGCGCCGGAAGGCGAGCACGCAGACCACGAAGATCACGCCCTGCACGACCGTCACCCATTGGCCCAGCTCGGCCAGATAGTTCTGCATCGAGACGATGACGGCCGCCCCCGCGATCGGCCCGAAGACGGTGCCGAGGCCGCCGACCAGCGTCATCAGCACAACTTCGCCCGACATCGACCAATGCACGTCGGTCAGCGAGGCGAGCTGGAACACGATCGCCTTGGTCGCCCCGGCGAGGCCGGCGAGCGTCGCCGACATCGTGAACGCGGCGAGTTTGTAGTGATCGACGCGGTAGCCGAGCGATATCGCGCGCGGCTCGTTCTCGCGAATCGCCTTCAGCACCTGGCCGAAGGGCGAATGCACGATGCGGTAGATCAACAGGAACGACGCCAGGAAGATCGCCGCGACGACATAATAGAGAACGTAGTCGTTGCGCAGATCGAGGATGCCGAACATCGTGCCGCGGGGCACGCGCTGCAAACCGTCCTCGCCGCCGGTGAAAGGCGCTTGCAGGGCGAAGAAGAACGCCATCTGCGCCAGCGCCAGCGTGATCATCGCGAAGTAGATGCCTTGGCGGCGGATGGCAAGCGCGCCCACCGCGATCCCGAGCACGAAGGCGGTGGCCGCCCCGCCCAGGATCGCGAATTCCGGCGGCCAGCCCCAGACCTTCGCCGAATGGGCCGACACATACGCCGCCCAGCCGAAGAACAGCGCGTGGCCGAAGCTCAGCAGCCCGACATAGCCGATCAGCAGATTGAAGGCGCAGGCGAACAGCGCGAAGCACAGCACCTTCATCAGGAAGACGGGGTAGAGGATATAGGGCAGCACGATCAGCGCCGCGACCAGCGCGCCCAGGATCAGGCGCTGGTGGCGGGGCATGCCCGTTTCGTTGGAGGCTTGCGCGGGTTCGCCGGACATCAGCGCGCCCTCCCGAACAGACCGGCGGGTTTGATCAGCAGCACGATCACCATGATGACGAAGATCACCGTCGAAGAGGCTTCGGGATAGAACACTTTGGTCAGGCCCTCGATGATGCCCAGGCCGAAGCCCGTAAGGATCGAACCCATGATCGAGCCCATGCCGCCGATCACGACGACCGCGAACACGATGATGATGAGGTCCGCGCCCATCAGCGGGCTGACCTGATAGATCGGGGCCGCGAGCACGCCGGTGAAGGCGGCAAGGCCAACGCCGAAACCGTAGGTCAGCGTGATCATGCGCGGCACGTTGATGCCGAAGGACTGCACCAAAGCCGGGTTTTCGGTCGCGGCGCGAAGATACGAACCCAGTTTCGTCTTCTCGATGACGAACCAGGTGGCAAGGCACACGACCAGCGACACGACGACGACCCAGCCGCGGTAGTTCGGCATGAACATGAAGCCGAGATCGGTGCCGCCGCGCAATTGCGCGGGGATGCCGTAAGGCAGGCCGGAGGAGCCGAACTGGTTGCGGAACACGCCCTGGATGATCAGCGCGATGCCGAAGGTCAGCAGCAGGCCGTAAAGATGGTCGAGCTTGTAGAGCCGATGCAGCATCGTGCGCTCGATCAGGATGCCGGTCAGGCCCACGGTCACGGGCACGATCAGCAGCGCCCACCAGTAGCCCACGCCCAGCCAATTCAGCAGCATCCAGGCCACGAACGCGCCCATCATGTACTGCGCGCCGTGGGTGAAGTTGATGATATTGAGCAGCCCGAAAATCACCGCGAGGCCGAGCGACAGCAGCGCGTAGAACGCGCCGTTGATCAAGCCCAGCAACAACTGGCCGAACAGCGCCTGGGGCGGAATTCCGAAAATATCGGGCATGCTTTTTCGCCGTACTCGAAAGAAAGGGGAGGGGGCGGGCGGACCCGCCCCCTCCGGCCGTTACGCGATCAGCCGCCGACCAGCGGGCACTTGCCCTCGTTCAGCGGACGGAAGGCCTGTGCCGCGGGGATCGTGGCGCGGGTCTTGTAGTAGTCCCACGCGCCCTTCGATTCCGACGGCTTCTTCACTTCGAAGAGATACATGTCGTGGATCTTGCGGCCGTCCTTGCGGATCTCGCCCTTGCCGAACAGCGGATCGTCGGTCGGCGTGGCCTTCATCTTCTCGACCACCGCCTTGCCGTCGGCGGCCGACTTCGTGGCTTCGATCGCCTTCAGATAGTGGGTGACCGACGAATAGACGCCCGCATGCACCATCGTGGGATGGATGCCCTTGTTGGCGGCGGCGAAGCGCTTGGCGAAGGCGCGGCTGGCGTCGCTCTGATCCCAGTAGAACGCTTCAGTCATGATCAGACCTTGCGCCGTTTCAAGGCCCAGGCCGTGCACGTCGGTCAAGAACACCAGCAGCCCGGCCAGCGACTGGCCGCGCCTGACGATGCCGAATTCGGCCGCCTGCTTGATCGAATTGACCGTGTCGCCGCCGGCATTGGCGAGACCGATGATCTTCGCGCGGCTCGACTGCGCCTGCAGCAGGAACGACGAGAAATCGTTCGTGTTCAAGGGCGCGCGCACGCCGCCCAGAACGCGACCGCCCATCGCCTTGACGACGTTGGTCGTGTCGGCTTCCAGCTGATGGCCGAACGCGTAGTCGGCGGTCAGGAAGAACCACGTGTCGCCGCCGGTCTGGACGATCGCCTTGCCGGTGCCGTTGGCCAGCGCCCAGGTGTCGTAGGTCCAGTGGACGGTGTTGGGCGAGCATTGTTCGCCGGTCAGCGCCGAGGTGGCCGCACCCGACACCAGGAACACCTTGTTCTTTTCGCGCGTCACGCCGTTTACGGCGAGCGCGACGCCCGAGTTCGGCACGTCGACGATCATGTCCACGCCGTCGCGGTCGTACCATTGGCGGGCGATGTTGGAGCCGACATCGGCCTTGTTCTGGTGGTCGGCCGAGACGAATTCGACCCTGATGCCCTTGGCGGCGGCGCCGAAATCGTCGGCCGCCATGCGCGCGGCGAGCACGGAGCCCGCACCGGCGAGGTCGGTGTAGAGCGACGACATATCCGACAGAACGCCGATCTTCACGTTGGTCTGCGCCATGGCCGGGGCCGCGGCGACCGCCGCCAGGGCGACGGCCCCCAGCAGCGCGGATTTCAGTGTTTTCATGGTCGTTCTCCCTATTTGTGGTTAGACGCCGAGATACTCGTGGAGCTTCTCCATGTTCGCTTCGAGCGCGTCGTTGGCGATTTCGTCGACGACGCGGCCGTGCTCCATGACGTAGTGCCGATCCGCGACCGTGGCCGCGAAGCGGAAATTCTGTTCGACCAGCAGGATCGTGAAGCCCTCGTTCTTAAGGCGACGGATCGTGCGGCCGATCTGCTGGACGATGACGGGGGCGAGGCCTTCCGTCGGCTCGTCGAGCAGCAGCAGTTTGGCGCCGGTACGCAAGATGCGGCCGATCGCCAGCATCTGCTGTTCGCCGCCCGAGAGCTTCGTGCCCTGGCTGGCCAAGCGTTCCTTGAGATTGGGGAACAGCTCGAAAATCGTCTCGACCGACAGGCCGCCTTCGGCGACGGCGGGCGGCAGAAGCAGATTTTCCTTCACGTCGAGCGAGGCGAAAATGCCGCGCTCTTCCGGGCAGAAGGCGATGCCTTGGCGCGCGATGGCGTAGCTGGGCAGGCTGATCGTTTCCGTGCCCTTGAACTTCACGCTGCCCTTACGGCTGCCGACGATGCCCATGACCGACTTCATGGTCGTGGTCTTGCCCGCCCCGTTGCGGCCCAGCAGCGTGACGACTTCGCCCTCGCGGACCTGGAAATCGACGCCGTGCAGGATATGGCTTTCGCCGTACCACGCGTTGAGGCCGGAAACGCTCAGCATCGCCTCAGCCATGGCCGGCCCCCATATAGGCCTGCACCACGTCCGGGTTCTTCGACACCGTCGCGTAATCGCCTTCGGCCAGAACTTCGCCGCGCGCCAGCACGGTGATCGTGTCGGAAAGATCGGCGACGACCGAAAGATTGTGCTCGACCATCAGCACCGTGCGTCCTTGCGCGACGCGCTTGATAAGGGCGGCGATGCGGCCGACGTCCTCGTGCCCCATGCCCGCGGTGGGCTCGTCGAGCAACATCATCTCCGGTTCCAGCGCCAGCGTCGTCGCGATTTCCAGCGCGCGCTTGCGCCCGTAGGGAAGCTCGACCGCAACCGTGTTCGCGTATTCCGTCAGGCCGACCCATTCGATCAGTTCCAGCGCGCGGTCGTTGTAGATTTCCAATACCGACTGTGAGCGCCAGAAATCGAAGGAATCGCCGCGCTTGCGTTGCAGCGCCACGCGCACGTTTTCCAGCACAGACAGATGCGGGAACACGGCGGAAATCTGGAAGGAACGCACGAGGCCGAGGCGCGCGATATCCGCGGGCTTGGTCGCCGTGATGTCGCGGCCGTTATAGGAAATCTTCCCGCGCGACGGGATCAGGAACTTGGTCAGCAGATTGAAGCAGGTCGTTTTGCCCGCACCGTTCGGTCCGATCAGCGCATGGATCGAATGGCGCCGCACGCGCAGCGTCACGTTGTTGACCGCGATGAAACCGCGAAATTCCTTCGTCAGCCCGTCGGTCTCGAGAATGATGTCGGCCAAAAAAGCGTACTCCCTGTCAGGCGTACTTTTCGTTTGTTGGTTTCAGACGTATCAGGTTGCGGGGTACCCTGGCAACCGCGCCAAGCTTGAAAACGACGATATTTCCCGATAGTTTCGCGGTGAAGAACGTAATTCTATTAAGGGGCTTACGGGAAAGTTAATCGAATTTTAGACGTTTTGCGGCTAACCTCGACGGGTTGGGAACCGAGAACGGTCGACCCGCCGTTTCACTGGATCACGACGCTCGAGAAGACGGATCGAAACGCGCCATGACCACGCCCCCGAACCTGCCGCAGATCCCCGACCCGCCGGTGCCCGAAAGCCCGTGCAAGGTGGCGCTCGTCCAGATCAACAATTCGTTCTCGGGCCAGAACTACCTGCCTTACGCGTGCGGCCTGATGGAAGGCTATACGCGCAAATACTCGGGACGGCCGGAGCGCTATACGTTCCTGCCGCCGATCTATAAGCGCTTGCGCGTGGAAGCGGCCGTCGAACATCTGCTCGACGCCGATGTGGTGGGCTTCTCCTGCTATGTGTGGAACGAGAAACTCTCGCTTGCCGTCGCGCGCCGTTTGAAGGAGCGCAAGCCCGGCGTGATGATCGTGTTCGGCGGCCCGCAAGTGCCCGACCGCACCGAGCATTTCTTGCGCGACAATCCGTTCATCGACGTGGCCGTAAACGGCGAAGGCGAAGCGCCGTTCACCAAACTGCTCGACCGGTTCCCGTCGCGCGATTGGACCGGCATTTCCAATCTTTCCTATCTGCGCGACGGCAAGTTCGTCGTGCATCCGAAGGGCAATCGCATTCGCGATCTCGCGGATCTGCCCTCGCCCTATCTCGACGGCACCTTCGACCGGTTGATGGCGGCCAACCCGCAGGAAAACTGGATCGTGTTGTGGGAAACGAACCGCGGCTGCCCGTTCCAGTGCACGTTCTGCGATTGGGGTTCGGCGACGCAAGCCAAGGTCTATCAATTCGATCTGGAGCGCGCCTTTGCCGAAATCGACTGGTTCGCGCTGAAGAAGATCGAGTTCATCTTCTGCTGCGACGCCAATTTCGGCATCCTGGCGCGCGATATCCAAATCGCCGAAGCCTTGGCGAAATCGAAGGAAGCGACCGGCTATCCGAAAGCCGTGTCGGTGCAGAACACCAAGAACGCGACCGAGCGCGCGTATCTCACGCAGAAAATCCTGTCGGATGCGGGCATGAACAAGGGTGTGACCTTGTCCATGCAGTCGCTCGATCCGGGCACGCTCAAAGCCATCAAGCGCCAGAACATCGCGCTGGGCACGTACGAGGAATTGCAGCGCCGCTTCACCCGCGACCGGGTCGAGACCTATTCGGACCTCATCCTGGGCTTGCCGGGCGAGACCTACGATTCCTGGGTCGAAGGTGTGGCCAAGCTGATGGAGACGGGCCAGCACAACCGCATCCAGTTCAACAATCTGTCGATCCTGCCCAACGCCGAAATGGGCGATCCCGAATATCAGAAGAAATTCGGGATGGAGACGGTTGTCACGCGCGTGGTGAACATCCACGGCGCCCTGGAGGTCGACCCCGACGGCATTTACGAAACGCAGGATTTGGTCGTCGCCACCGCGTCGATGCCGCGTCCAGATTGGCGCAAGGCGCGCGCGTTTTCGTGGATGGCGGCATTGGTGCATTACGACAAGCTGCTGCAAGTGCCGATCCTGGTGGCGCACGCCCAATGCGGCGTGCCGTTCCGCAAATTGCTGGAAGCCTTCTTCGACGCCGATCCGGCAAAATATCCAGTCTTCGGCTCGATCCGCGCTTTCTTCGACGACTACGCGACGCGCATCCAGAACGGCGAAGTCGAATACGTCTATTCGCAGGAATGGCTGGGCATCCATTGGCCGGCCGACGAATTCGTGTTCATTGATCTGGTCGTGCGCGGCAAGCTCGGCGCGTTCTACGAGGAAGCCGAGCGCCTGACCTTCGATGTGCTGTCGCGCGACCGCGCGCTGTTGCCGCGCGAGCGTATCGCCGACGCGTTCAAGCTGAACCGCGCGATGGTGAAGGAGCCGGGCGCGCTCGGCGACATTGAAGTGACGCTGGGCAGCGACATCTATCCTTATTATCGCGCGCTGCTCGAAGGCCGCGACGAAGACCTGCTGGTCGAACCCGTGACCTATCGTATCGAACGCTCGAAGGAGGCGTGGCCCGCTTTCGACGATTGGTGCCGCCAAGTCGTTTGGTACGGCAACAAGAAAGGCGCGTACCTCTACGGCAACAAGGCGATGGCGCGCCATCTCGCCGGGCATTTCTAACCTCGTGGCGAAGCCCGCCTATCGCCGCCTATTGATCACCGGCGCGACGGGCGTGCTTGGGGCCGGGTTCCGTGCGCTCGCCGCCGAATATCCCGACCGCGAGTTTCGTTTCGTTTCGCGCAAGGACGTGGATCTTCGCGACGCGGCCGCCACGCTCGCCCTCGTGCGCGCGGCAAAGCCCGACGCGATCCTGCATCTCGCCGCGATTTCGGGCGGCATCGAACTCGCGCGCCGCTATCCCGCGCGCATCCTGCGCGACAATGTCGCGATGACGTTCGCGGTGCTTGATGCGGCGGTCGAAGCCAAGGTGCCCAAGACGGTGATGACGCTGTCGTCGGGCATGTATCCGGCTTCGGCGCCGCAGCCCAATGCCGAAGATCAGATCCATGACGGGCGCCCGCATGACAGCGCCTATTCCTATGCAATGGCCAAACGGTTGATCGAACCGGCCGTGCGCGCCTATCGCCATGAATTCGGCATCGACGCGATCGGCCTGGTGCCGTCGGGCATATTCGGCGAGGACGACAACTACAATCCCGACGACTGCACCTGGATCGCGGGGCTCGTGCGCCGCTTCGCCGAATGGACGCCCGCCACGGGCGATATTTCGATCTGGGGCGACGGCGCGCCAGTGCGCGAAATCACCGATGCGCGTGATATGGCGCGCGCCTATCTTTGGGCGCTCGACAATTATTCGGAGGCGGCGCCCTTGAACGTCGGTTGCGGCGAAGGCCACGCGATCCGCGACGTGGCGATGACGCTTGCGGAAATCGCCGGTGTGCCCGCCGAACGCGTGAAGTTCGATCCGGCACGCGCGCGCGGCATCGACAAGCGCGTGACGGATTCCACCCGCTTCAAAACATTGTCGGGTATCAAATTCACGCCGCTGCGGGAATCCCTCGCGCGGATCTTCGTCTGGTACAAGCGCACGCATCAAACCGATCCCGGCGCCATCCGCCGCCAGTCGCGTTTCGCGCCGGAGTGAACATGGACAATCTGCTCGACCGCTATTGGTACTACGCGATCGAAATGGCGCCGGGCGTGATCACGCCGGGCAAGCGTTTCCCGAACGTCGCGATCACGCGCGATCTCTTGTCGCGCGTCGACGTTGCGGGCCAGCGTTGCCTGGATGTCGGCACGATGGAAGCGCTCGTGCCCGTGCTGCTCGCCAAGCGCGGCGCGTCGGGCGTCGTCGCGGTCGATGGGCTGGATTTCGGCGAGAAGGTTGCGGCGGTGCGCCAAGCGCATAACGTGTCTTTCGCGTATGTGCCCGGCGTATTGTCGGGTTCGCTGGTTCGCGCGATGGAAGAACGCGTGGCTGGCGACATGACCGAACATCGCTTCGCGGGCGGGCCCAAGCCGCGCCTCGATTTCGACGTCGTCGTGCTGTCGGGCATGCTCTATCACGTCCATTCGCCGCTGCATGTGCTGGCGGCGGTGCGCAGCCTGCTGCGCCCCGGCGGCTTGATGATCGTCGAGACGGCGATCATGCCGATGGACGCCTATCTGATGCAGTGGAATTTCGCGGGCACGGGTTACGTCTACGGGCCCACGGATACGTGGTTCATGACCGTGCCGCTGCTCGATCATTTCCTGCGTTTCCTCAAAATGATGCCGCTCGATGCGCGCTGGATTCCGGCGGGCACGGGTGTGGCGCGTTTCGCCTGCGTGGCGCGGGCGGTGGATTATCGCCCGCGTCTGCCGGCCGAAACGCTGATGGAAGATGCGCCGTGGAATCTCGAACACGCGGCTCTCCATCGCGAGAATCTGTTCCCCGATCCCAAATTGCCGCCCGTGCCCTATACGACCGCCGCGAAGCCCGTGTACCGGCAAGGCGTGGGCAGTTGCGATCTGTTCGCGACGATGCAAGCCTCTCAGCCGCTGAACGTCACGCCGGAGCTTGTTGAACTGAGGCTGGGCGCGACGATATGACGGATTTCACCGTCGCCGCGATGTGGCGCACGCCGGTCTTCCAATGGCTGGGCGGCGACCATCCGATGATGACGAGTTTGCTCGCCCCGCGTGCGGGCTACGACTTCAAGCTCGATCTGCCGGCGGCAGACGACGCGGCGCGCGCGAAGGCGGAAAGGGGCCTCGCCAATCTTTCCGCGAAGCTGCGCAAGGCCGTGCCCGATATCGCGGACGATGTGCTGGCGGAGTTCGTGAAATCCCGCGACCTCGAAAGCCAAGCGCAGGTCGCCGCCGCCGAACCCGATCTCGTGTTTCCGCATTCGATGCCGTTCACCGATATGGAACGGCCGTGGATTTCGCATCTCGAAGAATTGCTGGCGCTGTTCGCACCCTTCTTCTGGCACGGCACGTCGGCCGAGCGTACCGCCTATGGCACGCCGGTGTGGCGGCTGGTGAAGGCGATGCTGGAGGACCCGTCCTGCCGTGCGTTGTCGGCGCATTTGCGGCACACGGTCGATTGGATCGGCAAGCTGTTCGACAGCGAGACGATCGCGGCCAAGACGCGCTTCATCCCCTTCGGTCATGCATTCCCGCCTTCGATCGAAGCGCGGGTGCGCGACGCGCAAGCGGCGCGCGCGAGCCGCAAAGGCTGCACTTTTCTGTTCACGAATTCCTGGTTCCAGGCGGAGCCGAGCTTCGTCTTGCGCGGCGGCATGGAAACGCTCGCGGCCTACGGCAATCTCGTCAAACGCCGCCCGGATTGCCGCTTGATCCTGCGCACGAAGTTGCCGGTGTCGATCTTCGGCGAAGGCTTCGCCGATTTCGTGCGTTCGCTGCCGAATGTCGAGATCGTCGACGGCAAGCTCGACTATCCCGATTTCGTCGATCTGTTTCTGCGCGCCGACGCATTCCTGCTGCCATCTTGCGGTTTGCACACGGTTTCGCTGCTCGAAGCGATGGCATCGGGCGCCGCGTTGATCGCGTCGGACGCGCCGGCGGTCGACGAGTTCGTCACGCATGGCGAAACCGGGATCGCCGTCGCAGGGCGGCGCAAGCTGTCGTGGTACGACGAGCACGGTTTCCTGCGGCAGACCTTCGAGCCGTTGAAGAAGGATTTCGACGCTGGCTTCGCCGCCAATTTCGAAGCGGCGATGGATCGCGTGGCGGGCGACGTTGCGTATCGCGTGAAATTGGGGCGTGCGGCCTTCGCGCATGTGCGCCAAAATCACGCGATGGAACCTTGGATCGGCGGCTTCGGCCAATTGCTCGACGACGTGCGCGACGGCTTGCGATGAGCGGCGCGTTCGATCCGTTGACGATGCTGGGGCGCGGCGGCTTCGACACGCATGCCACGCTCGATCTGCGCGGCCTCAAGCGCGACGAAGCGCTCGCCAAGCTGAAAGCGTTGATCGACACCCATGCCGCGCCCGCCCCGCATCTTTACGCGGTGCTTATCGATCCCGCCACGCAAGGCGGCGGGGAGACGCTGTTCCAGCCGGTCGGGCGCTATCTGCTCGACGCGAAGCGTTCGGGAAAAATCTTCGCCGTGACGCCGCTCGCCGATCCGCCCGGCGGCGGTTTCGCGATCGATCTGGGGCAAGCGTGAGCGTCGACCAAGCCGCCCTCGCGGATTTGGCGCTGCGGCTCGCCGAGAATTTCGGCAGCCATTCGAAACTGGTCGAATTGGTCGCGCGCGCGGCGCGGACCGGCGACGAAACCGTCGCGGCCAAGGCGTGGGACGAGATCGGCAAATTGCCGCCCGATATCCGCGCCGCGATCGCGAAATGGCTCGCCGAATCCCGGCCCGCGCCGGCGAACGACCGCTAGCCTTAGACTTTGACGCCGATCGGGCAGGAAACGCCCGTTCCGCCCAAGCCGCAATAACCCGCCGGGTTTTTGGCGAGATATTGCTGGTGATAGGCCTCGGCGTAATAGAACGGGCCCGCGTCGACGATCTCGGTCGTGATCGGGCCGTAGCCGGCTTTCGCTAGCGCCGCCCCGAACGCCGCCTTCGATGCTTCGGCGGCCGCGCGCTGTTCGGGCGAGTTCACGTAGATTCCCGAGCGATACTGCGTGCCGACATCGTTGCCCTGGCGCATGCCCTGGGTCGGGTCGTGGCTTTCCCAGAACGTCTTCAGCACCGTTTCCAGGCTCAAGCGCGCGGGATCGAAGGCGACGAGAACGACCTCGTTATGGCCGGTCATGCCCGAGCACACTTCCTCGTAGGTCGGGTTCTTCGTGTAACCGGCGGCGTAGCCCACGGCGGTCGAAACCGCACCGGGCAATTGCCAGAATTTGCGCTCGGCCCCCCAGAAGCAGCCCAGACCCATGACGATCGTTTCCGTACCCGCCGGAAAGGGCGGCTTCAACGGCGTGCCGAGCACGAAATGGCGGGTGGGAACGGCGATCGCTTCGTCGCGTCCGGGCAGCGCCTCGGACGGCGACGGCATCGCGGCTTTTTTGCGGGCGAAGAGATACATGGGGGACCTCGCTTTCGCCGGACGATTCGCCGGCGAGGCCCCGAAGGTTACAGGCCCTTGAGGTGACGGTCGATACGCATGCGCTCGCCTTCCGACACGGCGACCTCGAAGCTATGACGCAACGACATCATGGTTTCGAGCTGCTTCATCGACCCGAAAATGCGCCCGGCCGCGAGCTGGCGGGCGACCGCCCCCATATGCTTGGGCGCGTCCAGAAACACTTGATGGGCAAGCAGCACGGGTTTGCCCTCGTGCGTGCCCAACGTCACGAACCATTGCGCGACCGAATTGGCGCCGATGAAGATGCGATCGTTGATCAGCGTGCGCGGCGCGCCGGGCGTCGCCGGCGTTTCGGCTTGGGGGGGCTGCGGGGCGGGCTGGTTTTCCATCGGCATATCCGTTCGACTCGTGCGAGGCTTGAGCTCGACTCAATTTGAGGGCTGCCGATGAATCAAGCGTTAAACACGAACGCGGAATCTGGATGCCGTTCGCTTTAATTATTAACGCGCGGCGCGATGTAAAAATTGCGTCACGCGTGCTCGCGCTTTGCGCCGCCATCCGAATGGGAACGAAACGATCTGCCGGATCGGAAAAACCGCGAACCCGTTCTACTCGACGAATCGGGGGTTCGATGGGGCCGGATGGTGGGCGCTGCAGGGATTGAACCTGCGACCCCTGCCGTGTGAAAGCAGTGCTCTCCCGCTGAGCTAAGCGCCCGTCGCCATCGGCCAAAAGCGGCGGTGGGGCAGGGGTATAGGGCGGGCGTTTCCGGCTGTCAAGAAAGGCGCCTTGGTAACGGGCCCTTGGCGCCGCGCCGAAATGCCCTATCTTATCGACATGCCTAAAAGACTCCGCCCCGCTGCCCTGGGATTGGCCGCCGCGCTTTTTGCGGCCCCGGCGGGCGCCTTTACGTCCGGCGACCGTTACGAGGTCGATTTCGACGTAACGGCGGGCGGGCGGATCGCCCATCTGACCTTGGCATTCGCCATGGTCGGACAGAATTACCAATTCGCCTCGCGCCAGGAATCGGCCGGGTTGCTCGATTGGCTGGCTTCGTGGCGTTCGCAAACCGAGGTGCGCGGCTTTTTCCGCGGCACCGATCCGGTGCCGACGTCTTATCGCGTCGACGGCACGTTCCGCGGCAATCCGCGTAAAGTGGAACTGGTGTTCGAGGACGGGCGCGTCGTGCGCATGGATACGGTGCCCGAGGCGCGCGACGACGACCGCGAAGAAGTTCCGGCCGCGTTGCGCGAAGGGGCGGTCGATCCGGTCTCGGCGCTGGTCTATGCGCTGCGCACGGTGAACGAGACCGGCAAATGCGATGCGCGCGTGAAGGTGTTCGACGGCCGCCAGCGTTACGACGTGGCCTTCACCGATAAAGGCATGCAGCGCGTCGCGCGCCATAACGCCTCGAATTTCGAAGGCGAGGCGCGGGCCTGCGAATTCGAATGGATCCCGATCGCGGGGCGCAAGCGCAACCCGTCGATCCGCGTCTCGGGCGAACAGCGCGTGGGCACCGTCTATCTCGCCCCGGTCGCCGACAGCGCCGTGCTGGCGCCGGTGCGTATCGAGTTCACGCTGTGGTTCGGCACCGTGGTCGGGCATCTGCGCGACGTGCGCCGCATGCCCGCGCGCGCGGAGATCGACTGAATCTAAGGCCGGTGTTCGATGTCTTCGGTTTCGCGGCGCAAGGCGCGGATCGAGACATAGACTTCGATCAGGAACAGCCCCAGCGCCAGGATGACGGCGACGACCGCCGCGGCGAAAAAGCCGATCGGCACCGTGCTGGCGATACCGCGCGACACGCCCACGACGAACAGTGCCAAAATCGCGCAGCAGGTCAGGAAGGTCGATACCGTCAGCAGCGCGATCGCCGCGTTGACGACGCGCAGCCGCGTGCGCTGGATCGCCAATTCGCCGTGCCATTGGCGCATCCGCTCGGGCTCCGCCAAACCACGCAACTCGCGCGACAGATTGCGCGTGCGGTCGACCACGCGCGCCAAGCGCCCGGTGAACACGCTGAGCAGAATGCCCAAACCGTTGAGCAGGAACACGGGCGCGATCGCCATCTGGATCAGATGCGCGATGCTTTCGATGGTCATGTCGGCGTTCATGCGATCAGCTCCGCGATTTGGGCGAAGTCGCGCACCAGCGCGTCGGCGCGCAGATTCTCGACCGGCCCCAGCGAATAGCCATACGGCACGGCGATGAACGGCAAGCCCGCCGCGCGCGCCGAATAGGCGTCGTTGGGCGAATCGCCGACGAAGGCGGTTTCGCCCGGCGCCGATCCCAATGCGGCCAACCCGACGCGCACATGGCGCGCATCGGGTTTGCGGAACGGCACGTCGCCGCCGACGACGGCGCCGAAATACTTTTCGAAGCCGATTATTTTCAACAATTTCGCCGTCGGCCGGTCGGCCTTGTTGGTCACGATGCCGAGTTTGAGGCCGCGTTGGCGGAGCGTTTCCAGCGTCGCCTCGACGCCGGCATAGGGCTTGGACGTCCGCGCGATGTCCGCTTCGTAGATTTGGAACCAGCGCGCGGTCAGCTTGTCGAGCATCGCGGCATCCGGTGCGGGAAGGCCGGAAACTTTCCATCCTTTTTCGATCAAGGCGCGCGCGCCGTCGCCGACCAGACCGCGCGCGGTCGCTTCGCCCAGCGCCGTGTGGCCGTTTTCAACCAGCAGCGCGTCCAAGGCGGCGCCGATATCGCCGGCCGTGTCGACCAGCGTGCCGTCGAGGTCGAAAAGTATCGCGGAGACGCGAAAAGGGGCTTTCATCCTTTGGATTTAGCGGGCCTTGCCACAGGTCGCAACAATTCGTGACTGGGGTCGCGGCCGGGGTATATGGAATGGTCCGGCCGTCACGCATGGATTCGCAGATATGAGCCGAAAAATCGCCGCCATCGTGCTCGCCGCCGGTCTCGGCACGCGTATGAAATCAGCCCGGCCCAAGGCCCTGCTCGAAGTGGGCGGGCGGCCGGTGATCGGCCATATCGCGGCGGAGCTCGCCAAGCTCGGCGTCGTCAAAGTCGCCCTGGTGCTCGGGGCGGGCATGGACGACGTGCTCGAAGCCGCGCGCGCGGCCGCCCCCGGTCTCGACATTGTCTCGGTCTTGCAGACCGATCGCCTGGGCACGGCGCATGCCGCGTTGCAGGCGCGCGCCGTGCTCGACGGGTTCGACGGCGACGTGCTGGTGGCGCTGGGCGACGCGCCCTTCGTGTCGGCCGAAACCTTTGCGCGGCTGGCGGGCGCGTTGCGCAGCGACCCCAAACCCGCCTTGGCGGTGCTGGGCGTGCGCGTACCCGTCCCCAATTCCTTCGGCCGCTTGATCGTTACCAATGTCGACGCCGAACTGGTGCGCATCGTCGAGGCGAAGGAAGCGACACCGTCCGAACTCGCCATCGACTTCGTCAATTCCGGCGTCATGGCATTCGACGGCAAGGGCATGTTCGATCTGATCGCCAAGATCGGCAACGCCAACGCCAAGGGCGAATACTACCTGACCGACGCGGTCGAGCTCGCGCGCAAGGCCGGGCGCAAAGTCGTCGCCGCCGAAGGCTCGCGCGACGAATGGCGTGCCGCGGACGACAAAGTGCAGCTCGCCGATCTCGAATCCTGGTTCCAGGCCAAGAAGCGCGAAGCGGCGATGCGCGCCGGCGTCACGCTGATCGATCCGTCGGCGGTATGGTTCAGCTACGATACCGAAATCGGCGCCGACACGGTCGTCTATCCCGGCACGATTTTCGGGCCCGGCGTCAAAGTCGGCCGCGACGTGCAGATCAAGGGCTTCTGCCATCTGGAGGGGGCGACCGTCGCCGACGGCGTGCTGATGGGGCCTTATGCGCGCCTGCGCCCCGGTGCGCAGATCGGCGAGGGTGCGCATATCGGCAATTTCGTCGAGATCAAAGCGGCGAAAGTCGAAGCGGGCGCCAAGATCAATCATCTTTCCTATATCGGCGATGCGCGCGTCGGGGCGAAAGCCAATATCGGGGCGGGCGCCATCACCTGCAATTACGACGGCTTCTTCAAATCGCACACCGATATCGGGGCGGGCGCGTTCGTCGGCTCGAATTCTTCGCTCGTGGCACCGGTGACGATCGGCGACGGCGCCATAGTCGGGGCGGGCTCCGTCGTCACGCGCGACGTGCCCGCCGATGCGATGGTCGTGGTGCGTCCCGCACCGGTGGTGAAAGACGGCTGGGCGAAAATGTTCCGCACCCGCCGGGCGGCCGAAAAAGCGGCGCAGAAGAAAGGCTAGATCCGGATATGTGCGGCATCGTCGGAATCGTCGGCAAAGGTGCGGCCACGCCGCTATTGGTGGATGGCCTCAAGCGCCTGGAATATCGCGGCTACGATTCCGCCGGTGTGGCCACGCTGGTGAAGGGGCATATCGAACGCCGCCGCGCGTCGGGGCGGATCGCCGCGCTGGAAGATCGTGTGAACGCCGAGCCGCTGGGCGGGCGCACCGGCATCGCGCATACGCGCTGGGCGACGCATGGCGCCCCGGTCGAGAACAACGCGCATCCGCATGCGACCGACAAGGTCGCGATCGTGCATAACGGCATTATCGAGAATTTCGCCGAGTTGAAGACCGAACTCGCCGCCAAGGGCCGCGTCTTCGCCAGCGAAACCGATTCCGAAGTCATCGCGCATTTGCTGACCGTTATGATCGACGAAGGCATGACGCCCGAAGCGGCATTCGGCGCGGCGCTGAAGCGCCTGCACGGCGCTTTCGCGGTCGCCGCCATCGTCGCGGGTCACGAGGATTTGTTGCTGGCGGCACGTCGCGGCTCGCCGCTCGCCATCGGCTATGGCGACGGCGAGATGTTCGTCGGCTCCGACGCGCTGGCTTTGGCGCCGCTCACGCGCAAGATTTCCTATCTCGACGACGGCGATTGGGTCGTCGTCACCGGATCGACCGTCACGGTCCATGACAGCCACGACAAGATCGTGACGCGCGCGATCAAGGAAACAGCCTTGTCCGGCGCCCTGATCGGCAAGGGCAATTTCCAGCATTTCATGCAGAAGGAAATTTTCGAGCAGCCCGCCGTGATCGGCGACACGCTGCGCGTCTATGTCAATCCGGCGACGCGCGCGGTGGCTTTGCCCGAACTGCCCGTCGATCTCAAAACGCTCAATCGCATTCAGCTCGTCGCCTGCGGCACGTCGTATTACGCGGGTCTCGTCGGGCGTTATTGGATCGAGCGTCTTGCGCGCTTGCCGGTCGATGTCGATATCGCGTCGGAATTCCGCTATCGTGATCCGATCCTGGAAAAGGGCGGGCTGTCGATGTTCGTATCGCAATCGGGCGAGACGATCGACACGCTGTCGGCGTTGCGCCACGCGAAGGCGCAAGGCCAAAAGATCGCCGCGATCGTCAACGTGCCCGAAAGCTCGATGGCGCGCGAAGCCGATGTGGTGTTGCCCACGCATGCGGGGCCGGAGATCGGCGTCGCTTCGACCAAGGCGTTCACGACGCAGCTTTCCGTGCTGGCGTCCTTCGCTTTCGCCGCCGCCAAGGCGCGCGGCACGATGTCGGCCGCCGCGTTGAACGAACTCGCCGGCGCCATCTACGAGATCCCGGAGAAAGTCTCCGCTGTGCTGGCGATGGACGAGGCGATCCGCGCGGCCGCCGAAATCGTCGCACCCGCGCGCGATGTGCTCTATCTCGGCCGTGGCACGTCCTATCCCATCGCGATGGAAGGCGCGCTGAAGCTCAAGGAGATTTCCTACATCCACGCCGAGGGCTATCCCGCCGGCGAGATGAAGCACGGGCCCATCGCGTTGATCGCGTCGGACGTGCCGGTGATCGTGCTCGCCCCCAGCGACGAATGGTTCGAGAAGACGGCGTCGAACATCCAGGAGACGAAAGCCCGCGGCGGCCAGGTGATTTTGATCGCCGATGCCAAAGGCATTGCGAAGGCCGGGTCGCTCGCGACCGCGACGATCGAAATCCCCGAAAGCCATCCGTTCGTGACGCCGATCCTATATTCGATCCCCGTGCAATTGCTCGCCTATTACGTCGCCGTGCGCAAAGGCACGGATGTCGACAAACCGCGCAATCTCGCCAAGAGCGTGACGGTGGAATAAGGCGAAAGGGCTGCCTATATAATCTTCCTCGAATTCCGTTTCAGGGGAGAACGATCCATGGCCGAGCCCGCCCGTAACCTGCGCTATACCGGCGTCGCGCTGAAGGACCCCAAGCTGTTCCGCCAACAGGCCTATATCGACGGCCAATGGGTGGACGCGGATTCGAAGAAGACTTTCGACGTCGATAACCCCGCGACCGGCGAATTCATCGGTCACGTGCCCGATATGGGCGGGGCCGAGACCAAGCGCGCGATCGACGCCGCGAACCGCGCGTATCCGGCGTGGCGCCGCACGCCCGCCAAAGCGCGTTCGGCGATCATGCGCAAATGGTTCGATCTGATGAACCAGCACGCCGACGACTTGGCGCTGCTGATGGTCGCCGAGCAGGGCAAGCCCCTGGCCGAAGCGAAGGGCGAGATCGGTTATGCGGCCTCGTTCCTGGAATGGTTCGCCGAGGAAGCCAAGCGCGCTTATGGCGACGTGATCCCGTCGACGGCGAACGACCGCCGCTTCGTGGTAACGAAGGAACCGATCGGCGTCGTCGCTTGCATCACGCCGTGGAATTTCCCCGCTGCGATGATCACGCGCAAGGCGGGTCCGGCGATCGCCGCGGGCTGCACCGTTGTGCTGAAGCCTTCGGAACTCACGCCATACTCCGCGTTCGCGCTCGCCGAACTCGCGGAGCGCGCGGGCCTGCCCAAGGGCGTGCTGAATATCGTCACGGGCGACGCGCCCGCAATCGGCAAGGAGCTGACCTCCAGCCCCATCGTGCGCAAGCTCGGCTTCACCGGCTCGACCGAAGTGGGCAAGCTGCTGATGGCGCAATGCGCCGGCACGGTGAAGAAGGTATCGCTGGAGCTTGGCGGCAATGCGCCGTTCATCGTGTTCGACGATGCCGATCTCGACGCGGCGGTCGAAGGCGCCATCGCGTCGAAATTCCGCAACACCGGACAGACCTGCGTTTGCGCCAACCGCATTTACGTGCAGGAAAAGGTCTACGACGAATTCGCCAAGAAGCTCGCCGCCGCCGCCGCGAAGCTCAACCCCGCGCCGGGCACGGAGGCGGGCGCCACGCAAGGCCCGCTGATCGAGGATTCGGCCGTCGCGAAGGTCGAACGCCATCTTGCCGACGCGCTGTCGAAGGGTGCCAAGGTTTTGACCGGCGGCAAGCGCCATGCGCGCGGCGGCCGCTTCTTCGAACCCACCGTCGTCGCCGACGTGACGCCCGCGATGGCCGTGGCGCGCGAGGAAACCTTCGGACCGCTCGCCCCCTTGTTCCGTTTCAAGACGGAGGAAGAAGCGATCCAACTCGCCAACGATACCGAGTTCGGTCTTGCCGCCTATTTCTACGGCCGCGATATCGGGCGCGTGTGGCGTGTGGCCGATGCGCTGGAATACGGCCTCGTCGGCGTCAACGCGGGCGTCATCGCCACGGCCGAGGCGCCGTTCGGCGGCATGAAGGAATCGGGCATCGGGCGCGAAGGCTCGAAATACGGTCTCGAGGAGTTCATGGAGATCAAATACGTCTGCATGGGCGGCATCTGATGACCAGCTTCGACTACGATCTGTTCACGATCGGCGCGGGTTCGGGCGGCGTGGCCGGTTCGCGCCGCGCGGCATCGTATGGCGCGCGCGCGGCCATCGCCGAATCTTGGCGCATCGGCGGCACCTGCGTGCTGCGCGGCTGCGTGCCGAAGAAGCTGCTGGTTTACGGCACCCATTTCGCGCATGAGATGGAAGACGCGCGCGGCTATGGCTGGACCGTCGATGGTACGCTCGATTGGGGCAAGCTGATCGCGGCCAAGAACCGCGAAACCGATCGCCTGGAAGGCATCTACAAGAACCTTCTGTCGGGTTCGAAGGTCGAGCCGATTTTGGGCCACGCCAAAATCGTGGCGCCGAACACGATCGAGGTCGCAGGCCGCACGATCACCGCGAAATACATCATGATCGCGACCGGTGCGAAGCCGGAGCTGCCGGCCATCCCGGGCATCGAACACGCGATTACGTCGAACGAAGCGCTCGACCTGCCGGCATTGCCCAAGCGCGTGGCGATCGTCGGCGGCGGGTTCATCGCGGTGGAGTTCGCGGGTATTTTCCGTTCGGCGGGTTCGGCCGTGACGATCTTCATTCGCGGCGAGAAAATCCTGCGCGGCTTCGATATCGACATTCGCGACCATCTGACGGCGGAGATGACCAAGCAGGGCATCGCCATCCGTCCGGGCGAGAAGATCGCGCGCATCGATCGCGACGGCGCGGTGTTGCGCGTGACGACCGAAGCGGGCGACACGCACGAGGTCGACGCGGTGCTCTACGCGACCGGCCGTTCGCCCAATACCGGCGGGCTGGGCCTCGATAGCGTGGGCGTGCATGTCGATAAGGCGGGCGGGATCGCGGTCGACGAGTGGCAACGCACGACGGTGCCCGATATCTACGCTGTCGGCGACGTGACCAACCGCGTGCAGCTCACGCCGGTTGCCATCGCCGAAGCGCGCGGCATCGCCGAGACGTTGTTCAACGCCAACCCGTCGCCGACCGATCACGGCGAGATCCCCTCGGCCGTATTCAGCCAGCCCCCTTGCGGCACGGTGGGCATGACCCAGGAGGCGGCCGAGCGGCAGTTCGGCGTCGATGGCGTCGACATCTATCGCGCGACGTTTCGGCCGATGAAGCATACGTTGTCGGGCCGCGACGAGCGCACGATGATGAAGCTGGTGGTCGAGGCGGGCACGGGCCGCGTGCGCGGCGTGCATATGGTGGGATCGGACGCGCCCGAAATAATCCAGGGTGTGGCGATCGCCGTGAAGGCGGGCCTCACCAAGAAGGATTTCGACCGCACCGTCGCGATCCATCCCACGGCGGCCGAGGAATTCGTGCTGATGCGCGAGAAGGTGAAGCGCTAACGCTTACGGTGCCGGAAACCACGCATCCACGCGGCCCGTCAGGCGATAATAGAACAAGCCCGAGAATTCACGGATGGCGGCGTAGAGCGCGAACATGCGCCCGTCGAACGTGAAAGACGGCCACCAATCCGTGCCGACATCCGGCGGTGTCATATAGCCGACCGGATAAGGAATGAAGCCCGTCCATCCGGCCATGCGGAAGCAGCCGACGGCGCGCGGCATGTGGAAGGCCGATGTCACCAGCAGCCAGGTCTCGCCCGGCTGGGGTGCCCCGAGTTCGCGCGACAGTGCGGCGTTTTCCCACGTGTTGCGCGAGCGGTCTTCGAAGATCACGCGCGCCGGATCGAGGCCGAGCATCGGCAGCAGCTTCATCGCGCCGTCGGCATCCGTGTCGTCGCGATCGATCAGCCGCCCCGATCCGCCGGAATAGACGAGCTTCGCGTCCGGATAGCGGCGCGCCAAATCGGCGAAGGCGATCTGACGTTGCGCATCGGCCCCCGGTGTGGCGTTGCGCAAGCGCATCATGCGCGGATCGACATCGCCGCCCAGCACCACGATGCCGTCGATCTTGGCGGGCAACGCGGCGGGGGCGGGGATGCGGTTCTCCAGCGCGTTCAAGGCCAAGGCGCCCAGCGGCGACGAGCCGATCGCCAAGCTCGCGACGAAAGCGAGTGTGGCGAGAACGCGGCCCGCGCGCTTCCAAGGGCTCCACAGCAACACGATACCGGCAAGCAGGACCCAATAAAGGGCGACCCGCGGATCGAGCAGCGGACCCAACACCTTGGACGCGGCGAACAAAATATCCTGCAACATGGGCGAAAACCTTTTGCGCAGAACCCGCGAGATCCGTCAAGCCTTTGAACGATATCGAAAATTCGCGGGCCGTTGCGGATGCGAAAGACGCCTTGTAGGTTACTCGGCCAAGTTGGGGACAAACAATGCCTGCGAAATGGACGCCTGATAGCTGGCGCGCGCGGCCCGCGCGCCAAATGCCGACTTATCCCGATGCCGCCGCGCTGGCGGGCGTGGAGAAGAAACTCGCGTCCTATCCGCCGCTGGTTTTTGCGGGCGAGGCCCGTGACCTCAAGAAGCAGCTCGCCGCCGTATCGGAAGGCAAGGCCGTTCTGTTGCAGGGCGGCGATTGCGCCGAAAGCTTCGCCGAATTCTCCGCGAACAATATTCGCGACACGTTCAAGGTCATCCTGCAGATGACCGTCGTGTTGATGTATGCGGGCGGTCTGCCCGTCGTGAAGGTCGGCCGCATGGCCGGCCAGTTCGCCAAGCCGCGCTCGACCGAGACGGAGACGCAGGGCGATACCACGCTGCCGATCTATCGCGGCGACATCATCAACGGCATCGAGTTCGATCCCGCGCGCCGGGCGCCCGATCCCGAGCGGATGATGCAGGTCTACGGCCAATCGGCCGCGACGCTCAATCTGCTGCGCGCCTTCGCGCGCGGCGGTTACGCCGACCTTCATCGCGTGCATGGCTGGACGCTGGGCTTCGTCGACCGTTCGCCGGCCGGCGAGAAATTCCGCGAGCTCGCGGATCGCATTTCGGATTCGCTGCGCTTCATGGAAGCCTGCGGCATCACGCCCGACGCCGTACCGCAAATCCGCGAAGCCTCGTTCTTCACCAGCCACGAAGCGCTGCTGCTGCCCTACGAGGAAGCGCTGACGCGCGTGGATTCCACGACCGGCGACTGGTACGACACGTCGGCCCATATGATCTGGATCGGCGATCGCACGCGCCAGCTCGACGGCGCGCATGTCGAATTCTGCCGCGGCGTGAAGAACCCGATCGGCCTGAAATGCGGGCCGACCTCGGACCCGGACGAGCTGATCCGCTTGATCGACGTTCTGAACCCGGAAAACGAAGCCGGGCGTCTGACGCTGATCGCGCGCATGGGCGACGACAAGGTCATGCAGAAATTGCCGCCGTTGATGCGCCGCGTGGCGCGCGAAGGCCGCAAGGTCGTGTGGTCGAGCGATCCCATGCACGGCAACACGATCAAGTCGGCGTCGGGCTACAAGACGCGGCCCTTCGACCGCATCCTGGGCGAAGTGCGCGGCTTCTTCGACGTGGCGCGCGGCGAAGGCGTGCATGCCGGCGGCGTGCATTTCGAGATGACCGGCCAGAACGTGACCGAGTGCACCGGCGGCGCCGAAGCCATTCAGGACGCGGCGCTGGGCGACCGCTACCACACGCATTGCGATCCGCGCCTCAACGGCGCGCAGGCGCTGGAGCTCGCCTTCCTGCTCGCCGATCGCTTGCGCGATCGCGCGGTGCCGATGCGCGCCCTCGCCGCCAACGACTGAGGGCCCAAACGCCATGGCCGATGGCCGTGCACCCGCACCGCCGCCACCCCCGCATCCCGCCGCCGGCGAGATCAAGGGGCTGACCGACCATTACTTCGTCAAGACGAAGGGAGCGGTCGAGCGTTTCGGCGACAAGCGCGTCACCTATGCGGTGTTCATGCGCCGCCCGATCATTTGCGCGCCGCGCCTGGCGATCGAATGGATCCGCGGCATCGCGGCCGCGCGCGGCACGGCGATCGACATCGATCTGCGCCATCCCGAAGGCGATTGGGTGGGCGCGGGCGAGCCGATCCTTTATCTCTCCGGCTCGCTGTTCCACCTGGTCGATCTCGAAACGCTCTATCTGCAAAAGCTTGGGCCCGCGTGCGTGGCCGCCTACAACGCCTATCAAATGTGCGTCGACCTGCCGCGCACCGCCTTCCTCGCCATGGACGCGCGCCACTGTGCGGGCGGCGAAATGGCGGAGATGATGGCCTATGCCGCGTCCGTCGGGTCCAACGCCGCGAAGAAGGAAGTCGGCGCCAAGGGCTTCATCGGCAACGCGACCGACGCGACCGCGCATTATTTCGGCCAGCCCAAAGGCTACGGCACGATGCCCCACGCGCTGATCGGCTACGCGGGCTCGACCGTGCGCGCGGCCGAGATGTATCGCGAGGTTTATCCCGACGATCCGATCACCGTGCTGGTCGATTACTTCGGCAAGGAAGTGTCGGACGCGCTGGAAGTCTGCCGCCGCTTCCCCGATCTCGCCGCGGCAGGCGGCATCTCCGTGCGGCTCGACACGCATGGCGGGCGCTATATGGAAGGGCTCGACCTTCAGGTCGCTTATGCGGTGCTGGAACGCAACGCGCCCTTGTCGTTGCGCGGCTATCGCACGGAATCCGAACTGCGCCATTTGACGGGGACGGGCGTTTCCGCCGCCGCGATCTGGTATATGCGCGAACAGCTCGACCGCGCGGGCTTCCCGAAGGTCAAGATCGTCGCCTCGTCGGGCTTCACGCCCGCCAAGTGTAAATCGATGGCGGTGTCCAACGCGCCGATCGACGTGGTCGGCACCGGCTCCTACCTGCCGGAGATTTGGACCGAGACCTACGCCACGGCCGATATCGTCGAGTACGACGGCGTGGCTTCGGTGAAGGTCGGCCGCGAATTCCTTCTGCGCAAACCCGGTTGATCCCATGCCCCTCGAACGTCTCGTCGAACGGCTGATCTTCGCCAGCCGCTGGCTTCAGGCGCCGCTTTACGTCGGCCTGATCCTGGTCATGGCGCTGCTCGCCGCGAAATTCTTCCAGGAGCTGGTTCATCTGACCGCGACGCTGTGGACGTTGAACGAGTCCCGCCTCGTGCTCGCGGTCCTCGGCCTTGTCGATATGGTGATGGTCGCGAACCTGATCGTCATGGTCGTGATCTCGGGCTACGAGAATTTCGTCAGCCGCTTGGAACTCGACGGCGTGAAGGACCGCCTGTCGTGGTTCGGCAAGCTCGATGCGGGCTCGCTGAAGATCAAGCTCGCCTCGTCGATCGTCGCGATTTCGTCGATCCATCTGTTGAAGGCGTTCCTCGACGTCAACGAGATCCCGACCGACAAGCTGATCCTGCTGGTCGTGATCCATCTGACCTTCATCGTGTCGGCGCTGATGCTCGCCTATCTCGACAAGATGCTGGGCCAGAAGAACGCCCCGAAGGACGACGCGTGACCGGCGAACTCGCCATCGCGCTGGCGCAAACCGACCCGAAGGTCGGCGACGTCGCGGGCAATTTGGCGCTGGCGCGCGACGCGCGTGCGAAGGCGGCGAAGCTCGGCGCAGATCTGGTCGTGTTCTCCGAACTCAACATCGCCGGCTATCCGCCCGAAGATCTAGTGTTGAAGCCCGCGTTCCAAGAAGCCTGCCGCGCGGCCGTCGAAAGCCTCGCCGCCGATACCGCCGATGGCGGGCCCGGCGTGATCGTCGGGGCACCCTGGGTCGAAGCCGGGCGCTTGCACAACACGGCCTTGCTGCTCGATGGCGGCAAGATCGCGGCGCTGCGCCACAAGCACGAACTGCCGAATTACGGCGTGTTCGACGAGAAGCGCGTTTTCGCCGCCGGGCCGCTGCCGGGCCCGATCGTGTTCCGGGGCGTGCGCCTCGGCCTGATGATCTGCGAAGATATGTGGTTTCCCGACGCAGCCGAATGCCTGGTCGAAAGCGGGGCGGAAATCCTGGTTGTGCCGAATGGCAGCCCGTTCGAGATCGACAAGCTGGACGAGCGCATCGCGCTGGGCGTGCAGCGCGTGGTCGAAACCGGTCTGCCGCTGATCTATGTGAATCAGATCGGCGGGCAGGACGAGCTGGTGTTCGACGGCGCCTCCTTCGTGCTCAATGCCGATCGCCAATTGGCCGCGCAGATGCCGGCCTTCGTCGGTGATCTGGCCATCACCAAATGGCGGCGCAATGCCGGCGGCTGGGCCTGCATCGAAGGTCCGCGCGCCCGCCCGCCCGAAAAACTCGAAGCGATCTATGCGGCCCTGGTGCTCGGCTTGCGCGATTACGTGACGAAGAACCGTTTCCCTGGCGTGATCCTTGGCCTGTCGGGCGGTATCGATTCAGCCCTCACCGCCGCCATCGCCGCCGATGCGCTGGGGCCCGAGAAGGTCCGCGCGGTGATGATGCCGTCGCGCTTCACCAGCCAGGAAAGCCTCGACGACGCGGCCGCTTGCGCCAAGTTGCTCGGCATCAAATACGACACGATTTCGATCGTGCCGGCGGTCAACGCCTTCGCCGAGATGCTGGCGCCGGCTTTCGACGGCACCAAGCCCGACACGACCGAGGAAAACATCCAGTCGCGTTCGCGCGGCCTCACGCTGATGGCGCTGTCGAACAAATTCGGCCACATGGTCGTGTCGACCGGCAATAAAAGCGAGATGTCGGCGGGCTACGCCACGCTTTACGGCGATATGTGCGGCGGTTTCGCCGTGCTGAAGGACGTCTATAAGACGACGGTGTTCGACCTGTCGCGCTGGCGCAATTCGAACAAGCCTGCGGATGCGCTGGGCCCCAAGGGCGCCGTGATGCCCGAACGCGTGATCGTCAAGCCGCCGACGGCGGAGCTGCGCGAAGGCCAAACCGACGAAGCCTCGCTCGGGCCCTATTCGCGGCTCGATGCGATTTTGCAGGCGCTGGTCGAAGGCGAGGGCAGCGTGGCCGCGGTCGTCGCCAAAGGTTTCGCCGAGGACGAAGTGCGCCGCATCTGGCGCATGCTCGACCTTGCCGAATACAAGCGCCGCCAGGCCCCGCCGGGCGTCAAAATCACGCGCCGCGCCTTCGGGCGCGAGCGCCGCTATCCCATCGTCAACGGTTTCAGAGGTTAGTCATGACGGTGCGGACCCGTTTCGCGCCGTCCCCGACGGGGCGGCTCCATCTCGGCAATGTGCGCGCGGCGCTGTTGAACTGGCTTTACGCGCGCAAAACCGGCGGCGAATTCCTGCTGCGTCTGGACGACACCGATCTGGAACGCTCGCGCCAGGAATACGCCGACGGCATCGTCGCGGACCTCACATGGCTCGGTCTCAAATGGGACGCGTTCGCGCGCCAGTCGGATCGTCTCGCGCGTTACGACGCGGCGGCCGAGACGTTGAAGGCGGCGGGGCGGCTTTACGCTTGCTACGAAACGCCCGAGGAATTGAAGCTCAAGCGCTTCAGCCAAGTCTCCGAAGGCGGCGTGCAGGTCTATGACCGTGCGGCGCTGCGCCTGACCGACGCGCAGAAGAAGGCATACGAGGCCGAAGGCCGCAAACCGCATTGGCGCTTCCTGCTGGAAGCGAAAGACGTACGCTGGAACGATCTGATCCGGGGCGAATGCAGCTATCACGGCTCGCGCGTGTCGGACCCCGTGCTGATCCGCGAGGACGGCTCGCCGACCTATACGCTCGCCTCGGTCGTTGACGACATCGAGCTCGACGTCACGCACATCGTGCGCGGCGAGGATCACGTCACCAACACGTCGGTCCAGATCCAGATTTTCGAAGCGCTCGGCCGCGATCCGGCGACGATCCATTTCGCGCATTTCACGCTGATCGGCGATATTGGCGGCCACAATCTGTCGAAGCGCGAAGGCGGCTTGTCGGTCGCCAATCTGCGCGACGACGGCTTGGAGCCCGAAGCGATCGCATCGCTGCTTGCGCGCTTCGGCACTAGCGATTCCGTCGAGCCCGTTGCGAGCCTCGAGACGCTCGTGCCCGGTTTCGCGTTCGAGAAATTCAGCCGCGCGTCGCCCAAGCTCGATCCCGAAGATCTGCTGCGCCTCAACGCCAAGATCGTGCATGGCTTGTCGTTCGACGCGGCGAAGGATCGCTTGCCCGAAGGCGCCGATGCGGCATTCTGGGAGGGCGTGCGCCCGAACCTGACGAAGGTGCTCGATGCGCGCGAATGGTGGGCGCTGACCCATCAGCCGGTGGCGCCCGTGCTCGGCGATAAGGCGTTCTTGGCGGAAGCCGCGAAACTGCTGCCGGCCGAGCCGTGGGACGCGACGACCTGGGGCACTTGGACCAAGGCGTTGGGTGCGGCCACGGGCCGCAAGGGCAAGGATCTGTTCATGCCGCTGCGCTTGGCGTTGACGGCGCGCGAACACGGGCCCGAACTCAAGACCTTGCTGCCGATGCTGGGCCGGGCGCGCGCGCTGGCCCGTTTGGAAGGGAAGACCGCGTGAAGCTCCACATCCATAACACGCTGACCCGGAAGAAGGAGGCGTTCGTCCCCCTCGATCCCGCACGCGTGCGCATGTATGTGTGCGGCCCTACGGTCTACGACTTCGCGCATATCGGCAACGCGCGCCCCGTCGTGGTGTTTGATACGCTCCATCGCGTATTGAAGCGGCTGTATCCCCGCGTCGAGTATGCGCGGAACATCACCGATATCGACGACCGCATCATCGCGCGCGCCGCCGAAACCGGCCGTCCCATCGAAGCGATCACGACTGAGACGACCCGCGCCTATCGTGAGGATATGGCGGCGATCGGCGCGGCGAGCCCCGATCACGAGCCGGTTTGCACGCAAACCGTGCCCGAAATGGTGGCGATGATCGAAAAGCTCGTCGCCAAGGGCCATGCTTACGCGGCCGAAGGCCATGTGCTGTTCCATGTGCCGAGCTACGCCGATTACGGCAAGCTCTCCGGCCGGTCGCGCGACGACCAGATCGCGGGCGCGCGGGTGGAGGTCGCTCCCTACAAGCGCGACCCGGCGGATTTCGTGCTGTGGAAACCCTCGACGCCGGAACAACCGGGCTGGGACTCGCCCTGGGGCCGCGGCCGGCCGGGCTGGCATATCGAATGCTCGGCCATGTCCGAGACGCTGTTCGGCAAGACTTTCGACATTCATGGCGGCGGGCAGGATCTGATCTTTCCGCATCACGAGAACGAGATCGCGCAATCGGTCTGCGCGCATGACGGCGTCCAGTTCGTAAAATACTGGATGCATAACGGCTTCGTGATCGTGAACGGCGAGAAAATGTCGAAGAGCCTCGGCAATTTCTACACCGTGCGCGATTTGCGCGAGCGGGGCGAACGCGGTGAGGCGATTCGCCTGCTGCTGCTGAAGACGCATTACCGCGCGCCGCTGGACTTCACCGACGACGGTTTGAAGCAGGCGAAGGGCGATCTCGATCGTTTCTATACGGCGTTGAAAAACGCGAGCGACGTTACGCCGTCGAACGCCAAGGCCGACAAGGTTCTCGACGCGCTGCTCGACGATCTCAACACCGCCAAGGCGATCGCCGAAATGCACGAATACGCGAATGCCTTGAACGCATCGAAAAGTCCTGATGCGAAGGCCGCATTGCTCGATGCGGGCAAACTGCTGGGTTTGGCGCAAGGCGATCCCGTCGCATGGTTCCAGGGTGCGGCGGAAGGCCCCAGTGCTGCCGATATCGAAGCCGCGATCCAAGCGCGCCTCGATGCGCGCAAAGCGAAGAACTTCGCCGAAGCGGACCGCATCCGCGATGATTTGAAAGCCAAGGGCGTGATATTGGAAGACGGGCCCAAGGGCACCACCTGGAAACGAGGCTGATCATGGCCGACCGCGTTTATCTCTTCGACTCGACGCTGCGCGACGGCGCGCAGACGCAGGGCGTGGATTTCAATCCGGCGGACAAGGCGGCGATCGCGAAGGCGCTCGACAAGCTCGGCATCGACTACGTCGAAGGCGGCTGGCCGGGTGCAAACCCGACCGACGACGCGTTTTTCGGCGATCTGCCCAAGCTCGGCCAAGCGCGCATGACCGCCTTCGGGATGACGCGCCGCTCCGGCCGCTCGGCTGCGAACGATCCGGGGCTCCAGGCCGTCCTCGGCACGGCCGCCCCCGCCGCGTGCCTCGTCGGCAAGACCTGGGATTTCCATGTCGAGCTCGCCTTGGGCGTGTCGCTCGCCGAGAACATCGACATGATCGTCGAAAGCCTCGCGGAATCGATCAAGCGCGGCAAGGAGACGATGCTCGACGCCGAGCATTTCTTCGACGGCTACAAGGCCAATCCGGGCTTCGCGCTGGATTGCGTGAAAGCCGCGCGCGATGCGGGTGCGCGCTGGATCGTGCTGTGCGACACCAATGGCGGCACGCTGCCGCACGAGATCGAGCGCATCGTCGGCGAAGTGACGAAGCATGTGCCGGGCGACAAGCTCGGCATCCATTGCCACAACGATACCGAGAACGCGGTCGCCAATTCGCTGGCGGCGGTGAAGGCGGGCGTGCGCCAGGTGCAAGGCACGATCAACGGCCTCGGCGAGCGCTGTGGCAACGCGAATTTGATGTCGATCATCCCCAATCTGACGATCAAGATGGGGTACGACACGGGCGTGAGCGCCGAAAAACTCACGCAGCTGACGCATGTCTCGCGCATGTTGGACGAGCGCCTCAACCGCTCGCCCGCGCGCAACGCCGCCTATGTCGGCGACAGCGCCTTCGCGCACAAGGGCGGGCTGCACGTGTCGGCGGTCGAGAAGGACCCGCGCACTTACGAACACGTGCCGCCCGAGACGGTCGGCAACAAGCGGCATATCGTCGTATCGGACCAGGCGGGGCGATCGAACGTGGTGTCGAGGCTGCGCGATATCGGTGTCGAGATCGATCCGAAAAGCCCCGCCCTCGGCAAATTGCTCGACGAGATCAAGAACCGCGAGCATGACGGCTTCACCTATGACGGCGCGGACGGTTCGTTCGAGTTGCTCGCGCGCCGCTTGATCCACGGCGTGCCCGATTATTTCAAGCTGGTCAGCTTCCGCGTGATCACCGAGCGGCGCTACAACGCGCGCGGCGATCTGGTGACGATGTCGGAAGCCAGCGTGAAGCTCGATGTCGGCAGCCATCGCCGCCTGACGGTCGGCGAAGGCAACGGCCCGGTGAACGCGCTCGACGCCGCGTTGCGCGCGGCATTGCTCGAGTTCTATCCGGGGCTCAAGGAATTGCGCCTCGTCGACTACAAGGTGCGTATCCTCGCCCCCGAACGCGCCACGGCCGCCGTGACGCGCGTGATGATCGAAAGTGCCGACGGTCACGAACATGGCGACGTGCGCAGCTGGGGCACGGTCGGCGTGTCGGAAAACGTGATCGACGCGTCCTACGGCGCCCTGCACGATTCGATCACCTGGAAGCTTTATCGCGACGGCGTCGCCGCGCCCTGAAATGAGTACGCGCGGTCCCGCCATCGTCCTCGTCCGCCCGCAATTGGCGGAGAATATCGGCATGGCCGCGCGCGCGATGTTGAATTGCGGATTGACCGACCTGCGCCTCGTCAGTCCGCGCGTCGAGCCGACGGACGAGCGCGCGCGCCGGTCCTGCTCGGGGGCCGATACGGTACTGGAGCAGGCGCGGGTGTTCGACGATCTGGGTTCGGCGATCGCGGATCTCACGCGCGTCTATGCGACGTGCCCGCGCGATCGCGACATGGTGAAGCCCTATTTCGCGCCGCGCGAGGCGATCCGCGTCGCGGCCGAAACGATCGACGCGGGGCAGGGTGCGGGCTTCCTGTTCGGGCCTGAGCGCACGGGCCTCGAGAACGACGAGATCACGCTGGCCGATGCGATCGTGCCGTTCCCGGTCAATCCGGAGTTCAGTTCGCTGAACCTCGCCCAAGCGGTGCTGGTCGTCGGCTATGAATGGATCAGCCGCCAATCGGATGCGCCCGCGCGCCATTTGCGTTTGGGCAAAGCCGAGCCCGCGAACAAAGGCGAGATCGAAGGCCTGTTGAAGCGTCTGGAAGCCGCCCTCGACGATTGCGGGTTCCTGCGCAACGAACAGATGCGCCCGACGATGGTGCGCAACATCCGCGCCTTCCTGCTGCGCGCGCGGCCGATGGCGCACGAGATCCGCACGGCGCACGGCATGTTATCGGGGCTTATCGACCGGCCCCATGGTCCGGAACGTGCCGGTAAATCGAAACCCCGGAATCCCGCCCGCGAAGACTAAACTCGCCCTGCGCGATCCAGCCTTGGGGTTTGCCGGCGGCGTCGAACGTGTCGCCGCTTGCCAGCACGCAGCACGCATCGCCGGGCTTCATGAAATCCTTGCCCAATTGTTCGATGCGCTGGGTCGCGTTCACCGCGTCGCCGATGATCGTGTAGTTGAGGCGGCCGGTCGTGCCCACATTGCCCACGACGACGCGGCCCGTATGCACGCCGATGCGCACGCGAAGGCCGGTATTCGCCATCGACGCGGCGATGTCGGCGGCGCATTCCAACGCCGCGCGCGCGTGGCCGGGCAGATTGTCGGGCGCTCCCCAGAACGCCATCGCGCCGTCGCCCAGGAATTTGTCGACCGTGCCGCCGCTTGCTTCGACCGCGCGGATCACTTGCGCGAAATGGGCGTTGAGCATTTCCGCGACGCGCGTGGGCGGCATGTCCTGCGTCAGCGTCGTAAAGCCGGCGATGTCGGTGAACATGATCGTCAATTCGCGCTCCGCCGATTCCGGCGGCGCTTCGCGCGCGAGCCGGCGCACAAGGCCCTTGGGCACGTAGGATTCGAACCAGCGCAACGCGCCCAGCAATCGATTGAAAGCGCGGGCCTGTTCGTCGAGCTCGCGGATGCGGCTGGGCGGCAGCGGCTGCGCCTTGGAGAAATCGAGATCCGCGAGTTCGGCCGCGGCGCGCGCAAAACTGCGCGTGGGGGCCGCCAGTTTGCGCGCGAGTACGAGCGCGACGATCACCGAAATCGCGAGAACGGCCAAGCCGGCGACACTGGCTAACCTAGCGGTGCGCAAACCGCCGGCGATATCGTCGACTTGGAAATACGCGCCGACATACCAGGGCGGATCGCCGAACTCAGACATCGTGCGATAGAGATAGAGATACGGCACGCCGTTCACGTCGGCGGCGTGCGACGTGGCGGACAAGCGCCCGAGAAACGGCGCCGAGCGCTTGGCCGTCCAAATCTGCGTGAGGACGGGATCGTCGACTTCCGCCAGACCGGGCAGCGGCTTGGCGGGCGTCAGGCCGGGAAAGTGACCGGCCAAGCGGCGATGGGCGAGGACGTGATCGCGCCCGCGCAGCACGAAAGGATGGCCGCCATATTCGGTGGCGGTGGATTCGTCGATCACGCGCGACAGCTCGCCCAGCAGCACGACGGCGCCGATCACGCCGACCAGCTTGCCGTCGCGGCGCAGCGCTTGGCGGCGATTGACGACCGGCCCGTCGTAACGGCGCGTGAAGAACAACTCGCCCCACCAGCCGCCTTCGCGGTTCTGCGCGTCGGCGATGCCCTGCAACAGGCTGGGATCGTTGCGCGCGTCGATATGCATGACCTCCGCGCCCGCCTCGGTGCGATTGACGAAGGTGGCGATGCCGTCCACCGGGATATAGGCAAGGGCTTGGATCGCGGTGACGCCGGCCAGCGCCCCGGTCAGCAGATCGGAAACACGCTCCGATCCGTCGTCGGGGCCGTCGGCAGGCAACACGCGCGCGATGTAGTCGAGCTGCGCGGAGGCGGGATCGAGATGCTCGCGCACTTGGCGCGACACGAGTTCCACCATCAGGTCGGCTTTTTCGCGGAACAAATCGCGCGCACCGCCGCTGCCGATCAAAACCTGGATCGCCACGACGACCGCGAGGGCGAGTCCCACGAGCCCGGCGAGTGCCACCGCCAGCAGCGGGCCGATGCCGAAGCCCATTAATCGCCGTTCAGATGATTGATTCAAAAGGGGAAACCCGTGTTTGACAGTCCGCGTAACTCTAGTATATTCCGCGCCCTTCGGACACGTCATTCCTGCCTGGCAAGGCTTTGCCCCGTTTCGACGGGCCATTACCGGGAAAGAACGGGTCCAATCTTTCCGGTGTCGCGTCAAGGGGTTCGCCAGGCTCCGCGACGATGCCAGGGGAACCTGAGTTATGTCGAAACGCCACGAGTCCAAATACAAGATCAATCGCCGCCTCGGCGAAAATCTCTGGGGCCGCGCCAAGAGCCCGGTCAACAAGCGCGAATACGGCCCCGGCCAGCATGGCCAGCGCCGCAAGAAGCCGACCGATTACGGCATTCAGCTGCTCGCCAAGCAGAAGCTGAAATTCTACTACGGCAACATCACCGAGCGTCAGTTCCGCAAGACCTACGAGGAAGCGACGCGCAAGAAGGGCGACAACTCGGAGAACCTCATCGGTCTCCTGGAGCGCCGCCTCGACGCCGTGGTCTATCGCCTGAAATTCGCGCCGACCGTGTTCGCCGCGCGCCAGCTGGTCAGCCACTGCCACGTCCTGGTCAACGGCAAGAAGGCGAACATCGCCTCGATGCAGATCAAGGAAGGCGACGTGATCGAGCTGAAGGCGAAGATGCGCGAGAACGTTCAGGTTCTCGAAGCCGTGTCGTCGCAGGAGCGTCAGGTCCCCGACTATCTCGAAGTCGTCGACCAGAAGGCGTTCAAGGGCAAGTTCGTGCGCGTGCCCAAGCTCGCCGACGTGCCGTATCCGGTGAAGATGGAACCGAACCTGGTCATCGAGTTCTACTCGCGCTGATCGCTCAGTCCCCTCGGGGATATCGAAAGGCTGGACCCTCGGGTCCGGCCTTTTTCGTTAGGCGGCTTTCTTCTCGCGCTGTTCGTCTTCCGCGCGCCAGCGCGTGGCGATCGCGTTCAAGCTTTCGAACACGTCCGAGAGTTCGTGCCCGCGCGCGGTGAAGGCGTAGGTCACTTGCGGCGGGATCGTCGGTTCGTAGTGGCGCGAGATGATCTCCGCACTTTCCAGTAGCCGCAGACGCTCCGTCAGCACCTTGGCCGACACGCCGCCCACTTTGCGCTTCAACTCGCCGAAGCGTGTCGGGCCGTTCGATTTCAGCACCCACAGGATATACGTCGTCCACGGTCCCATCAGGACGCGAAGGATCGAATCCATCGGGCAGGCTTTGGGGCTTTCGGGCAGGGGCATCGCGCTCTCCATTACCGTCATCTGACTGAAAGTGGTTACCCTGAGGTACCTACTTTACTGATCCAACTACTTACATAATATAGCATCGGTATTATTTTGTAACTATGCTCGTCGAGGCCTGAGAGGGCCGCTTTCCCGGCGTCGGAAGGAAGATCGGATATGTCCAAAGCGCCCGCATTTTTCGTGAGCCACGGCTCGCCCACGCTGCCGTTCGAGAACGTCGCCGCGCGCGACTTTTTGCGCGGGCTTGGCGCCCGCTTCGAAAAACCCAAAGCGATCCTGATCGCGTCCGCGCATTGGGAAAGCGACGCGCCCTCGGCCTCGACCGCCAAGCAGCCCGAAACGATCCACGATTTCTACGGCTTCCCGCCGGAGCTTTATAAGCTCGCCTATCCTGCACCAGGCGCGCCGGCGGCGGCCGCGCAAGCGGTGGCATTGCTGCGCCAAGCGGGGTTCGACGCGGACGAAGATCCGCGCCAGGGGCTCGATCACGGCGCCTGGGTTCCGCTGTCGATGATCTACGACGACGCGGACGTGCCCGTGTTCCAGCTATCGATTCAGCCCGACCGCGATCCGGCGCATCATCACAAGATCGGCCAAGCGCTGGCGCAATTGCGCGACGACGGCATCGCGATCATGGGCTCGGGCTCGGCGACGCATAATCTGCGTGCGCTATCCTGGGGCCTGCATAATGCGGTCGCCGATTGGGCGAAGGAATTCGACGATTGGTTCGCCGGGAAGATCGCGGCGGGCGATATCGACGCGCTGCTCGACTATCGCGCGCGGGCACCCAATGCCGCGATGGCGCATCCGACCGACGAACATCTGCTGCCGATCTACGTGGCGATGGGGGCGGGCGGGCAGGGTGAACGCCTGCACCATTCCTTCACCCATGGCAGCCTATCGATGGCGGCGTATTCCTTCGCGTGAATCAAAAAAGGCCCCGCCTTTCGGACGGGGCCTTTTGCGTTCGCCGGCGCGCGAAATCAGGCCGCCTTGGTGGCGATGCCCTTGGTCGCCAGCAGATCGGCGAGCTCGCCGGTCTGATACATCTCGCGAACGATGTCGCAACCGCCGACGAATTCGCCCTTCACGTAAAGCTGGGGGATCGTCGGCCAGTTGGTGAATTCCTTGATGCCCTGGCGCAGCTCGGGATCTTCCAGGACGTTGATGCCCTTGAACTTCACGCCCATATGGGTCAGCACCTGGACCACGGCGGCGGAGAAGCCGCATTGCGGGAACACGGGCGTGCCCTTCATGTAGAGCACGATGTCGTTGGCCTTGAGATCGGCTTCGATACGTTCCTTGACGGGGTCCATGGCGGATGCTCCGGGGGAGGAGGAAATGGGTTAGGCGCCGGCGGGCAACGCGGTCTGCAACGCCATGGCGTGCAGCTCGCCGCCCATGCGGCCTTTCAGGGCAGCATACACCATTTGGTGCTGCTGAACGCGGGACTTGCCTTTGAACAGCGCCGAGACGACGTGGCAGGCGTAGTGGTCGCCGTCGCCGCGCAGATCGTCGATGCGCACATCCGCATCGGGCAGCGCCTCGCGGATCAGCTTTTCGATATCGGCGGCCGCCATCGGCATGTCGGAACTTTCCTTAGTGCTTCTGGGACATATAGGCGGGTAGCCAGTTTTCGTGCACGGCCCGCAACGCTTCAAGGGATATAAGAACCCGGCCCGTCAGTGTCAACGAGGCCCCGGCCACCGTCCGGCCGACGATTTCGGCATGGACCTTGGCCGCCTTGGCGCGTTCCAGCAGCTTTTCGGGCTTGGCAGTGGCGACGACGTAGCGCGCCTGGTCCTCGCCGAACAGGAAGGCGTTGTCGGTCCGCTTGGGCGCCAACGCGGCGCCATGGCGGCCGGCCAAGGCCATTTCCGCGATCGCGCAAATCAAACCGCCATCGGAAAGATCGTGGCAGGCCGAAACGAGACCCTTCTCGATCAGCTTGCGCACGAAATCGCCGTTGCGCCGTTCGAGCTTCAGATCGACCGGCGGCGGGGCGCCGTCCTCGATGCCCTCGATCTCGCGCAAATAAACGGACGAGCCGAGCCAGCCTTCGGTCTTGCCGATCAGCACCAGCGTTTCGCCCGGCGCCTTCAGCGCCAGATCGACGCGCTTGCTCGCGTCCTTCAGCACGCCGACCGCGCCGATGACCGGGGCGGGCAGGATCGCGTTGCCGTTGGTCTCGTTGTAGAGCGATACGTTGCCAGACACGACCGGGTAGTCGAGCGCCAAGCACGCCTTGCGCATGCCCTTAATCGCGCCGACGAACTGGCCCATGATTTCGGGCCGTTCCGGATTGCCGAAATTCATGTTGTCGGTGATGGCGAGCGGCGTGGCGCCCACGGCCGTCAAATTGCGCCACGTTTCCGCGACGGCTTGAGCGCCACCCGCTTCGGGATCGGCGTGCACGTAGCGCGGCGTGCAGTCGACGACCATTGCCAGCGCTTTCTTGCGGCCGGGAATGCCGACCACGGCGGCGTTGCCGCCTGGCCGTTGCAGCGTGTGGCCGCGCACGAGGTGATCGTATTGCTCCCAAATCCAGCGCTTGGACGCGAGATCGGGCGAGCCCATCAGCTTGGGGAGTACTGCCGACGGATCGCGCTTGGGCAAACGCTTGGGCTGGATCGCCTTGCGCTTGGGCGATTTCTTCCAGGGCCGCGCATATTCGGGGCTCGCCTGGACCATCGGGGCGATCGGCATATCGGCGTCGACCTTGCCGTTTTGCTTCACGACCAGATGGCCGGTCTTGGTCAGCTTGCCGATGACCGCGAAATCGAGGCCGTATTTCTTGAAGATCGCCGCCGCCATCTTCTGGCGCGACGGCTTCAAGATCAGCAGCATGCGCTCCTGACTTTCCGAGAGCATCATCTCGTAGGACGTCATGCCGGTTTCGCGCGCCGGCACCTTGTCCATGTCGAGTTCGATGCCGAGGCCGCCTTTGCCCGCCATCTCGACCGAGGACGAGGTGAGGCCCGCGGCCCCCATGTCCTGAATCGCAACGATCGCGTCGGTCGCCATCAATTCCAGGCACGCTTCGATCAGGAGCTTCTCGGTGAACGGATCGCCGACTTGAACCGTGGGGCGCTTCTCGTCCGAATTGTCGTCGAATTCGGCCGAGGCCATCGTGGCGCCGTGAATGCCGTCGCGCCCCGTTTTGGCGCCGACATAGACGACGGGATTTCCGGCACCGGCGGCGGCCGAATAGAAGATCTTTTTCTTGTTCGCGATGCCGACCGTCATCGCATTGACGAGGCAATTGCCGTTATAGGCCGAATGGAAATTCGTCTCGCCCGCAACGGTGGGCACGCCCACGCAATTGCCGTAGCCGCCAATACCCGCCACCACGCCCGCCACCAGATGGCGGGTCTTCGGGTGCTTGGGATCGCCGAAGCGAAGGGCATTCAAATTCGCAATAGGCCGCGCGCCCATGGTGAACACGTCGCGCAAGATTCCGCCCACGCCCGTCGCAGCCCCCTGATAGGGCTCGATATAAGACGGGTGATTGTGGCTTTCGATCTTGAAGACGCACGCGTCGCCGTCGCCGATATCGATCACGCCGGCGTTCTCGCCAGGGCCGCAGATCACCCACTTGGCCTTGGTCGGCAGCGTCTTCAGCCATTTCTTCGACGACTTGTAGGAGCAATGCTCGCTCCACATCACCGAGAAGATGCCGTGTTCGGTGTGCGTGGGCGCGCGGCCCAGAATGCGGCACGCAGTGTCGTATTCGGCCGGCGACAAGCCCATCAGATCCTTCGGGCGCGGCCAGGATTTCGTCTTGGATTTCTTCTTCATTTGGAAACGGCGTCCACGATGGCGTCGAACAAAGGCTTGCCGTCCAGCGAACCGCCCAGCGCGCCGACGGTGGCGGGATCGGTCGCGTTCTCGGGATGCGGCATCAAGCCCAGCACGGTCTTCGACTTGTTGTACACGCCGGCGATGTTGCGCGCCGAACCGTTGGGATTGCCTTCGGCGTTGACCTCGCCGTCGGGCGTGCAATAGCGGAACGCGATCTGGTCGCGATCCTCCATGCGCTTCAGCGTGTCCTTGTCCGCGAAGTAGTTGCCGTCGTGATGCGCCACCGGATAGCGCACGACTTGGCCCTGCTCGTAGCGATGCGCGAACATCGTCTGGCTGGTCGCGACCTTCAGATACACGTCGCGGCAGATGAATTTGAGGCCGGCGTTCGACAGCAGCACGCCCGGCAGCAAGCCGCTTTCGCACAGCACCTGGAAGCCGTTGCAAACGCCGAGCACCGGCGTGCCCGCGTTGGCGCGCGCGATCACGTCGCGCATGATGGGGCTGCGCGCCGCCATGGCGCCGCAGCGCAGGTAATCGCCATACGCGAAGCCACCGGGCAGCACGATCAGGTCGAGCTTCTTGGGCAGCGAGCCGGTCGAGTGCCAGACGATCTCGGGCTTCTTGCCCGAAGCGCGGATGATCGCGTCGGCGACGTCGCCTTCGCGGTTGGAGCCGGGGAATACGACGACGGCGGATTTCATGTGCCGATTACTCCGCGATCTCGACGCGGTAGTTCTCGATCACGGTGTTGGCCAGCAGCTTCTCGCACATGCGTTTGGCTTCGGCTTCGGCGGCGGCCTTCGTCTTGGCGTCGAGTTCGATTTCGACATAGCGGCCGACGCGCACGTCGCCGACACCTTTGAAACCGAGACCCGAAAGCCCCGCCTGAACCGCCTTGCCTTGCACGTCCAGCACGCCGTTCTTCAGCGTGACGTGAATCTTCGCTTTCATTCGTCGCGGATCCCTTCGGCTCACTGCATCGTTTCGGGGCCGCGCAGATCGCGCGGGCCGCTTTCGGGCAGGATGCCCAAACGGCGGGCCACTTCCTGATACGCTTCCTCGACCTTGCCGAGATCGCGGCGGAAACGGTCCTTGTCCATCTTCTCGTTCGTCTTGACGTCCCACAGACGGCAGGAATCCGGGCTGATCTCGTCGGCCAGGATGATCCGCATCTCGTCGTGCTCGTTCCAGTGGCGGCCAAACTCGATCTTGAAATCGACCAGCTTGATGCCCACGCCCAGGAACAGGCCTGACAGGTAGTCGTTGATGCGCAAGGTCAGCGCCATAATGTCGTCGAGGTCGCGCGTATCGGCCCAGCCGAACGCGGTGATGTGCTCCTCCGACACCATCGGATCGCCGAGCTCGTCGTTCTTGTAGCAATATTCGATGATCGAACGCGGCAGCGGCGAACCTTCCTGCAGGCCGAAGCGCTGGCAGAACGAACCGGCGGCGACGTTGCGCACGATGACTTCCAGCGGCACGATTTCGACTTCGCGCACGAGCTGTTCGCGCATGTTCAGGCGGCGGATGAAATGGGTTGGAATGCCCATCTCCTCCAAGCGCGTCATCAGGAATTCCGAGATACGGTTGTTGAGCACGCCCTTGCCGGTGATCGTGCCCTTCTTCTTGTTGTTGAACGCGGTCGCGTCGTCCTTGAAGTACTGGATGATCGTTCCGGGCTCGGGCCCTTCGAACAGAATCTTGGCCTTGCCTTCGTAGATTTGTTTACGGCGGGACATGCCCAACCCCCTGACGCGCGACGGGAAAAGCGGGCCCCCCTATAGCCCAGCGCATTCACCCTCGCAATGCGGGGCTAAAGCACTGATTCAAGCGAGTGAAACGGCGTCGTAGACGATCGCGTCGGGGTGGCCGCGCGCGAAGCGCCAAACGGGCTGCGTTTCGAGTCCCGCGCTGCGGGACGGCAACGCGATCAGCGATGTCGACGACGTGCCGAAACCGGAGGGGAGAGCGATGTTCATCGCCCCTTCTTCGCCCGCGTCGGGCCCGCCTTGGCGCGCGGCCATCAGTTTTTCCCAGGCCGACCAATCGCCGGTCGCGGGCTCGGGCGGCGGGGCGGCGCGGAACAGCGGCAGGAAATGGCGCGTGCGCGGCGAGGCCATGTCGTCGAGATCGTAGGCGGTCAGCAGCGCGACACCTTCGCCGATCGGCATCACCTCGGGCGCGCCCGATCCGGTGGCGCGAACCCAATACGCGTCGCGATCGTCGCCGACGAACAGGTTGAACGGCCGATACGCGCCGGCGTCCAAACCACCGAGCATTTCGGCCGCGTCCTTGGCGTCGGCGAAATCCAGCGCGTCGAGGACCAATTCGCCCCGGCTGCGCTTGCCCTCGGCCGGCCCCAGCGTGCCGCGCCGGTTGAGCACGCAGGCGATCACGCCCGTATCGTTAAGGCCGATCCACGATCCCCCGGCCAAATCGTCGCGCCCCGCGACGACGTTCGGCCGGTCAGGCCAATGGCGGCCGGGGGCCGTCCAGGGGCGCGACTTCATTTCGTCGCGATTGCCCGCGACGATCAGCGGCCAAGCGTGGCCGGGACGGCGCAAAATCGCCAAAGTGCACATGAAAAAGGGATGTCCGGTTGCGATTGACCTGCTCATCGCGGTCGCCTATGTCATGGGCAACGACCCATTCACGAGGGCCCGCAGATGACCAGCTTCGACGACCGCAAAAGCGCTTTCGAAAACAAGTTCAAGCACGATCAGGAAGTGCAGTTCAAGGTGAACGCGCGGCGCAACAAGCTCGTGGGTCTGTGGGCGGCGGAAAAGCTCGGCAAGACCGGGCCGGACGCGGATGCCTACGCCAAGGAAGTCGTCGCCTCGGATTTCGAGAAGGCGGGCGACGACGACGTGATCGAGAAGCTGGAAGCGGATCTGAAGGGCAAGGGCGTGTCGGCCGCCGATATCAAGGCCCAGCTCGCGCATTTCCTGCCGATCGCCAAGCAGCAGATCATGGAGCAGGGCTAAAAGGCCCAGACGATCTCCGCCGGACGGCCGCGCGCGATCGAAACGATCGCAAGCTGGCCGAAGGCGCGCGCCAGATTGCGCGCCGTCGCGATACGCATATCGCGCACGAAAAACCCGTCCTCGGCCCAGTCGCCGTCGCTGCCGATCCCTTGATGGGGCAGCGTGCGATAGCCGCGCGCGGCCAGAATTCGCGCCATCGCGCGATTGCGCGCCGCGTTGGCGGCGGGGCTTGCGCGCTTCCCGAACGGATTCCAGCCGGTGATGAAAATGCCGGTTGTTTTGACCAAGGCTTCGATCCCCGGATGGCGTTCGCCGATCCGCACGACGCGCCAAGCGCCGCCATCGCGCACGGCGTAGTCTGTGTCGAGAAAGGCTTCGATCAGGCGGGTTGTCTTGCGCATGTCGCAAAACTAGCCCCGCCGCTCGAATCCCGGCAAATCTGATCCATGGAGTGGACCGACGAAGCGATCGTGCTGGGGCGGCGCACGCATGGGGAGCATGCGGCGATCGCGACCTTGTTCACGCGCGGTCACGGGCGGCATTTGGGCTTGGCGCGCGGCGGCGGCCACGGCAAAAGCGCATCGGTCTTCGAAACCGGCAATCTCGTCTCGGCGTTTTGGCGCGCGCGGCTCGTCGAGCATTTGGGCAATTGGACCTGCGAACTCGTCGCCGCCAATTCCGCCGCGTTGATGGACGAACCCGCGAAGCTCGAAGCGCTGGCGTCCTGCGCGGCGATCCTCGACGCCGTGCTGCCCGAGCGCGAACCGCATGAAGGTTTGTTCGACGCGACCAAGGCGATGCTGGCGCGTTTCGAGACGCGCGAGTGGCGCGAAGCCTATGTGCAATGGGAAGTGCGCTGCCTCGCAGATCTCGGCTTCGGGCTCGATCTCGATTCCTGTGCGGCGACCGGTGTGGTCGACGATCTGCGCTATGTCAGCCCCAAAACGGGGCGCGCCGTCTCGGGCGAGGCGGGCGCCCCCTATGCCGACCGGCTCTTCGTTCTGCCGGCTTTCCTGCGCGACGGCGGGGCGGCCGGAAACGCCCGCGAATTGGTCGAAGCCCTGGAAATCACCGGACATTTTCTCGACCGATATGTTTTGGCCCCGCAGACGAAGACCTTGCCGGGGCCCCGAGTCCGGCTTTATGAGCGCTGGCGACGGGAGTACCGCCGTCCCGAGGAAAGAAAATGACCGCGTCTTTTGCCGCCGAAATCAAACCCGTTGCGCTCGCCGATGCGTTGGGCGAGCGCTATCTCGCCTATGCGCTGTCCACGATCATGGCGCGTTCGCTGCCCGACGTGCGCGACGGCTTGAAGCCCGTCCATCGCCGTTTGCTCTGGGCGATGCAGCAGCTGCGCCTCGATCCCGAGACCGGGTTCAAGAAATGCGCGCGCGTCGTCGGCGACGTCATCGGTAAATACCACCCGCATGGCGACCAGTCGGTCTATGACGCGCTGGTCCGCCTCGCACAGGATTTCGCGCAGCGCTACACGCTGGTCGACGGCCAAGGCAATTTCGGCAATATCGACGGCGATAACGCCGCCGCGATGCGATACACCGAAGCGCGCCTCACCTCCGTCGCCGTCGAATTGCTGCGCGGCCTCGATGAGAACGCGGTCGATTTCCGCGCGACTTACGACGGCGAAGGCGAAGAACCCGTCGTTCTGCCCGCCGCCTTCCCAAATTTGCTGGCCAATGGTGCCGCCGGCATCGCCGTCGGCATGGCGACCAATATTCCGCCGCACAACATCGTCGAGATCTGCAACGCGCTGCTGCATCTGATCAAGACGCCGAACGCGCGCGTCGCCACGCTGGTCGATCTGATGCCGGGGCCGGATTTCCCGACCGGCGGCATTCTGGTCGAAAGCCGCGAAACGCTGGTGCAAGCCTACGAGACCGGCCGCGGCTCGCTGCGCGTGCGCGCGAAATGGGCGGTCGAAGAATTGCCGCGCGCGGCGTGGCAGATCGTCGTCACCGAAATTCCCTATCAGGTCCAGAAGTCGAAGCTGATCGAGAAGGTCGCGGAGCTGCTTCAGGCCAAGAAGCTGCCGCTGCTCGCCGATATCCGCGATGAATCGGACGAGAATGTGCGCCTGGTGCTGGAGCCCAAGAGCCGCAACGTCGATCCCAAAGTGATGATGGAATCGCTGTTCCGGACCTGCGATCTGGAAACGCGCTTCGCCCTGAACATGAACGTGCTCGACGCGGACAACGTGCCGCGCGTGATGGACCTGAAGGAAGTGCTTCAGGCCTATCTCGATCACCGCCATGTCGTGCTGAAGCGTCGCTCGGAACATCGTCTTGGCCAGATCGACCGGCGCTTGGAAATCCTCGGCGGCTTGCTGATCGCGTATTTGAACATCGACGCGGTCATCAAGATCATCCGCAACGAGGACGAGCCCAAGCCCGTGATGATGAAGAAATGGGGGCTCACGGAGGTTCAGGCGGAGGCGATCCTGAACATGCGTCTGCGTTCGCTGCGCAAGCTCGAGGAATTCGAGATCCGCAAGGAGAACGACGCGCTGACCAAGGAGAAGAAGGAACTCCAAGGTCTGCTGAAAAGCGAAGACAAGCGGTGGGCCGCGATCGCGACCGAAATTCAGGAATTGAAGGCCAAGTACGGGCCCCGCACGCCGCTGGGCAAGCGCCGCACCGAAGTCGCCAACGCGCCGGCCGAATTGATCGTGCCGGTCGAAGCCTTCATCGAGCGCGAAGACCTGACCGTCGTCGTCTCCGACAAGGGCTGGGTGCGCGCCTTCAAGGGCCATCTCGACGATCAGGCGGTGAAGGACATCCGCTACAAGGACGGCGACAAGCAGCGCTTCGTCGAGCGCACGAATTCCGCCGACAAGCTGATGGTGTTCGCGACCAACGGGCGCTTCTACACGTTGGGTTGCGACAAGCTGCCGCGCGGGCGCGGCGACGGCGAGCCGATCAAGGTGACGCTGGAGCTGGGCAACGACGTCGATCTGGTCGACGTGTTCATCCACAAGCCCGACCGCAAACTGGTCGTCGCGTCGTCGGCGGGTTACGGCTTCGTCGTACCCGAAGCCGAATGCGTCGCGCAGACGCGCCAAGGCAAACAGGTGCTGAATGTGGGCGAAGGCGGGGAAGCCGCCGCCGTCTGCGCCGTGGAAGGCGACACGCTGGCCGTGCAGGGGACGAACCGCAAGCTGCTGCTGTTCCCCTTGTCCGAATTGCCGGAAATGTCGCGCGGCAAGGGCGTCATCCTGCAGCGTTATTCGAAGGACGGCGCGCTCTACAAAATCCGCACCTTCAATATCGCGAAGGGCTGGCCGATGGGCTTCGCCAATTCGGACGCGCGCGAAAACGCGCCCAAACATTGGGTGGGTGCGCGCAGCCAAGCGGGCTTGCTGCCGCCCAAGGGCTTCCGGTTCGATTAAGCGTCAGGGTGCCCGCAAAATCGCCGCGCACTGGGCGGGCAGTTTGGGGCGCGGCGGGCCGGTCTGGACCTTCGGCGCCGCGCGCTGCGCTTCCTCGTCGCGTTTGCGCCGTTCGGCGGCGTCGAGGAACCACCAATCGAGCGTGGCATCGCAGCCGTCGCCCGCCGGGATCGCGGCTTGGCCAACGCAATCCGGGCTGTCCGACGGGCAGGTCAGGCGAACATGGAAATGTTCGTTATGCCCGCGCCAGGGGCGCAGTTTGCGTATCCATGCGCGATCCGCCGCCGGCAGTGTTTCGCACAGATGCTTCTTGATCGCGAAGTGGACGAGGATGCGGTCGACGCGCCGATCTTCCGCCGCGAGTTTCAGCAAGCGCGCATGACCGTCGCGCCATGTCGCCGGATCGACGCGGCGTTCGTCTTGCGTCGTCAGCGTGACGATCGCGATCTCCTCGCGCGCGGCGGCCGGGAGGGCGGGCTTGGGATCGATATTGAACCAGATATCGGCGTCGAGCCCGTTCTGATGGCTGCCATGCAGCGACGCCATCGGGCCGCCGCGCGGCTGGGCGACGTCGCCGATATAGAGATCGGCGAAACCCGCCGCCTTGGCGCGAGCCCCTAGATCGCGAATGAAGGAAACCGTGGCCGGATGGCCCCATTGCCGATTGCGGCTCACGCGCACGGCCTGATAGCCCGGCCCATCGGGGGGCAGATGTTCGGCCCCGGCGATACAGCCGGTGGCGGGCCCGCCGATGACGCGCGCGGGGCCGGGTGTCGGCAGCTTCACGTCGCCCCATTCCTTCGCCATCGCCGGGGCGGCGAACAGCAATAATGCGGCGACGAGCGCCTTAAGCCGCATCGGCTTCCTCCAACGCTTGCGCGGCCGCCAGCCAGCGCGCTTCGGCCGCGTCGACGCGTTCGACCGCGTCCTTGTGGCGCTTGGCGAGATCGGCGGCCTTCGCCGGATCGTTGTAGACATTGGGGTCGGCCAGCGCCGCATCGAGCTTCGCCTTCTCGTCCGTGCGCTTGGCGAGTTCGGCTTCGGCGGCGGCGAGTTCTCTCTTGAGCGGCCCCAAAGCGGGCTTGGCGCGGCGCGGGGCCGGCGTCTCCGCCTTTGGCTTCTCGTCTCCGCCGCGTTGCGCGCGCCGCTCGGCCAGACTGAACGCGCGATATTCTTCGAGATCGCCTTCGAAGGGCTGCACGCGCCCGTTGGCGACTAGCCACAACCGGTCGCAGGTGAGCTCCAGCAAGCTCCAATCGTGAGTCACGAGAATGACGGCCCCCGCGAAATCGCCGATCGCGGCGACGAGGCGCTCGCGGCTCGCCATATCCAAATGGTTGGTCGGCTCGTCGAGGATCAGCAATTGCGGGCGATGGGCGGTGGCCAAAGCGAAAGCGAGCCGCGCCTTTTCGCCGCCCGAGAGTTTGCCGGTCGGCGTTTCGGCCTTGTCGCCCGAGAAACCGAACCGTGCGAGGCGGGCGCGCAATTGCTCGTTATTGTCCTGCGGGCGCAAATCGGCAAGATGCAAAAGCGCCGAGCGCGAAAGGTCGAATTCCTCGACCTGATGCTGCGCGAAGAAGCCGACTTCCAGATTGCGCGCGCGGGTTTCGCGCCCGTCCATCGGCGACAAGCGCCCGCCGAACAATTTTGCGAGGGTCGATTTACCGTTGCCGTTGGCGCCGAGCAGGCCGATGCGATCGTCGGGGTCGAGGCGCAGATCGATGCCGCGCAGAATCGGTTTGCCGGGCACGTAGCCGACCGAGGCCTTGTCGTAGGTGATCAACGGCGGGCGCGGCATCTCGGGCTCGGGGAATTCGAAGCGCACCGACTCCTCGTCCTGCTCGACGACGATGGGGGTGAGCTTGGCCAGCGCTTTCAAACGCGATTGCGCCTGGCGTGCCTTCGTCGCCTTGTAGCGGAAGCGATCGACGAAAGCCTGCATGTGTTTGCGCTGCGCATCGACCTTCGCGGCCATCGCTGCTTGCTGGGCGAGGCGTTCTTGGCGCTGGCGCTCGAAGGAATCGTAGTCGCCCGCGTAGAGCGTCAGGCGGCGATGTTCGAGATGCAGGATATGCGTGCAGACGCTGTTCAGCAGACGGCGATCGTGGCTGACGACCAACAGCGTGCAGGGAATGCGCTGCAAATAGTCTTCGAGCCACAAGGCGCTTTCGAGGTCGAGATGGTTCGTCGGCTCGTCGAGCAGCAGAACGTCGGGCCGCGAGAACAGAACGGCGGCCAGCGCCACGCGCATCCGCCAGCCGCCGGAGAAATCCGACAGCGGTTGCGCTTGTTTGCCCGCGTCGAAGCCCAGACCGGCCAGGATCGACGCGGCGCGCGACGGGGCGGCATAGGCGTCGATTTCGGCCAAGCGCGCATGGATATCGGCCACGCGTTCGCCGTCCGCGCCGGCCTCTTCCTCGGCAAGTAGCGCGGCGCGCTCGATATCGGCCGCTAGCACGAATTCAAGCGGTGTTGTGGGACCGCCGGGGGCTTCCTGCGCCACCCAGCCGAGCCTGGCGCGCTTGGGCAGCGCGATCAGGCCTTTGTCGGGTGTGGCCACGCCGCGCAGGCAGGACAGCAGCGTGGATTTGCCCGCCCCGTTGCGGCCCACCAAGCCGACGCGCTTGCCGTCCGGCACCTGGACCGAGGAATCCTCGATCAAGGTCAGGCCGGCGACACGCAAGGTCAGGGAGTCGATCGTGATCATCGCGCTTCCCTATAGCCCATAGGGAACGTAATTTCAGCGCCCAATGACCGACGAACTCGCCAAACGTACCCTGGCCGCCGCGGCGATCGCGCGTGCCGCCGGGGAATTGCAGCGCAAATTCTTCGCTGACCGCGCTTCCATCGGCATGACCTTCAAGGGACCGCAGGATTACCTGACCGTCGCCGACGGGGCGGTCGAAAAGCTCGTCATGGGGTTGATCCGCGAGGCGTTCCCGAAGGACGAGGTGCTGGGCGAGGAAACCGGCGGCAGCAAGGATACGCGCGCGCTGTGGGTCGTCGACCCGATCGACGGGACGGCGAATTTCGCCAACGGGATCGCGCATTTCTGCATTTCGATCGCCTATATGCATGAGGGCGAGGCGGAGATCGGCGCGATCTACGACCCGATGCGCGACGAAATGTTCCTGGCGCGGCGGGGCAAGTTCGCCACCTGCAATGGCCGCCCGATGAAGGTGACGGCGGTGGACGATCTCAAGCGCGCGCAGATCGAGCTTGGCTGGTCGACGCGCCGCCCGGTCGAAGCCTATACCGGCATGATCGAGCGCACGGTGAAGGCGGGTGCCTCGTTCCGCCGCGCGGGTTCCGGGGCGCTGGGCATCGCCTATGTCGCCGACGGCCGCGCGGACGGTTACGTGGAGCTTCACATCAATTCCTGGGACTGCCTCGCGGGCATCGTGATGACGCGCGAAGCGGGCGGGCGCGTGAACGACTTCCTGGGCGAAGGCGGCATCGAAAAGGGCGCGCCGGTGCTGTGCGCCAACCCCGCCTTGTACGAACCGATCCGCAAACTCGCCGGGCTCTAAGATGCGCCTCGCGCATGCGGGACGCGGCGGACGACCGGATGCGACGGCGGCACTTCTCCAACGCCTGACCGCCAAGCCGGGGCCGCATTGTCTCGCGTTGCGCTTGGCGTTGCGCGAGGTCGAGCGTGCGCTCGAGCCCGTGTTGATCGCGTGTCTGTCGGGTCGCGTGCGGCTTGCGATCGAAGTACCGGCGGGCGAGCCCGCCCCGGTCGCACATGCGATCACGGGGCTTGCGGCGCGGCTGGGCCGCCGCCGGCCGCGCATCGGCTTGGTCGAAGGGCACGATCTGTTGGCGACGCAGTCGGGGGCGGGCTTGCTCGGCACGCCCTGCGATCCACCGCCGCCGCCGGATTCGACCTTGATCGCCGCGAGCGTGCGTTTCGGCGCGGCACCCTTGGTCGGCCTGTTTGCCAAGGGGGCGGAGGTCGTCGTCAGCGGGCCATTGGCGCCGTCGGCGCTATCGATTGCGTTTGCGCGCTACGCCCATCGCTGGCCGGTCGAGGATTACGCGCGGCTCGCGTCCGCCGCCGCTGCGGGCCGCATCCTGTCGGCCGGTGCGGGCGCCGGGGGCGGCGATCTTTACGATCCCGCTTTCGATAAGCTGCCGGAAACAGGCTTGCCATTGGTCGACATCGCCGAGGACGGCGCGCTGGCGTTCGAGATCTCGACAGGCGCTTCGACGGCACCTGCGGCGTTGGCGCTGTCGCTGCTCGATGGCGTGGAAAACCCGCGCGCGGTCGCCGATCCCGATCTGACGTTGGATCTGGACGATGCGACGCTGATCGGCGGCAAGCTCACGGGCGTCAAAGGAAGTGCGGCGCAAGATCATCTGCCCGGCACGCTGGTCTTCGAAACCGGTTTTGCGGGCGAAGGCGAGTTGGCCTATGGCGGCACAGGCGCGGCGGGCCGCGCACTTGCCGCCGCGCGGGAATTGGAAACGCGCTTGAAGTCGCTGCTCGGCGACGAGCGTTTCCGCGTCGAAATCGTCGGCGTGGAATCCGCAACGCGCGGCGCCGTCGATCGCGCGGCCGATCTCGCCGTCGTGCCCGGCAAGGATGTGCGCTTGCGATTGGCCTTGCGCGCGGCGGCGAAGGAAACGGTGGAAGCGGCGCTGGCCGAATTCGCGTCTTTGTCCGGTTTTGGACCGGCGGGGGCGGGCGGGGTGCGTCTCGCCATCCATCCCGAGCGGCGGGTGAGTGCCGCGAAAATCCCCGCGCATTATGTGCGCCCGCGCGTTGGATTGCTGGAGGGCGAGGCATGAGCGCGCTCGTCCAGCTTCGCCTGTTGGCGCATGCGCGCGCGCGCGTCGTTGGAAGTTCGCTGATCGTCGCGTTGACGCTGCGCGATCCCGGCGATTGGCGCAGCGTGCGTGCCGGCGCGACGGCCGCAAAGGTCGGCGCGTGGTTCTCGTTCCTGCGTCCGCGCGCCGTGCGCCGTGTCGAACTCGCCGGCCTGACGTCGTTCCATTATCGTTTCGAGAACGTCGCCGGGGCCGGGCGCGGCCACGATCTCGCTTTCGATCTCGATGGGCGCGCCTTCGCCCAGAAGCTTCTGGACATGCCGATTCAGGTCCAAGCCGAACGCGCGGAGGCGTTGACTTCGCGCCTGCTTCACCCCATTTGATCGGTCCCATGGATCTCCAGCAAATCCTCGATCTCGTCCGCGACAACGGCAACGCCGTTTACACCTTGGTGGCGACCGGGGCGTTCTGGAATTCCATGCTGATGCCGTTGTTTGCGGGCTACGCGGTGCAGCTCGGCGCGCTGGATTATTGGCCGACGGTCGCCGCCGTGTTCGCGGGCGGCGTAATCGGCGACGAAGTGCGCTTTTGGCTCGCTCGTCGTTTCGGGCCGCAGCTGTTCGATTCGATGCCGCGTTTGCGCAACGGCATTCAACGCGCGGCGCGTGTGGTCGACAAGCACCATTGGTGGATGATGTTCGTCTATCGCTATCCGCACGGCATTCGCGGTTTGGCGGGATTCGCCTTCGGCCTGTCGACCATGCCGCGCGGCCGGTTCTTGGCGCTCAATCTCGTCTCGGCGGCGATCTGGTCGAATCTGCTGGTCGCCATCGGCTACGGTTTCGCCCATGTTTCCGACAAGGCGCTGGGCGAAACCGCGACGACCACGGCTTTGGGCCTGCTGGTCGTGTTCATGGCGTTGGCTTGGTATCTTTCCAAGCGCCTGGAAGAATCGATCGAAAAAAACGGCTAAAGCGCGCTGTCGAGACCCGTGGTGCCGCGCGTATCGGCGCCGGACAATTCGGCGCCGCGCAGATCCGCGCCGGTGAAATCGCAATCCAGCAGGATCGCATCCTTCAGATTGGCGTTGCGCAAATCGGCGCGGCGGAACACCGCCGCCGCCAGATCGGCTTTGTGTAGATTGGCGCCGCGCAGATCGGCGCCGGTCAGATTGGCTTCGCGCAGGCGCGTGTTCCAGTTGCGCTGGCTCATCGTATCGACCGGCATGGGCGACAGATCCGCGTCGCGCAGTTTGGCCCCGGTCAATGTCGCCTTGTCGAGCTTCGAGCCCTGAAGCTTCGCCGACACCAGATCGCAATTCGACATGAAGGCGGAGGAGAAATCCGCCATCTGGAAATAGCCGCCCGTCAGCTTGGCGTCGCGCAGGATCGACAACCCAAGACGCCCGGCCGACAGATTGACGCCCGGCGCATTGAGGTTGGCGAGATTGACGCGCTCGAAATCGGCTTGCGCGCCGTTGCGCCCCTCGGTCTTCAGCCATTCCAGATGGTCGATGAAGATTTGCTGGATCGACTTTTCCAGGCTGTCGATATTGACCGGCAGTACGGCCTTGGACGTATCGACGCGCGCCAGATCCTTGGTGCCGAAATTCGACGCGGTCAGGTCCGCGCCGTCGAGATTGGTGTTTTCCAGCAACGCGCCCGACAAAGTGGCGCCGTGCAGGATGCAGTTGGAGAGATTGGCGTTGGTGAGGTCGGCCCCCGTCAGCACCACGCCCGACAGGTCGGAATTCGAAAGATCGGCTTCGCGCAGCACGGCGCCGCGCAGGATGCAGCCGGTAAGGTCCGTGCGGGGCCCGAACACGCGGCTCATCTTCGCGTTGGTCAAATCCGCGTGATTGAACTTCGCGTCGGTGATGACGGCACCCTGACGCTGGTTGTTGTGATACGAGAAATTGCCGTCCTTATCGCGAACGATGATGAAGCCGTCGCGGATATCGGCCCCGGTCAAATTCGCGCGTTCCAGATTGGCGCGCTTCAACTGGGCGCCGCGCATATCGGCCTTGGTCAAGTCGGCCTCGTGCAGGTCGCAGCCCGACAGATCGGCGCCGAACAGATTGGCGCGCGACAGTTTCGCGCCGCCGAAATCCGACTCGCACAGATAGGCGCCGACCAGTTCCGCTTCCGAAAGATTGCGCCCGCGCATGTTCATGCGCTCGGCGATTTTGAAGGACAGCACCAGACGCATGCCGCCGGTAATGCCCTTCACCATCTTTTCGTGAAGCGTGACCGCCTGATTGAGTTCCTGTTGGCTGACCTTGCTGCTGGCCATAAAGCGTCCCGTCCGAGTTATTCTTGGATAATGCGTCGTCCGCGCGCGGTGGTAAAGTCCCGTGCGGAAAGGCTCTTTCGGCTCGGATGACGCACCTTAAAGTTTTCGCCCTGGCGGCTTTGTTCGGGCTCGGCGCCTATGCCGTGATCCTGGGCCTGATCCACGTCACCAAAGCGCTCGGTTTCGTCGATTGGGTGATGCGATGAACTTGGCCGCCCATCTGCTGCGCAACGCCAAACGCGATCCGAACGGGCCTGCTCTGGGGTGCGGCGACGTCGTTGTCGCCGATTGGGCCAGTATGGCCGCCCAAGTCGCCAAACTTGCCGGCGGTTTGCGCGGACTGGGATACGCGCCGGGTACATGCATCGCCATCGTCGCCTCGAACTCGATCGAGTACGCGGTGGCGATCTACGCGATCTGGTGGGCGGGTTATGCGGCCGTGCCCGTCAACGTGAAGCTCCATCCCAAGGAGCTCGCCTATTGCCTCGATCATTCGCAGGCCACGCTGGTTTTCCACTCGCGCGACATGGGCGAGAACGTCGCCGCGAGCGGCAGTTCCGCGCGCATGGTCGAGATCGGTGGCGCGGATTGGCGGAAGCTCTTCGCCGATCCGGTCGAAGTCGCGCCCGCGGCACCCGACGATTTGCTGTGGCTGTTCTACACCAGCGGCACGACCGGCCGGCCGAAGGGTGCCATGATCACCCATCGCAACGCGCTGGCGGTGGCGACCAGTTATTACGCCGATATCGATCCGCCCGAAGCGGGCGGGTGTTTGCTGCACGCGGCCCCCATGTCGCATGGCTCGGGGCTTTATATGTTCCCCACGCTGGCGATCGGTGCCGCACAAGTCGTCCCCGAAAGCGGCGGCTTCGATCCCGCCGAAATCCAGGCGCTGTGGAAGCGCTGGAATAAGGTCTCGATGTTCGCCGCGCCCACGATGGTGAAGCGTTTGGTCGAGCATCCGGGGATCGAGCCCGGAAATCTGCGCGTCATCGTCTATGGCGGCGGGCCGATGTATGTCGCCGACCTGAAAGCCGCGATTGGCAAACTGGGCTATCGCTTCGCGCAGCTTTACGGCCAGGGCGAAAGCCCGATGTGCATCACCGGCATGACGCGGGCGACGATCGAAGCCGCACACAAGGCGGGCGACGATGCGATCCTGGGCTCGGTCGGCACGGCGCAAACGGTCGTCGAGGTGCGCACCGCCGACGACGGCGAAGTGCTGGTGCGTGGGCCGAGCGTGATGAAGGGCTATTGGCGCGACGAAGCCGCGACGGCGAAGACTCTGAAAGACGGCTGGCTCCACACGGGCGACGTCGGCGAATTCGATGCGCGCGGCTATCTCACGCTCAAAGATCGATCCAAGGATCTCATCATCTCGGGCGGATCGAATATCTATCCGCGCGAGGTGGAGGAAGTGTTGCAGCGCCATCCCGGTGTCGCCGAAGTCTCGGTCGTCGGGGCGGCCGACCCCGAATGGGGCGAAAGCGTCGTCGCTTTCGTCGTGCGGCGCGACGACAGCGTGACGAAAGCTGCGCTCGACGCGCTGTGCCTCGACAACATCGCGCGCTTCAAGCGGCCGAAGAAGTATGTCTTCGTCGATGCGTTGCCGAAGAACGCCTACGGTAAAATTCTGAAAACGGAACTGCGCCAACGCCTTTCGTGACGAATTTGGCGCGTAGCGGGGAGTGGACATGGGCCGGCTGACAGGCAAGACCGCGATCGTGACGGGGGCGGGATCGTCCGGCCCCGGCTGGGGCAACGGCAAAGCGGTTGCCGTTCTCTATGCGCGCGAAGGGGCGAAGATCGCCTGCGTCGACGCAAAGCGCGATGCCGCCGAGGAAACGGCCGCGATCATTCGCGGCGAGGGTGGGGAAGCGCTGGTCGTCGCCGCCGATGTCGGCGCCAAGCGCGATGTCGACGCGCTGGTCGGCGAATGCCTCGAGCGATGGGGCCGCATCGATATTCTGCACAACAATGTCGGCATCGTCGTGAAAGGCGGGCCGGTCGAACTCGACGTGGCGGATTGGGACCGCGTCGTGCGGGTCAATCTCAAAAGCATGTTCTTGACCTGCAAGGCCGTGCTGCCCGCGATGGTCCGGCAATTCGAAACGGATGGGAAGGGCGGCGCCATCGTCAACATCGCGTCGATCGCGGGCATTCGCTATTTGGGCGTGCCCTATATCGCCTACAGCACGACCAAGGGCGCCGTCATTCCCTTCACCCAGGCGGTGGCGCTGGAATACGCCGCGCGCGGCGTGCGCGCCAATTGCGTGCTGCCCGGCTTGATGAACACGCCGATGATCGTCGAGCCGTTGAAGGGCGCCTATGGTGACGGCTCGGTCGAATCGATGATCGATGCGCGCAACCGCCTATGCCCGACCGGCAAGATGGGCGACGCGTGGGACGTCGCTTACGCCGCGCTGTTCCTGGCGTCGGACGAAGCCAAATACGTGACCGGCGTGGCGCTGCCGGTCGATGGCGGCATCACGTTGAAGATTTCATGATCTTGCGCCGGAACAGCAGCGGCGCGACCGTAACGATGAACACGATGCGGAACAGGTGGTGCGACGCGACCAGGGCGGAATCGACCGATAGCGCCAGCGCCACGAGGCTCATCTCCGCGAAACCGCCGGGCGAATAGGCGAGCACGAGCGCTTCGAAGCTTTCCGGCGTGACGCGCGACATGATCGCGGCGAACAGGATCGCCAAGCCCAGCATAATCAGCGTGACGACCAAGCCGTGGCTTGCGTGGCGTGCGATGGCGGAAAGCTTCGAGCCCGCGAAACGCTGACCGATTGCACAGCCCAGCACGACCTGTGCCGCGGCGACGATCTCGTAGGGCGGCTGGGCCTCGCTGATGCCGGTCAGATGCACGGCCATCGACACGGCCATGGGGCCGAGCATCGTGCCCGCCGGCAGGCGGAACTTGATGCCGATATAGGCGCCCGCCACGGCGCAGGCCGCGAGAATGCCGTAGTCGCGCAACGCCACTTCCAGAATGCCGATCGTCGCCTTGGCGGGCAGCGGCCCGACCAGGCCTTCCAGGCGGAACCAGATCGGCACGATCAGCACCGTCGCCATGACGCGCACGGTATGGATCAGCGACAGCACGCGCGGATCGGCGCCGTATTGGCTGCCGACCAGCGTCATCTCGGCAAGGCCGCCGGGCGTCGCGCCGAAAAACGCGGTCGTCTTATCGTGCTTGGCGACGCGGCGCAGATAGATATAGGCGGCACCGCCCGCGACGAATATCCACACGACCAGCGCCGCCAGGGTGAAAACCCAATCGCCCATGCGGCCGAGCACGGCGGGCGTGAAGCCGGAGCCGAGCAGCACGCCCAGGATGGTCACGAAGCCGTCGCGCAACCGGCGCGGCATCGCGACCTTGATGCCCGACATCGCCGCGATGGTGGTGAAACACATCGCGCCGAGCATCCAGGGCAGCGGCACAGTCAGATATTTGAAGATGGCGCCGCCGATGGTGCCGACGACAACCGCCAAGCCGATCGCGCGGAAGTCGAAATTTCCCATCAACCGACGTAGCGGCCGAGCCGCACCGCCGTTTGTCCTTTGCCCAAGCGCTTCGACGGCATGATCAATACGCAATCGTCGTAAGGCGTGAGGACTTTCTCCGTGCCGTCGGTCGCCAGCAACGTGCCCGCCTTCGGAATCGTTTCGAGCCCGATATAGGGATGCGCGAAGGCGAATTCGTCGCTGCGGATCGTCACGGCTTGCGTGACCTCGACGATCTTCTGCGGCGGGGGCTTGGCACCCAAGCGCGGCTCGATCCACTCGCGCGATACGGCACCGGTCGCCAGCAGGAAACGCAACGCCGTTTCCTTGGCGACGTCCGCGGATTTCTTTTCCCAATGCTGGCCGCATTCGACCAGCAGCGCGTTGCGCGGGCTCGCGGGATCGCCGAAACCGGCATAATCGCGCAGGCGCTTGCCCGCCGCGTGGCCCGCATCGGCGACGACGAATTCGGGGACGGACACGTCGCGCGCGAAGGCTTTGCCCTTGTGGAGGGGGCCGCACAGCATCAGCGGCGGTGTCGCGTGCTGCATCGAATGGATATCGAGCAGCAGATCGACCGTATCGATGAACGGCCGGATGGCGCGCGCGCGTGCGAGTTCCGCCGAGCGGCGCGGCCCGTCGAGCGTTTCCTCGTTCCACAGGCGGTTGAAATCCTCGTCCACGAAGCGCGAGGCCTGCGGATTCTTCGGGTCGAACGATCGATACGCGCCGATATTGCAGAACAGGAACGAAAGCTTGCCGCGCTGCGGCCGCACGCCTTCGCGCATCAGCCAATCGGCGGCGATGGCGCCGCAAAGCTCGTTGCCGTGCACGAGCGCGCTCACGCACACATGCGGGCCCGCTTTGCCGGAATCGAAACTCGTGGCGTATTCGACGCCCGTATTGCCCTTGGCGTAGGCCGAGATGTCCGGCGGCGTCAGCTCGACCGGATAGTTGTTTTCGTCTCTCAACGCGCGTTCTCCTTAAAGCAAACCGAACGCCGTCAGGTCGGCTTCGAGTTTCGCGGGCGATTGGAAATGCACGGCGTGCATGCCGACCGCCTTGGCGCCCTCGACGTTCTTGAGCGAGTCGTCGATGAACAGGCATTGTTCGGCGGGGGCCGCGATATGCTTCAGCATCGTGCGGTAGATCGCCGGATCGGGCTTGATCAGCTTTTCCTCGCCCGACACGACGATATGGCGGAAGCGTTCCATGAACGCAAAACGCCAGCGCGAACGCGGAAACGTTTCGGCCGACCAGTTGGTGAGGCCATAGAGCGGCACGTTCTTCGCGTGCAGCCGCTCCAGCAGATCGACGGTGCCTCGCACGGCGCCGCCGACCGCGACCTCGTGGCCCGCGTAATAGGCGCGGATCAAATGCGCCTTGTCGGGGAAACGCGCGATCAACTCGGCCTCGGCTTCGGCGATGCTGCGGCCCGCGTCCTGCTTCACGTTCCATTCCGGCGTGCAGACGGTGGCGAGGAAATGCTCGATCGCCGCCATGTCGGGCAGCAGATGCTGGTAGACGCGACGCGGGTCCCAATCGACCAGCACGCCGCCGAAATCGAAGACGACAATAGTGGGTTTCATGCTGCTTTCGCTTCCAAACGTTCGACCATGCGGCGCAGGAACTGTTCGCACAACGCGATCTGCTCCAACGCCACGAATTCATCGGGTTTATGGGCCTGATCGATGTCGCCGGGCCCGCAAATGACGGTGGGAATGCCGGCGGCTTCGAACAAGCCGGCTTCGGTGCCGAAGGCGACCTTGCCGGTCGCGTTGCCGCCCGACGCTGCCTTGGCGACTTGGGTCACCGTCGCGTCCTCGTCGCCCTTCAAGCCGGGGAAGGCGGAAATCTGTTCGAAGCGCACGCCGGTATCGGCGTGGACCGCCTTCATCTTCGGCTCGATCTCCTTGCGCACCCAGGCTTCCAGTTCGGCGAACAGCGCCTTGGGATCGTGCACGGGCAGATGGCGGAATTCGAAATCGAAGCTGCAATCCTTGGGCACGATGTTAAGCGCGGTGCCGCCGCGGATCACGCCGGTATGCGCCGTGGTGTGGGGAATGTCGAACTCGTCGTCGAACGGGCCGTCGGCGGCGAATTTCTCGTTCATGCGCGCGATGTAATCGACGATGCGCGCGGCGTATTGCACGGCGTTGACGCCGCGCGGGGCAAGCGACGAATGGCATTCGAAGCCGCGCACATGGCCGCGGAACGAGAGCTTCCCTTTATGCGCGCGGATCACCTTCATGCTGGTGGGTTCGCCCACCACACAGCCCGCCGGCTTCAGCCCGCGTTCCTTGATGTCGGCGATCAGGCGGCGCACGCCGATGCAGCCCACTTCCTCGTCGTAGGAGAACGCGAAATGGATCGGCGTTTTGAGTTTCGCCTTCTGGAATTCGGGTGCCAGCGACAGGCACACCGCGACGAAGCTTTTCATATCGGTCGTGCCGCGCCCGTAGATGCGCCCGTCTTTCACCACCGGCTTGAACGGCTCGACCGTCCATTCCTGGCCGTCGATCGGCACGACGTCGGTGTGGCCGGACAGAACGAGGCCCGGCCTGTCGGCCGGACCGATCGTCGCCCAAAGATTGGCCTTCTTGCCTGTCTCGTCGAACACGAGATGCGAGTCGATGCCGAGTTTGCCGAGATAGCCGCGCACCCAGTCGATCAGGGCGAGATTGCTGTCGCGGCTTGTCGTGTCGAAGGAGACGAGCGTTTTGACGAGATCGAGTGCTTCCGGACTGGGGTCGCGGCTCATGAATGGGGTCGTCCGTCGTGCGGGTTGCGAAGTCGCGGGCGAGTATGCCCAAACTGCGCCGTGGGCACAAATTCGTGGCGCGCAATTCAGGACGGCGAAAAATGGGCACGGAAAATTCGGCAAAGCGCATCGCATTGATCGGCTTCCATCTGGAAAGCAACGCCTTCGCCCCGCCGACGACGCCGGAGGATTTCCGGCGACTTTGCTATTTGGAAGGCGAGGCACTGGCGATCGAAGCGCGCAAAGCCACGCCGTCCTGCCCGCTGGAGTTTCCCGGCTTCTTCCGCGAAATGGACCGTCTGTCGCCCGGTTGGGTGCCGGTTCCGATCTTTTGCGCGGCAGCCGAACCGGGCGGTCCGATCGAGCAGGAATTCTTCGACGCGTGTCTCGCTAAGATCGAAGGCATGCTGCGCCAAGCGGGGCCGGTCGACGCCGTCTATATCAGCAATCACGGCGCGATGACCGCGACCGAGACTTTCGATCCCGACGGTGAGCTTTACCAGACCGTGCGCCGCTGCGTGGGCCCCGTGCCCATCGCCGCTTCGGTCGATCTGCATGCTGCGATTTCCGACGCGATGATCGACGCGGTCGACGCGTTCGTGTCCTATCGCACCAATCCGCATGTCGATCAGCGCGAGCGCGGGGCGGAGTGCGCGCGCCATCTTGCCGAGCTGATGGCGGGCGGCAAAAGCCATCTCGCTTTCGTGCGCCTGCCGCTCACGCCTGCTTCGGTCACGCTGCTGACGGCGAGCGGGCCCTACGCCGATTTGATGAACGAAGCCGACGCGATTATGGCGAAGGACGATCGCCTGATGAATCTCTCGGTCGTCGGCGGTTTCGTGTTCGGCGACACGCCCAAAAACGGCATGGCTTTCGTCGCGACGTCGCGCGACAGCAAGGCGCATGCGTTCGCGACTGCCGAGGGCTTGGCCGCGCGTGGCTGGGCCGATCGCCACCGCTTCGTCAAAAAGCTGACGCCGATTTCCCGGGCGCTCGAGCTTGCGCGCGATGCCGCTTCGGGCGCGATCGCGCCGGTGATCTTCTCGGACGCGGGCGACAATCCCGGCGGCGGCGGGCGCGGCAACACGACCGAATTGTTGCTCGCTTTGCTCGACGCGAAAGCGACGGGCGTTCTGCTGGGCAATTTCGTCGACGGCGCGTTGGCGGCCGAAGCGGTCGCCAAAGGGAAGGGTGCGAAGTTCCGCGCGCGTTTCAATCGGGCGAACGCCGACCAATTCGGCAAGGCGTTCGAGCGCGACGCGACGGTGCTATCGGTCCATGACGGCAAGGTCGTCGGGCGGCGCGGGATTTTCGGCGGACGGCAGCTCGATCTCGGGCCCACCGCCGCGCTGGATTTGGGCGGCGTCACCGTGGTGGTGACGACGGCGCGAAAGCAATGCGCCGATCCGGCGTTTTTCGAAATGCATGGCTTGGATATCGCGAAGGCGGCCTGCGTCTGCGTCAAGTCCCGCGGGCATTTCCGCGCCGGGTTCGACGAGTTTTTCCCACCCGAGCGCGTCTACGAAGTCGATACCGGCGGCTTGACGGCCCCGGTGCTGGAGCGGATTGCGTTCCGCAATCTGCCGCGCCCGGTTTATCCGCTGGACGCGCATGCCCAATGGGCGCCGAAGGCCGCCGGTTGAAGACACCCGGCGATACCCCAAACGCTTGACGGGGTGTCGCCGTCGTATCCGACCCGCCGGGGGGTTGCCAGAACAGGCCGATTTCTGCGAACGTCGGTGCTGAACACAGTTGCATGCGCCGCCGGCGGCCGGGTTCGGCCGGGAATGCGGCGCTCCCCAACGGGAAGGACGATCGGAAATGCACGTTAAAGTATCCCGCCTCGCGCGCTTTGCGGCCCTGACGGTCGTGGCGCTGCCGCTTCTCGCTGGTGCCGCGCGCGCGCAGGACCTGACGATGGGTGTGGGCGGCAACATCACGTCGATGGACCCGCATTTCCACAATCTCGCCCCGAACAACGGCATCGCCGTTCATCTGTTCGACCGCCTTGTCCATCAGGACGAGTTGCAGCGTTTGATCCCCGGCCTCGCCGAATCTTGGAAGCCGGTCGACGACACGACTTGGGAATTCAAGCTGCGCCGCGGCGTGAAGTTCCACGACGGCTCGGATTTCGACGCGGCCGATGTGGTCGCGACGATCAAGCGCGTGCCGTGGGTGCCGAACTCGCCGTCGTCCTTCTCGATCGCGACGCGCCCGATCACCGAAACCATCGTCGTCGATCCCTATACGATCCGTTTCAAGACCGCGCGCCCCTATCCGCTGCTGCCGACCGATCTGTCGATCGTCAACATCGTCAGCCGCAAGGCCGTCGAGGCGCCGACCGCCGAATTCAATTCCGGCAAGTTGGCGATCGGGACGGGGCCGTTTAAATTCGTCGAGTTCGTGCCGGGCGATCGCGTCGTCCTGCAACGCAACGACGCCTATTGGGGGCCGAAGCCCCATTGGGCGAAGGTGACGGCGCGCATCATCACCAACCCGTCGGCCCGCACGGCCGCCTTGCTGTCGGGCGACGTGCAGATCATCGATCAGGTGCCGACGCAGGATCTGGCGCGCGTTCGCGCCAACGCGCAAACCGCCATCGCCAAGACCGGGTCGAACCGCCTGATCTATCTCCATCTCGATCAGAACCGCGACCAGACGCCGTTCGCGACCGACAAGCAGGGCGCGGTGCTGCCCAACAACCCGCTGAAGAACAAGCGCGTGCGGCAGGCGCTGTCCAAGGCGATCAATCGCGAAGCGATCGCGCAGCGCCTGTTCGACGGCGAAGCCATTCCCGCGGGCAGCCTGCTGCCGCCGGGCTTCTTCGGCGCCCCCCAGAACCAGAAGGCGGATGCCTTCGATCTCGAAGGGGCGCGCAAGCTGCTCGCCGAGGCGGGTTATCCCAACGGCTTCGGCTTGACGATCCACGGCCCCAATGACCGCTATCCCGAGGACGAGAAGGTCCTTCAGGCGATCGGCCCGATGTTCAGCCGCATCGGCATCGATACGCGCGTGCTGACGCAGCCTTGGGCGACGTACTCCTCGCAGGCCGGCGCGCCCAATTACGCGTTCTCGGTGATGCTGGTCGGCTGGGGTGCGGGCACGGGCGAAATGTCCAACCCGCTGCGCTCGCTGCTGGCGAGCGTCAATCCGCAGACCGGCTTTGGTCCGTCCAATCGCGGCCGCTATTCGAACCCGCAACTGGACGAGGTGCTGACCAAGGCCCTGTCGACCGTCGACGATCCGGCGCGCGCCAAGCTGCTCGCCGAGGCCGCCGAAATCGGCGTGGCCGATGTCGGCCTGATCCCGCTTTACTATCAGGTGAACCTGTGGGGCCATCGCCGCGCCGTCGCCTATACGCCGCGTGCGGACGAGTACACGCTCGCCCACATGGTCCGCCCCGCCAACTAAGGGCGTCGCGTTGAAGCTTCGCGCGCTGCGGGTTTTGCGCGAAGTCGCGGCGAGCGGCAGCCAGGCCTCGGCCAGCCGCACGCTCAACATCGCGCCTTCCGCCATCAGCCGGACGATCGCCCAGCTCGAACACGAGTTGGGCTTTTCGTTGTTCCGGCGCGAAAAAGGCCGCCTTGTGCCGACCCAGCCGGGCCGCGCCTTCGCGGCCGAAGTCGAGCGCGTGTTCCGCGAGATCGACGGGCTGGGCGATACGGCGGCCAATCTGCGCCTGCAGGGCGGCGACCGCATCCGCGCGATGTTCCCGCCCAGCCTGTCGCAGCGCTTCCTGCCCGACTGCGTCGTGCGCTTCGCCAAGTCGCACCCCGACACGATGCTCGACATCGACTACGGCTCTGCGGCCGCCGGCGTGGCGGCGCTGCGCGACGGGCGCGTCGATCTCGCCATTCTGACCTTGCCCGCCGAGGCCGGCGATTACGAGACGGTGCCGCTGCTGGATATCGAGACCGTTTGCCTGATCCCGCGCAATCATCGGCTCGCGCGGCAGGCGGCGATCGTGGCGAAGGATTTGGATCGCGAGCCGATGGTGCTGATCAACCGGCCTTTCGCCTTGCGCGGCCGGCTCGAGGAATTGTTCCGCCGGGCGGGCGTGGCCCCGCGTGTGCGGGTCGAAACCTCGTCCGGTCAGGCGGCGATGGGATGCGCGCGCGCCGGGATCGGCATCGCCGTCGTCAGCCGCTTGACGGCGTTGCAGGCCGAGGCCGACGGCAGCACCGTCGCGCGGCCGTTCCGCCCGACGCTCTGGCAGAAATTCGTGGTGGTGCTGAGTCCGTCGGCGAAGGGCCCCGCAATCGACGGCTTCGTCAAAGCCTTGAAAGCCACGGCCGGCGTCTATCGCCGCTTGGCCGCCGGCGGGCGTTAACCGTTGTCGGGACGGCAAGCCCCCTTGACGAGATTCGAAGCGACAAATCCCGGCCGCCCGGCCTAAAGTATCGCCCTGCCGGGGGAACCGCTCCGGCGCAGGGAGACCTATATGAAAAGACCGACTTTGACGGCGCTCGCGCTGGCCGCGGCGCTTGGCCTTGCTTCTGCGACCGATGTCAGCGCCCAAGCGCTCACGATCGGCGTGGGGGGCAACATCACGTCGATGGACCCGCATTTCCACAATCTCGGGCCCAACAACGGCATGGCGCAGCATTTCTTCGACCGTCTTGTCCATATGGACGAGCGTCAGCGCCCCACGCCGGGCTTGGCCGAATCCTGGCGCACGATCGACGACAACACCTGGGAATTCAAGCTGCGCCGCGGCGTGAAGTTCCATGACGGTTCGGACTTCACCGCCGCCGATGTGGTGGCCACGTATAAGCGCGTGCCGTGGGTGCCGAACTCGCCGTCGTCCTTCGCGGCGATGGTCAACGGTCTCGATATCAGCGTCGCCGATCCCTACACGCTGATCATCAAGACGCCCGCACCCCGCCCGATGCTGCCGATCGACCTCGCGGTCGTGAACATCGTGAAGGCGTCGAACGTTGAAGCGCCGACCGGCGATTTCAATTCCGGCAAGGCGATGATCGGCACGGGCCCGTTCAAGTTCACCGGCTTCCAGCCCGGCGACCGCGTGACGATGGAACGCAACGACGCCTACTGGGGCCCGAAGCCGCATTGGGCGACAGCGACCGTGCGCATCATGACCAACGCCTCGGCACGTTCGGCCGCGGTGCTGTCGGGCGACGTGCAGATCATCGATCAGCTGCAAACCGCCGATCTGCCGCGCATGCGCCAGAACCAGGCGATCCGCCTGGAGACGGTCACCTCGACGCGTCTGATCTATCTGCATGTCGATCAAGAGCGCGACGCCACACCATTCGCCTTCGACAAGGCGACCGGTCAGCCGCTGGCCAAGAGCCCGCTGAAGGACAAGCGCGTGCGCGAAGCGCTGTCCAAGGCGATCAACCGCGAGGCGATCACCCGCCAGATCTTCGACGGTCAGGCCATCCCGGCGGGCGGCTTGCTGCCCGACGGCATGTACGGCGTGTCGCCGAACCTGAAGCCGGACGCGTTCGATACCCAGGCCGCCCAAGCCTTGCTGCGCGAGGCGGGCTACCCGAACGGCTTCAAGCTGACGATCCACGGCCCCAACGATCGCTATCCGGAGGACGACAAGGTCCTGCAGGCGATCGGTCCGATGTTCACCCGTGCGGGCATCGACACGCAGGTCGTGACGCTGCCTTGGGCGACCTTCGCGACGCAGTCGAACCGTCCGACCTACGCCTACTCGCTGATGCTGGTGGGCTGGGGCTCGGATACCGGCGAAACCTCGTCGCCGTTGCGTGCACTGCTCGCGACGGTCAACCCGCAGGCGGGCTACGGCGCCTCCAACCGCGGCCGCTACTCCAACCCCGCGATGGACGCGCTGCTGACCAAGGCGTTGCAGACCGTCGACACGGCGGCGCGCGAGAAGCTGCTGATGGAAGCCTCGGAAGTCGCGATCCGCGACTACGGCCTGATCCCGCTCTACTATCAGGTCAATCTCTGGGCGATGCGTTCGAACGTGACCTATCAGGCGCGCACGGACGAATACACGCTGGCGCAGTTCGTCAAACCGCGCTGAAACTGCGGACGGGAGCCCGGCGCGATATCCGGGCTCCCGTTTTCATTCATACGGCCGTATCCCCGCTTTAAATGACCGTTTTCATCATCCGCCGATTGATGCAAAGCAGCCTCGTCTTGCTGCTGATGTCGTTGCTCGTCTTTTTCGGCGTTTTCGCGATCGGCGATCCGATCGAAATCTTCATCGCCCCCGACGCCGACCAGGCCGAACGTGCGCGCGCCATCGCCGCTTTGGGTTTGGACAAGCCGATCTGGGAGCAATACGTGATGTTCGTCGCGAATGCGGTGGCGGGCGATCTCGGCCGCTCCTTCGTGTTCAACATTCCGTCGATCGAACTCATCCTCCAGCGCATGCCGGCCACACTCGAACTCGCGATCGTCGCGGTTGCGCTGTCGGTGGTGCTGGGCGTGCCGCTGGGCATGTATGCGGGTTACAAACCCGACGGGGCCGTCGCCAAGACGATCATGGCGGGATCGATCTTCGGCTTCTCCTTGCCGTCGTTCTGGGTCGGGCTGATGCTGATCCTGATTTTCGCGGTCGAACTCGGCTGGCTGCCCTCGACCGGGCGGGGCGAGGTCGGCACGTTCCTCGGCATCCAATCCAGCATCTTCACCTTCAACGGGTTGAAGCATTTGCTGCTGCCGGCCTTGAACCTTGCGCTGTTCAATATCTCGCTGGTCATCCGCCTGACGCGCGCGGGCATGCGCGAGAACCTGCCGATGGACTACGTGAAATTTGCGCGCGCCAAAGGCCTGTCGAAGCGCCGCGTGATCTTGGTCCACGTGCTGAAGAACATCCTGATCCCGATCGTCACGGTCGTGGGCCTGGAAATCGGTTCGGTCATCGCCTTCGCGGTGGTGACGGAAACGATCTTCGCTTGGCCCGGCATGGGCAAGCTCATCATCGACAGCATCAACAATCTCGACCGGCCGGTGATCGTCGCCTATCTGATGATCGTGGTGCTGATGTTCATCATCATCAATCTGGTGGTCGATATCCTCTATTCGATCCTCGATCCGCGCGTGCGGCTCGGGGATATGGGCAAGTAACCGATGGCCGGTGCGATTCAAGCGAGCGAAGGTACCGCCAAGGTCGAAACGCCGTTCCGGCGGTTCGTCGCGGATTTCACAGAAAGCAAACTGGCGCTGGGCGGCTTGATCGTGTTCGCGATCGTGTTCGTCGCGGCAATGCTGTGCGCTTTCATATCGCCGCAGAACCCCTACGATCTTCGCCAGCTCGACATCATGGACGGCAAGATGCCGCCGGGCTCGGTCTCGAGCGACGGGTTGAAATTCTGGCTCGGCTCCGACAGCCAGGGCCGCGACATGGTCTCGGCGATCCTTTACGGGTTGCGCACGTCGTTCCTGGTCGCGGTCACGTCGGGTTTCATCGCCGCGGCGGTCGGCACGACGGTCGGGCTGATCGCGGCCTATTACGGCGGCAAGATCGACACCTTCCTGATGCGCACGGTCGATATCAAGCTGTCCTTCCCGGCGATTCTGATCGCGCTGATCCTGCTGGCCTTGCTGGGGCAAGGGACGGGCAAGATCATCCTGGCGCTCGTCATCATCCAATGGGCCTATTACGCGCGCACGGTGCGCGCCTCGGCCCTCGTCGAGCGGCGCAAGGAATATGTCGAGGCGGCGCATTGCTTGGCGCTGCCCAAGTCGCGCATCCTGTTCCGGCACATCCTGCCCAACTGCCTGCCGCCGCTGATCGTCGTCGCGACGATCCAGATCGCCAATTCGATCGCGCTGGAAGCGACATTGTCGTTCCTGGGCGTCGGCCTGCCGATCACCGAACCGTCGCTGGGCCTGCTGATCGCCAACGGCTTCGAATACATTCTGTCGGGCGTCTATTGGATCAGCTTCTTCCCCGGCATCGCGCTGCTGGTCACGATCGTGTCGATCAATCTGGTCGGCGATCAGTTGCGCGACGTCCTCAATCCCCGGCTTCAGAAGTAATCCCATGGCGGCGACGCTCGAAGTCCGCAATCTCCAGACCCATTTCCACACCAAGGCCGGCGTGTTGCGCGCGGTCGACGGTGTGTCGTTCGAGGTGGGCGAGGGCAAGATCCTCGGCCTCGTCGGCGAATCCGGCTCGGGCAAGTCGGTCACCGGCTTTTCGATCATGGGCCTCGTCGATCCGCCGGGGCGCATCGTCGGCGGCGAGGTGCTGTTCAAGGGCAAGAACATCGTCGGGATGGCGGAGGACGAGATTCGAAGCCTACGCGGCAATCGCATCGCGATGATCTTTCAGGACCCGATGATGACCCTCAATCCGGTCCTGAAGGTCGAAACGCAGATGATCGAGGCGGTGCAGGCGCACGAAAACGTCGACCGCAAGACCGCCTGGGCGCGCGCGCGCGATGCGCTGGGGCAGGTCGGCATTCCCAGCCCCGAGGAACGCCTCGCATCCTATCCGCATCAATTCTCCGGCGGCATGCGCCAGCGCGTGGCGATCGCGATCGCGCTCCTCAACAAACCCGATCTGATCGTGGCCGACGAGCCGACGACCGCACTCGACGTCACGATCCAAGGGCAGATCCTGTACGAAGTGCAGAAGCTCGCACGCGTCACGCGCACGGCCCTGATCTGGATCACGCATGATTTGTCGGTCGTCGCGTCGCTCGCCGACGAAGTCTGCGTGATGTATGCCGGCCGCATCGTCGAACGCGGCAGCGTCGACGACGTGCTCGACAAGCCCGCGCATCCCTATACGGCGGGCTTGATCGGCTCGGTTCCCAGCCGCAATGCGCGCGGGCGTCCTTTGACGCAGATTCCCGGCGTGATGCCCTCAATGCTCAATCTGCCGTCGGGCTGCGCGTTCCGCATGCGCTGCCAATACGCCGACGACGCTTGCACGAAAACGCCGCCGGAACCTATCGGCAAGCGCGGCGTGCGCTGCGTGCGTCCGCTCGCGGAGGTCGCGTGATGAGCCAAGCGACCGACAAGCCGCCGCTGATCGAGCTGCGCAAAGTCTCCCGACGCTTCGTCAAAAGTCTCGACGTCGCGGCGAAGATCGCCGCCAAACTCGGCGCCGACGTGAAGGAAGAGATCGTCCACGCGGTCGACGGCGTGGATCTCGCGGTGCGCGAGGGCGAGGTGGTGGGCCTGGTCGGCGAATCCGGCTGCGGCAAATCCACGCTTGGCCGCGTCGTCGCGGGCATTCTGCCCGAAAGCTCGGGCGAGGTGTTCTATCGCGGCCGCAAGCTCGACACGCTGAAGGGCAAGGAACGCATCAAGGCGGCATTGGCCGTGCAGATGATCTTCCAGGACCCGTTCGCCTCGCTCAATCCGCGTATGCGCGTGCGCGACATCATCGGCGAGGCGCCGCTGCATCACGGGCTGTGCTCCAGCGCCGAGTTCGAAAGCTATGTCGACGACACGATGCGCCGCGTGGGCCTCGATCCCGGCTATAAGCGCCGCTATCCGCATCAATTCTCCGGCGGCCAGCGCCAGCGCATCGGTATCGCGCGTGCGCTCGCGGTGAAACCCGACTTCGTCGTTTGCGACGAATCGGTCGCGGCGCTGGACGTGTCGATCCAGGCGCAGATCCTGAATCTGTTCATGAAGCTGCGCGCCGATCTCGGCCTGACGTATCTCTTCATTAGCCACGATCTGGGCGTGGTGCGCCATCTCTCCGATCGCGTCGTGATCATGTATCTCGGCCGCGTGGTGGAGGAAGGCCCGACGGAAGAGCTGTTCGACAAACCCAACCATCCATACACGGTGGCACTGCTGGGCGAGATCCCGCGCCTGGACACGCGCAAGCGCCAGTTCGTGCCGGTGAAGGGCGAAATTCCGTCACCGTTGAATCCGCCGACGGGTTGCCATTTCCATCCGCGCTGCCCGCATGCGATGGCGCGCTGCAAGGCCGAACGGCCGGCGCTTCGTCAAATCGCGCCGGGCCGTTTCGCCGCCTGTCACTTAAACGATGGCCAATAATCCTTTCGATGTGCATCTGCCGCCTGCGGGCCGGGATATCCCGCTGGTGCTGGATTCGCCCCATAGCGGCACCGACTATCCCGCCGATTTCGGTTATGCCTGCGATTTCGCGCTGATCCGCAAATCGGAAGATACGCATGTCGATGCGCTGTTCGGCCATGCGCCGTCGCTGGGCGCCCCCTTGCTTGCCGCGCGTTTCCCGCGCGCCTATATCGATCCCAACCGCTCGCCGCTCGATATCGATCCCGAGTTGATCGACGGCGTATGGCCGGGCCAGATCGTGCCAGGCGAGAAGACGAAGCTCGGCCTTGGCCTGATCTGGCGCAAGATCAAGGCCGGCACGCCGGTCTATGCGCGCAAGCTGACGGTCGACGAGGTGTGGAAGCGCATCGACGAGTGTTATCTGCCCTATCACGCCGAATTGCAGCGCCTGACCGACCGCGCCTATGCGCGCTGGGGCCGCGTCTATCACATCAACTGCCATTCGATGCCGGCGGTGGGCGACCGCGAAACCTCGGCCGACGGCGAATCCGTGCGCCCCGATTTCGCCATCGGTGATCGCGACGGCACGACCTGCGATCCCGCCTATACGAAGTTCACCGTCGATTTCCTGCTGGCCAAGGGCTACGACGCGCGCGCCAACGATCCCTATAAAGGCGTCGAACTCGTGCGCCGCCATGGGCGGCCCGCCGAGAAGCGCCATGCGATCCAGATCGAGGTCAACCGGCGCCTTTACATGGACGAGGAGACGCGCGAACGGAACGCCGCGTTCGCCAAGACCAAGGCGGTACTCGACGCGTATCTCGAAGCGCTCGCCGCCTGGATCGCGAAACGATGAGTGCGGCGCCCCGTCTTTCGAAGTTGAAGCCGGGGCGCGAATTCGCGTCGAAGGCCGAATACGAAAAGACGCTCGAGAAGCTGCAAAAGCGTCTGCTGACCATTCAGCAGGCTTATTATCATTCGAAGCGCCGCGCCGTTCTGGTGTTTGAGGGCTGGGACGCGGCGGGCAAGGGCGGGGCGATCCGCCGCTTGACCGAAACGCTCGATCCGCGCGGCGTGCATGTCTGGCCGATCGGCGCGCCGACGCCCGAGGAACAAGGCCGCCATTACCTCTATCGGTTTTGGCGCCGCTTGCCGGCACCGGGCACGATCGCGATTTTCGATCGCTCCTGGTACGGCCGCGTGCTGGTCGAACGCGTCGACGATCTGGCGCCCGAAAAAGCGTGGCGGCGCGCCTATCGCGAGATCGTCGAGTTCGAGCGCATGCTGGTCGAAGACGGCGTGCGCGTCGCCAAGGTGTTTTTGCACATCACACCGGAAACGCAGCTTCAACGTTTCGCCGAGCGCTTGGAAGCGCCCGAGAAGCGCTGGAAGTTGACCCAGGCGGATATCGACGCGCATCTGCGCTACGACGACTACGCCGCGGCGGCGGACGATATGTTCGCGAAGACGTCGTGGAAGGGCGCGCCGTGGAAAGCGATCCATGCCGATTCCAAATGGAACGCGCGCATCGATGCGCTCACGCATATTTGCGGCGTTTTGTCGGCGGGCGTCGATCTGAAGCCGCCGCCGCTCGATCCGGATTTCATAAAAGCGGCGAAGCGTCTGCTCGACGGGCAACGGAAGAAGCGCTAGCGGCGTTTCGCCGTGAAGGACAGCAGCGCCGACTTGCTTGCATGCTTGGCGAGCTTCGGCACGGCCGCGGCGTGATCGTCGGCGCGCCAATCGACGAAAACCGCATCGGCGAAGCCCGCCGCCGTCAACGCCGCGTCGAACTCGACGCGATCATGGCCGTAGCTCGGCAGCGCGTGACGCTTGCCGTCCTTTTCGAAATGAGCGCCCGTGCCGCCGCGGGCGAGATCCGCGTGCATCTCGGCGACGAATAACGTGCCGCCCGGCACGAGCGCGTCGGCGGCTTGTGCGATCAGCGGCGCCACTGTCGGGAAATGCTCGAGGACCAGCGAAATACACGCGATATCGTGCGATGCGGGCGCTAAACCCCAATCGCCCGACAGATCGCGTTCGATCAACGTGGCCTTCGGCCCGAGCTTTATGCGTGCTTGATCGAGCATGCCGGGCGAGCCGTCGAGCCCGGTGACCTGCGCAGCGCCCTTGGACAGCGCCCAGGCGAGGTTGCGCCCGGTGCCGCAGCCGATATCGAGGAAGCGTTTGCCGGAAACGGGAAGGGCAGCCACGTCGATCGCGCGGCTTGCCAGCGCGATCATCGGGTTGTCGAACCCATCATAGGCCGGCGCCCAAAGATCGTAGCCTTCTTTGGCACCGATCACGGCGCGAATTGCTCTTTCAGCACGCGTTCTTCGAGATTGTGTTCGGGATCGAACAGCAGCGTCAGCCGCTTGGCGCGATCCTCGGCGACCTCGACGCGCACGACGTCGCGGATTTCGGTGTGGTCGGCGGTGGCCGAAACCGGGCGCTTATCCGCCTCCAGGATTTCGAACGCGACCTTCGCGGACGACGGCAGCAGCGCGCCGCGCCAGCGCCGCGGGCGGAAAGCGGTGATCGGCGTCAGCGCCAGAAGTTCCGCGCCCATGGGCACGATCGGCCCGTGCGCCGACAGGTTATAGGCGGTCGAGCCGGCGGGGGTGGAGACGAGCACGCCGTCGGCGATCAGTTCGTCCATGCGCACCACGCCGTCGACCAGGATGCGGATCTTGGCGGCCTGGCGCAGCTGGCGCAGCAGCGAGACTTCGTTGACCGCCAGCGCTTGCGCCTTGCGGCCGTTGGCGCGCGTTACCGTCATGCGCAGCGGGTGCAGCGTTTCGCGCGTCGCCTTGGCGATGCGCGCGGGCAAGCCCGTCAGGCGGTAATCGTTCATCAGGAAGCCGATCGATCCGCGATGCATGCCGAAGACCGGCGTGCCGCGATCCATCACACGATGCAGCGTCTGCAGTACGAAGCCGTCGCCGCCCAGCGCCACGACGACGTCGGCGCGGTCGACATCGACATGGGCGTAACGCCGCTTCAGCGCCGCCAAAGCATGGCGGGCTTGCGGGGTGGCCGCGGCGGCGAAGGCGAGTCGAAGGGCCGACATAGGCCCCTTGTACGACGTTCCGGGGCGTGCTGTCAGCCGCCGGTCACGCTCATGTGCCGGGGCACGGCCGGGCCGGAATGGCGCCGGTCGATGACAAAATCGTGGCCTTTGGGCTTGCGGGCGATGGCTTCGCGGATGGCGCCGTCGAGCAACGCGTCGTCGGCCGAAGCGCGAAGGGGCCCGCGCAGATCGGCGGCATCGTCTTGCCCCAAGCACATATAGAGCGTGCCCGTGCAGGTGAGGCGCACGCGGTTGCAGCTTTCGCAAAAATTATGCGTCAGCGGCGTGATGAAGCCCAGGCGTTGGCCGGTTTCCTTCACCTCGAAATAGCGCGCGGGGCCGCCGGTGCGATAGCCGGTTTCGTTCAGCGTCCAGCTTCGCTGGATACGCGCGCGCAGCAGCGACAGCGGCAAATACTGATCGAGGCGCGCGGCGTCGCCGATTTCGCCCATCGGCATCACTTCGATGAACACCAGATCGAAGCCTTCCTCGCCGCACCATGCGATCATGCGGTCGACTTCGTCCTCGTTCTGGCCTTTCAATGCCACCGCGTTGATCTTGACGGAAAGCCCGGCGCGCTTGGCGGCCTGCAAGCCATCGAGCACGACGTCCAGCTTGCCCCAGCGCGTCAGCTTTTCGAACTTCGCGGGATCGAGCGTATCGAGCGACACGTTGATGCGTTTGACACCCGCTTCGGCCAAGCCGTCGGCATGCTTGGTCAGCTGCGAGCCGTTGGTCGTGAGCGTCAATTCCTCGAGCGCGCCGGTTTTCAGATGGCGGCCCAAACCGTGGATCAGCTGCATCACGTTGCGCCGGACCAAGGGCTCGCCGCCGGTGAGGCGCAACTTGCGTACGCCCATGCGCACGAAGGCCGAGCACAGGCGATCCATCTCCTCCAGCGACAGCATTTCCGCCTTGGGCAGAAACGTCATGTCCTCCGCCATGCAATAGACGCAGCGGAAATCGCAGCGATCCGTGACCGACACGCGCAAATACGAAATCGCGCGGGCAAACGGGTCGATCAGCGGCGCAGAACCGGGGGGCAGGTGGTTGCCGTCCATTCCCGTTATATACGGCCGGGAATAGGGCTTCTCAAGAGCCCGTCATGTTCGCAATTGCGAAATCGGGCCAATAAAGGTCAATTTGATCCCGATGGACCCCGATCACCCCAAAATCGCCGGCGTGGTGCTGGCTGGCGGCTTGTCCCGGCGCATGGGGGGCGGGGACAAGGCGTTGCGCGATCTGGCGGGCAAACCGATGCTGGCCCATGTGCTGGATCGCGCGCGGCCGCAGGTTGGGGCGCTGGTGTTGAACGTTAACGGCGACGTGTCGCGCTTTGCCGCATTCGGCCTGCCTTGCGTTGCCGACTCGATACCGGGCTTCGCCGGGCCCTTGGCGGGTATTCTGGCGGGACTCGAATGGGCGGCCGCGAATGCGCCGGGCGTCGAATGCGTCGCCAGCTTTCCGGCCGACGCGCCGTTCTTGCCGCGCGATATGGTGCGGCGCCTCTATGACGCGGGCGGCGGTGCGGCGGTAGCCATCGCATCGTCCGGCGGGCGCACGCATCCGGTGTGCGGATTGTGGCCCGTGACGTTGCGCGAGGATATGCGCCGCGTGCTGACTGACGACGACATTCGCAAGGTCGAAACCTGGATCGCGCGGCATAAAAGCGTCGCGGTCGATTTCGCGACCGATCCCATCGACCCATTCTTCAACGCGAATGCGCCAGCGGATTTGGCGCAAGCGGAAATTTTTCTGGGCCGTTAATCGGCGTCGGGATCGGTAGGGCGCAATTCGATCGCGCCGGCGTCGATCAACAGCTTGCCCGCGTGCTCGAAATTAACCGTCACGCGGTTACCGATGGCCGATTGCACTTGGCCCAGGCCCCACTCGGGCTTGTCGGGATGGCGGACGTAATCGCCGGGTGCCAGACGCGTCATGATACGGGCGAGAATAGCGTCGCCGCGCATAGGTTGCTAGGTTGCGCCCATGGACGATTCAGAACTTCGATTGCTGGAGCTGATCGCGGCGCGCATGTGCCACGATTTGGTGGGCCCCGTCGGCGCATCGGTCAACGGCGCCGAGTTGCTTGCCGAGGGCGAGGCGGCTGACGCCGAAGTCGTGCGCCTGATCGGCCAATCGGCACGCCAAGCGAGCCGCCGCTTGCAGGTGTTCCGCGTCGCTTACGGCACGCCGGGTGCCTTATCGGGCGGGCGGCCATTCGCGCAAGCCGGCCAATTGCTCGCGGCGATGCTGGAAGGCGAGAAGGCCTCGGTCGACTGGCAGATCGATGCGGCGCTCGACGCCGCTTGCGGGCGCGCGGGCGCAAGGCTCGCCTTGCTCGTGGCCCTAATCGGCGTCGAGGCGCTGGCGCGGGGCGGCGTGCTGCGCGTCTCGGGCGCGGTGTCCGGGCCACGCGCGACGATCGAGGCGGTCGCGGCCGGTCCCAACGCCAAGTTCCCGGACGAAACGGCAGCCGCGCTGCGCGGGCTCGTGCCGCTCGTTCAAATGACCGCAAAAGCGGCGCCAGCCGAGCTTGCGCGGCGTTTATCGACCGCGGCGGGCGGCGGTTTGGAGATGACAGAAACGCCAGCCGGCCCGGTTTTGCGTGCCAGGATCGCGGCCGAGCTTTCATCTTAATTTAAGCCGTTGTCGGCAAAAGTGATCTTGGCCGGGTCTGCCGGCGTCCTTTCGCTTTGAGATTGGCGACGGCGGGGGGGCATGTATATTTCTGGTTCGTCCCGAAAAAGACCGGGACGGAGGTGTGCCGGATGAAAACGTTTCTCGTGGTCGACGATTCGCGCGTCATTCGCAATGTCGCGCGGCGCATTCTGGAGGCGCTGTCCTTCAAGGTGGAGGAAGCGGCCGACGGGCAGCAGGCGCTGGATGCGTGCAAGCGCGCGATGCCCGACGCGATCCTGCTCGACTGGAACATGCCGGTAATGGACGGGATCAGCTTCTTGCGCGCGCTGCGCGCATCCCCGGGCGGCGACGCGCCGATCGTTTTGTTCTGCACGACCGAAACGGAACTCGTGAAAATCCAGACCGCGATCGAGGCCGGGGCCAACGAGTACATTATGAAACCGTTCGACAGCGAGATCGTCGAGTCGAAACTTTCGCAGGTAGGGTTGCTTTAAATGTCGAACGGCGCCGACGCGACGAAGACGGCCGCTTCCGGCCCATCGCCCGTGCGGGTGATGGTGGTTGACGATTCCGCCGTGATCCGCGGTTTGATCACGCGCGCGTTGGAGACGGATTCCGGCATCCAAGTCGTCGCGACGGTCGGGAACGGCCAACTCGCGGTATCGCAAATGTCGCGCAGCGACGTCGACGTGATCGTACTCGACATCGAAATGCCGGTGATGGACGGGCTGACCGCGCTGCCGGAATTGCTGAAAGCCGCCCCCGACGTCAAAATCATCATGGCGTCGACGCTGACGCAGCGTAACGCGCAGGTCAGCATCGAGGCGCTGCAGAAGGGCGCTTCCGACTACATCCCCAAGCCCAGCTCCACCGGCGAGATCCACGGCTCGGCCGATTTCAAGCGCGAGCTGATCGAGAAGGTGAAGGTTTTGGGCAAGACGCGCCGCGACCGGCGCGACCGCAACAAGGCGGCCGGCGTGCCGGAAGCCAAACCCGCACCTGCCGCGCGCGCGGCGGCGGGCGGGCGTACATCTTTGTTGTCGCCCGTATCGCCCGTCGTGCTGCGGCCTTTCGGCCGATCGATTCCGCAGATCGTGGGCATCGGCTCGTCCACCGGCGGGCCGCAAGCGCTGTTCACGGTGCTGGGCAATTTGCCCGCGTCGTTCAAACTGCCGATCGTCATCACGCAGCATATGCCCGCGACGTTCACCACCATTCTGGCGGAGCATATCGCGCGCGTCGCCAAGCGTCCGTCGGCGGAAGGTCGCGACGGCGAACCGATCGAGCCGGGCAAGATCTATCTCGCCCCCGGCGACAACCATATGATCGTCGAATCGCAAGGCGCGCAGAAGGTCATCCGTCTCAACAAAAACCCGCCGGAGAATTTCTGCCGTCCCGCGGTCGATCCGATGTTCCGCAGTCTCGCCGCCGTCTACGGCGCCAATGTGCTGGGCGTGGTGCTGACCGGCATGGGGTCGGACGGCGCCAAGGGCGGGCGCGTTCTGACCGACGCGGGCGCGACCGTGATCGCGCAGGACGAGGCGAGCTCGGTCGTCTGGGGCATGCCGGGGGCGGCGGCGCAAGCCGGCATCTGCTCGGCGCTGCTGCCGATCGACAAGGTCGCCGGCGAGATCATGCGCATCGCGGGTGCGCGCCCATGAAGCCCGACGATTTCGCCTTCTTCACGAAATATATCTACGACCAGAGCGGAATCGTTCTGGGCGCCGACAAGATGTATTTGATCGAAAGCCGCCTGGCGCCCGTCGCGCGCAAATTCAATCTCGCGACGATCGATCTGCTGGTCGCGCAATTGCGCGGGCCGCGCGATGCGAACCTGCAGCGCGAAGTCGTCGATGCGATGACGACGAACGAATCTTTCTTCTTCCGCGACGGCAAGCCGTTCGATCAGTTCAAATCGCTGGTGCTGCCCCAGCTTCTCGCCAATCGCGCGGCGAAGAAAACCTTCCGCATTTGGTGCGCCGCGGCGTCGACGGGGCAGGAGCCCTATACGATCGCGATGATCCTGAAAGAAGCCGCCACGCAGCTGATCGGCTGGCGTTACGAAATCGTCGGGACCGATCTATCTTCCGAAGCGCTCGACCGCGCCAGAAACGGCGTCTATACCCAGTTCGAAGTGCAGCGCGGACTGCCCATTCAATTGCTGGTGAAGTACTTCAAACAGCAAGGCGACAAGTGGCAGATCGCGCCCGAAATCCGCGCGATGGTGCAGTACAAGAAATACAACCTGCTGCACGATTTCGGGGCGTTGGGCGGATTCGACGTGGTGTTCTGCCGCAACGTGCTGATCTATTTCGATCAGAAAACCAAGGGCAATATTCTGGAACGCATCGCCAAGCTGATGCCGCCCGATGGCTTGCTCTATCTGGGCGGTGCGGAAACCGTGCTCGGCGTCACCGAAAAATTCCAGCCGATGCCCAATCAGCGCGGCATCTATCAGCTCACGCCGGGGAAGTGACGCAAGGCGGCCTTAGGCCGCCTTGCCGCCCTTGCTCGGCTGCGGATCGCGCAGCACATAGCCGCGGCCCCAGACGGTCTCGATGTAGTTGTCGCCCTCGCACGCGGTCGTCAGCTTCTTGCGCAGCTTGCAGACGAATACGTCGATGATCTTGAGTTCGGGCTCGTCGATGCCGCCATAGAGATGGTTCAAGAACATCTCCTTGGTCAGCGTCGTGCCTTTGCGCAGCGAAAGCAGCTCGAGGATCGCGTATTCCTTGCCGGTAAGATGCAAGGGCTTGGCGCCCGCATCGACCGTGCGCGTTTCGAGATTGACGGTCAGCTTGCCCGTCTTGATCGTCGACTGCGAATGGCCCTTGGCGCGGCGCACGATCGCATGGATGCGCGCGATCAATTCGCGCTTGTCGAACGGCTTGGTCAGATAGTCGTCGGCGCCGAAGCCCAATCCCTTGATCTTCGCGTCGAGATCGGCGAGGCCCGAGAGGATCAGCACCGGCGTCTTGATGCGCGCCTGGCGGAAGCGGCGCAACACCTCGTAGCCGTCCATGTCGGGCAGCATCAAATCGAGCAGGATGATGTCGTAGTCGTAGAGCTTGCCGATTTCGAGCCCGTCTTCGCCCATGTCGGAGACGTCGCACACGAAGCCTTCTTGCTTCAGCATCAACTCGATCGACTTGGCCGTGGCCTGATCGTCTTCGACCAGCAGGACGCGCATGAGCGGGACTCCTTATTGCCGGTTCCTTAATGGCTGACCGGCAGGTTAACATCTTGGGCAAATAGTTAACAAAAAAGGTTAACGAATTACTGCCCGCGGAACGGTTCCCCGCGATTCGCCGCAAAATATACGCCAATGTTTTCAATGAAATGGCCCCGGCTTAGGGCTTCGTTAATCATCCGGGATTAAGCTCGAATTCGAGCAAAATGCGGATTAACGAACCATGCCCGCTGCCGAGCTGATCGCCTCCATCGGGCAGATCCCCGATTATCGCTACTACGGCCGCGTCACGGCCGTGCAAGGCATGCTCGTCGAAATCGGCGGCGTGGAGGATATGCTCGCCATCGGTTCGCGCTGCGCGATCTCGACCCGCGACCGCCGCCGCGTGCCGTGCGAAGTGGTCGGCTTCCGCGCGGGCAAGGCGTTGCTGATGGCTTATGGCTCGGTCGACGGGATCGGCGTGGGCAGCCGCGCGGAGATCGTCGACAGCGAGCCGGTTGTCTATCCCCATCACGGGTGGCTGGGCCGCGTTGTCAACGCGCTGGGCGAGCCCGTGGATGGCAAGGGGCCGCTGCCAATGGGTCCGGCCCCCTATCTCATCAAAGCCTCGCCGCCGTCCGCGCATCGCCGCCAGCGCGTGCGCGGCAAGATCGATCTGGGCTTGCGCGCGATCAACACGTTCCTGACCTGCTGCCGTGGCCAGCGTATGGGCATTTTCGCGGGCTCGGGTGTCGGCAAATCCTCGGTTATGTCGATGATGACGCGCTTCACCGCCGCCGACATCGTGGTGATCGGCCTGATCGGCGAGCGCGGCCGCGAAGTGCAGGAATTCATCCAAGACGATCTCGGGCCCGAAGGCTTGGCGCGCGCGGTCGTCGTCGTCGCCACGGGCGACGAAAGCCCGCTGATGCGCCGCCAAGCGGCGTATCTCACGCTCACCGTCGCCGAGTATTTCCGCGATCACGACCGCGACGTGCTGTGCCTGATGGACTCGGTCACGCGCTTCGCCATGGCGCAGCGCGAGATCGGCTTGTCGGCGGGCGAGCCGCCCGCGTCGAAAGGTTATACGCCGTCGGTCTTCGCCGAGTTGCCGCGCCTGCTGGAACGCGCGGGACCGGGCATCGGCCATGGCTCGATCACCGGTTTGTTTACCGTGCTGGTCGAGGGCGACGATACGAACGAGCCAATCTCCGACGCGGTGCGCGGCATTCTCGACGGGCATATCATCTTGGAGCGCGCGATCGGCGAGCGCGGGCGCTACCCCGCGATCAACATCCTGCGCTCGGTGTCGAGAACCATGCCGGGCTGCAACACGCCGGCCGAGAACGCGGTCGTCCAGCGCGCCCGCGCGCTGATGTCGCAATACGAGGATATGGCCGAGATGATCCGCTTGGGCGCCTATCGCCGCGGCTCCGATCCGGCGGTCGACGAGGCGATCCATTTCAATCCGGCGATCGAAGCCTTCCTGAAACAGGGCAAGCGCGAACGCTCGGAATTGCAGCAAGGCTACAGCCAGCTCGCCGAGATTTTGGGGATGGACGATCCTAATATCGTCGGCGGCGAAACCGAAGAACGCGCGCACGCGCGCTGATTAGATGGCCGGGAACTACAAAGGCCTCAACTCGCTGATCCGCTTGTCGGATGCCGCCCTCAACGATCGGCGGCGCGAGCTCAATGCGCTGCAAGAGCGCGAGGAGGAGATCAAGCGCAAGCTCGACGAGCTCGAAGAGGAGAAGCGCCGCGAGCAAGCCTTGTCGCGCGAGCTGGAGGCGGGCGCTTTCGCCTATTCGGGCTATGCGCAAGGCACGATCCATCGCCGCAAAGAGTTGGAGCGTCAGCTCGACGCGTTGCAGCCGATGCTGGAACAGGCGCGCGATGCGATGGCCGAAGCATTCCAAGAATTGAAGCGCTATCAAATCGCGCTCGATCTGCGCAAAAAGTCGGATAAGGAAGCCGCCGACCGCAAGGCGACGATCGCAATGGACGAAATCAGCCTCAACATGCATCGGCGCAACCAGGTCGAGCCCGTGTGATATGCCGCCGACGCGCCGCGCATTTCTGGGAATGGCGGCGGCGATTGCGGCGACGAGGCCGGCCGTTGCGGCCGAACCCTACGCGCTGCTCGGCCCCGATCAACTTGCCGCTTTGCGCGGGACGAGCGCGTCGTTGCGTGGCTCGCTGACGCGCTGGGCGGATCGCCATCTCGACGCGCCGTCGAAGGCGCGCGCGAGCGTGCATGTCGAAGGCGGCATTGCCGGGCGCGGCGATTACGACGCCAGTGCCGAAGCCTTGCGCGAGCTATCGGCGATACGCGAATTGGCGTTGGCTTCGGCCTTCGGCAACGAAGCCTACGCCGCGAAAGCGGTGGCATTGCTTGCGCGCTGGCTCGAGATCTATCGCCCGAACTTCAATCCGATCGACGAGACGGCGTTCGAGAATCTGTTCGTCGCGTGGGACGCGTTGCCCGAAGCGGCGCGCGCGCCGCATGCCGCGCGATACGCCGCATTCGCGCGCGGTTTCGCGCAAGGCTATCTCGATCGTTTGCCAACCTTGCGCGGCAATACGGCGATCAACAATTGGCACAGCCATCGGGTCAAGATCATGGCCCTGGCCGCCTTCGCGACCGGCGACATGCGCCTGATCGGCGAAGTCCGCGCGGCGTTCGACGCGCATCTCGCGCGTACGTTGATCCCCGACGGGCCGTCGAACGACTTCGCCGAGCGCGATGCGATCCACTACGTCGTCTACAATCTGCTGCCGCTATGCGTGGCGTGTCTCGCGGCCAAGGCCCACGGTCAGGATTGGTACGCGACGCGCGCGACGAACGGCGCGACGATTGCCGGCTCGCTCGATTGGACGCTGCCTTACGCAACCGGCGAGAAGACGCATGCGGAATTCGAACGCAGCAAGGTGCACTTCGATTTCGAGCGGCGCAACGCGGGCGTGACCGGTTTCAAAGGCGATTTCGAGCCGGCCAAAGCGCGCGACTTGTTCGTCGTCGCCGCCAGGCTCGATCCACGGTTTTGGCCGATTGCGCGCAAGCTCCAGCCCGGCAACATCTGGTACGACGCGCCGTTTCCGCGCGCGGCTGCCTAAGCCATCATTCCGCGATCTTGCTTGGCGATTTCCTCGACCGGATTGACCGGAAACTTCGCCATCGCCTGGAAATAGATTTTGCCCGCGAGGCCGGCAAGCGAGCAGCCTTCCAAAAACACGATCTCGATTTCGTCGCGCATGTCGGCCGGGATCGGTGTATGCGTGCGCAAAATCAGATCGAGCGAGGGTTTGCGCATCAACCCGTCGACCTGCACTTCGCCGAACTGGCTGTAGTCGAGTTCGACGATGAATCGTTCGGTCTTGCGGCCTTGCGCGTCCTTCTTCGTTTCGCGGCGGGAGAAGAGGCGCATCTGCGACAGATTTTGCCCGTCCCATACGGGCACATAGGCGGCGCGCCAATCGCCCGGCGCGTTGGCTTGGCGCTGCATCTCCCGCAGGTCGCCGTCGAGGCGTTGCAGCACGTCGCCGCGCCCGGCGCGTTCCAGCGCCGTCGTTACTTGTTCGCCCAGCAGTGCGCGCGCGTCGGTGCGTTCGCCCGACAGGAAGGACAGGACTTGCGTCGCGAGTTTCGGGCCCGGGCGCGGCAAGCCGTCGTCGAGCACGCGTTTGGCAAGGCCCGGATCGGTTTCGCCCAGCACCTTGATCGCGTCCTTGAGGGACGGCCAGTCGCGCGATAACGCCGCGCCCGATTTGAGCGGCACGTCGCCCGCGACGATGTTCTTGGCGAGTTGCGGCAGCGTCACTTCGACCGCCAGCCTTGCGCCCTCCGCCGGCTTCGGCACGCCTTGCGGCCATTGCAACGCGAAGCGGCCGAGCGGCGTTTCCAGCATCGTCTGGCCGCCCGCCGTGTGCGCCACGACGCGGGCAGTCAATGTCTGCCCGAAATTGGAGGCGGGCGCTTGCGGCGTGATTTGAGCTGTTTGCGTGGCTTGTGCCGCCCCTTCGGGCAGCACGCGGACCTGCACGCTTTGGCCGACCTGCACGGTTTGTGCGGGTGTCGCCGCCGCTTGCGGGGCGGAGGGCGACGGCAGCGGATTGGCGGGGGCCGCGATCAGCGTCGCTTTCGTCTGAACGCTGGGTTGGGCCTGCGTCGCCGATTGCGCGATCTGGGTGATCGGCGCTTGCGGGGCTTGCGGCTGCGGCTGCGCGGCTTGCGCGGGCGGTTGCTGAACCTGCTGGATCTGCGCTTGCGGGGCTTGCGCGTTGCCGCCCAGCGCCAGCGTGACCGTGGCGCCTTGCGGCAATGGCATGGGCAGTTTGACCGCTAGCTGGCCTTGCGCCGTTTGGATCAACGTCGCGCCGTTCTGATCGGTGCCTTGAACCTGACCTTGCACGACCGGCATTTGCGGCGGCATCTGGCCGATCACCTTGGCCAGTGACATCTGCTGGTTCGCGGCCATGATCGCGTTGCGCAGCTCGGTCGGCAACTGCGTGACTTGTGCCACGGCGCGCTGGAAGTCCTGCGCGCTCGTCGTCGCCGTCGTGGCGGCGGCCGCACCCGTCCCCGGCGGGAGGATCGAGCCGCTCACCGCGATCTCAGGTGCGGTCGATCAGGCGCTGCGCGATCGCCTCGACATCCACCGCCGCGTTGGCGCCGGGATGGCGCACGGGCAGCGGCGTCTGGGCGTGGATCGCGTCGCGCACGCGGCCGTCGCGGCGCACGGTGCCGAGCAGGCCGGGCTCGAATTTCAGGAATTCGCGGCAGGCCTTGGCGAGCGTTTCGTGGATACGCTGGCCTTGCGTCGGGTTCGACGTGCAGTTCACGACGACGCGCACATCGGTGCGCTGGCGGTTGATCGTCAGCACCTTCACGAAGGCGTAGGCGTCGGTCAGCGACGTGGGCTCGTCGTTCGTCACGATCACGCAAGTGCGCGACAGCGCCGCAAGGCCGCGCGTATGCGCTTCGATGCCGGCCCCCAGATCGATGATTGTCGCGTCGTAATCGGCCGAGAGTTCGTAAAGATCGCGTACGAGCTGCGCGAAACGCGTTTGCGGCAGCGTGGCGAGATTGCCCGAGCCCGAGCGCCCGGCCAGGATGTCGAAATTGCCGGCGCCATAAGCGGTCACGCATTCGCGCAGCGGATGCGAGCCCGAGAAATAGTGGCCGAGATCGCGCTGCGGGAATAGGCCGAGCTGAATGTCGACATTGGCGAGCCCCAGATCGCCGTCGAACAGCAGGACCTTGAGGCCCTTGCGGGCAAGGGATGCTGCCAGCGTGATCGAGAACCAAGTCTTGCCGACACCGCCTTTACCGGAGGCGACGGCGACGATCCCCAGACCATGGCGTGCGTGCGGCGTATCCGCCGGTTCGACGGCTTCGCGATAGGCGAAGTTCAGGGCATGGACGGTGCTCACGATACGGCCTCCGTTTGGGCTTCGCGCCGGATTGCGTTGGCGGAAGCGACGAGGATGCGGGCGAAACGCTCGGCATCGAGCGTCTCCAGGGCGTCGGCGGGGGACGGCGACACCGCCGCCTCCGCGAAGGAATAGGTGCCGGAGGCGGCGGCGGCGAGCAGGCCGCCCATGCGCCGCGCGGAATCGAGACGCGTCGGCACCAGCCGCGTGGCGCCGGTCTTGGCGAAGGATTCGCCGATTTCCACGCTTTCGATCGGATCGAGCCCGGCGGGCAAGGCGAGCAGCGCGTCGCCACCGCTCGCCACGACGAAGCGCGCGGTCGCGGCAATCTCGGCTTGCGAGAACGGGTTCGCGGCCGCGGTGTCGACGATCAGCAGCGCGTCGTTGCGCGACGCGCGCACGAAGCGCGCGAGATCCTCGGGCGTCTCGGCGATGTCGAAATCGATGCCGAGGATATTGGCGAAAGAGGCGAGTGCGGGCACACCGCCCGCCGAATTGCGGTCGCAGGTGATAAGGCGTACGGGCTCGCCGTCGAGCACGGCTTGCGTGGCGATCTTGGCGGCGACGAGCGTTTTACCTGCCGCGGGCGGACCGACGATGACCAGCGGCGCGCCGGACGTGCGGCGCATCAGCGGATCGAAACGGTAAAGACCCGCCAAACGCTTGGCGAGAGTGGCGCCGACGCTGGGGATTCCGGCGCGCCGGCCGAGCGACGGGCCGTCGAGCACGCGCCTTCGCAGCATCGGCGGCACGTTGTGATAGGCGAGGATCTGGTCGATCGGATCGGCTTCGGGCGGCTGGGGCTTGGCACGGCCGAAACTCGGACCTTGCGGCGCTTGGAACTCGTCTTCGAGCTCGGCGACGTCGCGCGGCTCGTAAGCGGGCTCGGGCGCGTCGGGCGCCACTTCCAGTGCCGCGACGACGCGCACCAGATCGCCTTGCGATTCGGTCGACACCACCAGTGCCTCGTCGCCCAGTTCGCGGCGGATCTGGGCGATCGCGTCTTCGGCGGTGGCGGCAGTGTAGGATTTGAGGCGCATTTACATTCGTCCTCAGATCGAGCCGACGGTTTTGATCCGCGCGCGCGGATGGATTTCGTTCTGCGACATCACGACCGTCGCCGGCCGGAACCGTTCGATGATCGAGCGCACGAAGGGCCGTGCCAGCGGGCTCGTCAGCAGCACCGGGCTTTCGCCCATCAGCGCGTGACGTTCGAACACCGTGCGCACCGATTGGATGAATTCCTGCAAGCGCGACGGCGGCATCGACAATTGGCGGTCGTCGCCCTGGCCGACGATGGATTCGGCGAAGCTCTGCTCCCATTCTGGCCCTAACGTGACCAGCGGGATGAATTGGCCGTCGGCCGAGTTTTGCTCGCAGATCTGGCGGGCGAGGCGCGCGCGCACATGCTCGGTGATCGCGGTGATGTTGCGCGTGTGGCCGGCCGATTCCGATACGGCTTCCAGGATCGCGGGCAGGTCGCGGATCGACACGCGCTCGGCCAGCAGATTCTGCAGCGTGCGCTGCAAGCCGCCGACCGTGATCTGCGAGGGGATGAGCTCCTCGACCAGCTTCTTGTGTTCTTTGGGCAGGTCGTCGAGCAGCTTCTGCGTTTCCGAATAGGAAAGCAGATCGGACATGTGGTCCTTCACGATCTCGGTCAGATGCGTGGTGATCACGGTCTGCGGATCGACGACGGTCAGCCCCTTGAACATGGCTTCTTCGCGCAAGGCCTCGTCCACCCACATCGCGGGCAGGCCGAAGGTCGGTTCCTTCGTCGGCTCACCCGGCAGCGGGATCGCGTCGCCGCGCGGGTCCATGATCAGCAACTGGCCGGGGCGCAGATCGCCGCGGCCCGCGACGATTTCCTTGATGCGGATGCAGTACTCGGTCGACGGCAGCTGCATATTGTCCTGGATGCGCACCGACGGCATGACGAAGCCTTGATCGGCGGCAAGCTGGCGGCGCAGCGCCTTGATCTGATCGGTGAGCTTCTGGCCCTTGTCGGCGTTGATCAGCGACAACAGGCCGTAGCCGAGCTCGAGGCGGATCAGGTCGATATGCAGCGAGGCTTGGATCGGCTCTTCGGGCGGCGGCGGCGGCGTGTCGGCGATCTGCTTCTGGATCGCGGCCTCGACCTCCGTCTTCTTGACGTTCTCGAGCATCACATAGCCGGCGTAGCCCGAAGCCGCTGCCAGGATCGCGAAAGGCAGGAAGGGCAAGCCCGGCATGACGGCAAGCGCGCCGGTCAGGATCGAGCACAGCACCAGCGCCTTGGGATAGCCGCCGAGCTGGCCGATCAGCGCCTTGTCGGCGGCCCCGCGCACGCCCGACTTCGTCACAAGCAAGCCCGCGGCGATCGAGGTGATGAGGGCGGGGACCTGGCTGACCAAGCCGTCGCCGATGGTCAGCAGCGTGTAGTATTGCGCGGCCTGCGCGAAGTTGAGGCCGTGCGCCGTCGTGCCGATGATCAGGCCCGCGACGATGTTGATGAAGGTGATGAGCAGGGCGGCGACGGCGTCGCCGCGCACGAATTTCGCGGCACCGTCCATCGAGCCGAAGAACTGGCTTTCGTCCTCCAGCTCTTGGCGGCGCTTGCGCGCCGTGCCTTCGTCGATCAAACCCGCCGACAGATCGGCGTCGATCGCCATCTGCTTGCCGGGCATCGCGTCCAAGGTGAAGCGCGCGGACACTTCCGCGATACGCCCCGAACCTTTGGTGATGACGACGAAGTTCACGATCACCAGGATCGCGAACACGATCACGCCGATGATGAAGCTGCCGCCCATCAGCAGCGCGCCGAAGGCCTGAATGACGGCACCTGCCGCTTGCGGGCCTTCGTGACCGTGGCTGAGGATGAGGCGCGTGGTGGCAAGGTTCAACGCCAAGCGCATCAGCGTCGAAATCAGCAGCACGGTCGGGAAGGAGCTGAAATCCAGCGGCCGCTGGATGAACAGCGATACGAGCAGGATGAGGACCGAGAAGGTGATCGACAGCGCCAGGAAGATGTCGAGCAGCCAGGTCGGCAGCGGAATCAGCAGAACCAGGACGATGCCGAACACGCCCAGCGCCAGCATGATATCCGTCTGACGGCCAAGACCGTTCAGACGGCTCATCAAGCTGGGGCCTTGCGCGCCGCCGGTCTCGGGCGGCGGGGCTTCGGCGGCGGCGGGCTCTGCCATACGCGTTTACCCGATCAGAACGCCGCGCGCGGCTCGCCGCCTTGCGGGGGCGGCGGCGCGAAGCCTTGGTCGGAATAGATCTTCAGCTTGTTGCGCAGCGTGCGGATCGAAATGCCCAGGATATTGGCCGCATGCGTGCGGTTGCCCAGGCAATGGTTCAGCGTGTCGATGATCAACTCGCGTTCCACGTCCTCGACCGTGCGGCCGACAAGCCCCGGCTTCGGGCCGCCCGGCGCGGCTTGCGCCGCCGCGGGCGCGCCCGAATAGGCGGCGGCCGGCGCAGGGCGGTCGTCGGCGCGCGTCGCCCCTTGCAGGACGATCGCTTCGGGGCCGACGGTCGGCCCCTTCGACAGCAGGACCGCGCGATGGATGGTGTTCTCGAGTTCGCGCACATTGCCGCGCCACGCATGCGCGCGCAGCATCGCCTTGGCTTCGGGCGCGATCTCGCGCGCCTCGGCGCCGTTGGCTTCGGCGTATTTGCGCAGGAAATGGTCGGCCAGCACCTCGATATCGGCGGGGCGCGCGCGCAGCGGCGGCAGGCGCAGCGTGACGACGTTGAGGCGGAAATAGAGATCCTCGCGGAAGCGGCCGGCGCGCACTTCGGCTTCGAGATCGCGGTTGGTCGAGGCGAGGATGCGGATATCGACCTTGATCGGCGTGGTGCCGCCCACGCGGTCGATCACGCGTTCCTGGATCGCGCGCAGCAGCTTCGCCTGCAAGCGCAGATCCATTTCGCCCAACTCGTCGAGGAACAGCGTGCCGCCGTCGGCCTCCTCGAACTTGCCCACGCGGCGCGCGACGGCACCGGTGAAGGCGCCCTTCTCGTGGCCGAAGAGTTCGCTTTCGAGGAGATTGTCGGGGATCGCCGCGCAATTGACGCAGATGATCGAGGCGCCCGCGCGCTTGCTCTTGGCGTGGATGTAGCGGGCCATCAATTCCTTGCCGGTGCCGCTTTCGCCGGTGATCAGGATCGACGCGTCCGACGCGGCGACGCGATCGGCCAGGCGCAGCGTGTCGGCCATCGCCGGATCCTTGAACACGATCGCCGAGCTTTCCTCGGTGACGGCGGCCAGCACGGCGGCGATCAGCTCGGGCTCCGGGGGCAGGGGAATGTATTCTTTCGCCCCCGCCTTGATCGCGCGCACGGCGGCGGCGGAATCGGTACCGATACCGCAGGCGACGACGGGCACGTGGATGCGCTCGGCGCGCAAGCCATCGACCAAAGCGCCGACATCGAGGCCCACGTCGACCATGACGAGATCGGCCCCCTTGCCGCCGCGCAAGGCTTCCATGCCCCGCTCGACGCTGTCGACCTGGCTCACCTTCGCGCCGCGCGCGATGGCGATTTTGGCCGCGGTGGAGACCTGTCCCGAAAGTGTGCCGACGATCAGCAAGCGCATGGTGTCTACTTTCGGCTTAGGAGCGGTCGACCTTGACGATTTCGGTCATGGTCACGCCCAGGCGCTCGTCCACGACCACGACTTCGCCGCGCGCGACGAGGCGGTTGTTGACGTAGATGTCGATCGCTTCGCCGACCTTGCGGTCGAGTTCGACGACGGCGCCGCGGCCCAGCTTGAGGAGCTGGTTCACTTGCATCGTCGCCTTGCCGAGCACGGCGGAGACCGTGACGGGAATGTCGTAGACGGCTTCCAGCTCCTTAGCGGTGCGCGCCTGGCGCTGGCCGTCGCCGCCCGCGGCGTTCGCCGCAGCCGCCGCCATCGCGGGGTCGCCCGCCATGGCCTTGGCCATGTCGAGATCGTCGAAATTCGGCTTTTCGTCGGCCATTGATTTACTCCTTTATAGGTTCAAGGCGCGCCGGCGCCCGGCTTCATCGCCAAGTAGCGTTCGATCGCGTCTTCGATTTCCTTCCAGATGTCGGCGACGTTGCGTTCGGCCCCGCCGTCGGCCCATTCGATGCGTGTGTCGGTGATCGGCAGGCCCGGATCGGGCATGACGACCAGGCGTCCGGCGAACCCGTATTGGGTGCCGAGCGTTTCGAGCTTGGCGCGCACCGGATCCGCGAGATCGGCGGCGACCTTGACGACGATGCGCGGCTCTTCGGCCAAGCGCGAGAGGCATTCGCGGGCCAGCGCTTCGATCTCCTCGATCGCGCGCTGATCGGCCAGGGCGGGCAAAAGCTTGCGCGCGATCGCGCCCATCGCGGTGACGGCGCCGGCGGCGGCTTCCGCGCGCGCGCGGTGCGCGGCTTCGACGGCTTCGGGCAACGTGGCGCCGATGGCGGCGAGCGCTTGCGCGGTCAGCGACGCCGCGTCGGACAAGGCTTCTTCCTTGCCTTGCTCGTAACCGGCGAGTTTGCCTTCCTCGAACGCGTTCTTCTTGAAGATGTCGACTTCGGCTTCGGAGAAGTGCTTGGGCTTGCGCCGCACGACGACGGGGGCGGGCTGGCCGTCCTCGCCGACGGCGCCCGCGAATTCTTCTTCGAACAGGAATTTGCTGATGGCGGGCATCGCGTTTCCTTAGACCGAGAGGCGCACGGCGGTTTCGCTGGCGAAGCGGTCGATCAGTGCTTCGAGTTCCGAAGCGTCGAGCGGTTCGAGCGTTTTCATGGCACCCGTCAGCGCGGAAAGCTCGTTCGCGTCCAGCGCGGCGGCGAGGCGTGCGGCCGCCGTCTCGTCGAGTGCGAGCAGCAGCGCCGCGGCGCGTTGCGCGCCTTGCGGATTCACGCGGCGGAGCTTGGCCGGGCTTTGCGGGCGGGATTGCGGAAGGGTCATCTGTCTATGCGCCTATCCGATCAGGTTTCCTGGTACATCCAGGTACGAAGAATGGCGACGGCCTCTTCGGGATGTTTCTCGACGATTTCGCCGATCTTCTTGATCGACGACGCGCGCACGCGGCCTTCGACCTGGGCGATGTCGATCATCTGTTCGATCTCGCTGGGGCCCTCCATGCCGGGGGCGGGGCCGCCCAAAGCGCCGGGCATGCCGCCGGCAGCACCAGGCAGCAGCTGGGCTTGCGCCGCCGCTTGCTCGGCCGCCGCGCGTTCCTGCTCGCGCTTTTCCTGCGCCGATTTCAGCACGTGATTGATGATCGGGCGCGCGACCAGCAGGATGACCAGCAGCGCCACGATCGCCATCACGAAGACTTCGGCGATGCGCATGATGTCCTGTTTCGAGAAGTCGAACAGGCCCGGCTCCTTCGTATCGACCGGCAATTCCTCGGGCGCGTAGAATTGCAAATTGACGAGTTCGAGCGTGTCGCCGCGGCGCTGGTCGTAGCCGACGGCGCTGCGCACCAGCGCCGTCAGGCGCTGCATTTCCTCTTCCGAGCGCGGCTGCCATTGGCGCTGTTCGCCCGTACCGGTCGTGTTGCCGTCGACCAGCACGGCGGCGGACAGGCGGCGGATCACGCCCTGTTCGCGGACATGCTGCGTCACCGTCTTGGTGATCTCGAAATTCGTCGTTTCCTCGGTGCGCGTGCCGCGATTGGTGGTGCGCGGACCGCCCGATTCCTGGCCGCTGTCGGGCAGGTTGTTCTGCACCGTCACCTGGGCGGCCTGCTCCGAGGCTTCGTTGTTCTCGCTGACCGTCTGGGTCGAGCGCACGACCTGGCCGTCCGGATCGAAGCTTTCCTTGTTGGTGACGATGCGGTCGAAGTCGAGATCGATCGACACTTCCGCGCGCACCTTGCCAGGACCGACAACGCGCTCGAGCACCGTTTCGATGGTGCGCGACAGGCGCTGCTCGTAGCCGCGGCGCAGCTCCTCGGTCGAATTGTTGAGCGCCGACGGATCGTCGCTTTCGGCCTGACCGCGTGCGAGCAGATTGCCGCGATCGTCGATCACCGAAACGCGCACGGGACGAAGCCCCGGCACGGCGGCGGCGACGAGCGATTGGATCGCCTGGACCTGCTGGCGGGGCAGGCGGTTGTTCTGGTCGCGCATGCGCACGATGACGGATGCGGTCGGTTCCTGGCGCTCGCGGTTGAACAGGTCGCGGCGCGGCACCACCAAATGCACGCGCGCGTTTTGCACGGGCTGCAACGCGCTGATCGTGCGCGCGAGCTCGCCTTCGAGCGCGCGCACCTGATTCAGCTGCTGCATGAAGTTGGTTTGGCCGAGCGCTTCGCCGCGGTCGAAAATCTCGTAGCCGATCGAGCCGCCGCGCGGGATGCCCGCCTCGGCGAAGCTCAAACGCAGGCGCAGAACCCGGTCGTCGGGCACCATGATGGTGTTGCCGCCGTTGCGCAGCTCGAAGGGGACCTGCTGCTGCTCCAGGCGCGCGGTAATCTGCGCCGCATCCTGGGGCGCCAGATCGCTATAAAGCAGCCCCATCGGCGGCTGCGAAAGCCGCATCGAAAAGAAAAAGAAAAACCCGAGAAGGCCGACCGCAACCGCGCCCAGCAAGGACAAGCGCAGCGGCCCCAATTGCCGCAAAGTCTCGCCGAATCCGCCCATGTTCTCTTCCCTCGGCCGACATGACCGATTTCGTCCGAATTCGAGCTAACTGCCCGAAAAACCAATCAAAGTTTGGAAATCGAAGGTGCCGGAATTGGCACAATTTTATCCAAACTTTGATAAGTATCGTAACGAATAGACATGAAGAGAAGGTTAATACCCGGCAGAATTTTCCCAGTTGGCTAGGAAATTTCTGCCGATTCACAAGACTCTAGGGGCGGAATCTAGAGTCGAATCCGAGCGTTAGTTTTCGTCCTTCGCCCGGTATTCTTTCAGACGGGTCGTCCGCAGGCCACGTGTGCCGTGACGCTCGATCAGGCGCTGCCAGGATTGGAACTCCTCGGCCGACAGACCATAGGTCCGGCATGCTTCGTCGACGGTCAACTGGCCGGCTTTGACGGCTTCCACGATCGCGGCCTTGCGCCGGACGACCCAGCGCTGCGTGCCGGGTGCCGGCAAAACGATCGGCTTACGGTTTGATGATACCGTCTTTTGTTCCGCTATGCCGAACGTCGGTGTGCCGAGTGCGGGAAAGGGGCGAGCTTGTGTCTCGGTCATGGCCTCGGCGGGCGCGCCGTAATAGGGGCGAAAACCATCGGACTCTAGGGGAAGTGCGCTTAAGCAATCGTTGACGTCGTCGGACTTCATCCGGGCTCTCCGGGCTTGAGGCAATCGTGTGGGCACAACAATAAGGTCAGGGTCAAATCGCGACGGCCGAGCGTGTAGCGCTTGCACCGTCCGCAGTCGCGCAGCCACGCAGACGGATCGCGGGCCACAATGGGGTCGAGCGCGCCGACCGCCGCGAAGGGGGCGGGGCGCACACGCGACATGGCCGGGTCGTCGGCATGCGGATCGGGATCCGCCCGCCAGCCGGCGCCGGGCACGAAGCGCCACAGGAATTCATATTCGGCGCGCACGCCGCCGTCGTCCATGACCGCGAAGCCGGCGGCGACGGCTTTGCGCGAATTCTCGTCGGGGGCGGGCAACAGCCGTTCCCAGGCTTGCGCGGATTGGCGCAACAGCAGCGGTTCGACGACCAGCGGCTTGCCGCCCGGTGTGGCGCGCCACACCAGCACATGCGTTTCGCCGTTGCGCGGCAATTTGACTTGATAGGCGCCGTCCGTCCGCCAGTCGCCGCTCGCCGCGCGATGGGCGCTCGCGTCGTTCCACAAGGGCTCGGCGAAGCCGTCGAGCAGCTTGGCGAAAGCCGCGCCGCCCGCCGCGCGCATGCCCGCAGCCCCGCGCGCGGCGAGGCCTGCGGCGGCCAAAGCCGCGGCGTGGGCGATGCGTTCGGACATCGTCTACGTTCCCGATCAGCTCGACGTGGTCGGCGCGCCGCGCACGGCGCCGAGCTGGCTCAGCGGCAGGGTCACGCCGTCGACCGTCAGCATCGTGGTGCCGTTGACGAAGCGAACGTCCGACACCACGCCCGTGATGACCGTCTTGACCGTAATGTTCTGCGCGGCCGCGTTTTGCGACACGACTTCGACCTTGTAGTCGCCGTCGGCGACTTGCGCGCCGGTATCCGACGTGCCGTTCCACTCGACCGCGTTGCGGCCGGCGTTGTTGGTGCCTTCCATCCGCCGGACGAGCTTGCCGTCCTTGTCGTAGATGTTGATGGTCGTGCGCGATGCCGCTTCGGGCAATTCGTAGGTGACGACGCCGACGCTGTCGACCAAGCCGACGACGCTGCCGTTGAGGTCGACTTCCTTGCCGATATAGCTGACGGCGTTGCCCGCCTGCGTGCTCTTCTGCATCGCGATCAGCGTTTCCAGATTCTGGTTCTGGCGGATCGCCTGTTCGACCGACGAGAACTGGACGAGCTGCTGGGTGAACTGCGTTGTGTCCATCGGCGACAGCGGATCCTGGTTCTGCAACTGCGTGGTCAGCAGCTTCAGGAAGGTGTCGAAGTTCTTGCCGAAGGTCGCGGCTGCGGCGGTCGACGAGCCCGAGGCGGCGGAACCGCCGCTGGTGTAGTTGCTGGTGATTGAACCGGTCATCGTTCTATCTCCTGAAGTCAGACGGCCAGATCGAGGCCGCCGGCGGCCCGGCGGGCCGCGCGGTAATTGGCTTGAACGGGGGCGGGGGCGGCGTTGGCCGTGTTGCCGGCATCGTCGTCGCCCCAATTCGCGCGGCCGCGCTGTTCGCGGCCCAGATCGGCGAAGGCTTGGGCGTTTTCGCGATTGTCGCCGCGCATCGAGAAGTTCAGGCCACCCGCATCGGGTTTAAGTCCGGCTTCCTGCAGCGCGCGTTCGAGCTGGCGGCTGTCGTTGCGCAAGGCTTCGAGCGTCTGCGCCTGCTCGGCGGCGAACGAGGCGCGCAGCGTGCCGTCGCGGCCGACTTCGAGTTTGACGTCGATGCGGCCGAGTTCGGTCGGGTTGAGGCGGATCGTGATCTGGTTGTGGCCGTCATCGACCGCCTTGCGCACATGCACCGCGACCTGTTCGTGCGGCGGGACGATCGGCGCGCGGGGCTTGGCGTCGGCCGTGCTTTGCGCCGACTGCGTTCCTTGCGCGCGGTCGAGCGCCTGGCCGAACATCGGATTGGCGTCGGCGGGCTTGGCGTTGGGTTTGGCCTTGTCGTCGCCGGCGAGGGCGGCATTCGCGGCCTTGTCGGCGTCGAGCGCGATTTCGCCGCTGCCGGCTTGCGCTTGCGCGCTCGCTTGCACGGCCAGGGCGACGACGGGGGCGACAGGTGCGGCCATCGCCATCGGCTGCGACAGCGTGACGATCATCTGGCCTTTGTCGGCGGCCTTCGCGTCGGCCTTGGCTTCGGCCTTCGCTTCGCCGTCGTCGTTTGCGGCGGCGGCGGCCATCGCGGCCGGGTTGGCGGCGTTGCGCATCACGAAGTCGGCGAAATCTTCTTCGACCCCTTCGGCGGTTTGCGGCTTCACGCCCGGATGGGCGCCGGTCGCAAGCTCGAGCTGCTGCTTGGCGGCTTTGGCGTCGACGCTGGCGACGGCTTCGCCGCCCTCGATCGCGGTTTCGCCCGCTTCGCCCTTCGCCTTGGCCATCATCAAGCCGATCTGGTGCGCGGCGGCGAGGGCCGACATCTTCAAGAGTTCGGGTGACACGCCGGCCGACGCGTTCGCTTCGGCATCGGCGGTTTCCGTCTTCTCTTGCGTCTCGTTATCGACGCTCGTTTCGTCCGCCGCATTGTCGGCGGGCTTGGCGGCGACGACGTCGGCGTCTTTCACGTCGCTTTCCTTCGCGGGCTCGCCCTTGTCGGCGGGGGCCTTCTCGGCGGCGGCCTTTTCGGCGCGCGGCTTTTCAGCCTGGTTCTTGTCGGCGTGGGCAGGACGATCGGCCTTTTCGGGACGCTCCGCCTTTTCCGGCCGCTCGTTGCGCTCGGGCCGCTCGGCGCGTTCCGGGCGCTCGTTGCGCTCGTTACGTTGGGGGCGGGCGGCGAAATCGTCGTTGCGCGTTTCGCGGCGGGCGTGGCTCGGCGTCGTCGGACGCGCCTTGCTGTCCGCCTGGCCCAGCAACTGGGCGAAACGCTCGCCCGAATTGTCGGCGAAGCGGCGGGGCTGGCTGGCCGAGCCGTTGTCGATACGCAGCAGGCTCTCGAGGGCGGACAAATCCATTGGTGCGAACTCGCGTTCGGGGTTTTGGTCTCCCCCTCCTCAGCAAGCCGGAGGCCAATCGACAAGCCTTTGAAAACGCAAGATTTGCTTCGCAGCGAAGACGGCGGAAAACGGCCGCGCGGAAGAATTCACCCGGCAGTTTTTTCCCGTTTGCGCACCGCGGCCATCGCCAGAAACGCGTCGTCGAGATCGCGCGCGAAGCGTGGCGCATCGCCCAATTCGCTTCCCGAAACTTCGCCGCGCAAAGTCGCGCGCAAGGCGGCGCGCTTGGCCTTGTCGCGCGCGAGATCGAGCGCCAGACGTATATAGGTGTCGCGGTCGCGCGCGATCCATTCGGGGTGGCCGGCGCGGGTGAGCAGGGCGGCAGCCGTGCGTCCCGCGGGCCGCGTGCCCAACAGTGTGACGACCGGCACGCCCATCGCCAAAGCCTCGCATGTCGTCGTGACACCGTTATAGGGGAAGGTGTCGAGCGCCACGTCGATGCCGTTATAGAGGGCGAGATGGGCGCGCGGATTTTCGACCCGCGACAGCAGCGTCACGCGATCGCGCGTGACGCCGAGTTTCTCGAGCTGCGCATGCGCCGCTTCGGCGACCGCGCGGTCGGCCAGCGCGCGGTTTTTCAGAACGAGCTTCGCTTCGGGGATCTGGCGCAGGATCTCCGCCCACAGCGCCAAACAAGGCGCCGAATGCTTCGGCCAGATATTGAACGAGCCGAAGACCGGCGCGGGGTTGGCGCTGGGCACGGGTTCGGGCGTGCCCTCGGGCAGCGCGTAGCAATGAATGCCGTGCGGCAGAAGCCACGGCGTTTCCGGCCCAAATTGCGGCTCGGGATCGCAGATCGCGTCGCTCAAGCGCCAATCGATCGCGGCGAGGCCGGTGGGATCGGCATAGCCGAGCCAGCTTGCTTGCACGGGCGCCGGACGGCGGGCGAACACGTCCAGCCGATTGCCCGCCGTATGCCCCGCGAGATCGACCAGGATATCGATGCCATCTTCGCGCACGCGCGCGGCGACGGCGTCGGCACTTTGGCCGATCGTGGTGCGCCACGCATCGAAGCCTGGCTTCAGCTTGGCGCTGATCGCGTCTTCGTTAGCGAGTTCGGAATAGGCGTAGAGCGCGACTTTGTCTTTCGCGCGCGCGCCCAAATAAGGCAGCAGGAACCACGCGACCGAATGCGAGCGCAGATCGGGCGAAACGAAGCCCACGCGCAGTTTGCCGTCGCGCTTGCGCAAGGCGGGGGCGGGCGGCGTTTGCGGACAATGGCGCGCGGCCCATTTTTCGGCGGCGGCGCGCGCCTGGTCGCGCGTGATCGCGGGATCGAACAGCCTTGCGTAAAGCGCGTTGGCGCCGGCGATCGGATCGCCGTCGATCGACTCCCATTCCTCGCGCGCGGCGATCGCGTCGCCCGCATCGAGAATCGCGGCGGCGAGGTTGGCGCGCGCGGGCCCATGCGCCGGATCGGCCTTCAGCGCCGCGGCGCATGCGTCGCGGGCACCCGCAATGTCGCCGCGCTCGGTCAGCACGGCGCCGAGATTGGCGAGCGTGATCGCATTGCCGGGATCGAGCGCCGCCGCGCGTTTCAGCGCTTCGATCGCGCCATCGATATCGCCCATCGCGCGGCGGGCATTGCCGAGATTGGCGACCAGCGGGCCCCAGCCGCATTCGGCGGCGGGGGCAAGCACGCCCAACGCCTCCGCCGCGCGGCCGAGATCGAGGAGTGCCGCACCCAGCCCGTTGATCGCCGCCACTTCGCCCGGCGCCATCGCCAGCACCCGGCGATAATCGTCGATCGCGGCGGCGGCCTCGCCTTGCGCGTGCTTGGCGAGGGCGAGGCCCAGCCAAGCTTGCACGTCGCCCGGATTGCCGGTGGCGAGGATCGTGAAATGCGCGATCGCGGTGGCGTTGTCGCCGCCGGTCAACGCGGCGCGCGCCAGCATCGCGCGGGCGGGTGCCAGATTGGGGTCGAGCGTCAGCGCCGTATGGGCCGCGGCAAGGGCGGCGGAATTCTGGCCCAAGGCGATCAGCACATTGGCGCGATTGAGATGGAAAGGCGCTACCTTTGGCGACAGCGCGATCGCGCGATCGATCTGGGCGAGGCCGTCGAGCGCATGCCCCGCCTGGTACAGCAAAACGCCCAGCAGATGGGGAATGGCAGGGTCGGACGGCGCGGCGGATTGCGCTTCAATATAAAGCGCATGCGCTTCGTTGAGGCGCCCCGCCTGGTGATGCTCCATCGCCTGGGCAAGAATCGATTCGGCCATAGGCCAAACTATACGGGCCCCCGGACTTCGAGGATGGGTGCAAAATTCCGCGCTTTCCCTTAAGCTTATCGTTAACTTATTGGCGCATTCTAACGGCGCCGGAATCGGGGGCGGGCGCCTCCGCCGGAAGAACGAATTCAAGGGGTCGAAGATGAGCGGCTACCAGGCTTACGGCAAAGTGCAGAACGCCACCGAAAACCCGCGCTCGCTGGAGTATCGGCTGCTGGGGCAGGTGACCGCCGCTCTGACCAAAGCGCGCGACAGCAATAAACGCGGCACCTCAGAATTCGTCGATGCCATGTTGTGGAACAAGAAGGTGTGGGACGCCTTCATCGTCGATTTGTCGAGCGAGGGCAATAAGCTGCCCAAAGAGCTCCGCGCCCAGATCATCGGTATCGGCTTGTGGGTCGGCCGCGAGACCATTCAGGTGCTGGACGGGACGGGCGATATCGACTCCTTGATCAACGTCAACAAGACGATCATGGAAGGCCTCGCGCCGCAAACCGGCGCCGCGGCCGCGGCACCCCCGGCATCGACCGCGGCACCCGCCGGCCGCCCGGTCGCCGGGATCGGGTCGGTCAGCGCCTAAGCGCCCGCACACAAACGCTTCGAAAAGGCCGCCGGCACACCCGGCGGCCTTTTTCGTTTCGGGCGGCAATACCGGCCCTGAGGGCGGAAAATTCTGCCGGGCCGGACCTGCAGTTTTGGCCTGGAATGGTGAATCGGATTTAACCAGCCCCTTGAAATGTAACGATTTCTATCCTGGCACGGGCGTTGCGAATTCCTCGGTAAGCCCGATGGCGGATTTCCGACCGGCGGGCGCTTTGGAGATCGAAAAATGTCGTTGTCCGCCGCCCTTAACTCGTCGCTGAGCTCGCTGCTGACTTTGCAGCAGCAGTCGCGTGTGGCATCGGCCAACGTCGCGAACGCACAGACCGCCGGCTACACCCGCAAGAACGTCAATCTGATCACCCCGGCGGTCCAAGGCTTGCCGACGGGCGTGGCGGTCCAATCGGTGACGCGCACGGTCAGCCAGACGCTCCAGAACGAACTCTACGCGCGCAATTCCGAGGCTGCGGCCAACGCCGTCCAGCAGCAGTATTTGGAACGCATCGGCTCGTTCCTCAACGTACAGGACGGCACGCCGCGCGTGACCACCACGTTCCAGGCGTTTCAGCAGGCGTGGAAGGACTACGAAGCCAACCCGGAAAACGCGACGCTGGCGCGCGCGGTATCGACGCAAGGGCAGCTGCTGGCGACGGAGATCAACAATCTCGCCGCGCAGCCCCAGCAGATCGACGCGCTGATCCAGACCGACATCAATCAGAATCTGACGCAGCTCAACCAGCTCGTCCAGCAGGCCTACTCGATCAACTCGCAGCTCGTGAACCAATCGTCCACGGGCCAGCCGATCGGCGAACTGCAGGACCAGATGGATCAGATCGTCTCGCAGATCTCGAAGATCACGAAGGTTCAGGTGCTGGGCACCGGCACGGCCGCGCTTCAGGTGCTGACCGCCGGCGGCCAGACGCTGGTTTCGGGCGCGGTGCCGCCCAGCTTCAGCTACAACCCGAACACCAATCAGATCCAGGTCACGATCAACGGCGGCACCCAATCCGTGCAGAACACGGCGTTCGCGGGCGGCCAGCTCGACGCGCTGCTGCGCCTGCGCGCGGGCTACGAAAGCCAAGCGTCGACGTCGACGTTCTCGCAGACCGTGATGGGATCGACCGCGCCGACCGACGGCGCCTTGCGCAAATACGTCAACCAGATCGACGCGATCGCCAATCAGATCGCCTACACGGTCAACTCGACGTACAACAAAAGCGCGTCCTACGGCAGCGAGCTCGCCGCGAACTTCTTCACCTATTCGAGCCTTGCGATCCCCGCCTCGACGACGACGGCGACGACCATCACGTCGGGAACGGCTTCGACGGGCACTTCCGGCGGCGGCTTGACCGACGGCGCTGCGGCCTTCGGCGCGCTGACGCCGACGGCGACCAACTACTTCCGCGTCACGATCACCGACGGTTTGGGCAAGGGCTCGTCGGCCGTCATCACGGCCAACACGGCGACGTCGATCACCGCGCCGGGCCTCGCCGCGACCGACGCGACCAGCCGCTACACGATCCAGCAGGTCACCGGCCCGCTGATGACAAATGCCGCGACCGCCGCGACGACGACGACGGTGACCGACACGACCAACACCTGGACCGTCAACGCGTTCCAGCCGACCGCGACGGGTATCGCCTATCAGGTGCGCATCGTTTCGGGCACCGGTGCTGGGCAGGTCGCGCAGATCACCGGCAACACGGCGAACCAGCTAACGGTCAGCCCCGCCTTCACGACGGCACCGGGTGCGGGCAGCGTTTATGTCATCGAGCCGGCCTACGGCAACAACCCGCCGGTCGCGTCGATGCTTCAGATCAATCCGACGCTCGCCAACGGCGCCGTGATGACGAAGAAGGGTGCGGCCGGCGACATGTCGCAGGCGCTGAACCTGATGACGAGCACCACGTTCGACCCGATCCCGATCCCGACCGGCGTCGCGGCGCTCAACAACACCGGCATCGTGACGGGTTCGATGACGATCTCGAACACGATCGGCTCGGCGGTGTCCTACACCGCGCGATCCATCGCCGGCTCGCAAAACCAGGCCGATTACACCGAAACGCTGCGTCACCAGACGGATCAGACCTACCGCAACACGGTGGGCGTCTCGATCGATCAGGAGATGGCGAATCTGGTGGTTCTGCAGAATGCCTATCAGGCGTCCGCGCAGGTGTTGCAGACGGTGCGCACCATGTTCGACACGCTGATCAATCTGGGAAGGGGCTAATCCATGGCCGGCAGCATCACGGGCGTGACCAATCTGGCGCAGCTGCTTGACACGCAGCGCATTCTTTCCAGCCAGCAGACCGAACTCGGCCAGCTGCAAAAGGAACTGTCGACGGGGCGCAAACGCGACGGCTTGATCGGCGTCGCCTTGTCCAGCTTCCAGCAGCGGGGGCTGGCGTCGGACACGTTGCGCTATCAGCAATACCGTCAAGTCACCATCCAATCGGAGATCTACACCCGCGCAATCGACGCGACGCAGTACCGCACCGACCTTTACGCGAAGTCGGTGCAGTCGTTGCAGGACATCGCCAACGACATGCGGTCGGAGCTGTTGAAGGCGCAGTCGACGACGCCCGCGACCTACGGCGTGCAGGCGACGTTGATCGACGGCGCGCTCAACCGCATCCAGTCGGTTCTGAACACCACCGACGGCCAGCGCTACATTTTCTCGGGCAACGCCTTCAACACCGCGCCCGTGCGCCAGTTGACCGGCCTCGACAACGCGGCTCTGGTCGCCGGCGTGAACGGTTTCGCCGCGGCGACCAACTCCCCGCCGCGCAACGCGACCTACGCCAACGCGGTCCAGTCCGTGCCGTTCACCTCGCCGGTCAATACCGCGCAGTTCGCGGGCGACGGCAACACGAACGTTCCCGGCTATATCAACAACACGCTGGATCTCGCGGCGCCGTCCACGGCGACGGGCGAATGGGTCTATACCCAGACGCGCATCTCGGTGTCGGACAGTCTGAACGTCGATTTCGGCATCAGCGCCACGCACGGGGCGTTCCAGAACCTGATCAACGGCCTGCGCAATTTCAAAATGGCGCTGCGCTGGGCGCAGAATACGCCGAATACGTATCTGCAGCAGGACCCGACGGGCAACGCGCAGCAGTATTACGCGCAAGCCCAAGCGCAGCTGCAGCGGGCGGTCCTCGACCTCGGCAACGCGGCGGGCACCAACGGCGCCAATCAGGCGCTGTTGAAGGACATCCGCTCGATCCAAGAGGACACCGTCACTTCCACCACGATTTCGGCGGACAAAATTGTCGCCGTCGACATGGGCGAGGTCGGCACCAAGATCGCCGGCGTCAAAGCCTCGCTCGAAGCCAGCTACATCACCACCCGCGACTTGCTGAACCTGAACCTCGCCAAATTCCTGCGATAAACGCCGGATACATATTCAAAAAATAGGAGCACGAAACCATGGCAACCGTAGCAATGAATTCCGCGATCAGCGGTTTGAACGCCTTCCAAACCGCGATCAACTATATTTCCGACAACGTCGCCAACTCGCAGACGATCGGCTTCAAGCGCATCGACGCGAATTTCTCGAGCTATGTCTCGGCATCTTCGCAGCGCTTCTTCAATCCGGGCGGCGCCACGGCGCGTCCCGATTTCGTGAACTCGCTGCAGGGCACGATCATCCAGGACGCGTCGCCGACCTCGATCGCGATCGCGGGCGCTGGCTGGCTGCCAGTCGAAGACGGCGCCACTTCCGCCGCCGGTTTCACCGGCAACAACATCCGCCAATTCACGCGCCGCGGCGACTTCTCGCTCGACCAGAACAGCTACATGGTCAACGGCGCGGGCAAGTACCTGTTCGCCCGCTCGGTGCCGCGCCCCACGACCGCCGTGCCCAACCCGCAGCCCAACCAGGGCTCGCTGGTGCCCGTGCAGATCAATACCTCGCAGCTTCCCGCGCTCGCCACGGCCAACGCGAGCTACGCCGCGAACATTCCGTCGAACGCGGTCGCCGGCACGACCTTCAACGGCGGCACGATCACGATCACCGACGCCAACGGTGCCGCGCAGCCCGTGTCCGTGACCTGGTACAACCGCACGACCGCCGGCGGCACGCTGCCCGGCGTCGCGGCGAGCACCACGACCGGTACAAACGCGATCGCGGCCTCCGCCGCCGGTACGGTCCCGCAATGGCGCGCGGTGCTGACCGTGCCGACCAGCTCGCCCAACAACTACGAATCCATCGCGCTCGACTTCAGCTTCGGCACGACGACGACCACGGCGGGTCTGTTGACCGGCATCACCGTGGCCGGCACGACCGCGCCCGGCACGCAGCTCACCGCCGCCGTCACCGCCGGTACGGGCCGCGTCGTGCTCAGCTACGGCGCGCCTTCGCTGACCGCACCTCCGCCCGCGCAATCGATCAACCTCGAATTCGGCGCGCCGAACGCGACGGCGGGCTCCGCGTCGCAGCTCAACGTCGCCGGCGGCACGTCGCATTTCGGCGGCACGTCGATCTCGCTGTCGAACATCACCGCCGACGGTTACTCGGCCGGCTCGTATAACGGCATCGCGATCGACACGAACGGCAATATCTACTCGACCTACTCCAACGGCCAGCGCTTGCGCCAGTACCAGCTGGCGCTCGGCACCTTCAACAACGCCGACGGCCTGGTTCGCCAGAACGGCGAAGCGTTCCTGGACTCGCCGGCGGCGGGCTTCATCGGCTACCAAGCGGCGCTGACGGGCCAGGCCGGCGGCATCAACCCCAACGCTTTGGAAAACTCCAACACTGATATCGGTCAGGAGTTCACCAAGATGATCGTCGCGCAGCGTTCCTACTCGGCGAACGCGCGCATCATCACCACGGCCGACGAAATGCTCCAGGAAGTGGTCAACCTGAAGCGCTGATATCGCGTCGACCGTTTCGGCTCCGTGAACTTGGGGTCGCCGGATTTCCGGCGGCCCCTCTTTTTTTGTTCATTTGGCGCGATAGTAGTACCGATAGACGGTCTCGAGCCCGAGCTTGCGATACAGGGCGATCGCGCCGGTATTGCCCGAAGTCACTTGCAGATAGGCGCGCGTCACGCCCCGCGGCCGCGCCCACGCGCAGCAGGATTCCAGCGTGCGGCGCGCCAAACCTTGGCCGCGCGATTGCGGCACGGTCAGTACTTCGAAAAATCCCAGATCGCCGCCTTCGGGCACGGCCATGGCGAAAGCGAGGGTCGCTTCGCCGCACATCAACCGCGCGAAGCCGGTTCCCGGCAGGCGGTTTTTGAACATGCGCGAAAGCGCGGCGAGCGATTTCGCGTCGGCTTGCGTCGCGCGGCCGAACTCGTCGAGCCAGCCCGACGCGATCGGGTCCGCCGCGATCGTCACGTCGGGATCGGCAACGCCTTGGGGCAAGGGCCCGGCCATCACCAGGCTTTCGTCGAACGCGGCATAGCCGCGCGCGGCGAGGGCTTCGTCCAGTCCCGGTTCGGCCAATGGCGTGATGCGGAAGACCGGTGGCAAACCGGCAGCGGCATAATCGGTCTCGGCGGCCGCGATGCGCGTGGCCAGATCGCCCGTCCCGGGCGCCACGGGATTGATCGAATTCGCGCGCTTGGTGTGGCCGTCGGCGAAGCGCATGACCCAGCCGTCGCGGGTTACGGTGCGCAAGGCGGGCCAAGCGGCGAAAGCGCGGCGTTCGAGGGTTTCGATCCCGCTATTGTCCATGTTCGCGAATCCTCTCCGGCGATAGACTAGCGCGATGACGACGAACGCGCCGCCGGAGATCGCCGCCGAGTTTGCCGCCGCGAACGCGATCGCGCTCGCTGGCGATTGGCGTGCGGCGGCTGAACGTTACCGCGCGTTGATCGCGGCGATGCCGGATTTTCCACCCGCTTACGTCAACCTCGCATCCGTGCAGCTTGCCGGCCGCGACGCCGAGGGCGCGATGTTGACCGCCGCGAACGCGGCGGCGCGGTTTCCTGGTTTCCCGCCGATCTACGCGGTGGCGGGCGAAGCGGCGATGCAAATGGGCCAGCCTTTCGCCGCGTCCAACGGCTTCGCCGCCGCCTTGTCGGGCGGGGAGGACGCAAGCCTGCGCGCCAAGCTCGCATTGTCGCTGCAAGCGCAAGGCCGCGCCGCCGAAGCATCCGCGCAATTCGCGATGGCGCGCCGCGCGGCGCCGGACGATGCGGCGATCGCCTCGTCCGCGTTGTTCTCCGGCCATTACGATCCGATGAATTCGCCCGCCGAAGCGCTGGCCGAGGCCGCGGCTTGGCCGCGGCCTGCGTCGCGCGCCGCAAGACCGACACCGCGCGATCGCGATCCCGACCGGCGATTGCGCGTGGCCTACGCGTCGCCGGATTTCGCCAATCATTCCTGCGCCTATTTCCTGGCGCCGCTGCTGGCCGCGCATGATCGCCAAGCGGTGGAGGTCTTCGCCTATTCCGATGTCGGCGCGCCCGACGGCGTGACCGCCGCCTTCAAGGCGCTGAATCTCCAATGGCGCGATATGGCGGGGAAGAGCGACGACGCGTTCGTCGCGCAAGCGCGGGCGGACGCGATCGACGTGCTGGTCGATTGCGCGGGACATACGACCGGCAATCGTCTGACCGCGTTCGCGCACCGCGCAGCACCCGTGCAGGTGACCTGGCTCGGCTATCCCGCCAGCACGGGGCTCGATTGCTTCGACGCAAGACTCGTCGATGCGATAACGGATCCCGACGGCGCGTTGGCGAGCGAGGATCTGGTGCGGGTTCCGGGCGGGTTCCTTGCCTATCTGCCGCCGCCTTTCGCGCCCGATCCGGGGCCGCCGCCTTTCGAAACGGCGGGGCGGATCACCTTCGGCTCGTTCAACAACCTGCCCAAGCTCACGTCGCGCACCGTGGCGATGTGGGCGCCGGTCATGCGCGCCGTGCCGGATTCGCGGTTGGTCGTGAAGGCCAAAGGGCTGGACGAGCACGCGACGCGCGAACGCTACGTGGCGATGTTCCAGGCGCAGGGGCTGGATGTTTCGCGCGTCGAGTTCACCGGGTTCGTCGGCGACATCGGCGCGCATATCGCGCGCTATCGCACGATCGACGTGGCGCTCGATACGTTTCCTTACAATGGCACGACCACGACCTGCGAAGCCTTGTGGATGGGCGTTCCGGTGGTGACGCTGGCGGGGGACCGCCACGCCGCGCGAGTGGGGGCGTCGTTGCTCGACCGGGTCGGCTTGGGCGATCTCGTCGCCGCCGATCCCGCCGATTTCGCGCGGATTGCGACGCTTTTGGCGGCCGACCGGCAGCGGCTTGCGGCGCTGCGCGGAAATCTCCGCGCGCGCATGGCCGCGTCGCCCTTATGCGACGGGCGGCGTCTGGCCCGCGAATTCGAGAGTGTGTATCGCAATATGTGGCGGCGGGTTGTCAGAGCGGACGGGATGCTATAATTCCCCCCGTTGGCGCCGTCGCCGAGGAGTTCCAATGCCGCTTGTCCTTCGTCTCAATCCCGCCGAAAAGATCATCATCAACGGGGTGGTGATTGAAAACACCGGCGGCTTGGCTATGCTCGCGATCCGCAATCGCGGCAACATCTTGCGCCAAAAAGACATTCTTCAGCTGGACGAAGCCGCGACCCCGGCTTTGCGCGTCTATTACACGCTGCAATGCCTCTATCTGTTCCCGGACGAGATCAAGGCCTACTCCGAAGCGCTGCACCAGTTCATGAACGATTTCGAAGCGGCGGCGCCCGGCTCGAAGCCGATCATCGACGCGCTGCGCGCGCGGGTCGAGAAGGGCGAGCTTTATCCGGGCCTCAAGGACGCCAAGCGCCTGATCAAGTTCGAATGGGATTTGCTCGGCACGACGACCGAGAAGGGCAAAATGCTGCTGCAAGGCTCCGAAGGCAAAGCCAAGCAGCGCGCGATGACGGATGGCGAAGAGGTCGAGTAACAGATTTGCGCTAAGTTATTGATTTTAAACAAACACGAAAATAAAAAGCATTTTATCTAATTTGTTGACACTTGCCCTGACGGATAAACTTCGTTACAGTACGGCCACTGATCGAGAACGATCAGGATGGAGGATGACATGGCCGGTTCTATTGCGGGTGGAATGACCGCCATCGTCGCCTGGAAGCAGCTCGAGAAAACGGGCGAAGCCCAGCGCGTGCGATGGGAAAAACAGCCGTCGATCCAGCGGGAGATCGAGTACGTCAAAGCCTTCGCGTCGAAGGTGAAGGACGTCGATCAGCTGCTGAACGATCGCCGATTCATGAATTTCGCGCTTTCCGCGTTCCAGCTGGAAAGCGAAGTCGACAAGAAGGGCTTGCTGCGCAAGGTCCTGTTGTCCGACCTGGGCAATATCGATTCCTACGCGAACCGGATGAACGATCCCCGGTTCGTCGAACTGACCCAGCGCCTGGACCTCAAGAATAGCGGCGTCAACAACGTCAAGAACGAGGCGATCCTCAACTCGCTGGTGACCCGCTATCTGAAGAACGAGTTCGACAAGGCCCAAGGCAACGCCACGCCGGGCCTGCGCGAAGCGATCTATTTCAAGGAAAACGCGGGCACGGTCAAAAGCCCATGGGACGTGCTGGGCAACAAAATCCTGCGCGAAGTCGTGACCAAGGCGTTCGACATTCCCAAGGAGTTCGCGGTTCAAGGCGTCGAAGCCCAGGCGACGGCGCTGACCCGAAAGGTCGACGTCGCCAAGCTGAAAGATCCCAAATTCGTCGATCGGGTCATTCAGACCTATCTGATGAAGGTCGATCAGGAGACGTCGCAGGCCAACGGGCTGGGCGCCAACATGTACGCCGGGCTGCTGACGCCGCTGATGGACGGCGGCAACGGGGTGCTCGACCTGCTGCAGGGCCTTGGCACCCGCCGCTGAACTTGACCTTCCGTGTTAGAATCCTCCGATTCGCGCCACGGGTCGGCCGGGGAAGGTCCGTCCCAAAGGGGATACGCTGATGTCCGATGAAAGTTTCAACGTCGCAAGCACCGACCAGGAACGCCTGGCGGCGCTGAGGGTCGTCGCCGACGCTTTGGAAGAAGGCATGCGGCAAGGTATGGGCCGCGACACGCTGAGCGTCGCTTGCTTCACGGTCGTGCTGCAAATGCTGGTCGAAGTTTACGGCCGCGACGCGGTCCGCGTCGTGCTGCGCGACATGAACGATCGCGTGGGCGCGGGCGAATTCGGCTGAGCCGCCGCGCTCACGCTATTTCCGCCCAGACGATCGCGCCGGGAACGGCGGCACCGCTTTCGCTGCGGGTCGATTCCGCTTCCATCGCGATTTTCGCGAAGCCCGCTGCACGCAATGCCGCCGGCAAAGCGTCGGTCGCATGGGCGTAACGCCCCGACGGACGCACGCGCCATGTCTCGTCCGGCGCCGCATCGGTCAATCTTTCGACGCTGAAGGCGAATCCGCCGCCGGCTTTCAGCGCCGCCGCCGTCGCCGACAGCACCTCCGCCAAGTCGCCGAAATAGCAGAGCACGTCGGCCGCGACGATCAGGTCGTAGGTGCGCGCGTGCGCTTTCAGATCCGCGATCAATTCGCCAACGCGTAGCCCGTCGTAAATGCCCCGGGCTTGCGCGCGCGCGACCATGCCGCCCGATAGATCCACGCCGTCGAGGATCGCGGCGCGCCCGCGCAGCATCGGTGCCGCAAGGCCGGTGCCGCAGCCCGCGTCGAGGACGCGGCCGACCGGCAAAGGGCGCTTCAAATGCCGGGCGAGCAAACCGTCGAGCACTTGCGGCGCGCGGTAATCGAGCTTGGCGAGCGTCGCTTCGAACGTGGGGGCGAACATGTCGAAGGCGTCGCGGACATAGGCGTCGGGTGCCCGCGCCGCGACGTCGCCGCCGGCGAGCGCGCCGGCGATATGCCGCGCGGTCGCGTTTTCGGGAAATCGGCCGGCCCATGCGCGCGCCAACGCCGCCGCTTTCTGGCCTTGGCCGGCACGCTGCAATGCGTATAGCGCGGTGCCGTAGTTCGAGTGCGCTTCGCGATGATGCGGATCGGCTTCGATCGCCGCTTCGTACTCGCGCAAGGCTTCGTCGATGCGGCCTTGGCGCTGAAGAAGATTGCCGAGATTGTTGCGCGCTTCGGCCGACCCCGGCGCCAGCGCCAGCGCGCTGCGGTAATCGCTTTCGGCGCTCGCGTCGTCGCCCAAAGCGGCGTGCGCGACCGCGCGATTGATCCAGCCCGGCGCGTGCGCGGCGTCGGCCGCGATCGCTTGGGCGCTGGCCGCGCGCGCGGCGTCGAAGGATTTCGTGTCGAGCAGGATCGCCGCGCGGTTCGCGTGGAAGGCCGCGTTGCCCGGCAAAGCGGCGCACGCGCGCGCCGCGAAGTCGAGCGCTTCGTCGAGACGGCCGATCGCGCGCAAGGCTTGAGCGCCGAGATTCAGCGCGTCGGGATGGGCCGGCGCCTGTGCCAGCACGGCGCGATAATCGGCGAGCGCGCCGGCCGCGTCGCCCGCGCGGTGTTTGGCGAGGCCCGCAAGCATCGTCGCATGAAGAAGGGCGGGATCGGTCATGGCGCGCGGGCCTTGGCCCGGAATCGAAACGGCGCCGGCGGTTCCGGACAAATCCGGTGCGCGCGGCGCCGTCGAAAAACGGATGGAATGGCGTCGCCGGTCAGGCGGTGCCGCGCAGTCCGTCCATCACGTGCTTATTGATGGCGATCAGCATGTCCAGATCGCCGTCCGTATGCCCGTTGATGATCATGTCGGAGTTCTTGTTTACGTAAGCCGCCAGATTGATCAGGAGCACTTTCAGCTCCTTCGGCAGCTTGTTGCGATCGTCCGACACGTCGTTGACGAAGGCGTTCCAAACGTCGCGATTGTGGAAGATCGCGTCGCAGACTTGGCCGACCGATTGCGGGTCGAGCTGCTGAACGACCGACTTCGCGTCGTTGAGCTTCTTGGTGACCAGCGTCAGCAAGCGATATTCGCGGTCGCGGTCGTTTTCGCCAGGTTTTTGAGCGGGCTCTGTCACGGGGCCTCCCTCGGGCGTTGAGCCGCCCGAATCGACAATTCCTTGTATCTTTTACCCCGGTGGGGGGAGGCTCGCCAAGTTCTGCCGCGCATTTGCGGAGAAATAGAACGTAGCCGCCGTTCCGGGCGCCGAAAAAAGAACGGGGGCGGCTTGCGCCACCCCCGTCTTTGCCTCCCCGAAGGGAAGAACGTTTAGCGGAACAGGCCCAGCAGAACCGAGGGCTGCTGGTTGGCGATCGACAGCGACTGGATGCCCAGCTGCTGGCGGACCTGCAACGCCTGCACCGAGGCCGAGGCCTTGCCGATGTCGGCGTCGACGATGGCGCCGAGGCCCGTCGTCGTGGCATCGACCACCGAGTTCACGAAGTTCGACTGCAACGTCATCGTGCGGGTATCGGCCGCGTTGGCACCCAGCGACGAGGCCACCGCGTTCGAGAAGGTCGTCAACGAGGTGAGGGCCGCGGTCGCCGCCGTGACCGACGACACCGACGCCTGCGCGAAGGTCGTGAACGCCGTGTGAATCGACGACTGGCTGGTCATCGTCAACGTCGAGGCCGACGTGTCGGCGAGGAACGTCTTGGCCGCCGAGTTGTTCGACAGCAGGTTGACGCCGTTGTAGTTGGCCTGCGCGATGAAGTTCGAAATCTGGTTCGTCATCGCGGTGAAGTCGGCGGCGTAGATCGTGCGCTGGCTGTTGCCGATCGAACCGTCGGCGAGCTGCGTGATCTTGGCCTGGAGGTTACCGACCAGGTTGGAGATGTTGGTCAGCGCGGCCTGGGTGACCGTGCCGAGACCGACACCGTTGGCGAGCGAGCCTTGCACGGCCTGGAAGGCCTGCAGGTTGCCGCGAATGCCTTGCGCGACCGAGAAGGTCGACGCGTCATCTTGCGCATCCGACACGCGATAGCCGGTCTGCACCTGCTTGGAGGCGACGGACAAGGCCGACTGCGTGGTGCGCAGCGAAGCGAGGGCGACGAGGGCGCCGACGTTGGTGTTGATCGAATTCGACATGATACTTGTTCCTTCCTTTCTAGGGTCTCTCCCGGCATTCTGCCGAGATAGCCAGCGAGCGCTTCCGGGATGGAATGCTCGCTCGCAAGGATTACAATACGCAACGTTTCTCGATCTGCCAAGCGAAATTCTCTAAAATTAGAAGAAAAGTTTTGACGAATACGCCGGGCATTCGTTATTCCGTCCGTCCGTAATCTTTATCGTGCCCCGGCATGCGGACGGGAATTGGTCGCGATACGGCACGGCCGATCTGGTGTATGCTCAAGTAATGGAAGGGATTTCGGCGATTCTGGCGGCCGCTTCGCGCAGTCACGCGCAAGGGGAATTCGCCGATGCGGTTTCTGGGTACCGTAAACTCGTTGCGGCCGGAATTCGCGTGCCGATGTTGTTTCAAAACCTCGGTGCGGCCTGTTTCGCTTTATCGGACTGGGAAGGGGCACGCGACGCCTTCGCGACGGCGCTGGAAATCGCCGGCGACTCGCCCGACTCCGCCAAGCTGCATCTCAATCTCGGCGAAGCGCACGGCAAGCTCGGCGACTGGAACGCCGCGTCACGCGAATTCATACGCGCGTCGCAACTCGATCCCACCGATGCGGGCGCATTCGCGCTTGCCGGTCTCGCGTTCCATCGCGCGCGCGATCTTGCCAAGGCGCAGGACTTCTATCGTGCGGCCTTGAAGCTGCTGCCGGACGACGCGGCACTTTGGAATAACCTCGGCGCCGCCGCGCAGGAAAGCGGCAATCCCGACGCCGCGATCGCCGCGTTCAAACGCGCGATCGGCATCGATCCGTCGCTCGCCTCCGCGCACGCCAATCTGGGATCCGCGCTCGCCGATACGGGCGATCGCGAAGCCGCGCGCGGCGCCTATGCGCGCGCGGTCGAACTCGACCCCGCCAATGCGGGCGCGCGGCTGGGCGCGTGTTTCGCGGAACTGCCGATCCTTTACGACAGCGCCGAGCAAATCGACGTCGCGCGCGACAATTACGCCGTCGCGCTCGATCGCCTGATCGCGACGAGCGACACGAAGGATCCCGCACTCGCCGCCGCGATCGGACAGCATCATCCATTCTATTTGCCCTATCAGGGCCGCGACGACGCGGATTTGCAGCACCGCTACGGCCGCTTTGCTGCCGAAGCAATGGCGAACGCCTATCCGCAATGGGCGAAACCCTTGGCGATGCCGCCGCGCGAATCCGACGGCAGGTTGCGCGTGGCGTTCGCCACGGCCTATTTCCGCAACCATTCGGTTTGGAAATTGTTCCGCGGCTGGATGGAAGGGCTCGACCGCAAACGCTTTCGCTTGATGGGCTATTGGACGTCGCCGGCACCTGATGCGGAAACGCCGAATGCGCGCGCGTGTTTCGAGCATTTCGTCGAAGGCGGGTTCGAAACAATCGCGGCGGCACTCGCGGACGATCGCCCGCATGTGCTGATCTATCCGGAACTCGGCATGGACCCGATCTGTCATCGCTTGGCGTGTCTGCGTTTGGCGCCCGTGCAAGCCTTCGCCTGGGGCCATCCCGAGACGACGGGTTTTCCGGCGATCGATTGGTTCCTGACCAGCGATCTGATGGAACCGACGGGCGAGGCGGCGCGCTACACCGAACGCGTCGAACGCTTGCCGGGGCTGTCGATCGACTATGCGCCGCCCGAAGCGCGCGCCGCACCCGATCCCGCCGCGTTCGGCTTGCGCAGCACGGCGACGAAGTATCTTTGCTGCCAGTCGATCTTCAAATATCTGCCGCAGGACGACGGGCTTTTGGCGCGTATCGCGACGCGCGTGCCGCATTCGCAATTCGTGTTCGTCGGCCATCCCACGTCGCCCGCCCTCGCGTCGCGTTTCGCCGATCGCCTGCGCAAGGCGTTCAAGGCGCAAGGCGTTGATCCCGCGCGCCATCTCGTGTTCCTGCCCTGGCTCGATCGCCAGCGTTATGCGGCACTCAACGCGTCCTGCGATTTGTATTTGGACTCGCTACGCTGGTCGGGCGGCAACACGGCGCTGGAGGCGTTGGCCCAAGGCGTGCCGCTGTTGACCTGGCCCGGCACGACGATGCGTTCGCGCCATAGCTACGCGATCTTGAAGAAACTCGGCCTCGACGACGGGATCGCGTCGTCGCCCGACGATTACGTCGCGCGCGCGGTGCGCTTCGGCCAAGACGAAGCCGCACTCGCCGCCTATCGCGCGGCGACGCAGGCGGCCTTGCCGCGACTGTGGCGCGACAAGGCGCCGGTCGAAGCGCTGGCCGCTTTCATCGAACGCGAGGCCGCCGCCGCACGATGACCGCCGATGCGCTTCATGCCGAGGGAACGGCGCTGCTCGCCCGGCAGGATCGTGACGGCGCGATCCTGAAATACGAAGCCGCCCTCGCATTCGATCCGCTGCATCTGCCGTCGCTCGTCGATCTGGGTGTGGCCAAATATTGGAAGCGCGATTATGCGCGCGCAATTGAGCTGTTCACCGCAGCGTTGACGCTGCGCCCGGCCGATCGCGCCATCGCGATCAATCTCGCGCACGCCCTCGCCGACGATATGCGCCATGTCGCGGCCGAACGGCTGTGGCGCGCCTTGATCGCCGACGACCCCAGCCTTGCCCATGCGTATTACCAGCTCGGCTCCGCGTTGATGTGGCAGATGCGCCATCGCGAGGCGCGCGAGGCGTTCCGTCGGGCGATCGAGTTGTCGCAAGGTGCGGTGCGCCGCAAGATGTGGCGCGCCTATCTGAATGCTTTCCTCTACGACGATGCGGTCCACCCGCAGGAAATCCGCAGCCGTAATGCCGAGTTCGTCGCCGAATTGCCCAAGCCCGAAGCGCCGGTCGTGTTCGCCAATCCGCCCGATCCCGGCCGCAAGCTGCGCATCGGATATTCCAGCGCGGATTTCCGCGCGCATTCGGCGGCGCGCAGCTTCCGCGCCTTGTTCGAGTTTCGCGATCGCGCGAATTTCGAGATCCACGTCTATTCCGAAGCGGCGACGGAAGACAGCGTAACGCGCGAGTTTCGCGCGCTGGCCGATGGCTGGCGCTCCACCGTCGGTCTCGACGGGGCGCAAGCCGCCGCGATGATCCGCGCCGACGGCATCGACGTGCTGGTGACGATGGCGCAGCATTTCGACGACAACCGGCTCGACATTCCGGTGATGCGCGCGGCCCCCGTGCAAATCAACGCCTTCGACGTCGCGACCAGCGCCAGCGACGTGTTCGACGCGTTCCTGGCCGAGCCGACGATGGCCGCCGCGCGCGGCGACGCATTCACCGAACGCGTGGTGCGCTCGCGCCGTGTTTACGTCCATGCGCCTCTTGAAGCCGCGCCGCCGGTCGCTGTTCCGCCAAGTGCGGCGGGAGCCGCGATCGCTTTCGGTTCGGCCAACAATCCGATCAAGATTTCCGGCCGCGCGATCGCGTTATGGGCACGCGTACTCGCCGCCGTGCCGGGATCGACGCTGCGGCTTAAATTCTACAACGCCTATCGCGAGGAAGCGACGCGCCTCGGTCTGCTCAATCGTTTCTCGGCGCATGGGATCGATCCGGCGCGCATCGTGTTCGAACTCGGCGGCGTGGAGACGGACGGCCATCTGCGCTTCTACGAACGCGTCGATGTGGCGTTGGATGCCACCCCGTTCACCGGCTCGACGACCACGTTCGAAGCCTTGTGGATGGGCGTGCCGGTCGTAACCCCGCCGGGGCGCACCGTCTTGTCGCGCTGGACCGCCGGCATGCTCACGCGCGTCGGCCGCCCCGACTTGATCGCGACCAGCGACGATCATTTCGTCGCATTGGCGGCCGACCAAGCGGCGAAAGCCAAGCACCAGGACCGCGCGGCGTTGCGCGAAGCGGTGCGCAACTCGGCGCTTTGCGATCCTCGCGCCCAAGCGCGCGATTTCGAGCGCATCTATCGCGCGCTCTGGCGGCGCTACTGCGCCAAGGTGCGCGCTTGAACGCCGCCGACGCGCTGCGCGACGGTCTTGCCGCGTATCAGCGCGGCGCCAAGCCCGCCGCTTTGGCGCTGTTCGCGCAAGCCGCCGGCGCCGAGCCCGGCAATGCGGATGCCGCGTATCTTCACGGCTTCGTGTTGTCGGAACTGGGGCGCGATGGCGAAGCCCTTGTGCCGCTCGAGCGCGCGGTCGCGCTTGTGCCCGGCAATGCCGCCTATCGTGGCGCTTTGGCGTTATGCCTGAAAGGCCTCGGCCGGATCGCCGCCGCGCGCGCCGAGTTCGAGCGCGCATTGGCGTTGGCGCCCAACGATATCGGTCTCGCGTTCAATTACGCCAACACGCTCGACGGCGACGCGGCCATCGCGGCGTATACGCGCGTTCTGGCGCTCGATCCCGCGCATGGCGGCGCAAGGCTCAATCGCGCCAACGCATTGGCCGCCTTGGGGCGCTGGCGCGAAGCCTTCGACGATTACGCGCGGCTGCCCGGCGATCCGCGCGCGTTGATCGGCTTGGCGGGCGCGGCGTTGCATCTCGACCGCGCGCAATCGGCGCATGATGCCGCCCAAGCCGCGCTCGGCTTCGGAAGCGATCCCAGTGCGTGGTTCAATCTCGGCGTGGCGCTGGGCATGCTCGGCCGTACCGACGGCGCGATCGCGGCGTTCGGCAAGGCGGGCGACGATCCCAAAGTCGCGCCGGCCAAAGCGACGGCGTTGAATCGCGCGCATCGCTACGACGCCGCGTTGAAGGCGCTCGACGGTGCTGCACCTGGCTTCGATACGTCGATGGCATTGGGCAATGCGCAGGCGGGCCGGGGATTCTATACCGCCGCCGCCGCCGCCTTCGCGCAAGCCGCCGCCTTGCGGCCCGAAGATGCCGATGCCGCGACGAACCACGCCAACGCTTTGCTCTATCGCGGCGAGGCCGACCAAGCGAACGCGCTGCTCGCGAGACTGCCGGTTTCGTCGAGCACGCTTTACGCGTTGAGCTACGCCGATGCGACCACGCCGAAGGCGCTGCTCGAAGCGCATCGCGACTGGGCCAAGCGCTTTGCGCCCGTCGTGGCGCCCGCCATTCGCAACGCGCGGCCGCGCATCGGCTATGTTTCGGCGGATTTCTGCGCCCATTCCTGCGCGCATGTGTTGCGCGCGACGTTGCCGCATCATGATCGCGCGAAGTTCGAAATCCACGCCTTCTCGAACGTCGCGGCGGAAGACGCCGTCACCGCCGAGCTCAAAGCCCATTTCGACCATTGGCACGCGATCGCCGGGCTCGACGACGAGGCCGCGGCCGATTTGATCCGCCGCGCGCGCATCGATCTGCTGATCGATCTTTCGGGGCACACGGGCGGTCATCGCTTGGGCGTGTTCGCGCGCAAACCGGCGCCCCGGCAGGCGACGTGGCTCGGCTATCCCGCCACGACCGGCTTGTCGCAGATCGATTTTCGGTTGGTTGATCGCATCAGCGATCCTGCACCCTCGATGACGGAGACGCCGGTCTTCGTCGATGGCGGGTTCCTGGCTTACGCGCCGCCCGCCAACGCGCCCGACCCGTCGCGCAACGGTGCGGGGCCGGTCTTCGGCTCGTTCAACAATCTCGCCAAGCTGTCGCCGGCGACCATCGCGCTGTGGTCGAAGCTGCTGCGCGCGATGCCCGACGCGAAGCTGATCCTGAAGGCGCGTAGCTTCGAGGAGTCGGCGACGCGCGACGCGATCTTGGCGAAGTTCGGCGATGTCGCGTCGCGCGTGGAACTTCATGGCTGGCTCGGCGCGCATCTCGATCTCTATCGAAAGATCGACGTGGCGCTCGATCCCTTGCCCTATAACGGCACGATCACGACGTTCGAAGCGCTGTGGATGGGCGTGCCGGTGGTCACATTGCCCGGCCGCACGCATGCCGCGCGCGTGGGGGCGTCGATCCTTTCGCATGCGGGTTTCGGCGGCTGGATCGCGAAAGACGAAGCCGCCTTCGTCGACATCGCGATGCGTTTGGCGAAGACGCCGCCGTCGCGCGAAGATGTGCGCGCGCGTTTCGCGGCCTCGCCGTTGACCGACGGCAAGCGGATCGCCCGCGCGATCGAAAAGCTTACGGCCGGTCTTTGATATAGGCGGCGGGCACGCCGCCCCAGATTTGATAGGGCGGAATTTCGCCCGACACGACCGATCCGGCGGCGATGATCGCACCTTTGCCGATCTTGGCGCCGTCGAGGATCGTTGCGTTCGCGCCGATCCACACATCGTCGCCGATCTCCACGCCGCCTTTCGACGGCGCGAAGCCTTGATGGCGAATTTCCACGTCGCGGCGCGCATAGGCATGGTTCGACGGCACGACGCAGACATGTGGCGCCAACAGCACGTAATTGCCGAGCTTGATCCCGTTGCCGGAATAAAGCGTGCAATGCGGATTGATGTAGCAATGCTCGCCGATCGACACGTCGCCCGCGCCGCCGACCGCGCGGATCACGACGAAATCGTAGATCTGGCTATGCGCGCCGATGCGGATTTTCGTGCCGCGTGTCGACGGGTGGATGCGCGCGTCGGGCGAGACAAAAGCCGTCGGATCGATCGACAGCGCGTCGCTCATATCTTGGCGCCGAGCTTCTGCAATACGAAGGGCAACAACTCGGCGACTTGGCGGGCGTTGGGCTCGTCGAGCCAGAAATAGCCGTCGTAGCCGCGCTTGGGGCCGTCGGTCAGCAATTCGACCTTGTCGTAGCGTTTGGCGAGCGCGGCGGCCTTCGCGAAAGCCGCGTCCCAGGCGCGCGTGGACAACGCCGCCCAATGCCAGCGCATCCAATCGGCGATCCATTCCGCCACGCAATGGTCGAAGACCACATCGCCGCTTTTGTCGAGTTCGGCCGCATGCAGATCGAAAAGCTGCAAACGCAGCTCGGTCTGCAGATCGCGCGGCACTTCGTACATGGTCTGAAAGCCGCGCGATTGGACGAGGGCGCGGCCCGGATCGGCGACGATGCGCGCTTTGCCGCCGGCGAGTTTCGCAGCGGCGGCGTTGCGGTCGATCGTCGGAGCGGCGGCGATGGCGATCTTCATGTCACTTCACCCGCTTCAGGAAACCGTGCGGCGACAGCGTCATCAGATATTTCTCCGGTAGCCGCAGATCGGGGATGAACGCGTCGGTTTCGGTCAGGAATTGCTTGGCGGCGGCGAGCGGGCCTTCGTTGGGCACGGGGTGATAGCCCATCAGGTCGTTCAGCGAATCCTCGACGACGTAGTAGGAGCCCACGTTCACGAATTTGGAGTAGAGCCGGATCTCCTTCAGCACGTGCTCCTTTTCGTGATCGCTGTCGGCGATGACGAAGACCTTCTTGCCTTCGCAGCGCCGCGCGACTTCGTCGAGGATGCGCGCCGAGCCGCTATCGCCTTCGAGATAGGTGATGTTCCCGGCGTCGCGCGGATCGTGCTTCAAATTCTTGAAGGTGATATCGATGCCCAGCACTTCGCCGTGGCCCATCAGCTTCAGGATATTGGCGAGGAACACGGAGGCGCCCCCGAACATCAACCCGAGTTCGAGCACGATGTCGGGCTTCGTCGCGTAAAGCAGTTCCTGATAGACCCAGCAATCCTCGGGCGACTTGATGATGTGGTGGCCCAGCCAAGTCTGCTGCATCTCGGGGATGCCGTATTTGTAGGCTTGGTGGACGTAGTAGTAGTGGTAGCGCAGATATTCGCGCACGGTCATGTTCGCCACGCGCTCCATATTCGTGCGCTTGGCGAAGATCGACGCGATCTGATTCACATGCGGGTTGTTGTAGAGGAGCTTCGGCGCCACTTGCGCCGTGCGGCAGAATTCCGCGCGCGCCGCGTCGTCGTCGTCCAGGCGCCGTTCGACGAGGAACGACACATAGGCTTTGGCGATGGCGTGGTCGGTGGCGGCGGTCTCGTCGAATTTCATCTTCATCCATCCCGTTCGGCCGCGAGGGTTTCAAGCATGCCGGACAAAAACCCGTCGAGATCGTCCTGCGCGGCGCCGGTGCCGCCCCAGCTCGTACCCAGCGACAACGCTGGCGGGGCGGGAATCGGCGGCGGCGCGTCGATCGCGATCTCGCGCCCCAGCACGATCCGGGCGATCCCGGCGACTCGGGCGGCGAATTCGCGTATCGTCATCGTATCGCGCCCCACGGCATTGCGCACACGCCAGGGTGCGGGCGGCTGCGCCAGCGTGGCGGCGACGATCTCCCCCAGCCGGCGTGCCGCCAGGAAGTTGCGCTGCTGTACGCCCGGCGACTTCAGCACGATCTTGCCGGTCTCGACCGCCTCGCGCGGGAAACCGTAAGGAATCAACGCCCAGCGCTGGAAGCGCTTCAGGTCGGCCGGGCGGCCATAGAGATTGCAGGCGCGGATCGTATCGCCCGCGATGCCCGAACTGCGCAGCACTTGTTCGGCCGCCAAATGCAGCCGCGCGTAATCGTTGGCGGGCTTGGGGAAGGCGTCTTCTTCGATCGCGCCTTCCAATGGGCCGTAGACATGCGCCGACGAAATGTAGATCGCGCGCGCCAGGCCCGCGCGATTGGCGGCGTCCAGCACCGTGCGCCAGGATTCGATGGCGATGCGCGGACCCAATTCGGGATCGCGCGCGGTTTCGTCGGTGATGCCGGCGGCATGGATCAGCGCGTCAATGCCGCGCCAACCGATGCCCATGCCCGCCCCGGCCTGGGCGAGATCGATATGACGGCCGAGTTTCTCGCGCCTTCCCCAGGCGACGACCTGATGGCCCGCCGCCGCGAGGGCCGCGGCGATGCCTTGGCCCGCGATGCCGGTGGCGCCGAGCAGGGCGACGCGCATCGCTACCACTCGATTCCGTCGGCGAACGGCGAAACGATGTCGCGCAAGCGCGGTGCGGCGCGGTCGCGGTCGGACAGGATCGGTTCGCGCGTCGGCCAATCGATGCCGAGATCGGGATCGGACCACGATATGCCGGCTTCGGCCCGCGGCGCGTAAGCGGCGTCCACTTTGTATTGCACGAGCGTGTCGGGCGTGAGCGTGCAATAGCCATGGGCGAAGCCCTTGGGGATCACCACCCAGCGCGGTTCGGAAGCCGACAGCACGATCGAATCCCAGCGGCCGAAGGTCGATGACCCGATGCGCAGATCGACGAACACGTCGAGTACGGCGCCCGAAGCGCAGCGCACGATCTTGGTTTCCGCGTGCGGCGGGCGCTGGAAATGCAGGCCGCGCAGCGTGTGTTGCGCGGCCGTGAAGGCCTCGTTCTCCTGCGCGAATTCGACCGGTAATCCGTGCGCCGCCCAAATCTCCGCGTCGAACAAGCGGCCGAAATAGCCGCGCGCATCCTTGCGCGGCGACAATTCGATCGCCATCGTGCCTTGGAGTTTGAGCGGACGAATTTCCATCGCGGATCAACCCGGCGGTTTGACGATCACGCCTTGGCCGGTGGGCAGCCCCAGGATCGGCACGTTCCATTCCTTCGCCAATTCGTCGAAGGCGCGCTTCTGGTTGATATGCGGCGTCCAGTTGTAGTCGTCGAGCAGGATCACGCCGCCCGGCGACAGCATCGGCCAGAAATGCCGCGCCGCCGCGATCTCGGGATAGGCGATGTTCATGTCGATGGAGAGATAGGCGACGCGCGTGGTGTGGATCTGCGGCAGCGTATCGGGCACGGGCCCGCGCACGATGCGCACATTGGGGAACTTGGCGAATTTATCGACCACGATTTCGTAGGCGCCCGTGCCGCGATATTCAGCGTTGTAGCCGTGCAGGCCGATGGCGCGTTCCGCGTCGTTGATCTGATCTTCCGGCAAACCGTCATAAGTATCGGCCAGCCACATCGTGCGGTCGGTCAGTTTGCCGAAGCCCGTCCAATCGACGATCGTGCCCGCAAGGATGCCCGTGTTGACGCCGCATTCGACGAAATCGCCGGGCACGCGCAAGGCTTGTTCGGCCGCCCAGATCGCGATCCAGGCGCGCCATTCGATATGGATATCCAGCATCCGCGTCGCGGTCGTGCGCATGCCGAAGCGATAGGCGCGCACGAAGCGCGGATCGCGCAGGAAATCGCTGTTGTGGATCGTCGCCAAGCCGTCGGCGTTGAATTGCGCTTCGCCCGACATTCCGTCCACCCCCGATTCGGCCCCTGTTGCGCCATGGTGGTGCAGCCACTGTCAGGGCGCAAGGCGAACTATCCGCAGGCGGCGATCCAAGCGCGCCGGACCGCCGCTTCGAACTCGCGCACGAAACCTTTTCCATCGACCAAAGCCGACGCGCGCAGGCGATCGCGCATCCCGGCGCGCAGATCCGCCAGCGCCGCCGGATCGCGCACCGCATCGGCCGCGCGCGAAAGATAGGCGTCGTCGTCCGCCGCGATCCAGTCGGCGAGGCCGGCCGTCTCGAGGATCGAGGCCCCCATCCGCCCTAAAGGCGGGGCGGCCAATTTGGTGACGACGGGCACGCCCAGCCAAAGCGCTTCGAATGTCGTCGCCCCGGCGTTGAACGGGAAGGGATCGAGCGCCACGTCGACTTGGCCATAGGCCGCCCAGGTTTTGGGCTGCGGCGCAGTGGCGGCGAGATCGAGCCGCGATATGTCGCCGCCCAGGTTTTCGAAGCGCGCGATCACGCGCGCACGCACGGCCGCGTCGTTCAGCGACAACGTGTTCAGCAGAAGCCGCGCGCCGGGAACGCGCGCCAGCAGCCGCGCCCACAGGCGCAGCACGTCGTCGTTCACGCGTTGCAGCCGGCCGAAATGGCCGAACGTGGCGTAGCCCTTCGCCAGGATCGGGGGCGGCGCCACGTCGGGCAGCGTTTCCTGGGGCTCGAACGCGTAGGCGTGCTTCATCCGCCAGATCGTTTCGGTGAACGCGGCTTCGTGACCTTCGGGCACGATCGTCGCGTCGGTAAGGAACCCGTCGATCGCTTTGATCCCCGTCGTGGTGCAGTAGCCGAGCCAGCTCGCCTGCAACGGCGCGGGTTTGCGCGCGAAAACGCCCAGCCGATTGCCCGACGTATGCGCGGAAAGATCGATCAGCACGTCGATGCCCGTGCTGCGGATCAGCACCGCCGCCGTATCGTCGTCGAGGGCGTATATCGGATGCCACGCATCGGCGAGGGCGGCGAGCCGCGCGGTCTCGGCATCGGGCGTCTCGACGTTCGAAAACCCGTGGACCTCGAACGACGCGCGGTCGTGATGGCGCAGCAGCGTACGCACGAAGGGCGCCACCGAGTGCGTGCGGAAATCGGCGGAGACATAGCCGATTTTCAGCCGTTTGGCCGGTTCGCGCGCGCGCGGCGGATCGGCGGGCGCGAAACGGTCGGCGAATTTCGCGGCCCAAGCCTCGTGCAACTCGCGCCTTGCGATGGGCGATACGTCGGGGTCGTAGTTCGACAGATAAAGCCGGTTGATCCAGGCGGGCTCGTAATCCGGCTTGATCGCCAAAGCGCGTGCATAGGCGCTGCGCGCGGTCGCGTAGTCGCCTTCCTCCAGCGCGCAATTGCCCAGGCCGAACAGCGCGTCGGCCGAAGCGGGATCGAGTTCCGCCGCGCGCGCGAAGCCTTTCGCGGCTTCGTCCAGGCGCCAGACCTTTTGCGCCAGCATCGCGTGAACGAAGGCGGCATTGGGATGGTCGGGATGGCGGTCGCGCGCGGCCTTCGCGGTTTCGTAGGCCGCACCCAGATCGCCCGCGCGCTCCGACAGCAGCGCGCCCATCGTGCCGAAATCGACGCGCGCCAGGTGCCGTGCGAAGCCTTCGCGTGCGGCCGCGATCGCCTTGGGCAGGTCGCCCGCACTTTCCCACGCCAGCACCGCCAGCCAGCGCGCATCGGCGAAATCGGGCTGCAAGTCGCAGGCGCGCTCCGCCGACAGGGCGGCTTCGCTGCCACGCCGAAGCCCGAGCGATGCCACACCGCGCAAGTAATGACCGGGCGCGAAGCCGGGCATCGCGGCAAGCTCCGCGTCGATACCGGGCATGGCCTCGGCGCCGCGCCCTTCGCGGACTAAGGCGGCGAGCGCGTCCCAACGTTGGGCAATGGCGGCGGCGTCGGTCATGGATAAAGCGAGTCTATTCAGATTCGGGCCGAAGCGGGCATGTCCTTACGCGGTACGGCTGGCAGCTTTATTCACCCACATATGTGGCAGTCTTGTCCCGTCGCGTTGCGCCATGCGGGCGATATCCTCGAACGCGCGGGCCATGCGTGCGGCGTCGGCATCGCGCTTGGCGGTCAATCGCGCGCGCGCATTCGCACGCCAGTCGAGCGCGCGCGATGGATCGGCGGCGAGGTTGACCGCCTCCGCAATGAGAGATTCGTCGGTGTCATGCGTCGCCCAAGGTCGATCGATGGCGCTCGCCAGCCAGCGCCCGATGCGGCCCAACGGCGAGTTATGGACGCGGCTCAAAACCTCGACGCCTTGCCAAGCCGCTTGGAACATCGTCGTGCCGCCGGATACCGGCATGGTCGCCAACGCGACGTCGATATCGCGATAGGCCTCGAGATAGCTGGGCCAGCCATGCGCCGAAGCGAAGGAAATCCGCGCGGGGTCGACGCCGCGCGCCTCGAATTTTGCCAGCAGCCTCGCGGCGACGCCCGGCAGCGCCACATCGCGGTTGGCGAGATGAAAACGTGCATGCGGCACCGCGTTTAATACCTTGGCCCAGAGATCGAGCGTTAGTGCGCCGACTTTGTAGAGCTGCGTCAACGAGCCGAACGTGAACGGCTCACCGCGCGAAATCGGGCCCGGCACGATTGACGGGTGAGGCTTGTCCACACAGTCCGGGTCGTAAAGGAAGGCGCCGTCGGGCAGATGGACGATCTTGCCGTCATAAGCCGGATCGCCCGCCGGATAGAGCGATTCATAGCCTAGGACGTAGTCGACCGACGGATCGGGATTGGGCCCCGACATATTGAACCACGTCGCCTGGCGGCGAGCGGGGCGCATCATCAGCAGTCGGGCCGAAAACGGGCCGAGCACATCGTCCATATCCACCAACAGATCGAGGTCGAGTGCCCGGATATACGCCGCCGCCGCACGCCAAGCGGCGGGATCGTTTTCGGTGGCGAACGTCAGTGCGGGTACGGGATGGATGCTGCCGGCCGGTAGAGCAGCTTCGGTCGCCTTCAGGACGCCCGTGCCGCCCAACGGCAACAGAAACGTCTCCACGGCATTTTGATCCAGCGCCGCGAAAAGCGGATGCGCCAGCGGCATATAGCTTTCCTGATCGAAGCACGCGCTGAGAAATCCGAGGCGCGGCTTGGCGTTCGCGACAATAGGCGGGGTCGCCAACGCGCGTTCGGCGCCGCGCGCCTCGAGATTTCGATAGTAGAAACGTTTGTCGGCGGCGATGGTGCCGTCGGAAGCTTCCTGCGCGTAGATTCCTGTAAGCAGCAACATCAAGTCTGCGGCTTGCGAAGCCCATGCATCGACGTGGCGAAGCGCGATCCGTCGCGCCGCGTCCGCTTCGCCGATAATCCGCAAAGCTACGGCGCGAGCATGGGCGATTTGCGCGCGCGTGCCGGGCGCGAAGCCGGGTCGATCGGCTTTCGCAAGGAAAATGGCGTCGCCCAGTGGATCATGTCCCGACGGCAAGGCGGCGATGTAAGCGCGCAGCAGCGCTTCGTCGCTCGGGTTGGCACGCACGACCGCGCGCACGGCATGGCGATAGGTCTCGTAGGTTCCGGCGGGTGCACCGCGCAGAACGGCCTCGAGCGTGCGAAGCCGATCCTGGGGGGGCGGGACGGAATCCGCACAGGCCGCCAGCAATGGCGCCAAGGCGGCACGCGCATCGCCCGCTTGCAGCGCCATCGCCGCGGCGAACCACGCAAAGCCAGGGTCGTTTGGGCACAACGCCGACACGCGACGGAAATCACCAAAGGCGTCGGCGAAGCGGCCCGCTTTGGCATGTTCCAGTCCGCGCGCAGCAAGCATTGCTTCGCCGGGCGCCGCGCCGGCGGCGACGGGCAAAAACTTGGCGAAGAAGTCGGCATAAATCGGTCCGCAGACTTCCGGCCCCATGAATAGGCACCAATGGCCAAGACCGGCAATTCGCTGAATCGACAAAAACGGGCCACGATACACAGCGCGCAATTGTGCTTCGCTTTCCGGATCGAAGTAGGAAATCAGCCCGTCGATCTTCCTTTCCGGCATCAGCGGCACGTCGCCACATACGATCAAGACGGGCACCGTCACGCGTGCGAATTGTTCGGCATGGCTCAGCGGGTTTATCTTGCCGGATACGGGATCGAAGCCTAAAGCGTGCCGCGCGAAATCCTCGCATCGCGCACGCCAGCTTTCCGCCGGCATTGCCGCGACGAGTTCGCGAATGTCTGATCGGACGTGCCATTGCTGCGCCATCAGGACCGCGGGGTCATCGACGGCGATCGCGCGCACGACGTCTGGCCGCGCGGCAGCAAGTTGGGCAGCGACGATACCCCCGATCGATATTCCAAGAACGGCGTAAGGCTGGCCGCCGAACCGAAAATCCGCAAGTTTTCCGAGCAAGTCGGCGGCTGTTTGAAGGTGCGAATCGCCGAAATCGGCTTCCGGCCGTGACGCGTGCATATCGGGGCAAAGCCAGTCGAAAGTGTCACCGAATGCGCGCTTCAAAGCCGGCGCCAAACGTGCCGCTTCGCCATAGGAACCGGGAATGACAAGCAGTTTGGGGCGTTGCGTCGTCTTACCTTCGGCTGCACGAGCGGTTAAACGGATGCCGTCGATGTTGACGACAATCTCGATGCCGGGAATGGCCTGACTCATCACGGTTCCATTCTGGCGGCCGACATGGATTGCCTATTCGATAAGCATATTCAGCCGCCATGAGATTAAATTCGGCGAATCGGAGCAATCTATAGAAGATATATCTACGGATGCGGATTCATAAGAACTTCGTTTTTTAGGTTTGGGATTTATCAAGATGGCGCATGCACACCCCAAGTTCCCGAGCTTTCCGCTGCTCGGAACGCCACGCGGTTGACGGGTGTTTCGCAAGACGAAATGCGGGGCGATGGGCTAAGCTGGCTGACCGTCCATGCCCAAGGAAATCGTCCTGCTGACCGGAGATCGCGAGGCGCCGCATCTGGCGGCGCATTTGCGCGGCTTCGCGCCGTCGGTGCCCGTGCGCCATGTCGCGACGCGCGCGGCGCTGGACGAAGCCTTCGCCGTGCCGGTCGCCGGGCGCCGTTTGATCGCCTTCACGACCAATGTGATCGTGCCGGGGCGTTATTTGGCCGCGTGCGAGCACGGCGGCTACAATTTCCATCCCGGCCCGCCGAGCTATCCTGGCGTTTATCCCGAAAGCTTCGCGGTGTGGGAGCGGGCGTCGCGTTTCGGCGCGACGGCGCACCGGATGCTACGCCAGGTCGATGCGGGGCCGATCGTCGCGACCGAGTGGTTCGACGTGCCCCCCGATTGCGGGCGCATGCATTTGGCCACGCTCGCCTTCGAAGCGCTGGTGCGGATCTTCGGGGAGCTCGCCCATGCGCTGATGAATTCGGATGCGTTCCTGCCCGAAAGCGGCGAAGCGTGGACGGGGGCGACGCGCCTGCGCAGCGAGTTCGACGCGTTCTGTCGGATCGAACTGGGTATCGGCGCCGAGGAATACAAGCGCCGCTATCGCGCCTTCGGCGAAGGGCCGTTCCAAGATCTGCATATGGTGATCCACGGCCATCGATTCAAAATCGACAATCCGTGGACGGAAGCGGACCTCAAACGCGAAATGGGACGCTAGCGTCCGCGCCGCTGTTCGCGCTTGCGCCGATCGGCGGGTTCGCGCGCGGGCAAGCGCGCCGCGAAGCTTGCGTTGCCTCGCACGGCGCTGGCCGCGGCCAGCGCCGCGACGAAGGGGCCGACGGCCGCATTGGTCGGCGCATCGGCCGGCATGGGCGATGGCGGCGCAGCTTTCGGCAAAGCGAGCGCCTTCAAGACGAGCGCTGCGAGCGGGAGCGGGGCGGGGCTCAGCACTTTTCGTCCAGCACCATCGGCTGATAGGTATACGCGGCCTTTTTGGCCAGCGGCTGCGGGCGCGTACCGGCCTTGGTGTAGCCGGCCGCGTTGACGCGCTTTTCGTTGATCGCTTCGGCGATCGACTTCATCACCTGCTCGTTGACCTTGCGCGCCGACTGGATCGCGCGCTCGTTGCGGCGCGCGGTCGCTTCGACCTTGTCCATCGCGTCTTGCACTTCGGCGAGAACGGCGGGGGCCAATGCCTTGTAGTCGGCGGCGCGGTCCTTCGCCTGGCGCACGCACATCACGAAGTTGCGGGTGAGTTCGGTCTTCTCGCCGGACAATTCGGCGATCTCCTGCATCTTCATGTCGACGAGCAGGGCGGTTTCCTTCTCCAGGCACGCGACCAAGCGCGCCGCGATGGCGATCAGCGTTTCGGCCGGGCCGGCGGGCTGGGATTTAGCGGGCGATTCCATCGGCCTTCTCCTGGATCTTGAGGATTTCGTTGGCGATATGCGGGGCGAGCCCGATGCCGCCGGCTTTGACCATCTGCTTGGCGTAGGCGCCGGTCAGGAACGAGCGCATCGTTTCTTCGCCTTGGCCGCCGCCGAACGTCGAATTGACGGGGATGGTCGCGAACATGTGATTGAACATCTGCTCGAGAAACATGCTCTCGAAATCCGTGGCGGTCTTGTTCGCGGATTCGCGCGTCACCGCTTTGCTGCCGGCCCCCTTCAGCGCGATCGCCTTTTGCGATACCGCGCCGTCGAGTGCGAATTCGCGCGCTTGGGAGACGTTCATGGCGAAGCCGGCGCTCATGTCACATCACCGCGATTTCGGCCTGCAACGCGCCGGCCGCTTTGATGGCCTGCAGGATGGTGATCATGTCGCGCGGGCTGATGCCGAGCGCATTCAGACCGTTGACGAGTTCCTGCAGCGTGACCGAGCCCGGCAGAACCGCGAGGCGGCGGCCCGTGCCGTCGTCGACCTGGATATCGGTGCGCGGCACCGTGGTTGTCGTGCCGGTCGAGGAGAACGGGTTGGGCTGGCTGACCTGCGGCGTCTCGGTGATCCGGATCGTGAGGTTCCCCTGCGCGATCGCGACCGTGGAGATGCGCACGTTCTCGCCCATCACGATCGTTCCCGACTTTTCGTCGATCACGACGCGCGCTTGCTGATCGGGCTGGACCTGCAGCTGTTCGATGTCGGTCAGGAACCCGACCAGGTCGTTCTGGCGGCCGGGCGGGGGCACCATGATTATCGTGCCAGGATCGCGCGGACGCGCGACCGGGACGCCGGCGAAAGCGTTGATCGCCTGCGCGACGCGCCGCGCCGTGGTGAAATCGGGGTTGCGCAAAGTGAGGTTCACGGCCTGCATCGCCGCCAACTCGAAGCCGAGTTCGCGTTCGACGATGGCGCCGTTGGAAACGCGCCCGCCGGTCGGCGTGCCGCGCGTGACCGACGCGCCCTGGCCGGAGGCCGAGAAGCCGCCGATCGCCATCGGGCCTTGCGCGACCGCGTAGACTTCGCCGTCAGCACCCATCAGCGGGGTAACGAGCAGCGTGCCGCCTTGCAGCGACGTGGCGTCGCCGAGCGCGCCGACATTCACGTCGATCCGGCCGCCCTGGCGCGCGAAGGCGGGCAGGGTGGCGGTCACCATCACGGCGGCGACGTTCTTGGTGCGCAGCGTGTTGGCGATGTCGCGGGTGTTGACGCCCAGACGTTCCAACATGCCGATCAGGGATTGCTGGGTGAACGGCGAGTTGTTGATCGTGTCGCCGGTTCCGTTGAGCCCGACCACGAGGCCGTAACCGACCAGGATGTTCTGGCGCACGCCCTCGAAGTCGGCGATGTCTTTGATCCGCACGCGGCCTTGGGCGGCCGCATCGGCGGGGATAAGCGCGCCGGTCGCCGCAATAAGGGCGGCGAGGCAGGCACCGATCAGGTTCTTCATTCGGCTCGTCATGGTGTTGTTTCTTCCCATGGACGGGGTTGGTCCGGAGCAGGTGTTGCGAGGCGCGTGCCAGTCGTTGAATTCAGAAAACAGTATTAAAAACAGATAGTTATGTTTTTGGATCGTGGCTCGAACCCGGCCATTTCTCCCCTGTCCCCGGCAGAAATTGCCGATTGCGCGAAACCCGAACCAAGCCCATCTTGATCGCAAGGGTTCCCGGCCATAACGGTTGGGACGGAGCGTTTTTGCCATGAAGATCGGCGAAACTAGCGGATCGCGGAACATCGGCGGGGCCGGCGGCGTCAAGCGCGGCGGCGGCGCCAAGGGCTCCGACTTTTCGAAATTTCTCGACGGCGACAGCGGCAAGGGCGTCGAGGGCCCGTCGGGAACCGCGCCGACGCAACTCGTGGGCGCGGTGCTGGGCGCCCAGGAAGTCGGGGATTCGACCTCGGAACGCGCAAACGGCAAAGCCCGCCAGCGGGCCGAGGAAATGCTGGAACGCCTGGACGAGCTGCGTACCGGCATCGTCACGGGCAGCGTATCGCGCAGCCGGCTGATGGAATTGGCCCAGATGGCGCGCGCCCGGCGCGAAATCGGCGCCGACCCCAAGCTGTTGGAAGTCGTGGGCGAAATCGAGCTGCGGGCCGAGGTCGAGCTCGCCAAGCTCAGCCAGATCGACATCGTCCGGTAACGGACCTCCCTTAGATATTTTTTTGCTGGCGGCCGGCGCGAGTCGCGCTATTTCCTGCCCCGCCTGGACGGCGCCTGCGGGCCAGCGAGCATGCTTGCTTTGGCCGCGGGTATTCCGATACAAGCCGGGCCAACGGAACGCAAAACTCGGACGTTGAGCCGATCGAACGTGAAAGACGGGTCACAGTGAAGAACGGGGAAGCGATGACGTATCCGCTGTTGCCGCCGGATTATAAGCCGACGGAAAAAGAGGAATTCATGAACCCGCTGATGCGGGAATATTTCCGGCAGAAGCTGCTGAATTGGCGCGCCGAACTGCTGAAGGAGTCCAGCGAGACGCTGCACCACCTCCAGGAGGAGACGGTGCCCGAGGCCGACGTCACCGATCGCGCCTCGACCGAGACGGACCGCTTCACGGAATTGCGCACCCGCGATCGCGAGCGCAAGCTGATCGCCAAGATCGATTCCGCGTTGCGCCGGATCGACGACGGCGTCTACGGCTATTGCGAGGATACGGGCGAGCCGATCGGCATCAAGCGTCTGGATGCCCGTCCGATCGCCACGCTGTCGATCGAAGCGCAGGAACGCCACGAGCGTATGGAGCGCACGCAGCGCGAGGATTGATCCCCGCGCGACACCAACGAAAAAGCCCGGATGGTTTCATCCGGGCTTTTTTTGTCGCTTGAAGAAGGCCGCGAGTTATTCGGCGGCGACCGCGGTTTGCTGCACGCAAGGCACGTATTCGCGGTCCTTGGCGGTCGACAGCGCGATCATCGCATGGCTGCGCAACACGCCCGGAATCGTCTTGATCCGGCGGGCGATCAAATCCTCGAGATCTTCGGGATCGCGCGCGCGCAGTTTCAGCATGTAGTTCCACTCGCCCGTGACGTGGTGACATTCCTGGACCTCGGCGATCGCGCGGATCGCGTCCAGGAATTGCGGCTCGTTCTCCGGCCGGTCGATCGACACGCTGACGAACGCCAGAACGGGGTATCCCAGCTTTCGGGCGTCGAGCCGCACGGTCCAGCCGCGCAACGTTCCCGAGGCAACGAGCTTCTTGATGCGCTCGTTGGTGGCGGAAATCGACAGACCAATGGTCTTGCCGAGTTCGGCGAGGGAAGCCCGGGCATCGGCCTGGAGGGCTTCGAGAAGGGCGTAATCGATCCTGTCCATAACGCAAATTTCGCGAAGCAAATTGCGAATGTCAAAGATTTCTTTGGGTTAGCTGCCTTAAATATGCCTTACATAAGTGAGCCTAATGTCCTGTTTACCACTTAAGTCATTGTCCAAAAACCAAGACCCCGCCCAGAGGGCGGGGTCTGATTAACCACTTCGTATGGGGTATTTTTAGAAGGGCGAGATGATGTCGATCATCTGGTAACCCCAACGCGGCTGCTGGAGGTCGCTCAGCGTACCCTTGCCGCCGTAGGCGACTCGGGCTTCGGCCAGTCGATCGTGGCGGATGGTGTTATCCGACAGGATGTCCGACGGCCGTGCGACGCCCGTCACCTGCAAGATGCGCGCTTCGTAGTTCACGCGGACTTCCTGGGTGCCGTACAGCACGAGGTTGCCGTTGGGCAGGACCTGCGTGACCACCGCGGCAACGCGCATCGACACCGACTCGTTGCGCGAGATCGAGCCCGTCCCGGTCGAGTTCGTCGTGCCGTCGACGCCGAGCAGGTTGCCGGTACCGGCGGTGTTGACCTGCCCCGACGTGCCGAGCGCGCTTTGGCTGCCCGGCAGACGCTGGATGATCGAGCTCGGATCGTAGCCGAACAGGCCCGAGATGTTGGCGCCGTCGTTCGAGGTACGGCCGCGCGTCGACGAATTCGACAGGCTGGCGTTGTCCGACACGCTGATCACGACGGTGACGACGTCGCCGATCTGGTTGGCGCGCTGGTCCTTGAAGAAGGCCCGTGCGCCCGTGCGCCACAGCGAAGCGCCGGCGCGATCGGGTTCGGGACGGGGCATCGGCATCGTGACCTTGGGCTGCGCGTCCTGCGGATTGGCGATCGGCGACAGCGAAGGCTCGCGGCCCATCTCGGAAAGGCGGCTTAGCGTGTTGCCGCAGGCGGCGAGGCTGAGCGCCGAGGCGGTGAGAAGGGCGAGGCGGAAGGCGCGGTTCATGAGGATCTCCGTGAATTCGGCTTTATGGGTTCGTTCTTATTGGACGGATTTTTGCTGATCGAGCAGTGCGAGCGGACGGCCGAGCTGGACGAGGACTGTATCGGGCGCAACGACCAGCGCTTCGATCGTGCGGTTCGACTGCGTGTTGACGATGCGGATCGTGTCGCCGCGCGCGCCGTCTTCGGTCGCCCGGCCTTGGGCGCTGAGTTGCAGGCTGCCGGTTTGCAGCACGATCGTGACGGTCGAGTTGCGGGTGACCAGAGTCGGCGCGCGGACTTCGCCTTCGCGCACCGGCGCGCCTTCGCGCAGACGCACGCGGGCGGTTTGGCCCACCAGGCGCTTCGGGTCGGCGATCATGTCGCGCTTGCCGCCGTCCTCGCGCACCTGGGCGAATTCGATGTCGTTGGCGCGGATGGTCTCGCCGCTGTTCACCGCGCGACGCAGGACCGGCAGGCGGGCGGTCGCGAAGATCCGGCCCTGGATTTGCGCGCGCTGGGCGCCGGCATGCGCGCCGCCCGCGACGATCGACGCGGTGAAGCGGCCGGTGGTGCGGTCGATCTGGACGTGGCGCACGTCGATGGTGGCGGGCGCGTCGAGCGGCAGCGCGATCGTGATCGCGCGGCTGCCGAGGTCGATTTCGTCGCTGTCGCGCGCACCTTCCGCCTTCAGCGCGTCGCGCAAGGGCGGCAGAATGTCGTTCTGGTCGAGCGTGCGGCCCGCGCGCTCCAGCACGACGCGATCGAAGCGCGTCTGCGGACGCCAGGCGATGCCGTTGGCGCGGGCGATGTCGACGAGCTGGGTGACTTCGACCGCCACGCGGCGGCCCGGCGCGGGGCTGCGCAGCACGGCGCGATCCGAAGCGACGCCGTCGAACAGGTCGGAGAGGCGCACGACATCGCCTTCGACCGTGACCACGTCGGTGCGCAGCGACTGCGCCGGGGCGGGGGCGGCGGCCGCGACGATCGACGCGGCGAGGAAGGCGAGGAAGAAGACGAAGCTTTTCATGGCGATTCTCCGGCGACCTGGACGATCAACGCATCTGGTTGACGACGTTGAGCATCTGATCGGAGGCCTGGATGACCTTCGAGTTCATTTCATAGGCGCGCTGCGCGGTGATCAGCGTCGTGATCTCGTTCACCGAGTTGACGTTCGAGGATTCGACGAAGCCTTGCTGCAGCGTACCCACACCCGCCGTGCCCGCCGTGCCCACCGTCGCCTGACCCGACGCTTCAGTCGGCAGGAACGAGGTGTTGCCGATCGGCTGAAGGCCCGCTTCGTTGACGAACGTGGCCATCTGGAACTGGCCGATCTGCTGAAGGGCGGTCTGGCCGGGGACGCGTACGAAGACCTGGCCTGACTGGTTGACCGAGACTTCGACCGCGTTGTTGGGCACGTTGCCGGGGCCTTGCACCGCGAAGCCGTCGGCGGTGACGACCTGGCCCTGGTTGTTGAGCTGCAGGGAGCCCGCGCGGGTATAGGCGGTTTCGCCGGTGGGCAGCGTCACCACGAAGAAGCCCTTACCCTGGATCGCGAGATCGAGCGGGTTGTCGGTCTTCAGCAGCGAGCCTTGCTCGTGGATGCGGTAAACGGCGGTCGGCTTGACGCCCAGGCCGATCTGAATGCCCGCGGGAACCGTGCCGCCCGTGTCGGACGCGGCGGTGCCGGCGCGGCGCTGGCCTTGATAGAGCAGGTCCTGGAATTCCGCGCGCTGACGCTTGAAGCCCGTCGTGTTCAAGTTCGCGATGTTGTTCGAGATGACTTCGACGTTCAGCTGCTGGGCCAGCATGCCGGTGGCGGCGGTGTTGAGGGAGCGCATGGCGGTTTCTCCTTCGATATCCGGTTAGGCGACGCGGGCGAGGCGTTCGATCGCCTTGCGCGCGCGCTCGTGTTCGCTGTCGATGACGCGTTGGGCCGATTCGTAGCGGCGCGTGATGTCGAGCATCGTCGTCAGCTCCGTGACCGAGACCACGTTGGAGCCTTCGAGAATGCCCTGATGCACTTCCGTGCGCGGATCGGCGGGGATGGGATCGTTGTTGGAGGCGTAGAGACCGCCGCCCAGGCGCGTCAGCGCCTGTTCGTCCTGGAACTGGACGAGACGGATGCGGCCCACATTCTGGTTGCCGGCGTAGACTTCGCCCTGGCGCGTGATCTCGAGGCCGGTCGCTTCCGGCGGCACGGTGATCGGCTGGTTGTTCTGGTCGAGGAGCGGGAAGCCCTCGGCGTTGACGATGCGGCCTTGGCCGTCGAGGCGGAAATTGCCGTCGCGCGTGAAGCGCTGGCCGACCGGCGTGTCGACGACGAAATAGGCGTTGCCGTGGATGGCGACGTCGAGCGGGGCGTCGGTCTTGATCATCTGGCCGCCGCGCACGTCGCGATAGGTGCCGATGCCTTCGATGAACGCGACCTTATTGGCGCCGTCGCCGCCCACGCCGGGATTGCCGGCCTTGGGGGTGAGGTACGAGGCGAACAGCAAACGCTCGGCGCGATAGCCGGTCGTGTTGGCATTGGCGATGTTGTTCGCCACGGTCTCCATCTGACGGCGCAGCGCGAGCTGGTTCGACAGCGCGAGGTAAGTGGGGTTTTCCATCGTCGTTCGGTCCCGTTGGTCTCAAGGTCGCCCGTCGATCGGGCAGATCAGGTATCGCAACGCCCGTGCCAGGGCGTATTCCGATATAAATCAATGACTTGATCCGCGTGGCAGGGCGTGGAAATCTGTCCTCCGGCAATTCTTGCCGGGCTGTTCCTGCCGCGGATCGGCCGAAATGGAGGGGGTGGCCGATGGATGCCGAAAAGCTCAAACGTGAACTCGACGACGCCTTCAAAGCGCGCGCCCGGCTTTATCGGGCGATCCTCGACGAGTTGACGGTCGAAATCGGCGCCGAGCGGGCCGAGGCGGTGTTGAGCCGCGCGATCGAGAAGCGCGGCGTGGCGGCCGGGACGGCATTGTTCGGCGCGCTCGAAAAGCCGACGGCCAAAGACGTGGCCGACCGGTTTCTGGCCGTGAGCCCGGCCGAGGGCACGCTTTATCCGCACACGCGCGAAGATCGCGACGGCGGCATGACAGTGTCGGTGAAGGTCCATCGCTGTCCGCTGCAGGATGCGTGGCGCGAGGATGGCGCGACGGATGCCGAGATCGAGCGCCTGTGCCGAATCTCCGGCCGGTTCGACACGGGCTGCTTCGGGGCGAGCGGGGTGGCGTTCGAAGCGACGACTTGGACGCCGGGAAGTACCGGGTGCTGCACGCTTTTTCTGGGATCGGCGGCCCCGGCAGGGAAGCGTTGAATCCCGGAACGGGGTGGGGCATAGTCCGCGCCCGTTCGAGGCCGGCCCGCCCCAGGGCCACCTATACTTATATATAGGTCGCGCCGCGAACCCGTTCGGAGCGTAGCGCAGCCCGGTAGCGCATCAGTCTGGGGGACTGGGGGTCGTGGGTTCGAATCCCGCCGCTCCGACCAAGAAAGAAACCCGCTAGATCAATGGTCTAGCGGGTTTCGCATTTTTCGGCCTTGCTCTTGGTTTCCACGTAGTTTCCACTCAGTTTCCATGGACTGAGGGACAACGGACTGGAAGGTGGGAGGTTGGCATGCCGAAGGCGACAAAACCGACGCCGGTACCAGGACTCAAGGGCGTTACCAAACGCTTGGCCGACGGCACGGTGAAGACCTTCTTTTATGACCGTCGGACGAGACTGGCCCTCGGCACCGATCGCTCGGCTGCTATCCGCAGGCTCGCTGAAATTGACGCGATGAACGGCCCGGAACTGCTGCGGCGGCGCCAAGCAGGCTCGATCGCTGCTCTGATCGCCGAGTTCAAGGCATCGCCAGAACACACCGGTCTTGCGGATTCAACCAAGGCGCTTTGGCGCCCTTTTCTAACCGACCTTGAGGAGCGCGTCGGTGACTGGGCGCCAAAGATGTTCTCGCTAAAGCTCGCATCGAAATTCAAGGCGAACCTTATCAAGGAACATGGTTCAGGCTCAGCGAGAAATCGATTCAAAGCTTACTCGCGACTCTGGAACTGGGGCCGCGCCAACGGCCTAGTCGATTCCGAAAATCCGTTTGAGCGGCCAGGCTCATTCACGAAGTCCAACAAGAAGCCCGGCAAAAAGCCGATCTGGCGTATGCCTGAAGTAAAAGCGTTCTTGGACGCCAGTCGCGATCGAAATCTCGGCGGCAATCCAACGCTATTGAAGGAGCGTGTGACGGAGGTCGAGTATGTGCCCGACGATGTCCGTCTCGCGTTTCTACTTGGGCTATTCACGCTTCAGAGGCAAGGCGATGTTTTGTCGATGACGGGAAAGATGCTCTTTAAGGATAAGGGCGGAAGACTATGGATGGACCTTTCGCAGTTGAAGACTGGAACTGACGTCCAGTTTCCGCTCGTGTCGCTTTTGGTCGAAGAACTTGAGCGACAGAAGATTGAACCCGGTTCGCCTAGATACCTCGTACAAACGATGAGCGGAAAGAAGTTCGGAAAGCGAAACTTTGGCAGGAAGTTTTCAGCATGGCTCGATGCTGCTGGACTCACGAAACTGAACTTTCAGGCGCTCCGACGAAGCGGGATGGTGTGGCTCGCCGAAGATGGTGTGACCGAAGCTAGGATCGCGGCACTCTCCGGACATAACATCGAAAGGACCAGAGCCATTCTCGAGGTCTACATCGTCAAGACCGCTGGTTTGGCGGCTGGTGCCGTCGAGGGGTTTGAGAGGATCGTCCGAGCAAACGCTTTTCCATCTGCTTCTGGACATACTCGCGATCCTCGGAAGTAGGTGGTTCGTCGGCGGGCGAGAGAAGCCCAGATAGTCGATCGATTTCGCGGTCGATAGCATGTCTATCGAACCACAGCTTTCGTGACCTCTTTGTTGCGTTGGGGTTCTGTATCGGAGTGAGGCGCGGGCGGATCATCACGTTGAATAGTTTGACGCACATATCGCAGTAAGCCGCAGAAGCCTTCACCGACATAAGGCGACGTTGATCCTTTGGTGGAGTGGGTGCAATCCGGCGGCCGCCGGCGCCCTCGCTGGGCGTCGGCTCCGGGGCGAAGAAGCCGCCCTGACTGCCGGATTTGCTCGTCCTTTCCATAGGGACAAGTGTCCACCCGGGGACTTAAGAACGGCCGTCGGGCCGAATCAGTCGATCTGAGCGTCTCGGGAACAGATCGAAATATCCATATTTTTCATATGATTATCGGATCTCGTCGCCTGCGCTGACTTTCGCGTGTTTTTGGCTGCGGTCGGCTAGCGTCACGAACTGCGGGATCTTCGGGTTCGAGGCCGCCCGTCGATTTGCCGATACCTGGCGCTCGGAACTGGGGCCCTTGTGGCCTCTCCCGGGATGGTCGGGCGGCCGCCTAAAGGCGTGTTCGCGTCCTGATTTTTGGCAACGATCCGGCGTTACCGGGCCGGTTGGGATTGCCGGTAGCTGAGCCGGGCCAATCGACGATTTTAAGTCCCCTGTGTTAGGCGCCGCGCCGAACGCGGGAAGTGTTGTTCGGACACCCGTTGGGCCCCTTTTGGAGAATAACGGGTAGCAAGTTGCCGACTGCTGACGTTCTTAAGGGGGATGCCCTCAGCCTTATCGCGTCATCTCTCAAACCAGGAGGTCATGATGACGCAGAAGAAGCAGACTACCCAACCGCACGCCGATGGGAAGGTTGACCCTATCCGTGCCGAGCTCGCGACCACGCCGTCGACGGAGGTCGCGGAGCTCAAGCCGACGCTCCCGCCGGAAGCCACGGCGGAGCCTCAGCGACCGGAGGTCACGATGACGCGTACGAAGAAAGTTGCCCAAGCGGATGCGAGCCACGCGACCGGCTCGATGGGGCCCGCGATACCCCCCGAAGCGCCGATCTCGGGGGCTGCGACGACCGAAACGCCGAGGGATCAGACCGGATCGCCCGCGCCGTCGGCTGCCGAATTGGTCTCGCCGAATGAGCCGGCGACGGATCCCTCGACTGCCGAAACCTTAACGCCGGAAACGAAAAAGCCCGGCCGGCGATCCACCAAACAGGAGCCCGCCCAAGTTCGCGACGAGCGTCGGCTCGAGAAGGCGCGCAAGCGGCTCAACGACGCTCTTGCGGAACTGAATCGCGCCGAGGACCTGCACAAGAAGGCAACGGACATGGTGGAGGCGAAGTACGTGGCGGCGGGCGCTACCGCCTACAAGGCGTTCAAGCAACGATGGCCTAACAACGAACTCTTTTCCTTCGACGACATTCTCGATGTCGCCGGTCATGCGATTGCCAAGCGGATCGGGCCGGCCCAACTGATCGCGATCATCGACCGCGAGACTGCCGGCGAATAGGGCCCATAACGCGAAAAGCTCGTGGGACGATCGCGGTTAGCGGCCGCGGTCGTCCTGCGACCGCTTCCTCGGAGGCGTCGTCGTTTCGAGTTTTTCGGAAAGGGTCGCCGCGAGCAGCCTCATCGCCGCGTCAAAGACCAATCGGGCCGTTGTGTCCATGGTCTCAGGTATCGGATCTGACTGCATCGTTCGAAGAAGACTTCGCCGTTCGGACTCGCTGATTGCGCGCACGCGCATATGAAACTGCTCGCGCGTACTCGCGTCGCTCGCCGTCACGGCAGCGACCAGAAACTTGAGCAGACCCTCTGGCAATTTCGAAGCGACATCAACCGGCGTCGATGCCGAAGACATGCCGCCTTCAGGCGCGCGGACCGTGGGGCGCGGGTTGATGACGCGAGTCGGAATTTCTCGGCTTGGCAAAGATGGACGGCTTGGACGTACGGGCGTTGTATGTCGACGGATTTCTTCGGCCCGCGCGATTTCTGTCAGCTCAATAATGTAGCCCGCGATGTTTGCGTGCCGATTGGATTGATCGCTAGCCCAGTGACTGAGTCCTGCAGCCTCCCTTTCAAGTCGATCAAGAAGGATCATGCGATGCCGCGAGGTGCTGCCGAAAGATCGCTTCTCCCATTCAGAGGCGGCCCGTTTCGAGTGGAAAATAAGCATATGTGCGTCTTCTAGGCCCTTAGACGCAAAATTGCAGGCAATATGCGCCAAGTGATAAGGCTGCACATTCTTGAGAGCTTGTAAGGCGAGAATGTCAGCGGACCATCTCGAATGCAGTGCAAGCGCGTCGTCGATTTTCCGCATCGCCGCGGCCGCACGGATATCCTGATCGAGGCGCTCGACGGAGAGATTGCGCTGCGTCACGCGCGTCGGCTTGCCGGCTCGCCGCAGGGCCGTTCGCGCTGGCCCCTCATGCACCTGAGGGGTTACGAAGATTCCAATAGATTCGTAAGTGCCGGGATGCAGAAGCCGTATAGGTAACTGCTTGTCTCGCTCGGCGACTTGCAGAATCACCCCATTTGCGGCATCGGCGTATCGACGGCGGAGAAGCGCTATCCAGTCGGCGCCTCGGCACTCTCTTGCTTTCTTTTCCTCGAATTCTGGGAAGGGGATTTCGACCGTCCCGAATTTTTTGACCGGACGGTCAAACCAGACGATATGAAGATGAATGTTACGGGGATCTGATCCACCCTCGACATCTGGAAGGTGGACGGTCGCCCAGTATCCGAGCCCGTTTTCTTCGAAGATTTTCACAAAACGCTCGACGATCTGCCGCCGATCTTCTGCCGAAATCCAATATGGCAACTCGGCGTCGAGACGGAATTGCAGAATGGCGTCTGCGCGCTTTTCGGTCCTGTTGATTTCGTCCCAAAAAGCCAGTCGTACATCCAAACTCGGACCCAGATTTCCCATTGAAATCGGCCCGGCAGCATCATGCTCGACTTCTTCCTTTCGGGCGTCTTCGTCGGCCCGTGCACGTTCGATATAAACTTGAAACGACTTCGCCTCGCGGATGCTATTGGCTTCAGATTTTCCATGCAGTCGGTTTGCGCGTTCGAAAAATGAAAGTGAGTGCGCCATCGCGGCGCCCTCCGGCGTTTTCAAAAATGGGTGATCTTTAGGGAGCGTGTAGGCGCGGCAGCGCCAATTTCTCTTGGCGCCAAGCTCGATGACCCGCCGAACATCCCGCTTTTTCGGCGAGATGATGACATGCGTCCCGCGCCGTACATTTGCTGGAATTTTTGGGAGTGCCGCGCGCGAAACGCGGGCGACATGGAGGTGAAAAGGCGCGTACCCGACGTCGGCAGTGGAGCCAAGTTTCAGCGCGCGGAGACGGGTGTGGAGTTCTGGATTAACCAAAGCACTCGCAATTTGGCGTGGCCGGAAGCTGGCCATTGCCGGAATGGCGACCATTCCAGGTACCGCTCCACCGCGAGAAAATAGTCCAAGCTCATCGGATTTCTCGCCTTCTAAACGTCCCTGTTTGAGCTTATCCCACTCGGTTTTATCGTCATTCCTAGCCATTTTATGCCCCTTTTCCGTCGCGGTTTTGGTGCGACGGATAATTGCGCCCGTCGTCGGGCCCGCTGGGGCCCGACGACGGGGAGCGTGCGGCCGCTGTCGCGGCCGCCCATTGGTTACGCGCGCCGGCGCCCAGCTTCGCCGGGCGCCGAGGCGCGCACTGATAATGAGGGCAGGGGACTTAAGATCACGAGCGTCCGGCCGTGAATCGGAAATGGCGGCGGCCGCCGACCCGGTCCTCGGGCAGGGCCGGGGCATCCCCGGCGCTGCCAATCAGGGTCGACGGGTGACGGCTCGAAGGTATTCAGCGTATGTCGGGGGGCGCTTCGAAGGTGCCGCGCTAGACGCCCAGCATTTCAAAAAAACGGGCCAACGCCGGCGCAGCGACGACGGAAACGGTCGTGATGGCCGCGAGCGCGGCGCAGCTCAGATATAAGAAGCGAGACAGTGTGATTGCCGACGTGCCGAACGCTTTCTCGCCGCGTCGGCGTTGTGCGGCCTCGCGGCCTACGCGTGCTGCGATCGCCATGGCGACGATCAGGCCGGGAACGATCACCGCGTTGAACGCCGTGTCGTTCGGCGAACCGATCATTATTGTGCTGACAGCGATGGCGCCGCCGGCAACCATCACGACTGTGTCGAGGGGCCGAGGTAGTGCGCGATGGACCGCATTTTCAAACCTGCGGATCGTCATTAACGGGCTCATGATTCCCGCCATAGCTCGGCCGGGGGAATCTCGGCAAGCCAAGAAGGGTCATTCACGCGCTGTGCGATTTGGGTGCCTATTGGTTCCCCGGTCACGCGGAAACTCGGATTGTGGCCTGCGGTAGCCGAGCCGCCTGCGCGAACGTGTCGAACTTTCGAAGCTGTTGCCCTTGACCTAGCGATGGATCGCATGAAATAGCGCTCGAACTTCGATGTCCGTCGTCAGAACAATCGGGACGGTTTGATGGTGTTACTAACGGAGGCTTCG